>Ga0065711_1040311_pt1 | contig 17072 bp, 9 predicted proteins | sample Hoacrofraction12_FD_59098 | JGI IMG/M metagenome (GOLD analysis project Ga0065711, IMG submission 59098) | Hoatzin crop microbial communities from Cojedes, Venezuela - Epithelial fraction 12 v2 (version 2) | ecosystem: Host-associated > Birds > Digestive system > Esophagus > Crop | place... | reverse complement strand
GCCGGGGTGGGTGGAGGGGTGTCTCGTCCATCCTCCCCTCGCCCGGGGCTGGCGCGGCCGCCGTCAGGGCTGGGGTCGTCGCGGTGAGGCCGCGGGCTGTGAGGGGCTGGCGAGGCTGTGCCTCCCACCCGGGCCGCGGTGAGGCCGCGGGCTGTGAGGGGCTGGCGAGGCTGTGCCTCCCGCCCGGGCCGCGGTGAGGCCGCGGGCTGTGAGGGGCTGGCGAGGCCGTGCCTCCCGCCGGCGCCTTCCCCCGGGCAGCGGCGTGGCGTTCCGGCGTGCTTTCACGGGATTGCGCGTTTCCAGGGTGGGGTGCCCGGTCTGGGTTGCAGTAACGGCAGCGTGACGAGAGGCTTCCCCCCAGGCGGGGTCCGCCTTGAGCCCTGGCTCCGCGTCCCTGAAACCGCGGCCTCGGGTATTCCCTGGGGGTCAGCGGCGGTGGCCGGGGTCTGGCGCTGGGCGGGAAGCGGTGGCCACGACCTCACTGCTGCGGGGAAAAGCTGGGAGTGCTGGAGACTCCCCGGCCTCTGGCACGTTGGGCAGCCCGGGGGCTGGCTGTACTGGTGATTCCGTGTGTAGCACAGAGAGCAAGCTGTGATTTATGCACAGTTTTAATTCCGTTTTGCGCTAGCAGTGTACTCAGCCTTTCCCTAAAGCAGCCTGTGCACAGCCACGGGGCCTGCAGCGGCGAGGCAGGCAGTTTGCTAAAATAGAAAATAACATTGTCTTTTTAACAAGGTCACATTAGGGTTTGAATTGTTCTAGAGGGAGGTCCTGTGAGGAGCTTGCTGTCTGATTAAGGAGCGGAGTTTGCAGCTCAATAACCGTTCATTCTTACGTGTTTCTCTTGGGGAAATCCACGCATCCTGCCTCCTGAAATTTTGCAGACAATGCATCCACCTACACGCACAGCTGCCCTTCATTGTCAGCTAAAGACCGAGCTGTCTTCAACTTCCATGTCCTTCTGGCTCAGTTAAAGCCCTGTGAACCTACAGGGTAAGTGAGGGAAGGACGCTATGCTGTGAGGAACTTTTCCTATGGAACAGTGTCCATAGCTGGTACCCAGGGGAGAATGAGTACTCCAAATGGATTTCCGCAGCACTCGGGGGCCTGTGTTACTCAGATCACGGAGGGTGGAGCAGTCCAGGACCTGCAGGCTAAGAAAGCTGGCAAAGCAGTGAAGAAGGACACTGGTGGCAATGGGGTGCTTACCTTTGAAGATCCTCCAAGTGTAGGCACCTCTTTAAATGAAACCTTAAAGCTTCTACCAGATGAACTCAAAGCTAATATGAAAATTAAATCACTCACTCCAAGGCCTCCTCGGAAGCCCCGGCTGGAGCGTGCTGCATCTCTGGATGAGAAAAGCTGGAGGAGGTGGAGGCGGTTCAGAACGAGTCAGGAAAGTCTGACTGATCCTAATGAGACAAGTTCCTCAAACGGTTCTCTGCAGGAAGCGTCCCTCAGCCCTCCCGTCAGGGGCAGGGCAAGCCCCTGCCATCAGTGCTGCCAGGAGAATTCCTTGCACAGTTCACCGGACGCCTTGGAAGCCAGTCCCGTGGGGAAGAGCAGAGGCAGCACCTCCGACCTGGGGAAACGAGCCTCCGAGATCTCCAGTGCCTTTGGTGGGCTTCTGCGGGGCAAAGCCTTTGCAGGCGGCAAACCCCGGCTGTCCCAAATAATGCCGGCTCGACCTCTGCCACCCATGGAGTTCAACGTGGCCTCTCACACGCTGAGGACAGCTAATAGGATTGACTCAGATTGTATGGATTATCGACATTATTCTCAGCACAAGTTTGGGAGGGTAAGCAGCAGCTTGAGCGATAGCAGGCTACATGGCAATGGGATGGTCTATGATAATTGCTCCACAGACTCCATGAAATCTACGTTCAGCCTGCTCACTCCCATTCGCTCCAAGGATGTTCGGAGCAGGTACGTCCCCCAGCTTCTTGTGGCAAAGTTTGGGGTGTGTTAGCAGGGAGCCAGCCACTCGGCAGAATCCTGCTGCGCAGGGGCAGGGAACTTCAGACCGATCAGTAAAGCACAGAAGTTGTTCTGTGCTTTTTAACCTGCTGTAGAGACTGGAAACAGCTTGAAGATGAAGAGATTAGTACAAATACTCTATATTTGCTCTTTTCAGCTGGGTATTGTTTTTTGTAAATGTAAGTTTGATTTGCTGTTAGCTTGCTTGTAGTATTTAAAGTAATCTGTTTTGAAAATTAACAAACAGTAGCTGTGCATGCTAACAGTTGGGGAAAACTATTTTTTTTTTTAAATCTAAAAGTACATTGGGCTTGAATGGAAATGTTAAATGGAAGGGAAAAAAACCAGATATTTTAGCTTGGAACTATCGTGCAGTACATGCAGTACTATCACAATCCTGTAAGGTGCTGAGGGTCCTCTGCAGATGTTGAGCTTGTTTGGCTTCTGGCAGGATCAAACCATGTACTGTGAACTGCTTCAGCGTCCCACGGGAGCTCCTCTGCCCCGGCTTTTCCAGGAATCTCTTGAGGAAGAGTGTGATTCCACTCGGATCTCATCACTTTCTCCTAGTGTGGCCCTGAGCCCTTGCTCTGGTTGCTCATTTGTCTGTATTCTTAGTGAAGTTTAGATTGTTGACTGGAGGGAACTAACAGGAGTTTAATCTGCTTGCTAGATTATTGAATCCTCTTCTTGTGTTGGCCGCAGACCCTCTGTTTGCGAAGACCTGCCAGCACACAGCACAAACACTGCAACGAGTACGATTGATAGATAATACCACAGGTCAGGAAACGTGTTAGAAGGTGAAGGATACCAAGTACTCAGCTAAAAGTTGTAGGTTACAGATACACAACAGTCTGCAAGACCTTGAGGGATAAATCTGGTCATTGATCCGAAGAGTGGGAGCCAGTGGTACAGGGAAAAATAGTTCTGAGATAAAGTGTTGCTAATTGGTGAAAAAGCTAGATTTTGTTACTTGTTTGCCATGAGGGATTTTCTTTCGCTTCCCTCTACAAAGCTGTTGTGGTCAGATGAGCAGCTGGGTGGACCAGTGGGTTGCGCAGCATCCCCTGACATCATGCTGTCATCATTATTTGCAGAGCTTAAGCAAGATTAAAAATGCTTATTCAACTCGCAGTCCTTTTGTAAGCAGCGTGTTCTTTGGAGAGGCAGACGGTGTGGCGTGGATCTGTCCTCTTCGAATGTGATACTCTTGTAGACCTCACACTCAATAAATCATTTACTTGAAAGCTAATTTGATGAGCTGAATTGGAGGAAGAATGTGAGTCTGAATTCTTGATCAGGAGCAACCTGGTGCCAGAACACTGGGAATGGTGGAGCCGTTTACTGCGTTTTAAGTAAACTGAGCTGCTTCAGGACTCAAATGTCAAACCATCCTCTTCATTTTGTGTCTGTGGTGAGTACTAGGGGGACTGAAGACTTTGGATGGCTTCAGTCTTCTCATGGCAGAACCTGGGCAGCAGCAGTCTCACCATCAGATTCGTGTCCTGGCTTTGAAAAGGCCGGTTTATGACAATAGTGTTGTTTTCTTGCCTATGATCCATGAACTCTCTATAAGGGTTGGAACTTTATAAGGAACTTTAGGCAAGGAGAACAGCGTATGAATACTAACTGCTATTTTTCTTGAGCGAAAGGTATGTTGTTGGTTAACTCGAGCTTCAAGTGTTACAAATCATTATTCCAACTGTCGTGCCATTTCCTTAGATGCTCTTTTATGGGTCTTCTGTTCACAGAAGCTATTTGGAAGGCAGCCTTCTGGCAAACGGTGCCTTACTGGGAGCAGAAGAACTTAGCAGATACTTCCCTGATCGGAACATTGGAATTTTTGTGGCCACCTGGAACATGCAGGGTCAGAAGGTATGTGCGCCTAAGTCTCCACAGGTCTTTCGGCAGTGGTAAAGTTACCCCACCTTTACTGCTAGAACTGGTGCAATGGGTTTTTTTCTGTTCATGGCTATGTTCCCTGTCAACCTGAGTTCATCGTCTTTATCAAATTACAGGGCCCTCTCACACATGTTCAGCCTAGTGAGAGAGCCATGGTAACAGGGTTCCTCAGATACTAGGTGTGACAACAGTGAGCTTGCTAGTGCCTCTCTGGCTTTCTGTGGCAGCTGCTGCTGGTCTGTTGCAAGTAGGGTTGTATGAAGCTGACTGACAATTTAGTGCTTATGATGAGAACATCTCTGATAAAGAACACAGCCTCCTGCCTCCATCTTTGCGTAGCCTTGGAATTCAAGACTAATTCTACCAGGTGACTGAGAAGTTGTGCTTGGGAGAACACAAGCAGCCCCTGGGGTGTTCAGTAAATAGCTTATGAGCTTGGTAAAAAGTAAGCATCGCAGGAAATTAGAAACATCGCCTTACTGGCCTGTGTGGCTGAACTGTGGAAACTTGGTTACTGCTGGAGCAACAGCAGTTGAAGTCTGCCTTTGGGAAGGAGAATTTTTAGTATTATCACTTAATGTATATTTTGAAGCCTGAATTGTTTGCATATGCTGTGGAGCTTGTAGCTTAGCCTGGACTTTTCGTGTACTTTTCTAGTAAATCTTTGCATAACTAATATTCCTATTTAATCCTTTTTTTTTTTTTTTTTAATAATAGGAACTTCCAGTGAATCTGGATGACTTCTTATTACCAACAGATCCTGACTATGCCCAGGACATGTATGTCATTGGGGTTCAAGAAGGCTGTCCAGACAGGTAGCAAAAACAATGTAATGAACCATCCTCTCTTACTGTTAACTGATTACTTTGGTTTTAATTACTCTGGAAATAGTCTCCATCATATTCTTAATATTTTCAGTAAACAACTCATTTTATAAGACTCTGAATTCCATTGCATGAGCACCAGGGGAGATGAGTTTTAGAGGAAAATGCCACAAAAATCTGTAAATCCAGAACTTGATGCTGTTGTTGGGGCAGCTAACAGCAACACTCCCGTCTGCCTTCTGTGGGCGTCTCACCGTAGATCTGAGCTGGCGGTGAGCTCGCTGACGGGCTGGCTGTTAGCGTTAGCAGCCACGTGCTCGTTAGCATTACATTGCTGCAAACTTCTAGTCTGAGATTGACCAACCCAAGGAGAGCAGATTGAAGCTTCGTGACAGACTCTGCTTTTTTAGGGTATCTTCCCAGTGGGACTTGTTTTTCCTCAGATTTGCAAGCCGCTCGGTGCAGTGGCAGTAATTCCCTTGCACTGACACACAGAGCCTGCTGCATGGCGTGCGTGGAGTTACACGTCAAACTGACCAGCCTTCACTGCAGCACCGCTGTGACCGTGGAGGTTTTGCTTACACTTACTTGACGTTCTTTATCAGAGAATAATATCAGAGTATTATCAGAGAGAAATCAGAGAATTGCTCGTTTTTCACAATGCTAATTTCCTTTCCTGGTTATTGTCTCTTGTACTGTCCTTGTGATCCAGCTGTTGTTCTTTCCTGCAGAAGAGAGTGGGAGATCCGCCTGCAAGAGACGCTAGGCCCCCACTACGTCATGCTCTACTCTGCTGCACATGGGGTGCTGTACATGTCGGTCTTCATTCGGAGGGACCTGATCTGGTTCTGCTCAGGTATGTGGTCCAGTAGGGGCTGGAGAGTTGGGAGGTGAAAGAACTGCTGCCGTCGGGTGTCTTGTCCTTTTCTCCTGGGGCTGTCCCTCACCTAACTTTCCCGCTTGCTGTCTCTAGAGGCTTTTCAATAACAGCAGCTTCTTTTTCTCCTTCCAGAAGTGGAGTATGCCACGGTGACAACTCGAATTGTGTCTCAGATCAAAACCAAGGGAGCTCTGGGAATCTGCTTCACATTTTTTGGGACCTCCTTTCTCTTCATCACCTCCCATTTCACATGTGAGACATTTACAGTGTTTTTAGAAGTGGCCTGATTGAGGGAGGAGCAGGGGTTTCTTTACAGAGGTAAAAAAAGCTGCTGGGAGATAGAGGAGCAGGACAGACTGAAGTCAAAGCCCAGGATTCCTGAGCTGAGAACAGTAAGGGAGGAGGATTTTTTGGTAGCAAACTTACAAAATAACTGTGTTTAGAAAAACAGAAATGTACTCTGCACAATGGTATCCCTTTTTCCACCCTTTCTGTTGTGATTTTTCAGTCTGTATGCTCCCTGAGTCAGAGGGTTACATTTTACAGGTGGAAAATGTGTGATGTCCTCTGGAAGCTCCTGTTATAACCAAAGATGGTAGCTGAATGAAAATGATGCATCACTGGCAGTAATGGGATTTCTGTCTTTCAGCTGGGGACAGTAAGGTGAACGAGAGGAAACTGGACTACAATAAAACCATCCAAGCCCTTATGCTTCCCAAGAACGTTCCAGACACAAACCCCTATCGATCCAGTTCTAGTAAGTGTGAAACCACGCCTGTGCGGGAGCCCAAATGAACAGAGCTTGTGCATTGTCTTTTGGTCTACACTAAGGAAGAGAGAATGGGACTGCTGATTTGAGACGGTATAAAAAGAGACCACCGGTCTTTTTGTCTGAGGATGGTGGTTATTCACATGATTTTCTTTTTTTTTAGGTGGGTTGCAATTTTGGGGGGAATTTGAGAGAAAAAGTTGAAATGGAGGGGGAGAGGATGTATTTTTTCTCAGAACAGCAATATGATAATTTTGGTGTAATTTTTATTGATATTGTGGATGTGTTTCACTTTACAAGTGTTTACTAGAACAAGTGGAAACTACATTCTTTCAAAACCTAAGAGAAAGAGCATTATTTCAATTTGCGTATACACAGGTCAGCGTATTGTTTGTCAAATTCTGTTATTGTCTCTTAGTACTGTGCTGTTAACATGATGTCTAGATACATAGCTAAGCCCTTTTTCTAGAAAGATGAATTTACTCTTTATCTGCAGTGTAGCGTTAGGTTTCTGTGTTCGTACTATTTTTAGGTCCTATAGATAGTTTGGTCTCTTTTCAGCTTTTTCTATGATTTTTTTTAAATTTCTGTTCTGTTTTCTACTGCTTTTGATTACCACGTGCTGTGATGGTCACAGGCAGAAAACATGCTGAAGTGTTGTATCTCTAGGTAGTAAAAAGAAAGGATTTATGCCTGTTCCTTGAACATACCTAGCAGCACTGTTAGTAAGCTATGCAGCATACAGCTCTCATTTCAAAAGAATGGAGTTTCATTTTAACGACCACGTAGCTACGTCACATACTTTAGGTTTCCTCAAAAGTCAAAAGGAGATCCAGGAAAGAAAAGTTGGGGAATTTTTTTTTTTCTTTCAGAACTTTTCAGGATGATTACCTTTATACTGACACTTCTATCTTGAATTTGCAGGTGATGTCACAACTCGGTTTGATGAAGTGTTCTGGTTTGGTGACTTCAACTTCCGACTAAATAAGGATCGGGAGACCGTGGATGCCATCTTGAACCAGAACCCAGAAACAGACGTGTCCAAGCTGCTGGCATATGACCAGCTGAGTAGCGAAATGAGTAGGGGTGAGGGACAGCTATGTTTCTCCCTGGCTGCCAGGAACAAAGAAATCTATGGATAGGAACAATTACAGCCTAATCGCTACTTTCTAGAAACCGTCACTGCTTTCTGTTGTTCAGTTCCCTAAAAAGGGAAGTCAGCAGTTGTCAAATCCAGTGGTGGTCTGTACTAGGGACTTTTTCTTACAGTATTTTGTTATATGTAGTGTAATCTCCCAAGCCATTTATTGCTCTGTTTTATCTGATTCCTCTGTAAACTGGACATCATTCGGATTTGAATAGCTAGCATTTGCAAATCATCATGAGCTTTCAAATGGAAGGGGAAGTACATGTACCAAATGTTGTTTGTTTAAATAGCCACTGACTAGCTTTTCACCCTTGCTGGGGAAGAGCTTGAGCTCGCTCCCTTTCCAGAGCCCAAGGCCATGTTTTTCTAATCCTGTATGTACATGGCTGCAGTTTCTAGCCAGCATTAGTTGAGCAGTGTTGAATAAATGCAGAAAGTGTGCCAGGTTCTTGGGAAGAAGTTTGTTGTTCATGCTGTTCTCCCCTTGCCCTTACAGGGTCTATTTTCAAAGGATTCCAAGAGGCTGACATTCATTTCCGTCCCTCCTACAAGTTTGACATAGGAAAGGACAGCTATGATACCACTTCCAAACAAAGGACTCCTTCCTACACGGTAAGGGCTGGTTTCAGAGCAGCGTGCTGGGAAGGGCTGCTCAGCCTCACGTCCGTCTCCAGAGGGGATTCTCGCCTGTGAGAAAAAGCTGCCTTCCACAGTCGGTCTGCGTGAGATACAGTTGTGCTGAGATTTGTTGCTTGAGGGGAACAGGGCATGTGGGACTGGTTTGCAAAAAAGGATTGCTGAATCCGTGAGCACGGGGAGAGTTTTGCACAGGCTGCTAAGCTCATTTTCCCTGCCTTCCATCCTCTTCCAGTGCATTCTCCCCTGTGCTCAGAGCTGGGCACAGAACTGCTGCTGGGATCAGACACACATTCTTCATGAATGTATCCCTGTCCAAGACACTTGATTTCCCTAAGTGGAGCGTGATAAATGAAGGGATCTGTCTCTCGCGAACCAGTACTTCTCTCCAGGGTGGATGTGCAAAGGGAGTTACCATCAGTCTCTCCTCTCTCTGCCTCCCAGGATCGAGTTGTATACCGCAGCCGGTACAGAGATGACATCCATGCGGTCAAGTACTCGTCTTGTCCTGTGATCAAAACTTCAGACCATCGGCCTGTATTTGCCTTGTTTCGTGTGAAAGTGAGGCCTGGCAGAGACAAGTGAGTACCTCCTCACGCCAGTCGGTATGGCTGCACATGGCTCCAGTGCTCCTGAGGATACACTGCTGTTCAGAGCTTGTCCTCTCAGGAGAGTCCCTGAAACAGTTTATCCCGTGTAGCTCTCTGCAGCCTGTTTGGTTTTCACCCAGTACATGCTCTCAGTGGTCAGAGCAGTGTGAGTGCTTAAACCTTGCACTGACATCTGAAATCTCTGCCGCCGGGTCCCTTAATCCTCCTGAGGGAGGGAAATAAACGGAGTCCACTGCAATGGACTATAAATCTGTGTTTCGTCTGAGATGCAGCGCTCTGTTTTTCCTGTCAGCATGGCCAGCTTTCCTCTTGTTTCCCTCTTTGGCTTCAGTGCAGTTTTCTCTCCCCAGTGGTGCCTGCATTTTAACATAGCTGTATGTCAGTGCAGTATTTTGAGATCGTCCAAGTTTCTTTGTGTCCCACTGTGGGCTGCCATGCTAGTAGAACACCTTGGAAAATTTGGTTAAGTGACTGAAAGTTAGTCTCTTCGAGTAGCATGCTCAGGAATTTCAAGACCCAGGTGTCTAGAAAATGGTAATTTCTTACAGCACTTGATCAGCAGTGCAATTAGAATTGGGATTTTTTTGTTTGCTTGTTTGTGGGCATTAAATACCCATTAAATAGAAGCATTGCAGAGTCTGAAGCTGGGCTGCTACGGTTTCCTCCTGGCCTCCGTAGAACTGACCAAGGTAGGAACTGTTGCGCACAAACCATACCAGTGAGTACACCGAGCTAACAGTGAGCTAGTGTAGCTTTTCAACCGAGTGTTTTTTGGTTTAGGGTCATAAAGAATGTCCTCCATCTATGTCCCTTATGAGTGCAGGAATGTTCGCACTTAAATTGGAAGTATATTTGCCTTTAACAACTGATACTCTTTTCGTTTAAATGTACTGTGAAAAACCTTAACTTGTTGCTGTGGAAGAACTTTGTTTTACCCATTTTCTCCTACAGCAGTAGCTGAATGCCGTAAGAAAGTAAAAATTAGGTTTCTGGCCTTTGTTGTATGAATTAGTTGGGAAATGTTGGGCAAACAAGAATGTATTTGTGCCCTGATCTAATTGCTTGTGTTTATATTGTAGCATTCCACTTGCTGCTGGGCAGTTTGACAGAGAACTCTATTTAATTGGAATAAAGAGGCGGATTACAAGGGAACTCCAGAAACGGCAAGCACAAAAGGACCAAAAATCCAGCAGCATCTGTAGCGTTTCCTGAGCTGAGAACTCTGCAATGCTTGTGTTAGAGGTGCCCAGAAAGAGGATTTCAGGCCACGGCAGACTCTGCAGGGAATTGTCTGCTTAAGCACCTCTGGCAGTTGCTGTGGCTTGTGAAGAAAGTCTTAAACCTCATCCTGGATTCATTTGCATGAGCTAATCCATGTAGCTCAAGTGCTTTTGTTGAAGAAAACGGAGTCAGTTATTTAGGACATTCATCCCAACAGATGCAACTGAGTTGTTTTTAACTGTACTGTCTTTGGAAGCAACCAGATGCGGTCTCCTGTTCTAAGATGGCTCCACACAGGGGGTACAGCTTCTGGAAATGGCCTGACCAGGGGCAGGGGACCTAGGAAAAGCCTCCAGACAGGTGAACATTTTTGTTTGTCTGTTTGATTTGATCCGGTTAGCTCACATACGCTGTGGGGTTGGGTTTTTTCTCCTGATCTGTAGCCAAGTTTATGGTGTTCTGTAAAACGCGTAACAGGGACCAGGTAGGGGACTTGGGCAGTTTTGTGGAAGGATGGTGCTCCTGTCCTGGGCTTTTTTGGCCCTCTACAGCAAGATCTGTGTGAATGTACTACTGTACATTTGAAGTGTAGAAACATTGCCTTTCAATAATTATTCTATCAGCCTTCTGTTACTAAGGGGGTAAAGATCAGTCTCTCACACCATGTATTTGGCTGTTGAGACAGCTTGAAACAATCCCTTCCTTAACTCACTTCGCCTCCCGGCGGGTGATAGAACGCTACCTGCCTTCAGCAGCAGGACACTCGAGTTGAAAATAACGGTGGCCTAAGTACAGCTACTGTGTAATGCTTCACCAAAGTGATTAAAATATCAAGTGAGTACTAGGGAAGCATGCAGACAGACTGCAGCAAGTCCGATCAGCGCAGTTCCATTACCTCTGATTACAGTTAATTCCTTTTGTTTTTATTTTTCCAATTCAGTGAACTGTGAATAACGCGCTGTTTTCAAGTAGTGTTGTCTTAAGGCTAAACATACTACATGGACCAGTATGGCACTGGTAAAACGTTAAGTGCAGCAAATACGTAAAAACTCTTTGAGGGCACAGATTGGCTGGATCATTAATCACTGTAGTACCTAAAACACCACAGAAACAACTTGGAGGAAGTGCTGCTGACTATGCAACCTGTCCAAGACAGAGCTTCTGTTCTGCGGTACAAACATTTATGGCACTGACCTGTCTGTAGCCATCAGGTATTTGGATTTCCTTTCTTTTTAAAGGAATAAAGATAAATTAATGCAATACTTAAATGAGAACCAGCTCTTATTGTAGGGTTGTCAGAACTAGAGTTCTTTGTGTGATGCATGCTAACTGTTCGGGTGACCCGAGCCATTTGTCCTCAGCTGGAAGAGCGGGACAGATTTCTTTGGGATTGTCTGTATTGGACAAACAAAGCACATTTCACCTGCCAGTTCAAGAAACCCAGCCATTAGCTGATGAATTTCAGAACTCTTACTACTTGCTGCAGTCATTTAGAGGTCTCTTTATTTTCTTACGAATACACAACAACTGAATAGGACTTCCATACTGTGGGTTCCACAAGAAGCAATGCAACATGTTTTCTTCTAGTTGCATAAGGAAAGGTATGGGGATAAAGCAGGTAACAGCTGCCTCCCAGTGTTCTGCTCCCGGTTGGATTGCTCCTTACAATACACATCTAGCCAGTGAAGTGCTGCAATGCAGCTGTCTGCATTTTTTAAGCCCATAGGTTAGGGGATTCTGTAAATCAAATGTTTTCTTCCTCTGTTTTGGGTCTCCATTTCTTCAGCATATCAAATGCGTGGCACTGAGCTTCATATCTTTCCACAACATGGTGTCAGTCACTTTCAAGATCATAAGCTTTCCAAATGTTGTCATTTTCTTGATCGTGACTCCTGGCTGAGCGACATCTCTGCTGTGAGGCTGACAATCATGTCTTCTTTTTGCAAGGCCTTAAGTTCATGGGAGTGACAATGAAGAAAGTAGGTACAAGTTCAAGGTGCAGCAGCAGCAACTCCTTTAATAACTTTCTGTCTGTATACCAACTCTGGAGTAAAACAACTTGTATTCTTAGCACAGTTCACTTGCAAGTGAGAATCCTGAAGCACAGGATCGCTTTCACTCTAGACAAAGTGTCCATCTAGCATTACGCATAGAGTCTTTGTAGATGAACTCCAGAGAAACTTGGTTACGCCATAGGTCTACTTTCCTCTGAGCTCTAGCAAAATTATTATGTTATTTCCAGACATGCGATTCTATGATTCTAGTAGCACTACCGATGGTAAATTACACTGATGAAATGGGTCCATGATGTTTGTAACAAAACCTGGACTGCAGGAAACTTGTTGCCTAAGTTCACATAGATAACAACTGGTATTTTCCTAATTCAGTTTGACCAAGTCTTTGTTCACCTTGGTAACAGCTGTAAGAGTTCTTTGAATTCAGCTATGTAAGCCAAGTTCTTTAACATGCCACCATGTTCCTCAAGAAATGCACACACCAGGGCCTCCAACGTGACAGCCCCGCTTCGACTGCTGATGTGGGTAAGTGGTAACACATGGCAGCGACTGACTTACCAGATACATGCTTTGTTGTAGTGATGAGTATTTTGGCTTGCTATGCTCTCCCCAGTGCCAAGAGAAGGCTGTATACACCCACCTTCTCTTGTAACCTACTCAGAGGGTCAAAGGACTCATCCAGAGCCAGGGTGGCCCTTTAAGGCCCACATAACGAGCTTGTCACAGTCCAGTGTTCTGAGGCAGCTTTGCTCAGCTGTAGCATAGTTCCATGTGTGCGCAGGATGCCTGGAAAGATCGGGGGAGAGGGCTTGCAGCAATATTATAATCTCCAAAACATATTAAAAAAGAAGCAAGTCTGTCAGATGTGTGCAAGATGCGCTGCTTTATCGAAAGAGCCGGTACATCCGAGGGAGTCGCCCGTCCTTACTGGAAAGTGCTGCCTGGATGTGTTCGTAAGTGGGCAAATCCGTTAAGTCACCCAGTGCAGCCACAGCTGGTTTTTTATGAAGCATTTTAGTGACCACTCTCTTGATATCTGTAGATTTCACCTGACCTGCAGAAAAAAAAGCCAGAGCTGTGACAACTACATCCCAAATAGCGCAAAGCAGCTTTGTTACGATGCCGAGTCAGACCCCATGCTCAGAAAACCAATCCCTAACTCTAGACCTTCTCCACCATGCTTCTGTTTTTTGCTTCCTTCTAACAAAAATAAGCATTGTGCTAGCTTGCAAGCAATTCAGAAGATCAGTCTGAGATACACCTGTAGTATTTACGCCCCCACGCTTTCTAAGGCAATTCATCTGTGATACAAGAATACAATGTAAGTTGCTCCCCCTGCCCAACTGTACCTATAATTCAGTCAAGGCAAGGAAAAGCACTGTCTACTCACTGATCAGGGTGCAGAGCTCATGAGGTAGCTTCCTTGTGTTTGTTGCCAACACCTGCCTTCCCACATCTTCAAAGATAACTGGCCGAGACTCCAGGTTCATCATCAGCATGGACTTGAGCTGTGTCTTCGCTCGCTCAAGTTCTACCTGCAAATGAGCAGCAAATTCAAATGGATGTTCAAAGAAGTCTGGCCACTGCTCTCTAATACAAGATACCACGTAAGAGTTGTGGAAACACCTTCCTCTTTGTGACTGTGTTACTAAAATTACTATATTCTTTGACAGAAATACCTAACATACTTATCTACACAAATTCATTCTAGCAAGCCCAGTGCAATGCAGTATTTCCGCAGTAGACCGCACAGTCTGCAAGTTAGGCTGCTGACCTCTCCTACCGCTCCTGCCATTAGAATGAACTCTCTGGTGATGATTTCCACCATCTCTCGAACCTAGGAAAAACAGATAATTGAAAGAAGATTACAACGATGCTTATTCTGTTAGGATTACTGTCTGGTAATCACTGATGCAGTTAGTTTTTAAGGACACCTATCTTTGAATACAGGACTGTATACCTGTTTTGGATCTGCACTAGCATGTATACACAGCAGACCTGTATCCTCGTAACTGTGGTGGTAAGAGGTTGCGTTATACATCCAGTGGTGCCTGTAAGTACACAAACAGTATTTAAAAATTTAAAAAACCAGAATTTAAATGTAAAATCAAACTCACATGGACAGCAACTCCCCCTCCTAGTGCATTTTCAGGATTCTCAGCAATGCCAGTGAGGACCGTCAGTTCCTGCCTCTGCCACAATTTCTGCTTGTGCCACCTGCTTCCTTCTCTCCGCTTGCATCCTTGAGCCCAAACCCAGAACAACACAGAGCAGTACTGCCAATTCTGTTAATATCCCTGATTAAAGGACGGGTTGGGCTAGTGGAGGAAGACAGGACTCCTGGTCACTTCTGCCCTTTCACCCTCTCAAAAGGCCCACTGACAACTCAGTCCTGCATGTTTCAAGCGGAACAAGCCGATGTAAAACCTGGAGGTGCTGGCTTTCAACAGACAAAGCCTTCCCTGTGACCCTGCTAGAGAAGACTGTTTCTGCTGTCCCTTAATCAGAAAGGCAAACCAACCTGTTGAGCACATTGAGATACAGGCGGGTGAACATGCCCTTGCCGGGCCCTCCAGCTGAAAAAGAACCACCACCTCCCATCATCATGTTCAACACTGCAAAGGGAATGAAGTCTTCCTCCTGAATTGCAACAAGAAATACAGTCAGCTAACACCAGAGCTCTCAAGGGTCTGGGATGAGTAAAGAGGGAGAAAGTCAGCAAGAAACATGGCACAAGAAGAGCGTAAAGGTCAGTGCCTTCGTCAAACTGCCAGTGAAAAAGCTGCTTGTCTGTACGTGCAGCATCAGCAGCGAGTGCCAATGTTTACATAATGGGATACAGTATTCTGGGATTCCTCAAGTACAGGGCACCCAAAACAAAGGATTTTAGGTTGACACTTACTAAAAATGAGCAGCTTTCCAACCCAATCATGATGTGGGTAAGCTCAGGGATGGGAGTGGGGCCCAGACTCACATCTGACATATCTTTTTCAACCTGTGGGAAGGGCAGACAAACTGTTAGGACTGACTTTCACCTCTGTTGTATCCAGTCTGACGCATTCCCAATAATTAACATGTCATCCAGATAATGGCTGTCATGGCCAGTTTTGGCTCATGTTCATGAACAGCACGTAATTCTAGAAAAGCAAAGCCAATAGAGAAATCAGCTCAAGTCAAATCTGCACCTCCAGAGAGGAAAGAGGCACGATGCCACCTCCACCTTCCTTTTACCTTGACAATGCCTCCTGTGTACTGAGCCACAGATCTGTCCACGTCCTTGGTCTGCCCGCTGCCCCACACCGGCTCTGCTCCAAGCAGGTGTTTCCTTGCACACTCCACTAACTGCTCGTGCTCGACTCCCACCCCGGCAAGCACCATCCTGTCTGGCGTGTAGTAGTTGCGCAGGTAGGAATGCAGGACTTCTCGATCAATTTTGTCGGTATTTTCCACTGGGCAGAACCTGTTCAGTCCAACTGTATTGTCTCTGTAGGCTGCCTAAAAGGAAACAGATACGTTAAAGTAACAAATATTACTTCACCCCCCTCCATCTAAACCTTGTTTTAGAATTTTCCTGCCTGTTTGAGACACGTAAGAGAGGAAAGGCTGAGCATTATTTCCATAATGTCAGCGTAACTCAACATCTTGTCACCCATGTCAACAAAGATAGGTTATAGATACTTTAACCTAAACTAAAACACTTTCATGTGTGTAGAATGGAGGATTCAAAGTGGAGGGACAGCAAAATTCTCCCTCCCAACCACTGAAATCTAACAAAAAAAATCTGTTTTCAGAATAGTCTAAAATAAACCGTGAAGTTGAGGAAAATCTGAGGAAAAGAATGCAGCACGTCTCACGCGGGGGACTGCATGCAAGGTAGGCTTTTCAGGGATTTACCGCATGGATCATTTCTGTGAGGAGAGGCTCTGGATCAGGTCTCATATTCAAGTCTTCAAGCTCAAATCGTATAGCCGTTCGAGTCATCTCAATTTCTTCATCTGTCATAAGAGAGAAAGCAAGAGATAACAACCACCACACAAAATACCCAATTGCTACGTGGTAACTTCTTGATGAGCACAATCTAATGAAGAATTCTGGAATCTAACAGCAAGTCACGTGTTGGGAGCCTTTTTTTGTATCAGAGACTGAAGTTGCCAGACCTGATAACCTGGGCTGCAGCGCTACGTCGGCCAGCAAGTTGACCACCGTGTCCAGGCCCTTGGCATCAGCAGAAACAGCGTACATTATGGTGTCCCTGCAACACAAGCAGACGGGTTCTGCACTGAGAGGTCACATCATTCGGTAAATGTGCATCAGGAAATCACAGATAAAGCTGCCTGACCATTACTCATTAAATGTTTTCAAAAGGAAACAGAACTGACTTCTGTGAGCCTTTCAGGTTCGCTTTTGTAGCGTCTCACCAGTCGCCACAAATGGATTTCTGCTGCTTAGAAGCAAAAAGTGGCTTTTACTGTCACACGCCAGAAAAAGCAACACCAACTGCTGTCGGTGTTACAACCACTCAGGCAGCAGAGCGCAGAGGAGGAGCATCATACCTCGACGCCTGGCAGTCACAGATGCCCCCGTGCTTTTCTAAGGTCAGGAGAATTTCATCTTTGCTGCCAAACTGAGCTGTGGACTAAGAAAGAAGATACCAGTGTTATTAATTTGTAAAGCTATAACTATTTATAAACCTTCAGTGTAGCCCAGAACGAGCACCATCTTCTATATCCTTTAAGTCAGACGGTTTGCTAAATACTCACTAACCTTGGGGGTGAAAGCACAACAGTCTTTCAAAATATAATTACAGCCACAATAATTAACTAGGAATACCACCACCCTCTATTTAAACAGATCAGAGCCGCGGTGCCTCTGCGGGGAGCGGGCCCTGCCCTCGGCCGCTCTCAGCTCTGCAGATTTACGGAGCCTGGCACAGACTCCGGGACCGGTCGGGACAAGGCCGGTACTCACGGAGAAGGCCAGCTTTTCCAAGAAGTGAGAGATGCCACTGAGGTATTTCGCTTCATGTCTTGATCCCGAATTTATAAGAACTAGTGTGAAGAAGAGAAGAGGTCAGCGTGACTTTTACCCCC
>Ga0065711_1008799_pt1 | contig 17072 bp, 25 predicted proteins | sample Hoacrofraction12_FD_59098 | JGI IMG/M metagenome (GOLD analysis project Ga0065711, IMG submission 59098) | Hoatzin crop microbial communities from Cojedes, Venezuela - Epithelial fraction 12 v2 (version 2) | ecosystem: Host-associated > Birds > Digestive system > Esophagus > Crop | place... | reverse complement strand
CTTCCGGCCCGGTCCCGAGGGAATCGCGCTGCTGCCGCCTCCGCCGCCGCGTTTGGAACCCGCGCTCGGCCCTCCCGAAGCAGGCCCGCGCCTCGGCCTGGGTCACGGCCAGGCGCGCAGCGCTCCGGGAGCGTTCGCAGGGCGCCGGGACAGGAGCACCGCCAGCTGCCGGGACGCGAGGGCTTTGTCCTCCGCGCTGGACAACCGGGCAATGCCACAGGGCCCGCGGCCGGCCAGAGGGATGCTGCCAGGCAGCACGGCGGGAGCCCGGGGAGCGAGCGGCAGAGCGGGCTGCCGGGAGGGCCAGGCACCGGCCAGGCACCGGGCAAGGCCAAGGCGTGAGGCGCTGCGGCGGGTAACGAGGGTGCAGGGGTGAGTACGCAGCCTCCCACCCACAGGGCTGTGAAACGGCCATCTCGGGGAGCGAGATGGAAAGACACCCGAGAACCGTGCGCTCGGCTGCAAAAAAGCTGGTCAATGCCCATCGTCCTTGGATGCTCCCCCAGCAGCCAAAGGACTGACAGAAGGCTCGTTTGGTCTTCCAGTCTGCAGAGGAGCAAGGGCTCCACGTACCTAGGGTTTGTGAGAAGAGCAAAGACCGTGATTCACTCAATCGGCATAAATCCAGAGCATACGTCTGCCCTTTTCTCAGTTTTTGGCAGTGTTTTTAACAACGTTTAGTACCGCTTTGTATACATTTGGTGCATGAACTGTCACCAAGCGAGCAGAGGGTGGAAGGAGCAATGCGACTGTGCGCAGGTGGGGCAGGTTCAGGTGCACCAGGCTCAGTGCCGGGCCAGGCACCCTTACCTCCATTTCCTCTTCCCCTAAAATACCATATTTTGGTAAGAACAGGACATTGAGACTTGTCCCAGCAGGTCTGAGCTGCAACTCGTTACGAAGAAACGATGTTGCCTTTGCGGGTGGCGAGACCGGCACTTCCCAGCCAAACAGCCAGGGAGGCATCGCAGAACTGGAACTCTGGGCGAGCAGAAGAGGAGTTTGAGATTCATAATCCAGATTTCAGAATCATTATTAATTATGACCATCCTGGGACTGCCAGCTAAATCAGTCTTAAAAAGCAGAAATTTAGTTATTGGGCAAGGTACAGAGTAAGGATTCTAAACCCATGCAAATTAAAATTAAGCTACCAGAATATTTCCTTAACTGAAATCCTGAGAGGGAAGGGGAAATGTGATCCCCAAGATCAAGCAGATATGGCGGCGGGAGGCATCTCTGCAGCGTGCACAGACTTCAGAGGCACGCGAGCACTTCTGGTTCGGCAGCTTAGGACTCTGTAATCAGAACCAAGCGCCGGGGCTCAAATGCCAACCTAACATTTGAAACCCAGGAGTCCGACCTGTTTTCCAGGACTCTGGACCCAGCTGCACAAGGCACAATTTTCTGTTACACCTCTCTCACAGAAACGGTCCCCTTGGAACTGCAAAAGATTTCCGTTATATGGTAGGAGTTAAAGAAGAGGCTATACGACGTTAGAAACAGGAGGAAGATGTGTGCAGATGCTCAGTTCAGTACGACACATTCTGCATGCTGCAGTTCAGGGCAATCAGCTAGTGAGTGCGTGCATGCCATTAGCAAGCACTTCCTTGCAATTCCTTGGCATTATTCAGAAACCCACAGCTGCAGCTCAGCTGCTAAATAATTCATCATCTACAGGTATGTCAATGCACATTTGCAAGGTAAAGCACAAGCAGCTCCAAGGAATTCAGTGGATGGCAAACAACCTCCAGTGTTGGGCCCCAAGACACAGCCAGAAGCTGTCGGGTGTTTGCAAGGAACTCCACAGCTGCGAAACGTAAAACCTGACGCAGTACAGAAACCCAGAGGACTGCGTTTAACCCCAATGCAAAAGGAGTCCAAAACCTGTCCTTAAAGCACCTCGGAGCCACCGGCCTTTTATAGCCCCCGAGGCACATAATGTAGCTGGAGAAGCAGCCTATTTTGGGGTACACTTCTGATATCTAACAACTGAAGGAGCTCAGACGAAGCCAGTTCTCAGACGGATGACATTTTAATAAAAAGTGGAATTGGCTACCATATTCCAAGAAGTTTTAAGCACGTATTTGTTCGTTCCAGTGTTTCATTAAATTGAAATCTGGGAAGTGAGGTGTTTTGGATCCTCCACAGCAGCTGATGCAATTCAGCTCCAGTCAGCATTTCACCATTTGTCCCCAAGCCCTTCTCGAGTGAGTGGCCAGGACTGCGCATGCACCTTCCCCAGACAATCTGACTCAGGAGCATCACCCCAACGTATTCACATTGCTTTTATTTAGGTCTTCTGCCGACAGTTACAGGGTAACAGACACTTGGGACTGCAAAGTCAAAGTTGCAAGCAAAAATCAGGACCAAGGCAAAAAAAAAAAATCCACAAACGCAATCAAATCAAATATAAATACAATGTTCTGGAGCTCTTTCATCATACCGTTTTCTTTAATAAAGAGGTGGTTATGATCTTACAGTATTTTCTTTTGGCCTAATCCAAGGATTTTGTTACTCTTTACCAGCCTTAATTCCACACATAGAAATAAAAAAAAGGATATTCAACCTTTAAAATATAAGCCATATTTTCTTAATAAAATAAGGTTTGTGCTGCTGCTTGTTTAGTAAGTACTGTACATCAACTGTTCACGTCTATTTAACAAATGGACCATACAGAGTTCAAGCTAAAGCAAAAAAAAAACCCACAAGAAAAATAACAACCCAAACAGGGTGCCTTGTAAACACCCTACGTACAGTTCAACACTTGCTTGTATAAAGGAGGTACGAAAGGGGCTAGAAATCGAACACAAAAGCACTGGAGTCCCGTAAATTTTCTTTCACAACTATTGAAGTGCAAATCACTCAGGCAAGATATGAATTTCACTTGTTTATTGCTGTCCTGCTGTCTGGCTTCCCTTCCTGAAAGAATCACATTCTTTTATTTCACACTAATTTTCCAAGAAGAAAACCTTCCGTGAGGCAACGTTGAATGCTTGGGCTTTCTGACACTAAGACATCAGCTCGTACGCGTGCGAACACCAGAACACCCCGACTGGCCCTGGGAGCGCTGGGGAAAGGGCTGCTCTGCCCTCTCGCCCCCCGTTCTGTTCGGATATGAGATAAGGGAAACAAACAGCACCCAACAGCCGACAGGTAAACGGAAGTCACTCCTCTTCCCCCTGGACTGCACGCACCCGGCGACGCTTCCAGTTGCAGAAGGAACACGTGCGCGTGGAGAAGGCAGAGACTCGGGAGCCATTTGGGATGTCCCTGTGGGGTTTGTGGCTAACTACAAATGCAGGGATGTGTCTGGGCTAACACCCAGCCGCTGTGGGTAGCAAAATGCACAGCACCTCGACATGCAGCTACTCGTTTGCATCTTGGACAGGAAAAGGGTAGAAATGCTGAATGCCGGAGCCGTGTAGAAGGTACAGTGCATAGTCCATTATACAAAACACGTGGGTAACTCAAACCCCTTCTAAATGTCTTCAAAATGCAAACAGGGTTTAAAGGGCACAGCAGCTACTGAGTTTGGCTTTTTTATTTATTCAAAACCAAGAAAACCCAACGCAGAGGGTGAAGTAAGGGCAGAACACGATCTGCAAGTCAACGGCTGAGAGTTTCAGAAGCTGTGAAGCTTTTGTGTAGTTAAAATTGCTGTTAAAAGTAGGTGCTACATCAGCAAGTCTTCATTCATAGTTTTCTATGAACAGCCACCTTACAAATGAGTGCAAATCTTAAAGGTCCATTTTACATTTCAAGTCTCAAGGTTAAAAAAAAAATTGTTACAGAGCAACAAGCTGTTTCTGTAAATGCCCACACTATCTCTTTTCAAATGATTAAAAATGGCACGTGCTATGCCACAGCTACTAAAAGACATTTCAGAATTCTAGACCCAACTAAAACACTAAAATAAAAACTAGAAATCAAAATATCTTTGCCCCTTGCTGCAGAACGGCAGCCAGGTGTGTTCCGTTGTAATGCTGGTGAACAAACTGATTTGCAGAGAGAACCTTGACCTTAACCCCGATTCTATTCTTAGCGAGGGGCATTCTAGCGCACGGTGAGCGGGTACAGCCCCTCTGAGATCATTTCGCTTTCAATGAACACAAGCCAGAGTTCTGCGGATGAGATGGAGAGGTGCTGAACTGGTGTCGCTATGCAGGCACTTGTGTACAGGAATGTAGGCTTCTCATGTTGACGCTTAGTGTTGATGCATTCCCTGCTCGCTAAAAGCCTTCCTAAGAGTTCACCACCCTACTGACCATGAACAGTTCCCGGTCTCCTCCCCGTCACCTTGCAGATATACAGCAGTGGAGGTTGACACAAGGTGCAAGGGAGAATGCGAACCAAATACTGTAGGTCTTGAGGAAAAACAGGACTGTGCTAAACGTAGGATCTTCACAAAGCGTGACATCAGTGGGCTCAGCACTTAGTTTGCATAGCATATTGATGTCTTCATTTTTCACAAACATGTTGCCCAAAAAGAAAACGGGTAGAGTGAATTCCTGGTGCTAGGACAGGTCAATGGGCCAACACGACCAATGCGGTTTTCATGAAGGCAAGGCAAGTTTAAATGTCAGAAAGTACTAAACAAAAAGGTGTGCTTCTATCCCCGCGTACTGACAAGGGGCAGTGCTTGTGGTGGACCTGCCTTGGAAACGCGTTCGCGCTTGGCAGTAAAATGACAGCAGCGCTCTTCCCTGTAAGAGCTTGGCAGGAGTGTGCATGTCATTTTTTCTCTTGAAGGAAACGCTGTGCACACTTCTATATAAAAAAAACCAAAACCCCACAACAGAATCTGCCCACATGATATTGAGTTGCTACTACTGCCCCGCTGTGCATAACGGTCATTCTGTGCAGCAAAAGGAGCCTGGAAAGCAGTCGCTATGTTACTGTTGGGAAAAGGCTTTTTTCCTCTCACAAACACAAATCAGTAGGAGTTTCCCCCATGACAATAACAAGGATTTCATCATTCTGACTAAGGAACAAATCTGGTGTGCTTTCAGAATTAAAAACCTTGTGCATGAGATCGGTGATGCCATGACACAAAGAGCAGCAAAACCTAGCAGCAGAGAGGGTGACAGTCTGGAGGTGCGGGGCACGCGGTGCTTCAGCCAGCAGCCGACCCGGGCAGACGTGTGCCGGACGCACACGGGAGACGGGCGCTGCGGGGTACCCGGCGCTGCACGGACCGCAGCTGCTAACACTCAGAAACATTAGGAACCAGGGAACGTTAGAAATCTCTGGCGTGAGCACACAGCCTCGGGAAGCGCAGTGATGTAAACTCTGAGAATGTTAATGACTTGTGTATTTTGGCAACAGACTCAGTATCGTATAAAAATAATGTTTAGTAAAAAAATCCCGGTGTCCATCATAAAAATTCAGGAAAAAAAAAAAAGAAAAAAAATCGATAGTGATTTCTGTCCTCATGGGATGAAGATGCCCCCATTTGTCAGAAACAGTTTTAAATAACAAATAGTACATTGGAAACAAAAATGGGTCAGCAGCCATTAAACGTGTCCTATATGAAAGTGCACATCTTTCAATGGAGTTTAACCACCATGAGGTCGCGATCTAACACAAACTGCAACTTAGGACCATAGAAATCAACTCCTTCTGATGGAAATATGGACCACCATCAAGACAAGGATACTATTTTCCTTACAAGATTAAAAACATTGAAATTTTGCAGCATCATAGTAAGGCACTCACCCATGGAAAAGTCTGTGACTGTTGCTTCAAATGGCAGCAGCTAACTAGCTTTGAACACGAGGAAGACAGTTTTCAGTTCTGAGCTAAGTGCTAGGGTGCCTTACATTATACGGGGGGAATTACTCGGGGGCGGGGAACTGTTAGTGTTAGAATTCTCCTATAAACTAGCTGTTTTTCCCCTTAACCCATTAAAGCATCTCATATTCTAAAATATTAGTTTTATAAATCTAGTCTTCTGTTTTAAGGCTCTAAAAATCCCCTCCCCCCAACCCCCACAAAAAATACCTACCAGCGCCGGGTGGGCAACGGAGGACCAAATCCGCCATTTCACAGTCAGGAGTCTATAGTATTGCATCTTAAAAACGAAAACCTGCTTCTGCCTCCTGGGATTTTTATCCCTTCCTTGAATGCCTTCACGTGTTTGGTCAGGTCAAAACTTTGCAAAGCCAGAAAAATTAAAAAAATAATCATCGGTCTCTTCCAATCCTACAGAGGTGTCGGATCTTTCTGTCCCGTGGTGCTGGTCTCCTGCCTCGAATCGACGCTGCCTGCCCTGCAGTGATTTCTCATTGGAAAAAAACCAAGGTGTCCCAATGCTTCCTTTTTTGTATGGCTCCTACAAATCTGAAAGCTTTCTTGAGTGAGGTAACAAAAGTTAGGCTTTCAAGCAAAGTACATGGTACGTAAAGTGTCCTGATGAACCTGCACAGCCTTCGCCAAGGCCTGGGGGTCTCTGCCGTTGCTCTGTCCAGATATATGGCTGCCCTCGCCACTGAAAATCAAGGAAATCACCACATAATTATTTCATATTTCCCCCCCAGGAAACCCCCTTGGAGATGAGAGTCCGCGAGCGCTGGCAGCGCAGGGAGGCATCAGCGTACAGTGATGCTGGGTGTGCTGGTGACCATGTCGGGTGCTGCAGAGATCCCGGCACCTCGAGGTGGCTGGTAATGCTCAAACACCCCGGGACGAGCTCCGGCTGGGATCTAACCCTCCTTCACCCCCAGTTCCCCATGGCTGGTACCAAAGCAGATGCAGCTGCTTGCGGGTCTCCCCTCCAGAAAGGGCCTGCAGCAGCGCTGCTCCGACACAGAGCACTGAGGCAGGGTGGTGATGCCCCTGCCCACCCCCCACCCTGGGGTCTGCCGTGCCCTCTCACCTGTCGTGCTCCTTGTCCACGAGATGGTACCGTGCTCTGAAGGCCACCAGCCGGGCGTAGTACGCCGGGGCCGGGATGGAGACCGACCGGGTGCAGCGCACGTAGGTATGGCACAGCTGGTACGTGAGGATCTGCAGCTCATCCGCGGTGAACCGGTTGTCATCCCAGAGCACATAGTAATGGGATGGCCGGCTCGTACCCTGGGAAGGAGAGGAGGCACTGAGGAAGGTGCTGCCCATGCCCAGATGCAGGCGGCCACAGGCAGCTTCCTCACATCTTCATCCCTCCCTCCCTGACCAGAACGGCCCAGCAGGCAGCCTGGGCAGGAGAGACGCCTGCGCTTCCCTGATGTGAGAACCCCATGCGGGCACAGGCACCGCGAGGCAGGAACCAAGGTGCAAACCAGCAGTAACGCAGCTGCTCCGTGCCCAGGCACTGCCGGTGCTTCTGTGCTGCCAGCCCTGGCTCCTGACGCCGCACAGCCACCGCGTCACGTCTCGCACCGCCTCCCCGCCAAACCGGGCCAGACCCCGCTTTCCTGGCAGGGGGAGAGGACGCCAAAAAGCCTCCCTTGCGGAAGCAGCTGTAGATGAAATGAGTGCAATTTTTTCAGTACGGTTTCTGACTAATCTTGGCTGCCTGAAGAAAGGCAGCTGCAAATCAAGCTGCCTGCTCCAGGGCTGGCTGGCCCCAGCTCTCCCGCCCACGGCCAGACAACAGGTCCCTGCTGACGACCAGACACCCCAGCGAGCCCGGCACGCTCAGACACCAGCTGACAAGCTGCTGAGTTGGCCACTCTGCAGGAGAAAAATCTCAGAGGAGAGATCCTTGGCTCCAGGAGAGAAACCAAGTACGTGCCACACAACGCGGCAGCAACGCCGTCCTGGCATCTGCTCGCCAAACCACCGCAACGGCAGCTTGGACTAAGTGCCCACGTCTCCGGCGCTGGAGGAAGGCGATAACAGGGCCAGGTCAGGTGCACGAGAGTGCAATCTGCAAGAACCGCCGAAGCAGCCCAGCAGCATCACAACAGCCAGCTCCACAGCGCGGTACCTGAATGCCGGCGTGACTGCACAGGTAGAAGTCGAACTCAAAGGGGTGGGTGATATTTGTATCCACTGTTGTTCCTGCTGGGATGTTCCCGCTCTTCCCAATCTACAGGGAACAGAAAGAGAGACCCAAGCACTGCAGAGTTTGGTTATTTCCAGCTGCCCAGAGCACCATCTGTAACACACCTGCCCTGCACCAGGGCCACAGCGCAGGGTCCCCACCACAGCATCTTAAGTTTGAGAGCACCGTGCAGAGCCGCTCCCCGAGTGCCTGTTAAGGGGGAACAGCAGCAGCTCATCCTGCTCTGCTCCCTGCCTGAACAGGCTTGCTGGCATTTTCTGCAAGCAGCAACACCAGGCATGACGCGGAGATAGAGCAAACAGCATCAGAAGGAACGCAGGCAGGGTGAGGGCTGGGCACTGGCCCATCCTGCTGCAGAAATGAGGATTAAGTGAGCAAAACTCAAGGGATCTCTGCAGACAGTGTACTCTGCCTGATCAAAAACTGCCCTCGGTTCCCAAGATTAAATCCTCATGCTCAGGTAAAGCCAGAGTCTGGTTAGACTAGATCTAACCACTAAATTTAGATCAAATTAGGAAAAGCTACAGCGATCAATGTCACTGCACAGCACACACGAACAAGCTGCGAGCAAGCAAGGGGTTATTAGTCCTGTCACGTCAGCAGCTACAGCTATCACCAAAACAACAGATGTTTTCAAGCTGACAGCGGCTATTTCAGGAGAGTCACCAGGATCATCAGCACCCAGCAACTCCTAATAACAGCAAACAGCTGTCCGGGTTTCCAGCAGCAGCCTAATCCGCATGGATGCGGGAGTCAACCGAGCGGCACGTTTCATTCAAGAAAGAGCTCTCTGCCTGCCAGCGGCGAGCTTTCCCCTCGGCAAAGTCAGGGCTGACTCTTCCGAAAGGCCAGGGCTGCATCAGCCGCCTCCGGCCCCGGCACCCTGTGGCGCTCACCCTCTCGTTCTTGTCTGCACAGAAGAGACGGGTGTGATGCCTTTTCTGGACGACGATGTAGGTGATGCCAGGCTGGTAATCCTTTTCCAGTTTGATGCAGGCGTCTCGGATGGCTAGGAGCTCATAGTGAAGGATCTGGAGAGACAAGGGCACGCAGGGTGAAGGGGCACGCTGGCACGCAGTCGTCCCTGTGCACCCTTCGGTATCCGAGGGCTCCTCACCTGCGGGAGCTGCCCCTCGGGAACGCCGTCGCGGTAGAAGATGATCCTGGTGGGTTTGAAGCGCGTGGATTTGTAGAACTGGATGAGGAGCTCCCTCACCATGTAGGACAAGTCCTCGATGATTTCCTGGCGAGGACGCTGCACACGCACCGTGGCACAGTACCGGCTGGGGTGGGCGTCCATGCTGCCCACAACCTGCAGCAACGGAGACAGGCCAGGCCCACGCGTTACAGCAGGAAGGATGGAGGGGACGTGGGACATTCCTGGCCTCTGCCTGCTGGCAGTGGGCAGAGCACCCCGAGCTCGCAGACTGGCAGATGGGACAACAAATACTGTGCAGGCAACTAGCGCCCAAAAAGGATGTCCCCAGTCGTGGCCACGTCCTGGTTTCACACTCGGCCGTGGCCCTCGCGGTGTGTGTGAGAATTTCCAGCGAGACAGCTTGGCCAGTGCCACTGAGCGACGTGGCTGTGGGGCTGCTGCTGCTCTGCCCCTGCGTCACTCCTCCTGCTCAGCAGCAGAGGGGCGAGGGGGGAGCGGGGCCGCCCATCCCACCGCCTGTGTAAGACTTTCTCCTTCCACCCCTCACTCGGAGCTTTTTGGCTTCCCCAGAGGACTGTGTGACCCCAAACCCTGCTCCGCTGCTTTCGCCAGGGCAGTGACAGCCCCAGGTACAACGGCTGCAATGCCACTGCTGTGAGAGCTGCTGTGGAGGTACCACAGCAACGCTGGGAGCCCTGCCATCGGCCGGTCCTCGCCCCTCCAGCTGCGGCACAACTGCCCTGCCCACCCCGGGCTGCCTGGAGACCCTCTGCCAAAGGCGACTGCACCGGGGAAATGCCCGCACGGAGCATCCACCAGCATCACATCCTGTGCTGGTGCAGACGGCCGTGGTCTGCCCCGTGGGGACCGAGGACACGGCGGGGCTGAGTCACTGCGCAGCAGCCGTCGAGCGGGGAGTTCCCATCACAGCCAGGCGCTCTGGAGGGGAGACCTCGAAGACGTCAGGGCACAGAGCCGAGAGCAGCTGGGCTCGGCCGGGACGCAGGGCTGGGGCACAGCGTGAGTCATGGGCGTCACAGAAGGTGCTGGCCCACGCTGGGAGACAGATGCCCGGCTGCTTCGCTGCACCCCCGAGCGGAGGGGAAGCCCCCAGACCCCACATCCTCACGGCGTCGAGCCCGCTGCCCCTGCCCTCAGCGCTGGTTTTACTTTTGCTTCGCAAACGGAGGTCTCGGGTCTGGGCTGCACCAGCAGAGCTGATGTGCTCAACAAATGTTTCCCTTGGCCTCAGCTATGGACCCCCTTTTATTGTCTACGGACCAAGGACAAGATCAAGTCCATTTGAAGGCTCAACCCTTCTCCTCCCCTGCAGCTTCAAAAATGCTTTTATAAAAATTAAGGAAAAAACCCCCACAGTGGTCCAGTACAAAAAACACAGAAAATGTTTTCGGAGTGGAAGTGCCGCCGCCAGGAAACAGACTGTTCTGTCCCACCCACACCTACAGCAAACAGCCAAAAGCACTTCCCAAACCCTTCTAATTAAGAAAAAAACCACTCCTCCAAAGACACATTTGCATGCCAAGGAAAACCTGAGCTATGAGTCCTGGAAAGTTAAGAAGTCAATAGGAAAATGCTGACGTACTTAATTAAAACAGACGCTACGAGAACCTGACACGCTCCTTCGCTGCAACGAGCACAAGGCGACGTCCTACAGCCTGACGAAGGGCACGAGCTGCCACCCAGCCTCACCGGCGCACGAGCAGCACTTCTCTCGATGGATGCTCCCTCTTCGCTTGGGGCGAAGGGAAAACCTCCTCTCCAAGAGGCTCAGAAGCAGCCCTGTCACCCCAGCTCTCCCCAGCTTCCCTGCCTGGGGAAGGTCTCTCCCAGGGCTGCCCCGCGGGACCGGGATGCCCAGCGAGGGCTCCGGCTGCACACCCGTCCGGCAGCGGGTTCCGGCACATCGTGAGCCTCATCTGCTGGCAGCTCTCCCGGCAGCTCCCCAAAACCACAGCCCCTCTGCGCAGAGGCAGGAGGGGACCGGGGACCCACCTCCCTGGAGAGGGACTGAAACACCCGATAGGGCACGGGGCCACCCCGTGTCACCGCGGGGACAGTGGTGACACAGCCCCTCTCCAGACACGAGTCCTGTCCCAGCTCCTGTGACCCCGCAGGGCTCCCCGGCACCACGCCTGGCCCCGGACAGGGCACTCACCGCCGTTATGGAGGGTTTCTTCCCATCTCCCGCCGGCGGGTGAGTGACGTCGGCACCGAGGAAGATCACCGGCTGCTGAAAGACGGCAGAGCTGGTGGGAGAGAAGAGAAAGCAGCAGTCAGCCTTTCGTTCAGGGTGATGCACAGCCCAACGGCGACAAGCAAGTCACACAGAGGACATCTCCCGAGCTCCGGGCTCTGGCCTGGGCACCCCAACAGCTCATTACAAGGTGAGACAGGCTGTGAACCCCCATTTCAAGCAGTTACTTTATGCAGCCACCCACAGATCACTCTTCCCCAGGCAGGCAGCACCACGAGGGACGTGGGGAACAAGCCCCAGCACCGTGAGAGGCAGCGGCCATACGCACCGCTGGTGAGGCACAAGGATGTTGTTGATCCCGCCAAGCTTGACGTTGATCTTGAGGCAGAGGTTGGAAAGGGTCTGCGGGGAGGTTTTTACCACATTCTTGACCTGGACGCACTGCGTGGCCATTCCCAGGAGGGTGTCCCCGACGCGCTTCACCTCGGCTGTGGGCAGAGGAAGCAGGTGAACACACAGGCAACCAGCAATGCACCACTTCCAGCAGCATCTTCGGAAACGGGGAGAGAAATCGCTGCGGAGGAGCAGCGCCAGCCCTGCTGAGCCAGAGCCAAGCCCCTCTCCTCCGCCCACCCACCCCTGCCCCAGACGCACCGTACACCGGGGTTTTCCCTGGCAGGATGACAATGATGAGCTGAAGCCCTGAATAGGTGTTCTTGAGGTGTCGAAACATGGGCTCCACGCTGTCTGCACCCTGGGCGTATTTACAGAAACAGGGCTGGCCCTGGATCGGCATCCCTGCGTCCTTCGAGATCTTGCGCAGCTGGTCCGTAAAGTTCCTGTCCCCGGGGGGAGAAGCGTTCAGCCCTGAGCCCCGCACGGCAGCTGCCCCGACCACCGCGGAGCGAGTGCTGCGGCACAGGACTCAGACGGGGACATCACCACCACGCCACCGCGCCTGTGCTTTACAGCACCCAGCAAGCACGCGGCACGGGAAACACAAGACCAAGACGTATCAGAGCTGAACCATCCCCTCCTGGCACCTCCTACCCGGGTACTGACTCCTGAGGGGTGACAGAGCTGCGAACCGCTCTCCGTTAGAAAGCTGGAGAAGGGGGGAGCAGACCTGCTTGGTTTCCAGACAAGTGGCTGATGCAAGCCTTCCCTTACCAAACCGGACAAAGCGCTCAGCTGCACTCTGGATGTTTGCATTGCCAAGGATAAATTTGATGCGGGGAGAGCCCAAGGGAGCGCAGGGCTCCCAGCTCTGCCCCAAAGGGTCACAAGAGGAGCGCGGTGTCACTCCCACCTCCCCCCCGTCACTGCAGACACAGAGGCTCTGAGCTGCTCCAAACCATCACAGACCATGCCAAACAACCAGAAGAGACACACAAAATGCTCGCCTCGATGCATCCGCTCTGGGTCAGGTGAAACCTGAGTCCCCGGCACAATCCAAAACCAAGGTGACCATTTCCCTCCATCAAATAAACCGTCCCCGCTCTGTGTCGCTTTGCTACGGAAGCAGAGAACCTCTAAGCCACCAAAGCTTTTCAGAAAGCCAAAGACTTCGTAATAAAAACCCGTGGTGAGTTAGGATGCTTCCTACATGAATTATATTATTTCAGAAAGGCTATTGGGGAAACTTTTCATTAAATATCCCTCACAACCCCATCTCTCTGAGGAGATTCAGCTGAGAAGAGTTCAATACAGCTTTGGGGCTGGCAGTACGGGATCACGATACTGCAGCTACCTGATGCAAAGAGCAGCTCGAGGAGAGCCTGACAGCCAGCTCGCACATGCTGAGTGCCGATGTGCCCACCACAACCCGGCAGGCTTTGCAGTGGCTCAGGGACTGTCTGCAGCCAGGCTAAACAGCCAGGCGCTCCGGATGAGCTAACAGAAACAAGACTGAACACCCAGTCTGCACCCGGATCAAACCTGTGCCACGAGCAATCCGGATCCACACCTGACGACACAGGGCATGCAGCCCCAGGCTGGGAGCAGCAGGGTGGCCGCACCACGAGCCACGGCCCCCCACGCCATCCCACCCGCGCGGGCTGCCCCTTTCCTTACTTCAGCACCTCCTCGCGACACTGCTTCTGCGGGGCAAAGCAAGCAATCGCCCAGACTTTGATCTCAATGCCGTTGTAGAACTGCTTCCCTCGCATGTCCCACACGCCTTGGTTGGGAGTTGCAATGGCCCGGTTCTGCAAGGCAAACAGACGGTCAGAGCGGTGCCGCGTCCTGCCCGGCCCCGCGCCGGCAGCCCCGGGGGAGCACCCTGGCTGTGCTCCCCATCACAGAGCCGCGCACTGCCAGGGCCTGCCGGGCCACGTGGCGACGGGCAACGCAGAGTCTCAGCTCCTCAAAGGCGATGGCAAATTCACCCGAGCTGCCTTACCCTGAGCATCCTTCTCCCCTCCAGCTCACTTTTTTGTCACTGAACGACTTCTGGCCACACTTCCAGAACATTTGTATTGCAAAAAAACCCCAAAACCCGAAACCCAAACCCTAGGCACTCTGATCAAAAATTCAAGCTCTAACCTGCAAACCTGAAAGGCAGCCCTGCTTACCCTGCCTCCGTACTGCAGGATGGGCGCGGGCAGGACCCTCCCCGTCACCTCTGTCATGTCATCTTTCACCTTGATCCCAAACTCCTGAATGTACGGATCCAGGTTGTAGCTGGCGTTCTTCATCTGCAGAGGGAAGGAAGGGCCATGGGAGGGAGTGAGACCGACTGCTACATCCCACGCAGCTTCACCCGGCCGGGAAACACGGGCACCTGAAGTCACGATCTCTACGGAGCTGAAGTCCTCTCCATAAGGGGAGGGCAAGCAGTTTAACAAACAGGGCCAAACCCTGTCCTCCAAACTGACCCACAGCGGACCTGACTTCTGAACGCACTGACCAACACAACTGAGAGCCGAGCCTGCTCCTGAGATTTAAGGCTCCAGTGGGAAGGTTCAGACTGGTAAGAGACTGTTATCAAGGGTCCCAGAAGCAATACCAAATGTCCCCGGCTTCGAAAGCCCAGAGACATCGTTTGGGTAACACCAGCACCATTACCACCTCCTGGCCAGCTGCTGGCAGAGCCGGGTTTGCTGCTCGCCTGGCTCGCCCCGGGCTGACCTGCAGACAAGAGTTCCTGTACCGCAGCCCCACAACGCACAGGCCCCATGTACACCCAGAGCCAGGGTCATTTCTGTAATTTATTTTCCTATTTTTAGTTCCAGCTCCCTTTGGGTCAGGTTCCACCACTGCGAGGACCTGGATTTGCTGCACACGAGTTTCCACGGTCACTTTGAGCTGGGCTCCTCTATACCAGTGTCCATTACACACGTGCAGACATCTCTGACCAAGGATTCAGTGAGCAGAGCGTGATAAAACCAAGCCATTAACCCCACCAGCATCTTCTGAGCAGGTCGCAGCTCTCCAGTGCAGAACAGCTCAGGAGCAGGACCACAGCAAGGTTCACCACGGACATGATGCCGTAACGTGCCATCAGAGCCGCAGCCCCGACACCGTCCCTCCCATCCCTTCCAGGGACTCGTGCCACGTACCAGGCGACTGATTTCCTCCTGCCTGTCTGGGGCAGACCTGGCTGTTGCTTTTATCATGGTCGATGTCTGATTGTCTGTGAGCTTCTTGATGCACCGCTGGCCTGCCACGATGTTGCACACCTGCGTGGCAGGGGAGAGACGGCAGCCACGTGTTAGGGACAGGTGAGACACGGGGGACCACGGCTGACCTGCCCCGTGGGCACGCACCTGGGCCCTGCAGCCAGCCCCAGACCAGAGACGCTGAGCCTGCAGCTGCAGGAAAATGGCATTTCTACAGCGTGGTCTCCTCCCTCGCTTACTAAAAGCAGCTCTTGCCAGGTCACCATTGAGGCAATTAGCGCCCACGACACATTAGCTGCAGAACGTTGCCACGCGTCTGGCAGCAAAGGCCGCTTGCCTTTGTTTTGCACGGTGCCCAAAAGCCGGGGCGCCCAACGGCGAGGGCCAGCACTCACCTCCAAGGGCAGGTACGTGTGCTTCTGCTCCTGGCCAACCTGGAGACAGGGCAGGTGGGGGTATTTCAGCTGCAGGTTGTATTTCTGCTTAAAGTACTGAGCCACTGTGCACTCCACGGTCTGGCCGCTCTCCAGCTGCAGGGGAAACCTGGCGGAGGCAGGACATGAAGGATGCACCCACTCAAGACAGGCACTGCCAGACCTCCAGCACTACCTACTCTGGCTGGGAAGAGAGGGAACTGGCAGGCTCCCACTCCCAGCTACCATAAAAGAAAGTAAAAAGCGCGACAGTGGTATTTTCAGAAATCGAGTCTGGAATACTCTGACCTCAGTGTGGGACTGAGGGCCCTAAATAAAGCTCTCCCTCACTAATCCAGCTAATCAGGACAAATGTTTATTGCAGGACATGCCATGCATGCCACTGCCAGGTACATAAATACAGCACACTGCCATGCAGGAGAGCTTCTGTGCTCGGTGTCCTCCCCGGGAGCAGGGCTGAGCTCCAGGGAGTGGCTAACCGGGCTCTCTCGGCACGGGGCAGGGGCTCCGGGGCGGGCAGAGCACGGGGGGCAGGAGGGGGGAATCTCCCTTCAAAACCACAGGAAAAAAATCAGCCTTCCCGGTGGCAGGGCTGAGGGCCGCCGTGCCGCCCATCCACAGCCGGGGTGCGTGACGCCCAGCCTCCTCCAGCACCAGCTGTTCACGGCTCCATAAAGAGCTCCGTGAAAATGAAGAATTGACCCGATATTCTTTACGGAGCCAAAATTAGAGAGGCGAGCCAGCCCGCACGCCCCGGCGAGGTGTCGCATTCCTCCTGCGCGCACCAGGCCCCAGGGCTGGGACCCAAGGATGCTGGAGCGCGGGGGAAGTGGGGCGGACACGGCGACAGGCGCAGGAACCCCATGAGGTACCCCCGGAGATGAGGCTGGGCGAGGGAGGTGCCCCCCCTCTGGTGGGGGCTCCGAAGCCGGAGGGCGCCAGCCTGAGCAGGCACTGCTGGTTTGGTATCAGGCAAGCACTGGGAGATCTTCTGCCAGCGCTTGGGTTTATACAGCATGAGCCAAAATTTCTTATTGCATTGGGTTTTTTGTTGGGTTTGTTTTGGTTTTTTTTTCTCCACTGTTGGCAAAATTTCTGGAAATACTCCTGCCCCAGCCCCGTCCCCACCGCTGCCCGCACAGGGGGGTCCCGCCTGCTCCCCCCCCGCCTCTGCCTCCAACCCCATCGTGCTTCCCAGCCTCCCCGAGCGCAATTCCCAGGGCGAGCCCCAGTGACGAGCCCTGGGAACACCCGTGGGCCGTGGCACCCGGTGCTTGGTGCTGAGGGTCCCACCTCCGCGGCGCTGCCGTCCCGGCTGCGGGAGCAGGGCAGCCCCCGACACGCAGAGGGGCCCAGGCCCAGTCTGCTCCCAGGCACGTGCAAATAATTTCAAGGCAGGGGATCGCTTTATCCCTGTCAAAGCCTCTGCTTTGGCAGTGTCTATTTTAAGAAAGAAGAAAACCAAACTCGGAGGTAAAAACTAGGGCAGTTCCTGGCGTGTTAGCTCCCGCCCGCTGCAGCACGCTGCCTGCCAGACCAAGCACCCTCCGCGCTCCCACCCTCCCCTGCATCCCGCCCGCTTCGCCACGCGTGGCACGGGGCTGTGCGAGCCGCCGCACAGCGCCGAACGCATCTCCTC
>Ga0065711_1040310_pt1 | contig 17073 bp, 19 predicted proteins | sample Hoacrofraction12_FD_59098 | JGI IMG/M metagenome (GOLD analysis project Ga0065711, IMG submission 59098) | Hoatzin crop microbial communities from Cojedes, Venezuela - Epithelial fraction 12 v2 (version 2) | ecosystem: Host-associated > Birds > Digestive system > Esophagus > Crop | place... | reverse complement strand
TGTCCGGAGGAGCGCAGGGAGCTGGGGGGGGGGACACACCATGCCTCTCTGTTTCTATGTTGTTTGCAAAGCACTTTGAGAACCTGTGGGGTGAAAGGCACTTTAGGGTCTGGCCATTGGGTCGGGCTGTCGCAGGGATGGGGGGGACCCGGGAAATCCGTGTGTGTGTGTGTGTGTCCCCAAAAATAAAGGTGATGGTGGGCGGGGGGGCTCCCAGTGTGCAGGTGGCGAGGGCAGCGGGGGAGCCCAGCACCCCAAGGCTCCGGGAAGCTGAGGAAGGGCTCACCCGCCGGCTTTGGGGCCAAGGGGTGATGCGCTCCCCCAGCTGTGCTCCCTCCCACACCGATCATTTACACGGGGTGGGATTTTGATCTAAAGACAGAGATGGGCTTGCTGGGGTCCCCCAGAGGGAAGCCTCCGTAGTCACACGCATTGCGCTGGATGCTACCAGCTCAACCCGCTTCGTTGGAGAAGCGACGGTACCCTCACATTCCTCTACTGCATCGTGTGCTTTGTGGTGTTCGTGAGACCATGATGAAGTGTCCTTTATCTTGTGCTTTCTTTTGGCCAAGAAGCGGAATAGCGCATTCCATTAAAAAAGCAACCAAGAAACCAAGCGACCTTCAGAGAGATGGCAGGGCTTGGGGTGAAGCATCTGGGGTGGCTTGGGGCAGAGGTGGTGGATGCTCGGCATGGGAACAGCTCCATGGTTGCAGCAGGAGCCCCTCCACCAGCTGAGCCTGGTGTCCCAAACATGCTGCTCTCCTGCAGAGAAAGATGCCGTGACCTCCAGCACCTGATACGCCCCTCTTCAAAGCAGGAGCTAGGTTCTGCCGCACCGTGGGCCAAGCAGCCGAAGGCACAACCCAACACAACCCAACGGCCCAACCCAACCCAACCCAGCTGCCCAACCCAACACAACCCAGTGGCCCAACCCAACACAACCCAACGGCACAACCCGACACAACCCAACAGCCCAACTCAACAAAACCCAACGGCACAACCCAACCCAATCCAACGGCTCAACCCAACACAACCCAACCCAACCCAAAGGCACCCAACCCACAGCCTGCATACGCTGCAGTTTTGTGGAAGACGGAGAAGTTCTTGCTTTGTGAGGCTGTAGCGGGTACGAAGCCACTTTTGGGCTGGATGCAGGCACAACTGCATTTTCTTCTCTCGATCTGTGCAGTGAATTTCTCACTCCTCTGAGCAAAGGGCACATGAGCAAGCTATGAATCTCTGAAGTGTGCCTGGGGCTTGGACTTACTGTCTACCTGTGAAAGGTGGCCAGTCTCTCGGGGTTTTTTTTAATTTCCTTTCTCTTTTGAATACCTTGGGCAACAGGCAGTAGGCACAATATTGAATTGGAAAACATTTAAAAGTAAATATAAATACAAGAAAGAGTAATATATATATATAAACACCTTTCTCTGCTCATTTTACTTCTTCTGGTTTCTGTAAGTGCAGCCAGGTCCCTGCAGTTCCTCAGTTTGAAAACTCAAGACAGAGTTGGTTTAAACCGTTTTTGAAATTTTGCGGACATTTTGAAAATGTTTTTATACAACCCTATCTAGAAGACAGTGTTTGTTTCTCTGGGCAGCTCATTTTGTACCTTTAAATGAAATGCAGTATTAACTAATCAGCTCCAGAGAAACTTTGGCATGAAAAAAGCTGGATTTTCTTGGCTTTCCCATCAATTCCCTGCTGCTGAAGATTTTGATTTCAACAATGTTCTTTTCAGAGTATAGCTGTATGCTTGAAACTTGTCTCAGTTCGAGGGATCCATGGATCAGCTCTGATGAAGGCATACAAGGGTCAACGGAAAATAATTTTCCCCTGTGGCCCTCTGCAGCAGCAGGAGAAGGATTTGGGAGGAGAGGAGCTCAAGCCGAGGATGCAGTCCCTGCCAGCCAGCTGGGTGGGAGAGGAGGCAGAGATCCCCCCACCGAAACGCTCCGTGCTTGCCCAAACACATTGACAGCAACTTTCTCAGAGCCAAACTCTGCGGCCGAAGTTCTGGTCCTTGAGCTAAGGAGACTTTTATTCTGCTGCACTGATCCAACTCAGAGTCCGTATCAAGATGTGGCACAAGTATGTTGCACGCTCAGATTTAGTATAAAACACGGATCTAATTTTTTTTCAAGTGATGGTCTTGGACCTCCCTCTTGGAAACTGTTAAAGGCGGCCATGGAAGTTGTTAAAAATGCTTGATAGGCTTCAGGAAAGCTCTCAAGAAATCTCCTCTAAAGAACATTTTGATAAATTGGCATTTCTGCAGTCTTTCCACTAAAAAATAAGGAAACGTGTTTTTTTCTAGGTGTTTTTTTCCTTTGCTGTTTTTCCTCTCCTTTTTTTTATCAGTGGAAAGAGTGGAGAACAAGTAGAAGTGAGGAAGAAGATAAGCAGGTACAAGTTCACCTGCCATGCACTGTGTTGTGGAAATCTCTGACCATTCCACCACATCTTTGCCTTGCTGGGGTTTGGGTGTTTTTTTTTAATAAAATCTTTTACTGGAAAACGTTTTGAGTGACAATGTTGGACATCAGTGAGGACGTTGGGTGTTGGAGCCTCCTTGTGTTGGACATCAGGAGAGCAAAGTTAAAACCTGAAGATCCTTACCAAGTTAGTAATGCTGTGTGCAGGGTGGGGATGCCATGGTGCTGGGTGTCCTGCAGCACTGGCTTTGGGACATGTTTAGTGCAGAAAACAGGGCCTGACTTTGCGTGAGGTTGTGTTGCTATGAACAAGGAGCAGCTCCTGTGAATGTAACGGTGTCACATGTGGTTGGGGCACCAGCGATAAGAGGAGCGCTGGAAAACAGAGAGGGTTTTCCAGCACATCTGGATCCATCCAGGATCCAGAACCTCTGCAAACGTGATGAAAAGAGCCACGCAGCCCCTGTCTAGCTCCTGGGCATCATGAGAAGGGCACAGAGCAACCAGAGTACGCCCCATCGTTCTCCATTTTCTGGTACTGAATGTGTTGGTATGACTTCTGCGGCTGGGATTCCTATGTCACAAGTCATTAGAAAAGTTGAGGTCTATAAAAGCCATTGATTTGATTATTGTGCTTTTCAGATGAGGTACAAGGGGACAGTGGTAGCTCTGCAAAGCACAAGCTCTTTAGCCAGTGGAAGCTTGCAGCTCTCCTTTGATGTATGGCCACTCCAGGTGGGAACTGGACCTGCTAGGAGAGGCCCGGTCAGCATTTACCTGGGAAGACCTCCGTGTCGTTGTCCTGGGGAAGGGCCCAGATCTTGCCACTGTACCTTCAAAAACTGAGCTTTGCAAACAGCTTTTGATAAAAGATGAAGGGCCAGAGCCTGGCCCTGCTTACACTCACATCGCTCCTGGACCCTGCAGGAGCTGGTCTAGATTTACAGCAGTAGAAACAAGCAGAAAATTGGTCCTGAGCAATTACACGAGGTATCTAATCAGCCCCGAACCTATGGCGGAGGAAATGAAGCCGCTTCTTACTTGGTTGATTTGTTTACAGGTTTCTGCTTGCCTTTGGCTTTTCTGCCATACGTTGGTGGCAAGCAGAGTATAGGTATGACACGCTTTCTGGGTCAGCGGTCGGCTGGTTTAGTCGAGGGGATGAGCAAAGGGCGAGGAGGGGAAAGAAGGAGAAAGCATTCCTCGAATGTACTGTGCAAAGGCCAGGGACACCACCGGCTAGGACGTAACCACAGCTGCACGGACACCCCAAGTCCCCTGAGAAGGGCTGGGGCTGGGTGTGAGCTTCTGCATTTGCAGCAAGCCCTTGTCCCTGTCCCAGCGCGTTTCAACTGAGAAATTAAAATAAATTGCTCATGAAATGTACAGACTCCACCAACAAAGTTGCTTAGGGTTTGTTTGGGGTTTTGTTCCTTTCCATTTTGTTCAGTTTGGGACTTTGGGCTGTGAAAACATCTCTTTGTAGCCAACCTCATTTTAGTACCCAGCAGTAAATTTCTCAAGGATCTCAGTCCTGATGTGGCAGCCACAATTTGTTAATCTCAAACAACGAGTTTTAACTGAACTTTGAATAAAACCCCAAGAAACCATTACTGTTCTCAGGAGGTGATGACGTACCTCTTTCTTGCAGAAGCATCAAATTTGGGGTGGGGAGGTCTTTGAAAAGCTGTCCATCTTGGCAATCACTTGTATTGATGTGTACTGACCAGCATCGACAACGCACGTAATTGTTAACAATTAATTAACCGTTCACTTCTAATTGTCAGGAATAATTGTTCAACGCACATGGTATTTCCTTGTAACTCCTTTCGTTCACGCGCAACCTTTCCCCTCGGCGAGGCGGTCGTGCCGCCGTACAGCTGATGGCTTTGCTCATACCATCGGTACCTTTTCTGTTAACCGTGCCGTTGCCTACTGCAGAACCCCCCGAGAGCCGCTCTTCCCGCTGTCCCTGCAGCCCCGGGAGCGGAGCCTTCCCATTCCCGTTGGACAACTGCGCAGTACAAAGCGTTGTAGAGATAAAATGGATTTCCAGTAGAGGAGATAAAATGGATTTCCAGTAGAGAAGAAGACCCAAATCAGAACGGATGGCCCAAAGCTCTTTTCTCCTTGACTTTGAGGGATGTGAATAAATTGCCTCCAGCTCCAAGGGTGATAGTTGCCTTCACCGATTCTGCTCGGTGTAATTGTGTCTAAACCCAGGTTATTCCTTCCCAATTTGAGCACGCGGCAGCGGGCAGGACGCTGGATGTTGGACAGCACATCGTGTCTATAGGCACTGAAATCACAAGCACAGGTTTATGACCTTCTTGAAGGATCTGGGAGTTGGAAAACTTCTGGTTTGCCCAGGGAAAGCTCTTTATTTTTTCCGACCAGGCGGTATCTGGCTAGGGGTGAGAGGTGGTGCTGGCCGCTGCCGGCGGGGCAGGCGTCCCTTGGAGTCTGCTGCAGCCCTTCGTCCCCGTTCCCAGTCCTGCGCTCGTCTGGTCTGCTTCCCAGGAACGAGGCCATTTCAGAGCAAATAAAACAGCAACTTATTTTGATGTCAGTGTTTTCATTAGTCTTTTAGCTTGACCGGGAAAGTTGATCTCAAAGAAAAATGTACAGTTATCATTCAGTAATGGTTAAATCAAGCCCCTTCAATGCACTTTATGAACGAGTGAAAACAAATCAATGCTGTTATTGCACTGTATCTCTATGGTGTATAATATTATACATTCATCTGTAAGAGTAACTTATTTTTATTACTGTAAATAAAACTGTTGAAGTGATTTGTCAAGAGGATATCCAAAAATAGGGGGAGGGGGTGTTAGAAATTAAAACATTTGAAGATCTGGGCTCCTGTCCCAGGTACGTGCCACGCTGTGCGTGTCTGTGTTTTTATTCCAGCCGAGGCGAGCCTTGTACAGGTTCCTGCTTTCCCTCACCCGGGGTCTGCGTTTCCGCTTGGATTGCGACGAGCTGGTTGAGGCTGAGAACTGCCTGAGACAGCGATGGTGCGGGCTGGGAAGGAGCAGCTCCTGCCGCTCAGAGCCTCCACGGAAAGGATGGAGGCTTCTCCATCAGCCAGCCAGTCCAATCACCCAGGCGGCCAGCGATTAAATACCCATGGGAATGAATGGATCTCTGAGAGTCGGGCTCTCCGAATGAGGGGTTACAGAGACATCGCAGCTTTCTGCCGCTCCTCCCGTGCCCCTGACAGAGACGGGAGAATCGCAGGGCCGATAACTCACAGCAAAGGGACCCAGCGAGGGCAAGCTGACAAAAAGCCGAACCCAGGTCTACTTTAACCTCTTAAAATCTTTATTTTATTTTTTTTTTTAATTACCACATGCATAAAGTGTCAACAGTTTGGGATTAGGATGACATTTTTTTGAACAAATGTAGTTACAAGCAGTGCTTCGGATCGTTCCAGGTTTCCTCTCTACGCTGTACAGAAGAAAGCTCGCGTCGCGACCGACGTAGTCCCTACCTTTCCGTCATCGTGTCACGACAGGCAGAACCCACAACACTGGGGAGAAATACACTTGTTCACACGTAGCAACTGGGTACAGTAGATAGATACAGGCAGCAACATCTACTCACCTACTGACTAAGTGCACATGGTTAAAAGACCCCATTAGACAGTGAACATCTCCTTCTTCATTAATGTCAACTCTATAATAATGGAAATCAAATCATGGCCTGTAACGGGTGACCCTCCCAGGGGAGAGATGCCTGTCTTCTGTCAGCTGCTCCTACCAAATGACAAGTCGAAAGAAATATTGGTAATACTTCTGCCGGTATTAAAAAACGGTATTAAAATGCCGAGCACTCCGGGAAGCCAACTGCAAGGTGCCAATGGGCTGGCACCTCATTGTCCCCACCGTGCCACCGCTGCAGAGCTGGAGCCAGCCTCCATAAAGCCCTAGCTCCAGGCTCTATCTGTGAACGGCCGGTGACAGAAGAGGAGAAAACTGCTTTTCAAATGCTCGGCTCAACCTGGCCGCTCACAGATGCTCTATTTTAGGAGGATCGGTTGCCCCAGTGCCCCACGGGGTCTTCCTAGCTTGTAGCTGCTGAGTTTGGGTGGTGCAGAGGGCTTTTGGGGGTGTTTGAAGTTCTCCCAGCCCTATCGGTCTAGCCTTGATCCCTGGGCTGCCGGGTGCAGGGCACAGGAGATGATCCTTGCCTGCCTTCGGTGCTCCCCAAAACACCGTTCCCGCAGCGCCCAGTCTCACCCAGAGGTGCTCCTGCTCCTACTCACTCTGAAGGCAATGGAAACCCGGCAGCGAGGTGGCTCCTGTCCTGCCACAGCCGCTGGCATTGCCCCAACAGCCCTGGGCTGGGGCAGGAGGAGGAGGAGGAAGGCTCTCCAGCCTGCATGCTCGTCCCACAGTGGCAGCAATGGAGCAAAACCCCCAGCTCACGCAGGTCCCACAGCGAAGTGGTGCCAGGGTTTGTCCCCTCCCCGCAGCCCTGCGGGCTGTCCCCATCCAAGTCTTCCTTTGGTTGGCCAAGATCAGAGCAAAAGCTGCTCCCAAAACTATCCCTGCAGAGCCACGGGTGCAGAACCCCGTGCGCAGGGAAGGAGGAATCCCAGCGGATACCTCGGGGTCTGGGCAGGTCGAGGTTTCCACCCAGGTGAGGACAGGCTGTGGATCAGAAATGCTCGGAAACGCTCTGCGCTTCCCCAGCTCGGGGAGCCCACCCACCCTGTGAAGCCCGACGCTCCTTGGCCACGCAATGGGGACCTCCAGAAAAGGCACTTGTGTCGGTGAGGAGCTGCCACGCCGCTGCTCTCCCGACGGGAACACCGGACCCGAGCCCCCCACGTGACACGGCAGAGCCGAACGCCGAGGGGACGGCATTCGGCTTCAGCATCAACCCAACCTCACGCCAGGGATATCCTGGTTCCCCCGGGCAAGTCAAGCAGCCCCAAAATGAACAAAGTCTACTAAGATGAGGAGCCATCAGCCCCGAAACGCTCCCAAAAATGCATTTCAGGGAAAAAAGTTTCTTTTTGGTGGGGGTTTTCTTTCTTTTTCCTAACCTGCTCTGATCTGAGATGAAAGGCACCACAAAGAGAGGCTCCATTTGTGGAACACTGGTCAGAACTAAAGGCAGACCTGAAACATCTCAGTATAAAAATAACTTTGGTGGTGGTGGTGAAGGGGGGGTGTTGATGCTCATAACTATGATTTTTGGAGAGCTGGCAGCCAAAGCTGCACCTGCGGCTAATGGGAAATCAGCAGCTCCTCAGCATGCAACACGGTCATGTCAGTGGGCTCAAAATCCACTTTGTTTCTCACAGGAGAATTTTATGGTTGATTTTTTCATGGCAAGAAGTGTCTTTCTTTGGAGTAAGCGTTCCCAGCTGAGGAATCAGGCATACACCAGCACTGGGAACAGGTGAGAATCAATGGGATTTGAAACACTTGAGCTGAGGTGGGGCCTTCAGAGACAAAAGCACCTGCTACAGCAGCAGGAGACCTATCTCATTATTGCACCATGGGCTGGTGTGCTGCTTGCTCTGGTCTTAAACACTGGTTTCTTCAGAACTGATTTTTGAAAGTGGTTATAGTGACAACTACTCCATTTTTTTGGTGGCTAGCCTGGAAGCAACACTGGGTCTGACCTTCCCTCAAGGTCCAGAGGAAGGAGACAGAACAGATTTTCCTTCTGGAAGTCCCATGTAAGTTGTTTATTTTTTTAGTTCTGGGGAGGGGTGGTTGTTTAATTTTGGATTCCTCCACTGTGCTACCCCAAATCAAAGAATAACTCTTTAAGTTGTTCACCTTAATGCACCAACATGGCTTACATGCTGTGGTCTGCAGACCATGAATGGTCTGGAGGAGCAGGTTGATGGAGCTGCTGCCTTCTAACTACTGAAATACAGCAGTAGCAGCTGTGGGTTCTGGTTTTCTGCAGTTAATTCACATGCTTCCCTCTGAGGTGTTTATTTTGCAGCGTGTTTTATGTTCATTGTATTTGAGGGTCAACACCAAAATTGGAAGAGGGGCTAAGGGAGAACACAAGCAGGCGGCCCTGGCTTTGGGCAATGCTTTGGGGCTGTAAGCCCCTGGGACAGATCCACAAGTAGCAGTGCTGAGGCCTGGAGGAGGGGACAAGATAGAACTGAAAATGTGCCAGGTTGGAAGAGATAGCCTGTGGGCACCTCCACCATCTCCTGGCCCAGCACAGGGCCATGGGCAGTGCTCCTCTCCGGTGTTTCTCAAAGCCCTCCCACGGCAGAGCCTCTGTGACCTGTTTCAGAGTTTCTCCATCCTTATCTCAAGAAAGCTTTCCCCGAGATCCAACTCGGCTCCTTTCTGCCACAGCTCAACCCCATGCCTTGCACTTCAGTCCAACACGCACGTGGAGAATGGGTTTATTCTCCCCATCACAGCTTTGCACAGGGTTTTACTGCACAGAGTGGCAGGAGCATAACCAACCTAAAATGGCAGGTTATTTCCTTTCTATTTTATTGCTTCCTCTCTGTACAATTAACACTTTCTACACAGTGAAGTGTTAGAGCTACCAGTGGGCTGGAAGTCCCCCAGGGCCAACCCAGTCCCATGGTGTTGCCATGGTGGGAGCGCTGTGTGGGGAAAGGCTCCTTTCACACCCCCCGGGCTCACAAGCTCCCAAACACGACGGCCAACAGCAGATTTAAGCCTGTTCCTGCTAAGAGCAGAAGGCTGCAGAGAGACCTCTGGGTGCTGCTCTGAAGGTGGCACCCGTGGGAAGAGATCTATGAGGAGGGATGCCTATGGGAGGGTGAAGCATCAGTGATCTACCATCAGGTAGTGCTATGGAGACATCTGTGGCCTCAGGGTCCTGTACCAATGTAAGACAGATCTTAATATTGATAATGTCACATCAAGATTGCCTTCAGGGGACATGGTGGCCAAGCATGACCCAGCCAGGTCTTGCCTGGGGATTTCCCGCAGCAAGAGCCCATCTCTTGCTGCAGGCTCAGCCTGGTGACAACACCAGGATGGTGTCCTCCTTTGTCCACCATCCTGCTGTCCTCCTTACACTCTGCCTGTAGGCACAGTACTGAAGGGTTTGGAGCAAACCCCTTGCTGAAGTTCTTGCCTGTGTGTTGTTTTTTTTTCTTTCCCTCCCCCAGCAAAATGCAGGCAAGGTTCTCACCTGGAGAACGCAGAGCTTGAGAGAGTGGTCCTAGGAAACCTGAGGTTTGTTAAAGTAAGATCAGATTCACCAAAAAAAACCCCTTTGACTCTAGACTTGGGCCTGGAGGAGGACACCTTCTACGAGCTAGGAGGGCTTCACGTGAATTGCATGCGCAGCTCCGTGTGCCAACATGGAACTGCAATGGTGTGCCAGGGCATGTCTTCTACCACATGTGTGGTCATCCCAGAGGAGCACAGCTGTGTGGGGATTGGGGAAGGCCCACTCCGAGGGCATGGCTACCCGTTCCAAGACAAAACCAGCATGTCTCGGCACTCCTGTGCTTTGCTCAGGCACTTTTGCATGGGGATAGTGGAGGGGCAGGAGAGCCCCACCGCTGCCATCAGCGGGGGGATGCGGTCGCGGTGCTAGTCATGGGGTCACCTAAGGAAGGGACAACAGTCCTCGAGGTTCTGCTGCCCAGTTAAGGGTAAATTCATGGGTCAGTGAGCATTTGAGGCTTTTAAAGTGCAGTGCAGGTTATATGGTCTTTGCTGTAAACTCCTCGGGGCAGAGTCCTTGCCCTTTTATTTTTTTAAATCTGTAAAGTGACATGCCAGCCGAGAAAACCTTACCCCTAAATAACAACTACTACTACAGAAAAACAGGAGTCATGGTGAAAGGAACAGCCTATGCTCCCCTTGCCGACATCCCGTGATGGGTGGTGCTTCCCACAGTCCTCCAATGTCCATCCACAAGGAAATGGCACGGTGCTCCTCCTGGCCATGCACCCTTTGGAAAGCACCCTCCAAAATACTACCTCCAGCGCTACAACCTGCCTCCCTCCAAGCTAAACTTCCATTTCTCATTAAAGCTGAGGTGTTAATTCAGGCTCAGCTCCTGCAGGAGTCTGCAGAGCTTCTGTTCAGGCTGTTGGTTGTCTTGAAAGGCGGAAAGAGATGGAAAAAATTGCTGGGAGGAAATTTGAGGGCTCTTACATGAAGGGAGCTCTTTGGAGAAGCTGTGTTCAGCCTTACGTTTGTCACCAGAATAAAACCTTCCCAGGATAAACTAGCCACAAAAGCAAGAGCTCTTGTAGGATGTGATGCTCGCTCCTCCCTAGGTCTCACAGAATCACAGAATGTTTGGGGTTGGAAGGGACCTCTGTGGGTCATCTAGTCCAACCCCCCTGCCAAAGCAGGGTCACCTATAGCTGGCTGCACAGGACTTTGTCCAGGCGGGTGTTGAATATCTCCAGAGAAGGGGACTCCACCACCTCCCTGGGCAGCCTGGGCCAGTGCTCTGTCAAGGTCTCTGCCCTGTGTGTTAGAAACTACCCAATCCCTCCTCCTTTCTTCAGGACGCTGGTCCTCTAAGATCCACCAACATCAACAGCTAGCTCTAATGCTTATTCAAAATCAAGGAGACGCAGAAGGTGCAATGCCAGAACTCGAACACTGCTAGACTTCCACCAACCTTCATGAAACTTGAGCAAGACCAGACTTCACACCTGATGTAGCCCTCGCAGGCAATGACTGGTGTACTGTGGGCACAGTGGCCCCCATAATGTCCTTTTTCAGATAAATCGGACATGTCTAAGAGGCTCCTGATGGACCTCAAGGACTATAGCCTTCCATTAATACCTCTAAGCAGAATCAAATTGATTTATTTACTCTTTCACTGACTCTGGCCCAATTCCTTTGTACGCACACAGAATATACTTCCTCTTGTTGGCAGTCTTATTTATTATTTTTAGTCTATGCCCATAAACTGGCAAATAGGAGAAAGCGGATAAAATGGAAAGAGGAACTCTCAGGAGATCGGTTGGACTTATTAAATGTTTGGCACTCTGTGATTATCTGTTGGCAATGAAATGTCGCTGCTGTATTTTAACATGGAACGTGATACCTTAAGGTGCAGGACGATCTCCTCAGCCCACTTCTGGCACACTTGAGAGAGGAGAAATTCAGTCATCTGTGACCTGAATTGTATTTTTAATGGTTGCCAAGCTAGATAAAATATTTAAATATTCACTTTTACATCAGCCTGCATGGGGATTTGAGCGTTTCAGGTTGTGTAACGCAGCATGGCCTACTTTTGGAAGAGTATACAGAAATAGACACATATGTACAAAACACTGAGTGCACAGCATACGGGTCAGACAGCCAGTGTTAATTAGTACGGCTCAACCAACTCCAGCCGAGCTAACCCAGACCAACCAAGCAGTTGGTATCACTTGTGCTGGATTTCATAGGTCACCTGGGTAAAAAATAGATGAATGCACCTAAAATAAAGATGGTCATCCTCAAAATGTGGCTCAGTCCCTCGAGCAAAGGCACTGAGGATGTTGGCCTGCCAGCAGAGTGGCCATGAGACTGGGGCTCTTGGTGCCATCATGTGCTTGCCTGCCTCATAGTGCTGCCACAAGAGAGTTGGGAAGAGCAAGACGCACCACAATCGGACCAGAAATGGACATCTACAGCCATTGTTGACTACACAGGTTACTTCTCCACCAGCTACATGAGAAACCTGAGCAACGAGCTCCGATATAGACATCTCGCTGGGGAGATGCTACCCATGGATCAGCCCTATCCCTGGTATCAAGTCAGCTTCAGTGGAGCCAAGGCAATTCAGATCCCTGGAAGAGCTGCATTGTGATGTCTTCAAGCAATGGGCAATGCCAGGAAGTTATGGTCCTGCTGACTTGCTTTGGAGTTAAGCATGTGAAATGGGCTCATGATGTCAGGGGCTGGGAATTTCCTTAAGCAGAACACAAATGGTGAGGGTGTGCTGGGATGCCTGAGGAGGAGAGGATGGTGTAAGGGTGTAAAAGTATGAGGAAACAAGGGTGAGCCTTGCCCCCCACAACCCTGAGGCTCCCAGCTGTGCATCCACTCTGCGGATGTGACCTGTGGGCAGGCAAGGCCTGAGCTCCGTGATTGTCGAGCGCTTTCCCATGCAATGGCGTTGACCCTGATAGCAGCACGGGTTGGCTGACTGCTGCCAATCCCAAGCATAGCAAAGTTGCTGTGACATGACAGGGAAGCGGGGTCTACAGGGACAATCCTGACACACCAATGGAGTCCTACAAAAATTATCAGAGTTCTGTGTGACACACAAAGCAACCAGTGCATGAAAAGCAGGGACCCAGTCTTCTAGGGGCTCTTGGCTCCTCTCCAGTTCCCACCAGGATCAGCTCAGCTTTCTGGAACTGGGACAGTCACAGACCCAGGGGATGAGCCGGAGCCCCTTCCCTGCCTTCATGTGCCGGTGGGACTCCACGGCTGTCCCTGAGTCCCACCTGGGTCCCCACAGCCAACTCTGCAGCCCTTTGACCACCGCAGCAGGTCAGCTCTGATAGCCCTCTGCTCGTCTCTCTCTCACAAAGTGTTATTACTCTCTATAAATTATCCACATAAATCAAATTTCTCTTCACATACACACAGTATCATGATTGCATCCATATTAACAACACTCCACAATAAATACTATCAGGTAACTCTTAAATGTTACTCTGAATTTTTACAAGGCTTTCTTCTGAACTTGCTCCAGGTCAAACCCCAGCTGCCTTGCCAAGGAAAGCCCATTGCAGGAGCTCGCTGCCCGGGCAGAGATGCCAGGCTTTGGCCAAAACCTTGGCAGCTGGTTCTCTGCATTTCGGAGGGCTGTCATCAGAAATGAGAGCTCTTGATGATCACTGAGCATTGGGAATTTCCTGGTCACCTGCAGGACACCATGTCTCCCTGCCTCCTTCGGTCAATCCTGATTCCTTAGGTGCTGCAGATGAGCTATGCCACGTGTCCTATTGCTCTGCTGCTTCTTGCCCACCCACGGCAGGAGCTCGGTAAAATGGGGGGCACAGAGCCTCCCGGGAAGCTGATGTGGGAACTGGAAGGATCCACACAGCTAATCTCATACTGCTGGGTCTTCCCTGCCCTGGATGAGCACCTGAGCAGCTTAAACAGCATCAGTGCTGCCCAGATGGGGAATTCTGGGGTTAAATCCAAGGATTTTACTTGCAGTTCCTGCTCTGACAGTCAGCCCTGCTGAAGGCAAGGGGAGCTTTCCCTAAGGAAAGTGGGGGGCCAAATCCAGGGACATGGCCTGTGGCAGGGCAACCCTTCTGCCCAACCTGTCCCCAGCCACCCCTGCCCTCTCCCACATCCACGCTGCTCCTCCGTTCAAGCACCCCAGATGCAGGGGGTGTCACCTCCAAGGGACAAGAGACCGTTTTGAACTGGTCAAGAGGCAGCGGGGCTCCTGAGGATACTTCTCAGCAGCTGGGCAGGGGGGTTCATGGCATCTCGCCACGAAGGGCTTCTCACGGGCAGGAAAACGAGCAGATACCTGGGGCATCGTTCAGCATCAGCATTTCTCAGGGTGAATTTAAGCATCAGCCTTTGAGCCTTCTGAGTCCCAGCCATAACCTCCCACCTTCTTCACAGGTCTGGGCACTCATAGATAGTCAAAACACTACTTTTGTAGCCACCACGTACGTGGCTACTGGGGGAGGTGGGCTCAGAGCCCAGCTTCTCCCCAGAAGAGATGCAAGGTGGGGACTCAGTTTTCCCCTATTCAGGGACTCATGGTACTTGGGAACGCACGAGAGGACCTCGGGACACTGTGTCAGGCAAGTCCATGGCTGGTCTTGGCCCACGTTCTGCTGGTGGCAAACCTCTCCCAGCTCTCGGCAGGCTCTCACTCCTGACTCTGATATTTTCAGTATTCCCCACCCCTTCGCTCCGCCTTCCCGTGCCTCCTCCCTCCGCAGCCTTCAATGAGTCACGCTCTATTTTGATGAGCAAACTGGTATTTTCAGCACCGTGGTGGGGTCTCGCGGCTCCCCCATCAGTGCCTACCTCTGGGGTGAGGGACGGGGCAGGGGATTAGTGCCTGGATCCAAGTCGATCTCAATTGTACGGGTGCAGTTTGTGGGGCTGCACGGTGCAAGTTGAGAGTTTACCTAAAAGCAGCATTTTGTCTAATTTTTTTTTTTTGAAATAACACTGAAACAGTATCGCCCTAAGGCCAAGGAGAGCTGGGCTTGGGGAAGCTCCCTGGCCATCTCTGTTCCCCGAGGACAGCACACATCGCACCTCTCAAAGCCCGGACAGGCACTGTGCTCCCCCTTGCCTTCACGCTTTTCTCCCAGAAAACTGGTCCTAAGGATGGAAACAGGCTCAGGTCACCAACACCTCGGTCTTCTCCAAGGAGCACCAGCACGATGGTGACCATCCCGACTCAACTGCCAGTTTCTCCCAGAAAACTGGTCCTAAGGATGGAAACAGGCTCAGGTCACCAACGCCTTGGTCTTCTCCAAGGAGCACCAGCACGATGGTGACCATCCCTACTCAAATGTCACAAAGACGTGGTGCAACGCTTCCTGGGGAAGGAGGCTCCTGCCCACACGCAGCCCTTGGAGCTGCCCGATCCTACAAATGCAGGCAGCAGAACATCCCCACACCCGGTGCATGGCCCTCCTTGCGTGCCCATGGTGACACCAGCTGTGCAGTCAAGCTTCTTCTCCAGGAGCTTCTCGTTAACGCATTTAACACCGAGCTGAAAAAGCGCTACTGCCTCTGGGTTTTCCCTTCTCTAGCAAAGCATGCTCAGGGCCGGTCTCTGGTCTTGCTCCAGGTGTAAATCTGGAGTAATCCTCTTTAACCTTCAGAGCATTTTCGAAGTCATTAAATGTGAAGGTGCTGCTAATTTCTGGTCTCACTGCCTCCGAGGTGTATCCTACCAGCGCTGCTGCTGCCTGAAGGGTTTTCAACATGGTGTAAAAGCAAAGCTCCTGAACGAGCGGGGCTGCCCGTGCTTGTTGGCGTCGAGGGTTGGGGAAGGCGCCTATACACACCTGGTACGGAGCCGGGGAGCTCCGCGCCAGCCCAGCCCCGGGGCCCCTCAGTCCGACCACTCGTTATCGTCCAGCTCGGAGTCGTCGTCGGACTCGCTGTACTCCACCGCGATCCGGCGGGACAGGATCGTCGCCACGTCGTTGCCCACGGGCTCTTTTTTGGCCTCTTGTTCCCATTGCTCCTGGACTTTCCGGAGTTGGATTCCTGAGGTAGGGAAGAGGGGGAAGGCTTTAGGGGCAACGTACCCAGCACCCATGGGTGCACACAATGCACGGCATCCCCCCAGTTTAAAGTGTTGGCTGAAACGAGATGCCTGCAGGTCCCTTGCAGAAGGCTGCGGGCGATTATAAAGCTATATGAGATAATCATGCAATGCATGCGATTACAAAGCTATAGATAATAGAGTAAAGCTCCTCCTCTGCTTCCACTCGACCTGAAGAGGCTGAACCTTCTTGAAGGTTAAATCTGCCTTTCGACCTGAAGATCTGCAGAAAGGGGAAATGGGAGAAGCCTCGGAGCACATCATCTGCGCTCCAACACAATTTTACAACGACGGAATTTACACTGAGGGTGGTGAGGCACTGACCCAGGTTGCCCAGAGGTGGTCGATGCCCCATTCCTGGAAGTGTTCAAGGTCAGGCTGGACGGGGCTCTGAGCGACCTGATCGAGTTGAAGATGTCCCTGCTCATGGCGGGGGGGTGGTTGGGCTAGATGGCCCAGAAGGTCCCCTTCAACCCAAACCTTTCTGTGATACGATGATTCTATGATCCGATACAGCCTGGAAGGAGGCCACGTGCACAAGAGCTGTCAGTCATCCCTATGGGTCTCCATCCCACCTGTCGCTCTCTACAACTACCTGAAGGGAGGTTCTAGTCAGGTGGGGTTGGTCTCTTGTCCCAAGTAACTAGTGACAAGATGAGAGGCAATGGCCTCAAGTTGCATCAGGGAAGGTTCAGATTGGATATTGGGAAAAGTTTCTGTACTGAAAGAGTGGTCAGGCATTGGACCAGGCTGCCCAGGGCAGTGGGGGAGTCCCCATCCCTGGAGGGGTTCAAAACACGTGTAGATGTGGCACTTTGGGACACGGTTTAGCAGGCACGGTGGCGATGGGTTGATGGTTGGACTTGATGATCTTAGAGGTCTTTTCCAACCTTAATTATTCCATTGTTCTATCATGGGTTTCCCCACCTCCCTCTAATCCCCTGCACTGCGTTTCTTTCCCTCCCCAGGTCCCACCTGGGTGCCACCATCTTCACGCATCACCTGGCCACCCAAGGCTCGTCTTCCACATAACGAAGCCAGTGCCACCCAACTCTACACCAAGAGGTATTTTGCCACGACTGCGGCAGCGTTGGGGACCCATCTCCCCCTCCGACCCCCTTCCTGCTGCTGCCACCCCCTCCGCTCACCCCTGCGGATGGCTGCCAGCAGGTCACTGCGGGCATCGCTCATGGGCATCAGCGGGATCGGCGGCTTCCGGGGCTCGACGGCGGGGGCTGGCGGCGATGCCGAGTGTGCCGGCGAGGCGGTGACAGCGGGGGGCCCCGGCGGCGGTGGCGGGGGTGCCACGGGGGGTCCCATGGGGCCGGCCTGCGGTGGGGAAGCGGAGTAGGGGCCGGGGGGTGCGGGGGGTGGCGAG
>Ga0065711_1040309_pt1 | contig 17073 bp, 7 predicted proteins | sample Hoacrofraction12_FD_59098 | JGI IMG/M metagenome (GOLD analysis project Ga0065711, IMG submission 59098) | Hoatzin crop microbial communities from Cojedes, Venezuela - Epithelial fraction 12 v2 (version 2) | ecosystem: Host-associated > Birds > Digestive system > Esophagus > Crop | place... | reverse complement strand
CCCGCCCGCCCATTCCGCGACCTGCGGCCGCTCCCGGCTGGGGCCGGCCCTGAGCCCCGGCGTGCGGCGGGAAGGTGCCCCCTTCCTGAGGGTTGGCGGGGGGGCGCTGAGGGAAGCGGAAGAAGGAGTAGAAGCGACGGAGGGACGGGACGGCGCGCCTGGGTGCCAGGGAGAGGGACCAGAGGCGCGTTCCCTCGGGAGCACCGCGTCGCTGCCTCCCGCGGCGGGGGGGGACGGGGGACCGTGAGCTCGGGCCGGCGGCGGGGCGGGCGGTGGGCCGTTCGGCGCTGCCCTGCGGGGGAGCGGGGCGGGATTTTTGCGGCTTCAGCGGGGTTTTGTTTTGAGAAGCGCTGGAAGGGGCGGGCGCGGTGAGGTCTCGTAGGAGAGCAGCGCGGTGGCGGCGTTGCCGCTGCTTGCGATTGCCCATCTTTGCGTGCTGATCTCTGGCTAATCCTGTGTGTAGTGTCGGTACCCGCAGCGGCCGAGCATGGGCTTCAGTGTCTATATGGGCGTTCAAAGAGTCAGATTTCTTAGTAAACTTCTATAGACTAAATATACACATAGTATAGCTTTGAAGTTAGCTGTCTGTATGCTGAAGATTTTTCCAGTACTTACTGTTACTTCTGTTACGAATGGGATACATACCTGCTGCTTTTAAAGTAACTTCAGTTATGATTTGGGAGTGGTTTGGTGTTGTAGTTAGCATCTGCGTTTTTAGAGGTTTCCTTGCAAAACCACAGCTTGGCTTTCTGCATTACTCCATGAGCACAGTGGACCTGAAAGGCTCTGTGCTGTTGTGAGCTCACCTAAGGCTGTATCTAGGTGAATTTTATTAAGATGTATTTAGGAGATCATTAACATACCTGATCAACTTCAGTTTCCTGTAAATGTACCAGGAGAAAAGGGTAATTTTTAATATACTCAGATGTGTAAGTCATGTAGTCTCATGGTCTTGGGGGTAGGTGTCATGCCTCTTTCCTTCTTGTTTCTGTGTGTGGATTAAAAGGGTCCTGTTACACTTGCTGCTGTGTAACTGGCATCTTGCAGGAACAGACCAAAGTGGAAGACAGGATGTTGATGCTTATTTAGTTTTTTTTTTTTTACTGCATTTTGGACAGGTGGTTGTTGGTTGGTATTTTTTCTTGAGGCAGGCTTTTTTGTGTGGGTCATGTGATTATGAAAAAGACCAGAACTGGTGCAAATCCTAAAATTTCTCTTCCTTAACTTAGTGACTGTTGCATTTTGAGAATAAATTTTATATGCGTGTATAAGGTATCCATTAGAAGACTCTTAACCTTTCAGGAACTAACTTATGGTTAGTTAAGCTGCATTAATTATTATTCTAATTTCTTAATGTAGAAATGTTGAATTTGTAGTTGAACATCATATCTGGTAGTGAATATTTGACGGAGTGGTATATACTCGTGAGCTGGAATTTAGGTTGCTAAAAAAAAAGACTAGCTTCATTAACGTAATAGAGTTTCGAGGGAAAAAAGCCACTTTTCTGTACATATAGGATATATGGCTGGATCTTACTGGAGACATCCGTGGCCTACTTTTTTCAAAGGTTAATTTTCCAAAACAGGTCAAGTCTTTCCACAAAACAGAAACGCCCTTGGGGGTGGAAACTACCTGTGCACAACATAGAAGGCCAGTTGCCAAGTTAAGTTGTTGGTTTATCTTGTGCTAATTTTATTTCTGAGCAGGTATTTCCTTTAGTGTATAACTTCCTTTAGGAGCAGAAAAACAGGAAAGAAAATGGTAATGAGGAGTGTATTGTGACCAAACATGTTCTTATCATGGATTCTGACGCTTCTAGTCTCTAGTTTTTTCATGGTTTCAGAAAGCTCGCCTACCTCAAAGCTGTAACTCTCCTCCCAAGCATAATATGTATGGGAAATAGTAGTAGTTTTCAAGTGAATAGTAATTTTCAAGGTGTTAACATTGTAGGAATAAATCGGTCCTTGTTTTTTGGTGAAATTTCGTGTTGTTGCCTTATTAGAGTCTCCTTGATGTCTTCGGGTTTCTGGACTGCAGTGCTATCAAAGACACCTTTGATGGCTTTAGAAGAGAGGAAAGCTTCCAAGTGTGGAACTGCTTCATCAATTACCTATTTCTTGTTTGCTGCCAAGGATCCAAATTTGATACATTACTCAAGAATCCAGAGTGTCCAGCTCCTTTTTCTTGTTTCTTTCCTATCTTTGAGATCTGTTGGCTAGGTGTATTTATTTAAGTAATTGATTTTAATTGTTTTTAGTACTCATATTCCCCCTTGCCATTAGTCGGTATGATTGTTTTGAAATATGTTGATTTGTAACTCGACACGTGGCTAATAGTTACTAAGTGTTAAAGTGCCTGACCTTCCTACTTTCATTGCTAGCTGGGAGGCTTGCTGTCTCTACACACATGATTGCTTGTGTAGTTTGGTGTACGGTTGCTCAGTTCTTAATTCTGACATATTATTATGTTAAAAATAGTGAATTACTTCTTTAGATATGTTTTTACTTGTATGAAGCTGCCCTTGGATGCATAGGAAATTGATTAAAAGTGCACAAAAGTAGTATTTAAAGCTTCTTTTTATTAGTTAAGACTAAATTAAATAAGTTGAATGTCCAGGGAAAGAAGTCTTGGTGGTGGTTTATTTCTTCCAAACATACAGGTTTGTTGAAGTGTGAACTGTAGCTGGTGAAGTTAGAATTCAAGCGATATTTACATGGCTGAAGATGCATTTAGGAACCTGTGAGACTTTCATAGATCTTTAAGTGTTTCCCAGAAGTTTGTTGGAAGTTAGGCATCTAATCTGGCAGACTGCTTGGTGGGATTTTCAGAAGAACATATTTCTTTTTCTAGTATCAGAATACCTAAAAACAAAACTAAATATTGACCGTCTTTGTGTCTGTTTTGCCCTCCTTATAATTTGGAAAATATAAAGCAAATTTTGTTTTTAATTAGTCCAGTTGAAGAATATTATATCTATATGTCTTATGCCTTTCCCTAATAATGAAATTGGAAATAGTCAATACACTTATGCCATGTTTTACATTGAAGTTTAGTGTTAACAAGTCCGTGTGTATAGTACAGTATGTATCTCTGTTTATCAATCTTTGCCTGACCTCAGAAGATAAACAGATTCAAGGAAGGCAATTAATAGCCTGACCCATAACTCATTAGTATTTGATAATTAATTTTTGGAATGGTGTCATTCAGATTTGAAGTACAGGAACAAGTGTTAAAAGCCACCTCATTAAAATTACTTAGGCTAAAGAGAGTAATTACTTTAAAAAAAACTGCTCTTATCAACCTGTTACTTAGTGTTGCTCTCCAGCTTAGTAGGGAGTTACTTTGGATCACCTGGTAATAGTTTAGTTTAGTTTGCAGTCCAGCACAGCTGTGGCCTTCCAGCAGCTACCTGCCAGTCTGGTTTTATATAGCTGGATTCCGAGAAGTTACCCAGAACAAAATGGTCATTCCAGTGACATCGTTGAAGGGGAAAGTCTTATTCTTGGAATTTGTCTTCGGGGATTATTTTATTCTGTCAGTTTCAGTTCAGGATGTTAAGCTAACTTCAGCCATAGATCTTGTAATCCATAAATCAGAAATGTTCAATGCTGTGTAGTTAGGAGAACTATGGGAGAGTGTAGTACATCCGTAGACATCTTTTCAAGTTCATAGTTTTTCAGTTAGCTGAGATCTAAGAGCTGGATGCCAACCAAGCACAGTGTGGTGAGGCAGATGTTAGACTGGGGCTGGGGAGAACTGAGCCTCTTAGAGTTCTCCTTTGGCAAGTGTGTGGCTTTGGACAAGCTGATTCTTATTTCAGTGCCTCAGTTTTTCAGCCTCTAAAGTAAGGAGAGTAACTGCTTTAAAATTGCCTTGAACTCTTCAGAGGAGTCTGAGAGAGGTAGGTAGTCTTGGATGACTTTCCAGGCACAGAATGGTGTTTCTACACCACTTATCCTAGTGTTTTGAACAGATTCACTTCTCTTGGGCAAATTACGATATAAATGATGGTGATTTTAGACCAGAAATTCAGAGATCCATGATGCATTTATTGTTCTCCTGAGAGGTGTTTAGTATGGTTTCATTGCAAGGGAATGGATGTGACTCCTGACTTTGTGACAGGTACAAAATTTTGTTCTTTAGCAAATAGTTATCTTTGGAAGCAAAACACAGTATGGATGTGGAAAACAGGAATCATGTTCATAGCATGTTCCTACTGTGGGCACCTCCCTGGAACACACCATGGAAGGGAGATGCGTTCAGATCAGCTGTAAACCCGGGACTCCAGCTTTGTAAACTTACAGTTCAAAGGTGGTTCACATCGCATATATGTTCCTCAACAAGGCTCCTGTCATCACCTCAATCTTTTCTGCTATGGAGGGTCATACTCAAATGTTCCAGCTATTTATAGTAATTAATTTCACAGTTTCAACTTGTCTTCTGTGGAACAGGTCTGCTTTTTCAGTTATTGACTGTCAGCCGTATGCTGCCAAAAATGTCTTTAATCTTACTAGCAGGTGTGTAGCAATTTCTCCATGACATCCTTGACTGGTTCTGTTACCTAATGATTAAAACAGCGTATATTAGATTTGCTGTCTTTTCCTGTTTATGAAGATTTATGTTCTTTAAGGTTACATTGGAATAGGAAATTACAATGTCAATGCCTTCTTTTGCTAAAGCTTAGTACTACCGATGCTCTGCCTGAACAGAACTTAATCCATTGGCTTGTATTATTCTTGAAACTTTACTCCTAGGCCAGGAAAAACAATGCTTTAGAGCGACTCGGGATACCAGTAGAGCCATGAGCTATTTATTTCTGTGGGTCTAACACAGTTAGGAAGTCTGTGTGTCTCTGTAGCCATTTAAAGTTCAGCGCAAAATCTGTCAGTGGATTAGGTTGCATGTTTAGCTGTTATCAGATAACCAGGATAGTCATCAGTGATGCAGATAGGATGCATGCTAATTCAGTGAAAAGAAGCTGTGACTTGAAGCAGGTCATTTCTTTAGGTTTGCGGTATCTTTGTGTATCCTTGATATACTTGTGATTTAGTGACTTCAGCAGTTAACTGCACCTAAAACTTGAAGGTCTGAAGTCAAGACTTACGCTGTATCTGTTACTGTAGCAGATAATAGTCTCTCCTTCCTCCCCCAAATAATAACACCTTTTCTATTTTTCTTAATTAATTGGCTTCACATGAACAAACAGCGAATGTTGGGTTTGACTATTTTGACTGTTTTCCAGTTAAACAAGCAGTGAAAACTAGGAGTTTGAGGTTCCTGTTTGTGTATATTTCTTCACTGAAGAAGAAAAAGATCAGTGACACTAAATTAGTAGTAATTGAAGTGGCAGTAATTAAACATATCTGTTTCAAGTGAGTGAATGTTAATACAGCTGTCTATGAGTTGTATTACAGGCAGGGCTCTGTTGAAATAGCAGATCTTTGATATGGCTGGCAGGTATTTCTATAGCCTTCATCTTACACTAAATCATATATTTTTGTATGGAATTTAAAGTATGTCATTTCAAGTAAGGTATTTCTGCATTCACCATTCATCATGAACTATAATGACAGCGATGTCTTAGGTATTAGGCAGACATGTCCCTGATTATTCCTTGATTTTGGAATGCAAAAGAACAGTGCAAGATTAAATAAGTCTGCAAGTATTTGATAGACGTGGTACTCTGGTATCCTTTATGATAGTGAATTTTTGTTTTCTCCTGTCTGCAGCAGTCATGCTTACCTGGCTGTATGGAAATGGCTCAGGAGTTTGAAAAAAAAGTGAATTTTTAGTCGGTGAAAGCCCTTCTGCACGGAGAAGATGAATCAAATAAGCATCGGGAATGTAGGTGGCTAGGTTGTTTTAGTCCTTAGCTCTGGTTCTGCTTGTTCTCTAGTAGAATGCCGAAGGTGAAATATATGGGTTGATGATGATTTGAAGAGTGTAACTGGAAAATGATGGCATGTTTAAGAAACTGCATTTATATTTTTAGTGGCCTGGTATTGGTAAGCTTGATGAGAATTAATGTATAAACTCTTCTGTTTTTCATTTCCCTTTAATACTTTTGTTGTTTATTTTTTTCTCAACAAGAGTTTTTGTGCAAGTAATGAAGTACTAATTTAGAAATAAGTTTGTTAGACAATTACTTCTAAGGGCTGACTGTGAAAGGTTTTCAAAAAAGTGCTAATGTGTAAATTAATTCTATTTTCCTGCTTTCAGTCACCCAAGCGCAGCCACTGATCACGAGATGTTACCACGAAATCTACCTCAGACTTCGCTTTTGCTCCTTCATTTACTGCATCGTAGATCTCAACAGGAGCTCTGCAGACACTCTTGAAAGTCTCTGAACAGATTGTGACACCAAGTCAAAGCATGATGACCTAATAGTAGGTCAAAGTCTGAAACATTAATTCAGCAGTCCAAGATAACGCTGCCTTTTTTTATCAGTATCACTTCTGAAGGCTACAGACCTCCTGTCGTTTCTTCCCTGGTTACTTCAGAAACATTCAGCTGATCTTTCTCTGGCGCTAAGATCTTGACTTTTCTCTCTGGTCCTGGAAATATTAATGGAATACAGTCATGTCTACCCAGGACGAGAGGCAGATAAATACCGAGTATGCTGTATCCTTGCTGGAGCAGTTAAAATTCTTTTATGAACAGCAGTTGCTAACTGACATAGTGTTGATTGTTGAGGGCACTGAATTTCCCTGCCATAAGATGGTTCTTGCAACATGCAGCTCGTATTTCAGGTGAGTATTCAAAGCAGGATCTATTAATTCTAGAAAATCTATGATACCTGGTTTTGAGTGTAATATTACTTAACTGATTAACATTTAATGTGTTGCAGAGAGTTTTAAAGATCAGTGAAGTGTGTTAAAGAACCTAAATATCATTACTTTGTAATTACAAAAATTACAAAATTTTCTAGTATTTTGTGACTTACTCTGATAGATACTGTAGTTTTTACACTAAGTGGGGAAAAAAAAATCACACTTGTGATGGTTTGTTTTCTTTAGGGAATTAATAATGTCTGAATAATTAGTATATTTCTTATTCTTCATACTTAGTCTTTAAATATTTAATCTTTTTTATTTCCCAAGGTAGGGTAACAAGGGATTATTAAGACTTTGCTATGGGAGTTCCATTGTCATGTTCATTAGCTGTAGTTTCTTAGCAGAAGCCTCTGCTAAAAGCGGGGATTGCTGTGCAAGTTCACAGCTTCGCTTTCTGAATCATTTTGTTTTCTCTGATCGGCAAGGAAGTCGGAAACTCTTCTCTCATCTGAGAGAGGTGTTCTTGTGTTGTTTTTGGGTTTTTTTACTCCCCCACTGAGATGCTGTTGCAATTTTTAATTCGGTAGCTCCTGCTTCCCAGGCGTCCTGTTTTTTCTCTTTTGAAAAGTTTTTATTAATAAGATATTTTGAGTGCTGCTACTTTTTGCAGATACTTCATAGTAAGTCCTAGAAGATGAAGCACCAGTGATAATCTGCAGTGATAATCATTTTTTGTTGGCACCACAGTATAATTAATCTGCCTGTCTGGAAGGAATTTTGAAGCTTGAAACTAGTCTTGGTGACATCACGCGTGTGTTACCTTCCTGATGCATTGTGGAAGGATTATAACTTTTCTTTCCCGTTTAAACAAGGGAGGGTTTGCAGATTCTGTTTTCTCGTCGAGATGGGCTCACTATACAGAACACTGCTAAAATGTTTTTTTCTGTATTCTTGTGTAGAATACAGAGAATAACTTCTAATGCAGGAAACTATTTGAGGATTAATTTATTACTTTCACACAAGTTTTTGTTGCTGCTGGTTTTTGGGTTTTGTGTTAATTTTTTAATCTCAGATGAGTCTGATACAATTTCTAGCAACAAGTGTTATGTTATCACTAGGTAAATGATTATTGCCGTTGGCCTTCTGCAGATGACATTGTTCCAACAGCCTATAAAATAACAGCCACTGGAAATGTGGCCAGATTTAATGTGGGTGGCTAATCATAAGGTTGGAAAGCTGTCATGAGTCCACACGGTGTGTTGCATTAGAGATCTGCAGTCAGACCTCTTATTCATATGTGTTTGTTTATTATTTATGGAATGAGGTTTTGGCACTGGTTAAAAGAAGTGGTTTTGTCATGTTCCGTTTTTCTTCTCTACTTTGGTTTACAAAAAGATGCTCAGCTTCCTAAATTTAGCTTTATTATGAAAAATTGATAGCCCTGAAGGAGGCTGTGGGGAGAGGGGAAGAACAGAAAAGCATCTCTTGGTGTGATCCGGCCGTTGTGTACAATTGCAGCCAGCTTGCCTTCCATCTTCGTGCTTGAACACCACGCTGAGGCAGCGCAGGGAGCTCGGCAGGGTGTAAGCATGCGCTGGAGCCAGATTCTCCAGCAGCTACCGCTTGCTTTCTGTGAAGGGGAGTCTCTGCTGGCACTCATACTGTCTTGCTTACCTCTCAAAAGCTGCATGGCAAGTTGATACTCACTTGGCCAGTCAGTGATCCCTCCAAAAATGCAAGTTGCTGCGAGTTAAGGAGCTTAGAAGAAGAGAGATGGGGATGGGGCAGGAGGGAGCGGTGGTGGGGCCCTGTCTTTGTGTCGCATGCTTCTTGGAATGGCTTTGCTTAGGGAGCGTATCTCCGTGTCCCCTTCCCCCCTCCAGCTGGAGGCAGGACTGTAGGGTGCACCCACTGTCCCTTCCCAGCTGTTTCATCTCCAGCTTCCTAAAAAGTCCCAAATCAAATATAAAGAGCCTCGAGCTGAATTTTCAGTACAGCCATAAATACCAAACCTGAATTCCTATAAAGCTCTTAAAATTGAAGTTCCTCATTAAATTGCCGTTCTACTTTTTCAGGAAGATGTAATGGAAATACTTACATGGGTTTGGGGTGGGGTTTTTTTTTTCCAGACCAAGTCTGATAGCTTTTTCTGTCTTTGATTTTTGTCTTACAAACTTGGAAGTAAGTTTACTGCATGTTATTATGAAGGGTGAATAAGAAATACTTCATGCGGTGCTAGCGCTTGCTGCTTTTTCTGACCTAACTTTCTCCTCCTCCCAGTGGAGCATGCTTTTTGATATGACTTAGCTCAGTCCATTGTATAAATCTGCTGCTTTTGTTTTAGAATCTAAAATCTATCTGTGTATGTTTTGCCAATACTTTCTGGAGGATGATTCTTCCCTCTCATCATCACCTGACATAGAAATGTTTTAGATTTCGTTATGAAAAATTAGAGTTCTCTGCTGATTTAGGACAAAAGAGTTTGCATAAATATAAAATATTTCTCCAGAAGGCACTGATGGTACTTTTTGCATGTTCTGTACAATTCTAGATGGTAACCTAAGGTAAATACTCAATACTTGTAAACAGGCAACCAAAAAGACTGTTCACCTTCTGGAGCATAATCGCTGAAGGCTTAGAGGTGACAAGTGATGTTAAGATTACTGCACTTCCTGTTGGTCCTTGTCTTTAATATGTATATTTTTCTTCAGAGCCATGTTCATGAGTGGGCTGAGTGAAAGTAAACAAACACACGTACACCTGAGGAATGTGGATGCAGCCACTCTACAAATTATCATAACTTATGCATACACGGGTAACTTGGCAGTAAGCGACAGCACGGTAGAACAGCTTTATGAAACTGCCTGCTTCCTACAGGTAGGAATGTTTTATTTTGAGTATGAAATAACTGCTTCTAATCTCTGAACCACTCTTTATCTCATTAAGGAGTCTTTTCTGTTTAGTCATTTCAAAATACTCTTGTTCAGTTTGCTCAGTATAGACAGCAGTTGCTTGCCAGGTATGTTTTGTACCCATCCCTCCTGGCTTTATGGAGCCGATGGAGGGTGGCAGTAACACAGTGCACTTCCAATATTTAGATAATTAGTTTCTCAAGCAGACATAATCATGTGATGCACTTAATGTGAGTAAGTCACTGCTGTATTTTTGTGTTTATGTAGTATTCCAGGCATGAACTCTGGTGTTTAGCACTAAGTGCAGGTGCTTTTACCTGCTGCTGGTAGGCAGAGGAATACGTGGTATGTCGTAACGCTTAGTGTGTTTCTTCTTTGCATTACAGGTAGATGACGTGTTACAACGGTGTAGAGAATACTTAATCAAAAAAATTAACGCAGAAAATTGTGTGCGTCTGCTAAGTTTTGCTGATCTCTTCAGCTGCGAAGAGTTAAAACAGAGTGCTAAAAGAATGGTGGAGCACAAGTTCACAGCTGTGTACCACCAGGAGGCTTTCATGCAACTGTCACATGACCTGCTGATAGATATTTTAAGCAGTGACAATTTGAATGTGGAAAAGGAGGAGACAGTTCGTGAAGCTGCTATGTTATGGCTGGAGTACAACACAGAATCACGGTCGCAGTATTTGTCCTCTGTTCTTAGCCAAATCCGAATCGATGCACTTTCAGAAGTAACGCAGAGAGCCTGGTTTCAAGGCCTACCACCGAACGATAAATCAGTGGTGGTGCAAGGACTGTACAAATCGATGCCCAAGTTCTTCAAGCCCAGACTTGGTATGACAAAAGAGGAGATGATGATATTCATTGAAGCTGCTGCTGAAAACCCTGGTAGCCTCTATTCTTCTGTTTGTTATAGCCCCCAGGCTGAAAAAGTTTACAAACTCTGCAACCCTCCCGCTGACTTGCATAAGGTGGGGACGCTTGTAACTCCTGATAATGACATCTATATAGCAGGCGGGCAAGTTCCTCTGAAAAACACGAAAACCAATCACAGTAAAAGCAGCAAACTCCAGGCTGCCTTCAGAACTGTGAATTGCTTTTACTGGTTTGATGCACAGCAAAACACCTGGTTTCCAAAGACACCGATGCTCTTTGTTCGTATAAGGCCGTCCCTGGTCTGCTGTGAAGGATACATCTATGCAATTGGAGGCGACAGCGTTGGTGGGGAACTCAACAGGAGAACTGTGGAGAGATACGATACTGAGAAGGACGAGTGGACCATGGTAAGCCCGTTGCCTTGCGCGTGGCAGTGGAGCACAGCAGTGGCAGTTCACAACTGCATTTATGTAATGGCACACAACTTGATGTACTGTTATTTTCCCAGGTCGGATGCTTGGGTAGAAATGGCTATGCGACAAACAAGTAGATGTTTTGCTTCAGCTGCTGCTTTTGGTGATAAAATATTCTATATTGGAGGACTGCATATTGCCAGCAATTCTGGTATAAGACTCCCAAGCAGTACTGTAGATGGGTCTTCCGTAACTGTGGAAATCTATGATGTGAATAAAAATGAATGGAGAATGGCAGCCAATATCCCTGCCAAGCGGTATTCCGACCCCTGCGTTAGAGCCGTCGTCATCTCTAATTCTTTATGCGTCTTTATACGGGAAACCCACATGAACGAGAGAGCAAAGTATGCCACCTATCAGTATGACCTGGAACTCGATCGCTGGTTTCTAAGGCAGCATATATCAGAACGCGTGCTGTGGGACTTGGGGAAGGACTTCCGGTGCACTGTAGGAAAGCTATACCCATCTTGCCTTGAAGAGTCCCCATGGAAACCCCCAACATATCTCTTCTCACCGGACGGAGCCGATGAATTCGAGCTGGATGGGGAGATGGTTACTCTACCACCTGTGTAGCTCCCAAATCAGACTGCCCAACTGATTCTGTGCTCAGTTATTGAAATAAAGGGTTGTGAAAGGGCAGGTCTGGAAGCAGAAATGTCAAACCTGTCTTTCATGAGTTGTATTTTTATGCCCTACCTAACACTTGCCGCCGTTCAGTATGAATCAGTGAAATGAGCCGATATGCTTCCATAATCTGAAATACTATTATCTGACAGTTGAGACACATATATGTATATCATGAGCTTAAGCATCTGACTTGTCTAAAGAATTAATTTCTAGTTCTATGAAGTCTCGGTTCAGGAAAATTAGCTTCAGAAAAAAAGTAGTTATTGTTTTTAGGATGATGTCACAACTCTTTTGAAAGTATCTTCCAGTTATATTTGAACCTACTTCTGGATATTCTGCTTAAGTGCTAGTTCTCTTAAGTGTCAGTGCGGCCTAATTAGACTGTGCTGCGCTTACTTAATACTAATACCCATGTTGGTATAGTAATGCCATTAAAAGAAAAAGAAACAAATCCCATGGATCTACCTGTGGTAGGAAGGGTAGATCTTCCATTGTATGGTAACATGCAGGGCAAAATGACTGCAGGTTCAGTCAGGCTGTATTCTTAGGTGCATGTATTCTATTTTCGCTAACTTATACCTGTCTATTTAGAATACAGGTCTTCCAAGCAGCTGGTAGTTTACCAGGTGTGGACTTCAAGTTGCTGGGCTTGCAATGGGAGTTGTCAGCCCTCATAGTGCGGGTCTGTGTGGAGCTTTAATCAGTAAATGTCTCCACATTCTGTATTACAGTAACATTGGCTCATGTATATTACTTCCTGCTGCTGATGTATTTTTCCATTGTAAAACAAAGTTTTAGTGTGGATTAACCAGGTCTTTATTTTCTGTTAATTTAATAACAAGCATTACTGTAGTGTGATTGTGTATAGATATCCTGTAGCTATCAGGTTTTTTTACTGGGGGGGCGGGTGGGGAGCAAACTGTTCAGGAATATCCTGCGCTCTGTGCGCAGGAGAGCAGATGTGTAGTGCTGCTCTGGCATTAATCCCAGGAACCACTAGCAGTAGCGGGGCGCCGCCAATCTAACATGAACACAGGTGCTTCATGACAAACCTTACTAGCATGTTCAGCTGCATCATGTTCTGGCACTGTATTTTGAATGACATTAATTTATTAAAAAAGACTGAATCCAGCGGAGTTTGAGTATGCTTTCGAGTTGAAGTAGATACAGTTATGACAGCCTTCTAGCGCACACACGCTTCTAAAAAGTAGTTTGTTGAAGGCAACTTGAAAAAGTTAAGCTATGAAAAGCTTGGAGATGTGTAGGTTAGTTGACCATGCTTACTGGTCAGTGAAAGCTGGAAATTAGATATTCAGGTAAAACTGACGATTGTACAGAACTTGAGTCCCCAACTATATTTTTTTGTAAATCATTGTTTCTCCAATCATGGCACAAATTCTGCTCTACCAAAAGTGAAGAAGGGTGTTAAGGAGGTAATGAGGAATCTTCTTCCATAAACTCAGAAGGTAAGAGACCTATTTTCAGTCTTTAGTATCAAGAGCAAATTTATTTACTCCATGGTCCAGCCTGTCATTGACTTAATTCTCTTTTTTATTCCAGTAAATACAATTACAGTTTTCAACAATGAGGACACCTGTGTATTTTTGTGGCTAGGTCTCAAGTGGATTTATGAAGTTTTGTCTTGTATACTTATGAAAGGTTTTGACTGGAAAAAGGCCTTCAGATAAGAAATGTGCCTTATGTAAAACTCTTCCTTATGCATTGGCATTTTGTACCATGCAAGGATTTATGGGACGCAGAATAATAGATAGCTCCGACAGAAAGAGGCAACCTACTGATTTTCTGATGAAGGTGACAGGTTTGCGTTTACCATTACACCTTTGAACACCTGAACTGCCTAGGTAAGAGGGGAAAAAGTGACTGGGGGGATCCTGCAGATAGGTCTGTTTCTATTGCTTGCAGGTAGCCCAAGACATCCAGTTGCGAGCCTGGTCAAGGGGATACACATTGAGAGAGAAACAGTGATACCGCTTGACGATGCGATTTGGAGAATCCCAGACCTCAGGCCACAGCAGGAGAGGTATCCTCCTCCCGCCAGCTGGCAAGGACCGCTCAGTTCTGTGGGTCGTTCTTGCTTCAGCCCACTCTGTCGGGCTGCGCTTGGCTGCAGGACGAGACACTGCTCTTCAATGGTAGCTTATCTCTAGCTCGGGAAGGACAAGTGGGTTTATTCTGTCACTGAGAATGTTCAACTTGAGTTTAAAATTTTATGCGTAGTTTCTTACCAAAGGGGAAAAAAAAAGGTAAATTTGAATAGGAAATAGGTGACTGAATTGCACTGTCACAGCTGCCTCACAGAACCTGGAGGAACTGTCCTCAGTTTTATCCATTTAGGAACATCTCTTAAAATACAGATGGTCTACACTACTTTCTGCTAGCCTGCATTTTTAGTATATTATTTTTATATTGTTTCTATACGATATCTGCATTTTTTTGATTTTGTATCATCTAAGATGTAGTACCTTATTTAATTTCCTATTAATAATACAGTACTTCCAGCCTAGTCAATTGTTTAATGCCCATCTAGTGACTCTGTTGAAGACATACTTGCTGTTAGCTCGCTCACTTTCACAACTGGTTGCTGCAGTCAGTATTCAGCCCCAAAGGAAAACGCAGCTGGCAAATGCTGTTCTCGAGTCTCAGTTCTTCCCTTGCATAATTTGAGAAGGAAACTGCAGGCAAAGTGTTGTCATATGTCTGGAAAGGGTCACTAGTGGCAGAATTAGATAAAGACTTCTGTGGGAACAAAGACAACAGCTGAATAAATATGCAGTTCTCATTTCACAAATAATATAAATATGATTAAATCCTTCACAGAGTTCTAAACTAGTATCTTACTGCAAAGCTTCAGCCTGATACCAGCCTACTCAATTGGTACTTGGCGTTGCAGTACATCTGTGTACAAGTTTCAGGGAATCAACTTTGGATGTCCTCAAGCTTTGCTACATTTGCAGATAGTTTGCTGCTACATAGTTTCACTTCCCCCTGCCTGCAGTAACAAAAAGAAGCGATCCGGCCTCCGCCAGACTTTAAGGCATCCATTCGTTTTTACAGTTGTTTAAAGACATACCTAGGTCAAATTTGTGTTCTAAGGGGACCACTCAGAGCGAGAGCAGTGACCTGTGTCAAGCTTTACAGAGAACAGGATCAGATGGATAGGTAACTTGGGGGGAAAATAATTTGATAAAATGCTAAAGATGATTATTTTTTAAAACATTTAAAGCCTTTTAAAACATATAAGTCAGCCTCTCCTCTACTATAGCATTAAAGACTCAAAACACCACAAAGTGATTTGTCATACATCTTTAATCACAGTACAATAATGTCATGTTTCTGCCTTTAACGAATAGTCTCCAAGTTGCCCTTTTTAATGGAAACTAAATATGTGCAAGAAAGTAAAATTACACTGCATAAACAACATGATGTAAACTTATCTGTGTGTTTGACCAGCTACTTACATACCATCAGAAAAACGTGAAAAAGTTTGAGAGAATTGTAACTGTTTTCTAGCCATAAGCTACACGTAATTGACATCTGATGTTTTTCAAGGCAGTGACATTTCCTCCTGCTGGAAACAGTAATTTACCAAATCATTCTCAGCTGGGTACAGTGACAGTTACAGTAGAAGTTTTTAAGTTTTAGAATAAACCTTACAGTGAATAGCTCGCGATGGCAGAGAGCTGGATGCGCAGCAATTAATCTACTCAGTGTCCCGATTCTGACAATCCACATGAACTACATACTATTCTGAAGCCAAATCTAGATCAGAATTTTACAGTTGTACCTGATGTAAGAGAGCTCTGTGACCTACTGAGGACTTCAATCAATTCACAGTAAGCAGTACCCAATAGGGAATAAAAAGTCACACTAGAGGATCCGCTTGTCCTAAATTTGCAAAAGCAACATCCACCATCAGTTGAAGTGGAAGACAAATTTGAAAAAGACTGCCCATGTATCACAAGCAGTGACCAATGTCAAAACCAGATGCCTGCAAGTGCCTTCTAGTGGGATTAATTTCTTAAAATAATACAGCTTTTTGAGCAGACAGAGCTTTAAACAGGCTGGATGTATTTATTTTTCAAGCAGCACAAGAAAAATCAAATACATTACTTGTATGTTCAATTACCAAGCAACAGTTTCTATGTTTAAAAACTGCATTCACGCCTTCACTGTTACAATTAAATACTGCTACATTAGTTGCTCTGCTTATTAATAATTTCTATGGAAATCAGAAGCTTGTTTAGGCAAATACTAGATTTAATTACAAGGGTGCTTAAAACAGATGTTTAAGGTCAAACAAGTGCAATGTACTAGAACACTGACCTAAAAATTATAATTACATTGTGATATTTGAGGAAACGTGTCAAATGTGCCCAGGAATAAAGGCTATAACATGAAAATGACTGATGAAAAATAGTGAACATTTTAGTCAAATGAAATATTAGGTCAACAATACTTAGTCTTGTGGTGGTTTGGGGACTTTTTGGCAGTTTTGTAGCTCGTATCTATGCTTGAAAGGCAGTTCCTCAAATGCTGGCACATACAAAAAGCGGAGGCTGATATCAGCCTTTGATGCCAGAAATTGAGGGGTGCGCTACTGTCTTACCTGTAAGTCAGTTTGCGCTGCTCACTGCCAGCCAGCATCACCTTTGCAACACACACGTGATGACGGAGCTGTAACACCAGCTTCCCAGCTGACTCCTCAGAGGCACCATCACCACCTCACTTAGGACTCGCTTTCTTGCAGTGCAGACATGGATGTCAGGGTCTTTGAAATGGAAGTTGACTGCCTAAATCTTTCTGAGTAATAATGCTTGCACTGGAAGTTTTAAAACAGCGGGGAGGAAAATACCTTGCATTATATTGGATTTAATTAAAGAGGTTACAACCATTAAATTAGGAGGACTACATGAGCTTCTATGAACTTCAGTGGCTGTATGCCTTCCTGCAGCCCAAAACTTAAGTTTAAGCGAATGTCAGACAGCAAATATACAGGTTAATAAAGACCACATATTACAAAGATCACGTCAGCTCCACCCGCTGCATGAGTCTGACTCACTGGATGAGTTTAAGTCATAGCCCAACCTGATAGCAGGATGCCAGCTCTTAAAAAGATTGAAAATGAATACATTATTCTATCATTTGTGAAGAAAGGAAAATACTCTTAGTCAGGTTGTATGTTTGGCTCCACAAGCGAGACAGCTGGGACAGTGGCAAAAAGACTGCAGAGAAAGATCTGTCTGGTCGCCTTGCCCAGAAGAGAAATTCTGTGACATATCACGACAGAGTCCCTGTACAAAGCAGCAAGCAGCTGTGCCTCAGCTTCGTGCTACAGACAGCACCCCTCCTTCTGCCTTTCCCCACATCAATCACCCCCCCCCCCCCCCAAAA
>Ga0065711_1040308_pt1 | contig 17073 bp, 7 predicted proteins | sample Hoacrofraction12_FD_59098 | JGI IMG/M metagenome (GOLD analysis project Ga0065711, IMG submission 59098) | Hoatzin crop microbial communities from Cojedes, Venezuela - Epithelial fraction 12 v2 (version 2) | ecosystem: Host-associated > Birds > Digestive system > Esophagus > Crop | place... | reverse complement strand
GGGGGGGGGGGGGAGTGCGGGTGGAACCAACTTTGGCCATGCGCCAAAAGACATAAAATGGGTAAGTAAAAGCTTTATAGTGTGATGAAAACTCTGTACACAGTGGAGGCTTACACTGCTTGGAGACCTTTGCTTGATATACTGTTTGCTAAATAGGACAGGAGCCATTAAGAAAGTCAATATTGGTACCAAATTATCAAACAACTTGTAATTTTATGACTAAACACCAGAATTTATGGACAGCTGTTATTTTTCCTTGCTTAGTTACATAATTAAGTTCACATAGGACACCAGTCTTAACTGTTTTGCATCTTACAAATGGTGGGAGTTAGAAGGCTTTTACGTGACTTCTCAACTAGTACAATGTCATACAACTTTTTGTACATTAGTATTTCTTAGGTCTGCTAGAGCAGTTTAGGATTCTGACAAAATAGAAGCAGATCTTGCATGCATGTGACTTTTTATTTTTATTGTATACCAAAAAGCCTTTTTTGAATGTAATTTACAAGGGATTCGGAAGTGGGGTTGAGTCAAACCTGAAGAAAATATGTGCCTAAAACCCTTCAAGGGTTGCTTGTTCTAATTGTTTTCCAAGTCCCCTTTCTCCTTGAACTGGATGTGGACATGAACTATTTGAATTGAAACCAGACCAACTTCAGCTGTGGCTAAGCCAAGTCCAGAACTGAATCAGAAAGTTTGATTGTTGGGTTTGGGGATTGTTGGACTCTGTTTTTAAGGTTAATTATTTTCAATTATAACTTTTATCTCTTCATATCAAGCTAGTTCCACTTGTAATTTTTGACTAGGCTGATTTCCAGTCAAGTTACTGCCTATTCAGAGATATATTTGCGAAAAGCTTATGTGAAAAACTGACAAATGTCTTGTGAATCTTACTTTATACATTAGTTCAAATTAACTGTAATTCTAGGGAGTTTTTAATGCAGCATGGTAATCTGTCTTTAATGACATTATTTGATTTTTTTTTAATGCATTTGGGGTGGGGGGGTCAAATTTTTGCTATTAGAGTTCAGAGATAAGCTAAAACCTCATGAGAAGGTCACTTTTTCACGTATTCGTGTTCCAGCAGGTTGTAGTCTTTGCAGGAAACTCTTGGATCAATTTGCTTGTGTAATCCATAGCAATTTACACATATCCTGTAAGCCTGAAACCAGGGAATTTTTCCAGGAGAGCAGACTTACTGCCAGTGCGCATGCTGCTTCTATCAGGGTACCTGGGGTATCAAGATGAACAGCAGTAACAATGGTTACACCAGTTTCTTCTTCTCATTGGTCATGGACAGACCCTCATAGTTCACAGACTTAGATCGTTGTTGTTATTCTTTGCTTAGTTTAATTACCAATACATCATAAGTAAAATTACTATTTATTCCCATCCCTGCTTCTCTCTGTTAAATAATAGCAGTGATGGCTGTGCTTAGATTTCCAAGGTTTATGTGCCATAATGATTGTCATAATGCACATTTACTCTTTAGTGGGATCAATCTTACCTAATACACAAAAATAGTGCATGGATTTATGATGAGAGAATGTTTTGGGGGTGTTCTGTTGGATCAATTGATCAGAGTTATTCATTAAGATGTTTATTTAATCAAATAGTAGCCCCAAGACTTCTTACAAAGAAATCAAGCATGCGGGTGTGTGACTTCGTTCTTGGCTAAAGACTATTCCTGTCAATGAAGGAATCTTCATAGGTAAACTAGTGTGAGAAGTTAAACTCTTCATAGGAAGATAAAGAATTAAAATTATGGGAAAGAGGAAATTAAGTTCCTGAACTGCATGTTTGGATTTGTTCAGTTTGGCTTCCGAAGAAGCAAGATCTAGAAACATAACTATTTCTAAAAGCATCGTACAGGTTTGTCCACTTAGAACGGCTACTATCTAAAACTTGTGTTGCTTGTTGGGAGAGCAGCACCTGGATTTTTGAAAAAGTCTTTTTACACAACCCTGTCTAGTACAAAACATTTAGACTCCCACACGTTTGAAACTCTGGTGCTTTCAGAGATCAAATCGTACTTTGTTACAGAATATATACGATGATTATCCCATAGTGCTTACTGATTTACTGGTAGAAAAAAGCAATTTATTAATCTGTCTGCTGTCTAGTAGAAAGGTATAGCTTCCTTCTGGCATTTTACCATACATTTGAGAACTGAAATCAGTTCTTGGACTGTTGTTAAGTGTAGGCATAACCAAGTCTGAATGTCATTTGACAATTTCTCATCAATCCTAGTCATTGAGTTTTGAGGTTCAAGCTGTGCATGTTCTTAGTAATCTTAAAAAAGACTATTTTGTATAAATGAAACTCTGTGTGAATGCAACATGCTTTTAATGTGTTCCACATTGATATGATATTTCAGGGAAACATTTTTCCTTTAAATGGTTAACTTCTGTTTTAGTATTTGGACACTAAAGTTTTGATAGAAGAGTAGTGCTGTCCCATTTTTATTTTGTCATCTGTTAACAGATCATGTACAGGTGAACTAGTGAATGTGTAGTATACAGCTCTACAGACAGGCTTTGCATGTGCAAGCCCTTGTTGCCTTAGCCATTGCCCTTACACCTTTCAAGCTTTTTGGCTATTTGAAATATTTGTGTGCATGCAAAAAAACTTTCATTTTAACAAGTATTTCTTAACTGTTACTGTTCAGTATTATATGCTGCTTTGCATTAGTATTACATCATGAAATTTCTGAAGGAAAACTTTACTATGTAAACCTAAAAATGCATTACTAGCCTTAAAATATCAATAAAATTCAATTTTCTTAATCATGGGCAGCCTTGACAGCAATTTCTCGTCAAACAAGAAAACAGAAAACTTCCTTGTCTGCTTCTAGTTAGTGCTATGGAATAATATTTAGGACTCTTCTGAGGCAACTTCCATCTTTAGCATCTAAGTGTGAACTGTGCTTTATTTCTTTCACTGGAATGGAAAGAATGAGCTTTTAAATATTAACATATTGCAGTTATTCAAATGATCAGATTTAATGATGTAAGAATTTAGTGGAATTCCTCTGTACAAAGAAGAACGCTTTCATAAGCACCCTAGAACCTAAATTCTGTAAGTGACATAAGGAGTTTTGCTGGAAAACAAACTTGGCAATGCAACAACAAATAAAAAGCGTATCACTGCAACAGTAAGAAGGTAATTTGAACAAAGGCACTGTAATTTCACATGTCATATGCACATGTGGTTGTAATCTTCAAGATCGTCTTTCATCTGACTTACTTTTGCAATTATATCTTTAACATCACTCATTTTTTCAAAACAAATTATATTTGTACCTAATGTATATTTATAACATGTAAACAACTGTTCTGATAAGTCTGTCTTGCTGAAAATGTGGTGGGTTTCACTGAAATTTTGTGAGGTATATTTTGTAAAAAAAAAAAAACTTTAGTAGGAAGAAGTAAATGACACTTCAGTTACTGTGGGCTATGTCCAAATTAATTTTAAAAAGTCATCTATAACGATTGCTATCACAATTGGCTGGTTTATAGCTAATAAGAAATGAAGTTCCTGACTTCAATGGAAGGAAGGATAAAATAGCAGCTGTATTTACCATACACTGTTTTTATATTCCAGCAGGTCTTTGTGATATCAATGAAGGTACAGTGGTGCCAGAAGACCGCTGCAAATCCCCCACTTCAGGTAATCATAACTTTCTCTGATCTTCCGCTTATTTGCCCAGAAGATGGCATACTTTAAGTCAACCTTTGCTAGTTAAGGAATTATATAAAACCTATTGTCTTCTCGCAAACTGTTTGAACTGTCATAAATTTTGCTGTATTGCGCAGCTGCATTTTTAAAATAAGACTGATTTAAGAGAAGCAATAGGAAGATGTCATAAAGACGAGTGAAGAGAGATATATTCTGAAATATTTACGCTTCAGGGAACATACTGCACAACGGAATTTTGAAACATTGGTGAGAGATGCACAAATTCCTGTAAAGGTTCATGTGATTGTGTTTGAGTCCTCAAATCAGAAAGATTATTGCTGTAAAAAGAGCTAGTTTGCTTCTGCTTCCTCATAAGTGGTAAATTACTTTTTTCTTTGGAATCAGACGTCTTCAGGAACTGGCATCCTTACAAAGTAGCAGTTACCTGCTTAAAGCTCCCCCCCCCTTTTTTTTAGTTGCTACTACTTTACATGAATATTTTAAATGAAAGCTTCAGCAATATGTAATACTACTTAGTATTTTGTTTAATATTGGCTAGTTGAGGCTGTAGCTGTGTAAATACTTAATAATGTATGTCAATATATAGTATTCAAGAGGAGTATTTCATGTAGTAGCTAAAAATTTGTTGCTTGTCTTCGCTCTTACTCTGAGAACTTTAAAAATATGTCACTTTATCCATTTCATTCGAAGCTGTACTCAAATTTAAAGAACAAAACTGCAGGTTTACTGAAGTACCTATAGCAGTATGTGCACTCTTTGCAGTGTAGTACAAAATGGTAATCAGTATAGGAATCTAACGATAGATTCCTTTTGTAGCCTGTACCTTTCAAAGCCACATTGAAAGTGTAATAAAACAAAATATCTTGTTTGTAGCTCTAGTAGAAATTTTAATGTAAATTTTAATTTCTGATTTCACAACTGCTATCTTTTGACGTTAATTTGAAATTGTGCAAAACTCTCATCTAGATCAATGTCCCTTTCTTTTTTAACCCTTTCTTAGAGTAGATTTATTTATAATTAAAGCAAAATTTGACTGAAAACTTTAATTAAAAAGTCTTACCTGAAGATGTGATATCATGACAAACCTGTGTAATGCTAAGTATTGGCATGCTGAAGTTGTCATCTTTAGAACAATTTTTAATGTAAGCATTTTTTGTGGTGTTTAGAATAAAGTGCATCTTTCCCATTTCGTTTCTAAATATCAACATCTGTAAACAACTTGCAGTGCAGTGCTGCAGTTGCAGTAAGTCACTTCCTCTGTCGAGATTAAGGAGAATTATCATTCTTACTAAGGTAGTTGAATCTGACCCATTTAAAAAGTCCAGACTAAGTCTAGTTTCTGACAGACTGCTGTAAAATATGTACAATGAACAGCTGATGAGTTGTAACCCTTAATCTGTATCCTTTTTTTCCCCTTGCTCCAGCATCATTCAAATGTCAGCCCAAACCACTTCCAACTGGTACTGCTAAAACCTAAAGCACTATTTAATTTGAATTAGTGTTTGTTTCATAATTTGGAGTTGGAATAAAACTCAATTCACCGTTTCCACTAATAGTGCAATGAAAGCAAGCCCAAAAATGAAAATCAAGGTTTATATGGACAAATCCTAAATTTAACAATTTGCTTTCCCTCCCTCTCTGTTTACCTCCCTCCCTCATGACTGAGTTGTGTTAGCTGAAGTTGGTTAAAAACTAATGCAGTTTGGATATTTCTTTAAGAGGATCAAAAAAGGAGGCAACTCTGGAATAGATGGATTCAAGTGTCTTGAAAGGAAACAGAATTAGCTAATCCTGCAGAGGTAGAAATCCATCTCCAATTTATGAGTTGACTATCTGAGACGATTATTTTGAAGTTAATTCATGTAAGAATAAAATCTAGAAGTTTGGAGAACTGAGTGTTCTGGGAAAAGAGTATATAATGTCTTAGGTACACGCACAATACTAAAGAGAAAAAAGTCAAAATTACCCAAAATAGTGAGTGGACAAAAGATGGAGGGGGGGAAAAGCCACTGTTGCATTCCATTGTAAAACAGAATCTTGAAGTAGCAAGGTTGGACTGTGCCTTGCTTCGCTCAGTTCTGTCCTCTCCTCCCAGCTCTCAGTGAATGAGATAAGGTTCCTGGCAGGCTTCTGCAGTTTTCCTTTGCGAAAGGTATGCAGAGGGAGGCACCTCCCTGATATGGAAATCAATTAGTGATGTTTGAGTGAAGAGCTGCAGTTCCTTAGGTTTTGTTGAAGTTTTACATCTTTTCTGGGCAGGAGCACAGGACTAGAAAGAAGCTTGAAAATGGCATTCTGTTTCCAGAGAGATGAGGACATTTTGGAGAAGTCAGCTGCACAGTGTTGGTGAGCTTGAGATGCAGGACAGAGGCCAGATTTAAATGAATTTTTTCCAGTCTAGAGGCTAAGAGGAAAATACACCAGCACATTATGTTTGCTTGTTACTAGCTTTAAGATTGAGGATGAGATTGGCAATGGAGTGAAGTGCGTTACTGGCTTTGACTGTTACTATATGTTCTGTAAAACAGACCGGCCGCTGTTTGGGCAGAAGTCTGCATTTGCTCAAGTGATCTAAATCTTCCACCTTTCTGTGCCCAGGTGAAAAGAAGTGGAAGCTGACTTCTATTAAACTTCTTCCAGTGGGTGGTTGTACAGTTGAAAGGACTGTGAAAGGGACTATCTGCCTGTACAAGTTAGGAGAATATCCTACAGTTTTAATAACACAGAACTATAGAAATACTGTGAAAATGCAAGAGAAATATAATTGTCTCCTGCTTTTTCTACAGAAGTTAAACAGTAATAAATTTAGGCTCTGGGTGCATTTATCTGACCCATAATACATTGTATACCATTGTAAGCTGTCAAGTTTTTGTGTTCACGAGTGTCAAAATGTTTGTATTCTATTCTTATTTTCCACTTTCACAATATAAAATCCAATGAGATTTGCATTTTTTAGTTGAACTATGTTTCATGAGAATGGTAAGCCTCACGTTGTGGCCTTATAGCAGCTACTGTTTCTTCAGTATTAGGGATTCAGAAAAATCCCAAGTGGCAGCATTGGCTCAGAGTTGTCTACAGAACAGCTGAAGAACTGAGGGCCAACAGTGGCTTACTGCACTGGAAAAAAAGCAGATTTTCAAAACTTGAGTTTATTGTTACAGCAGTGTTCTGTAAATCATAATTTAAGCTAATCTTTGTGTCTGGAACCATGATTAGGACAGCAATCTAGTTATTCAATGTAAATGTTCCATTCAGTGAGGGAAATATTTCTACCAATAAACTTGCTGCACTATGCAACATTGTACCTTGCATTGTAATTTTTGTGGTTAATCTCAAAATGGCAGAATCTATGTCATACCAAAATAATTTGGACTTTATAGTATCTAATACAGCTACGGAGAATACCAGTATCACTATTTGATATTTTAATACATCTTTACATCTTCCTTTGACACAAAACCAATGTATTAATACAAGCTTTGAGTTTAAGATATGTGTTTGTATATCCATTTCATTCTGTCTTCACTCATAGGTTCTGGTTCACCAAACAATTCTGATGATGATCAAAAATTGAATAATTTTATAGAAAAGGGTACAGTATTTTTCTTTTTTATAGTCTTTTTTTTTTTTAGTTCATCTTTTGACACTTAGATTGATCTTTTTTATTAAAATATTATTTACAGTGAAGACCAAAAGCAGAAAGTTTTCCAAGATGGTAGCCAATGACATAGGTAGGAACTAGAAAAATTCTGCTCTGTTCCTAATCCAGTGCCTTGCTTTATGCAACACTAACCCAGCAGCAAAAATAAAATAAAATTCAAATTTCAATGCATTGTTATTAATTTTTCATTCTTTATGCTAATTGGTAATTCTGTGGGCTGCTTCTGTACTAAATACACTGGGCACGATAATTTTTTTGAAAAATCAAAGATATTGGTGGTTTAAATTATCTGACTACAATTGCACTTCTCTGTTTTCTGGATGAGTGAAATTCTAATCCATACGAAGAGTTCAGTCTATGCAAGTCACAACATTATTCCACTACTTTTGCAAAGGTGCACTCTCTTTGAGAACATGTGGCTGATTTAGCATCTTTGTGTTGCATTCATAGCCATATGGTCAGAGTTCCATATGACTATGGTCAAGTTAGAGGTAACATCATGTTTTCATTTAACTGTCTGGAAGAGGACTTGGTCATTCCAGACTTGTGTCTTAACAATTTGGTGACAGAATTGCCTTGGAGTATGTTGTGTGCAGGTAGATTGAACCCTTTTATGACTGGAATGGAAATTAAGTCTGCTTCTGACAACTGGGTCATTAAATGAAAGCAAGAGGCTGGGTGATTTAATTTTGGGAAAGGCACTCTTCTTCCTTAACTGGAATGTGGTTATTTTGAGTTCAGAATCACTCTGTTGATAGTTCATTTTGTTTTTGTTTAGTACATTAGTATGTCATTGTAGGAGGATTTCATTTTATCTCTCTAGTGAGATCAAAAGGTTGAAACTACCTTATATAGTAAAACTGTTTGCTAAACTACTGTTTCATAGGTGGGGTTGAACCATAGGTTAAGACTAGGGAGAAAGAAATTTCCTTTCCTGTAGTCATCCTTTGATTTGCTGTCCAGCAATTTAACTTCTATACTAAACCATTAATCCCTTTCTTTGTAATTCAGTCGTTGAGAAGAAGAATCATTCAAAATTCAGTGAGATAAATATGAGTATGATGAAGTCATCTTTGGAATCTGAGATACAGAATGAGGAAGAGTGAGAATATGCCCTTTGCTCACTACTACGTTGAGCCCCCCTTGCAGTGATAACAGAAATATTAGGGAAGATGAGCTATGGAAGCCTAAATATAATTCAAGAAAACAGATGGCTGTCAATAGTATATTATGTCAATTCATAATATATTATGTCAATTAAAAAAAAATTTGAGCATCATGTACATGAGTATTGATTAATAGGTTCTCCTAAAGGAAGTTCAGGCTAACTAGGATCTTATGTTCAGTTCTTCTAATGAGAAAAATAACACTTGATCTTGTGTGTGTTATATCAATGCCTGTTGATGAGGTAATGTTTCCATTTTGTCCCAAAGCAGTCTCTTCTGAACTTAAGACAACCTGTCTTGTGCAAAAAATTCATTGTGTTTGAGTATGACTTCATTATTTTTTCACCTTTTCAGAGGGTAATGTTACTGTATTAATAAAACATGCTAATGACAATTTTGTAGAACTATTGACGTCTGTTTCAGCTTGAAGCCTTTCAACTGAAACTATTGTGAATGTTTTTCACAGCTAAAAGAGCAACACATTCATTTATAAGTAATACATTCTTCAGGGTGTAAGTTAAACACATAGTTGAGACAATACATTTGATGTGTAGTTCAAAAGTGTCTCCAAGTCAGCCCACGCCATGATTTGTGTAACTTGCACAATTTATTGGAAGTTTAAGGAAACTTAATTATTTCATCTGCATTCTGTTAGAGTTTTGAGTGGTTCAGTGCCATGCACTGAATGTCTTTTCACTGCCATGTTTTCTGTACCTCATCTGGCATGTTTATTCTGCATGGGTCTTTCTGAACTTACATTCTAAGCTCTTCCACAGAAGTAAAATGCTACTTTAGTGTTAATAGTTGCATGCTTTTGCATTTCATTGTTTTAAACTAAATTCCCATCTAAATGTGAATGGACAATGCGTTTTGTAAAATGTGTCACTTGCTGTCGTTAACTTCATGTTGTATGAGGAAAAATTGTTCACCATCAACTGTGTTCACACGGATGAATTTGATAGCATGGTTGCAGCTCTTTGCACTGGCGTAGAGTGCAATCAGTTCAAGTTCTTTCCATTCTTTGTCGGTGTGAGATACAACCTGTCAAATGGGTTGCAAAACAATTATTTACATTTATAATTTCAGTTGCTGTTAATATCATTCCTGTGTGTTTTGTCACATGGGAACAGAGTAAGGGAACACTGCTTGCAAAGTAAGAAGTAATTTTGTTTCAGTGATAGGGCTGTAAGGTGGTAACATAGTACACGTGCATTTAGAAAAATGAAGCCATTGTCAATTTAGTCACTTTATTGAAACTTATATAGACACATCTTCATTTCTGCAGATTTCTATTGTTAGTCACAGTATCAGACAAGGATTTTTGCTTTGTTAATGCAATCAAAAACCATCTAAGACTGCAACAATGGCATAAATAAAACAAAATGTTAATGCTTCATGTACCAACACTGTTAAAATTAGTTGGTCTGTTTTTTGGTAAATACTCAATTGTGAATGTTCTGTGCTAAGGAAAGGATAGTAACTGATGTTAAAGACCTATTGTGAATACGTTGCTTTTGGGTCATGTTTCCCTTTTATTTGCATCAGAGGTGGACTTCGGAATAGTTGCAATTACCTTGGATATATGGAGATAGTTGGTTTAAGTAACCATTTCTAGAAATTACAGAAAATACTGTGGCCATTATGAAAAGCAGCCATTTCTCTTAGTAGTGGTAAATATTTGAAGGTACAAATAACGTGCTGCGAAGTAGTAGAGCAAAGGGTACCAAGTGTGGGTGAACTTAGAGGAAGAAGAAACGATAGGAAGCATTTAATTTCTAAGGCCATGTCCTTTTTCTAGAAAGGCATGATCCAGCTTCAGTGGAAGCAAAATCTTAAACTGTTTTACTCATTCTTTGGTCAGTTAATTATTTGGCATTAGGAGATATATGCGAGTAAATACATAGCTACAAATCAGGTCAGAAGTTAAAAGGTATTGTAATGCCCGTTTCTGGAAGAAGCGTTAGTAAAGATACGTGCAAAATATTGTAGGCTCTTAAGACTTTCGTAACAGTTCCAGTAGGCTATGTGTCAATTACTTTTGAGGAAATGGTTTTATTTATTTTCTGCAGTTTATAAGTTTAAAACCAATTGCAAACAGTAGGTAGATCTAAGCAGAGTAGCTTTAATTCCAAACTTCTATAATCCCTGCTGTTACTATTGGCATAAGTTTTTCACATTTGTTATGTTCTAAGTGTACACCTACATTTTTCAAACAGTGCTAAAGTCGTCGACTATTAATGCTGTTTTCACAGAATCAAAGCTTAAGATGCTCCTGATAAGTTCTCATTTCCCCTAATGTCAGAATAAGACTGTTTCTTCCAGTGTGTTTTTAATACTTTGAGCTAATTTTGGATATATGAAGTACATCATCTCTTACATTCTCTTGTAAAATGGTTTTATTATTCTTATCAATTTTAGAGATTTCAGCATTGATAGTCTGTTTCTCTATTGTACTGTCATCAGTACACTGTTCAATTCTTTAAGCCTCTTGAAATTGGTAATGTTGATCTTTCATTTCTGTGTAATTTTCAAAGACAGAAAAACACAATAATTTTGGAACTTTAGACCTAACAAATTCTAAGCTGCTTAGTTATTTCTCGTTAAATGAAATAGGCTTTATGTAAGCTGTTCTCTTGGCTGTCAAAACACTAAGACACTTGTCTCCTTTATAATCCTTAGAATGTTTTTTAAAGGGTTTAGACTGTTTCTTTAAATAGGGAATGTATGAGAAATCACTCTATAGATTACAAAGTGATGTGCTATACATTGTAAAGTATCAGCGCAGGATAACCCACTGGAAATAAAATGCAACTATTACTTTTAAGCCACAGCTTTCTATTGATAGTTCAGTCATGTATCAGCCGTCAGGTTGCTTCATTGAATTAGTTCAGCCTGCTATGCTGGAATATAACACACTGTGCTGAAATGCAACATGCTATGCCAAGGTAACTGTTCATATTTTAAGCCTGACCTATGGGAAATCTGTAAGAATCCTGAATGTTGTTTTTGGACAGTTCTCTAGTCTCATACTTTTATATGATATTTAGTTATATATATATTAGCAACAGAAAGAGTGTGTGTGCACCTGTGTATGACAAACACAGGCAGAATAGTCATTGTTGCCTTGAGCAGCAGTGTGCTAGGCGGAGCTCCCCAGCCTCTGTCTACTTGTCCCGCACCAGCTGCAGAGGGGTGGTCTTGGCTGTAAATGCTGCAGCAACCACCACCACCACCACCAAGAGGGGCTCGAAACACTGATATGGCAGCTACTCCTTGAGGTTAGCCATGCCCAGAGGGAGCAGTCACCGTCACCTCTACCCTGTTGTACAACTGGAGTAAAAAGCCTCACATTGCGCGCTCTCAGTAGATCTTCATCCTATCTTTTCCATTTCTGACATATATCTTGTGTTGTAGAAGTTGTCTAGCGTGTTGCTGGCTTTCATCTGAGGCATAGCAAAACTGAATTTTCCAAAAATACTGTAAATCATAAACCAAATATGACTACAAGCAGGTTTTTTTTTATACTAAGCGATGTTAGTTAAAAACAGCTTAGTTGCCAAAATGTTCCTATTTCTCATTGTATCTTCAGGCTCTTCTTTCTTTAAACACAAGATGGCACTACTGCTCTTTGAATAGGTTCTTGTTTCCTATTTACACTTGAATTATTTTGACAAATTCTGTTTTGAAATGTATTTTTTTGCATAGCATATTAATTAATGATTTCTAGCAATGAAATCCTTTTTAACAACTTGTGTATCCTCTTATCCTATTAATGAGTCATAGCTCACTGTTTATAGAAAATAATGTTTTGACAAATTTGTTTCGCCTTATCAACCTAGTTCATACAGATGGCCTTTCACTAAAACAAAAAATTAAAACCGTGGATTGACTCTTAAAATCCAACACATTTGCCTGTACTTGTAATTACCTGTTACTTAGTATCTTATTTTTTTAAAATCCAACACATTTGCCTGTACTTGTAATTACCTGTTACTTAGTATCTTATTTTTTTGACAGTTTTTTCAGAGTTGTTAAAATTGTGTGTTAAACATTTCCGTTTGAAAAGCCAAAAGTGACTGCTCTGGTCTTCAGAGTGACTAAGTTAACTAATCATTGCTGGTATTCACACATGGTAAAAGCCTTGAAAATCCAGAAATAACTCAAATTATTTTCTCTGTGCATACTTGAGCTTTTGTTCAGTATCTCAGCTTTTAGGATTTACATGTGTAACACAGAAACCAAGTCTTTTGATGAGGAACGCCCATATTGTAATTCACAATTCCAGATGGGGTTTCATGATGGCTTTAAACTAAGGGAGGGTAGATTTAGACTAGATACAAGGAAGAAATTTTTTACCATAAGGATGGGGAAACACTGGAACTGGTTGCCCAGAGAGGTGGTGGAGGCCCCATTCTTGGAAACATTCAAGGCCAGACTGGATGGGGCTCTGAGCAAGCTGGCCTAGTTAAAGATGTCCCTGCTCACTGCAGGGAAGTTGGGCTAGATGACCTCAAAATGTCCTTTCCAACGCAAAGCATTCTATGATTCTATGATCTCTGCTCAAGCTGATTTAAAGTTCAAGCTGGAAGCAAAATGATGGGCTACTGGTCACTAGTGCTGTTTTGTACCATGGTTTTCTGTTGGTATAGCTGAGCTCTGATTTGAAACAGAAATTGATGTCATTGAAAACAGCCCTTGCCAGTAACTTCATTTAGAAGAGTTTTGGCCTCACCGTTAAACTGGGCAGATGCCAGTGCCAATGCAAGGATGAGGGTAGAAAACGTAGTCAGACTGCCCTGTTCAGTTTCAGCCTGAATTAGGATAAGTTAGTGACTCGCATTGCAGTCTGACAGTAAGTCATTTCAGTTTAATTGGAATAAGATGTACTTTGTAACAATGACACATGAAGGAAATTAGAAGATTATTTCTGGAGTCTTATTCTCAAATTTTTACATTGTGTGACAGAAATAAAACTGTTCAACTATTCAGATAACTAGCATTTGCAATATTGATGAGCATAATTGATGATACAGTGAAGTATTTCACTTTCTGAAGGAGTGGAAGTAACTTTATATCACATGCTGTTCTTCAGGATATGTAGAAAACGGAAAGATTTCTGTTAAAACAATAATTAGAATGACTGAATTCTATTTTTAGCTGAGAGAAGCACCAAGATTCAGGCTGCTTTATGACTGGTATACATTACAAGGTACTCCTAGAATTATGAGGCTATTCTCAACATCTGCTTTAGGTAGAGAAGTATGATGCTTACAGGATAGTGAAGAAATAAATGATGTCTCAAAATTCAAGCCTGTGGCTGGGAAATAAATCCGGAGTCTAGCCCTGGTCAAGTAGTTAATCTACATCAAAAATATTCCTCTCCAGTAATTGTTGAAAGAAAGATGGAAGAGGGATGTATGGCTACTAGTTTACTAGTAACTTTTATTATAGCAACAATTGTTAGTGTTGTACTGCATTTTAAGTGGACGGCAGGATTTCCATTCCTATAAGGAAGATTTTCCAAACCAGATATGAGTTCAAGTGCTATTTTTTACTTCAGCAATACCATTAAAAATTAAACTGTCTTTTCTTTGACAGTGGTGCAAGTGTTTGCGTGCTGCTGATTTTATAGTTGTTCTCTGTAATGTCTTCATTTTTCCAAGGGTGCAGACTGCATCTCGGATTACTAGCTTTTTACACATGTGCATTAATGTTTTAGCATTATTAAAATTTTCTTTTCTCTATTTTAAATACTCAGGTTTGATCAGGAAGTAGGGCAGAAGAAGAGGGGATGGGATGTTAACTTTACGTAAACTTCAGTGCACATTCTTGCAATAGCCAAGAGTCTGTATTCTGTCCTCTCACCTGAGGAGATAAAACTTGAGATTGAGCCAAAGCAAAATTTATCCAATTCATCAAGTTCTGCCTGAAGCCTGAGGAGAAATGAAGCTTGGCAAAAGTCACAAAATGCTGTGTTTGGGGATTTTGGTATCTTCCGTGTTTTACTTTGCATGCCTCCCTTGTGGAAGTGAGGCTTTGCTTTAGTAGAAATCCTGTTAAGTACTGCAAATAATGTAATAAACAGTTATATATTAAATATTGGGAAAGAGGCAAATAAAGGCCAGCAGAATCATGTTTATTCTTTTTTTTAAAAAAAAGATATACTTCACTTTTCAGCAAAGATGTCCAGGAAGCTAAGTTTGCCAACAGAGTTAAAGCCTGATTTAGGTAAGTTTACATAGTTGACTTTATTTTTTACTAAAACTGTTTAACAGAATGCGAGTGCATTACAGTAAGAGTCTTAAATAATGTAAGCTATCATGAATTTGTTGCATTTGTCTGAAGCATAGAACTAAAATTTTAATTCCACTCTTTTTGGGGGCTCTCAGGCACAAAATGTCATTGCTGCCATCATAAGGTAAGCCTGCAAATCTTGTACATGGCTTATCACACTTCCGTCTAATTTTTAGGCATCTGTCAGTCACTTTATCTGTAGTGCTTAGATAGCAAAAGCATGAATAAGCAGGTAATGTAAGGAAAATTGCTGCCTATTTAGAACCATCAGATATATTTTAAATTGAAAAATGAAATATCTTATCAGTATGTGTTGAGGTCCACTCAGCAAATAGCTGGACATAATTTTACAAATATTAATTGTCTTGTGACCACTCTCTCTAAATGAAAATAATATACAGCTGTTTGGATGGATGACCAGTCTGAGGATTTCATTTTTCTTGAAAAAGGACAGGACATTTTTATATAAGAAGCAGTTCAGTTGTGAAGTCTGAAGTACTAAAGGTCATTATATTACATGACCAAAACAGCATACAAATGAGTAGATTTTTGTTTTTTTACTACTTTGACTGCCAGCTTGTAGATCAGATCCAGCTCCCCTGCCTTGCCCTTTAAAGATGTGGGGGACAGCTGTAGACCTACAGCAGTAGACGCAGCCTGAATCTGAAAGCTGCCTTCTGCCTGCCACAGCTTGTTCCCCACCCTGCAGCACAATTGCTGCCACAATCCCAGCAGAAGACAGACCAGTATCAGACTGGCAGCTGCAGAACTGCGTATTTGACAACTGCTGCTATCAGCAAGGAAAGAGTCCATGGCTCTGGGATATCCTGAGACTGAACTGGACCACCCTGATTTACAATTTGCCACTGCAGCTTGCTCCACTCAGAAATGTGAAGTTGGAAGGAACCCTCAGAGATCCTTTAATCCATTGCTATGGCAAGGATCCAGATGTCTGACAATTTACTCTCTCATCTATTCATAAGCCTCCAATAAATAAGTTTTTTAGAAAAATCCCAGACAATGTTCCAATGTTTTGTAGTTGGGTGAATTTCCTGTTATTTAATCAATCTTCCTTACTTCTGTATTAACTTTTTATTGTCCTTTCCACAATGAACATGGATGACAAGTGCTCCCTATCTTTATGCTGTTGAAAGCTGTCATCGAATCTTTAATCTTCATTTTTGCAGATTTTTTTTTTTAGAAAATTCAGTTCCTTCTACTTTTTTAGGTTATGTTGTCTAAATCTAGGATTGCTTCTGTTAATCTCCTCTAGACTTGGAATTTTTTCTTATCTTTCTAAAACTCTTGTGCCCAGCACTAGATGGATTTAACTGTGCATTTTTGGCATGTAAGAGCAGAAAAATTTGATTTGTCTTTTCAGTCTGTTTCTGTTCTTCCTTACTATGTTTACTAATATGTAGGGACTAATATGTTAAGGGATTACTTCAGTGTATGGTGAATTTTATCATACTTCCCGAACAGAACACATTTGTGCTTAAATTATCCAGTCCGTGCTAATTCTACTGTTTTATTCAGAGTTCTTTGATAGCAATAAGTGCCTAGAAGTTTTCTCTTTTTTTAATGAAGACTGGAGAAAAGAGAATGATGGAATTCTGATACTTGAACAGTTTCAGCATTTTACACATTTAATATTTGCTGTTCTTTCTACTGAAATAATGGATTTTTTTTGTCATCTCACTTCTGGGGTGCTTATAAAACAGTTGGTGACTTCCGAATTGTAATAGCATTTGACTGGTTTTGCTTGACTTTGCACATGTGTGGATATCTGCACTTAGATGCCTCATTTTGTTCTGTATAAAATTCTTCTAGGTTTCCAGGTCTGTAAATAACTTCCTTAGGCAATTATCTGTTTTTATTTTCCTTCTATCTTTTCTCCTAGCAGGATAGCTTTTGATAGTGTTCTTCAAAGATTGTCAGCTTGCTTGTGGTCTTTTTGTCACTTATGTGGCCAAATCTACTGGCTCTAGGAGACATCTCTCCTACGAGGAGAGGCTGAGGGAGCTGAGTTTGTTCAGCCTGAAGAATAGAAGGCTGCGAGGGGACCTTATAAATGCTTACAAATATCTGAAGGGTGGGTGTCAGGAGGATGTGGCCAAACTCTTTTCAGTAGTGCCCAGTGACAGGACAAGGGGCAATGGGCACAAACTGAAGCACAGGAAGTTCCGTCTGAACATGAGGAAGAACTTCTTCCCTCTGAGGGTGACGGAGCCCTGGAACAGGCTGCCTAGGGAG
>Ga0065711_1040307_pt1 | contig 17074 bp, 9 predicted proteins | sample Hoacrofraction12_FD_59098 | JGI IMG/M metagenome (GOLD analysis project Ga0065711, IMG submission 59098) | Hoatzin crop microbial communities from Cojedes, Venezuela - Epithelial fraction 12 v2 (version 2) | ecosystem: Host-associated > Birds > Digestive system > Esophagus > Crop | place... | reverse complement strand
AACCCCCCCCCCCCCTTACTTTCCTGGAAGCATACAGTATTAGCTAGTGAATTACATCACTCCATCATTTCTGAACCTTATATTAATTTTTAATACTGCTAGTCAGTTTGCTCATATGCTTGCATAACTACAAACATTCATACACTAGTTGAAAGAGACCTTTTTCACCCTCAAACTCTATCCTGTGGATTACATTGTGACCATGAATGACTGAAAGTGGTAAAGACTTGTGAAAAGTGACCACTTTTTCTCTGTAAAGGCAAACTGCTGTCTTTCCTCTAGGCCAGGAGACCACAATCAGCTGTAAGATGAGCTTTTTGTGTCACTCAGGCAGCATGCACACTTTCTACCTTTGTCCATTGTCTGCCAGGGACGTTTCTCTGCAGCCCCCAGGAGCTGCCTCACCCAGCTGCTGCATCCCAACCACGGGGCATGGCCCAAGGTGTTGTGCGAAAGCTGATCGTGCCCCAGCTGCGTTCTGCAGCTGGTGTGGAGACTGGGGGGAGGCATGGGGGTTCCATCAGCCTGTTAGCCACACGTTCCTGCTGGGCTGAGGTGGGGTTTTGGGAAGCTGTAGCTGACTGCAGCATCCTTAGCCGCCCCAGCACAGAATATATGGTAACGCAGATGGCCCTGTTGCCTAAGGTCAGAGCAGGCGTGCTCCCTTTCCCGTTCTGTTTTCACTGACCTTATGAGCAAAATCATGTTAATCTGTCATCATTGTCCTGTAATACATACAAAGGCATAGTCAGTTAGAAAAATACGCTTTTAAGGCTGCTGCATATCCTCTGTGGGAAAACTCAGCATCTTGGGCACAGGTAGCACAATGCTTGCTTTAACAAAGACTGGGATAGCCAGGGTGAGTGCAGTTAGACTACTAGGTGTAGCGTTCAGCAAACAATTGTTTAGGTTGTACTCTCATTGCAGGTTGACAATATGTCTTCCCTTTTAATTACAACAGAAATCTCACCCTTGGTGCCAAAGCCGAAATAGCATCAGATAAACTTACTTTTGTTCTGCCAGAGAACACCAGAAGAGATATTGCCACAATGATGTCTGGACAGCAACTGGAAAAGGTGTAAGTTTGTCTATTTATAATCAAACCTTCCTTTTTTAAACCTAATTGCCTGAGGAGTGCAGGCTTGTGGAACTGTGTCATTTGTCTGCCCATCTATCCCCCTCTAATAGTTTTGGAGCCTTGTTCACAGAGGCCAACAGCATTGAAGTCACATAATAGTAACATTAAAGGTAAAAGCTTGTTTTCCTATGATAAATGTAGGCTGAGAAGACCGTGAACACTGCAGCACCACCAACAAACATGGTGAAGCTATTAGTTACCTTTGATTTACTGGATAAGCACAAGTTCATTACAGTATATTGACAGTTAAACTCTCCTTTGAGTTAATTCAGTTCAATTTGATCTGAGGGTGCTGTATTGGTGATTTTTTTGTTCTAAATAACCATGCAGACTGTATTTCTCATTGTTATTCTTGAACAGTATTAGATTGGCAAGGAAGTGTTAAATCATTGCGGTCAAAGGGTAACATCTGCAGTCGTTTGACATCAGATCTTTTCCTGTAATGGAAATTCACAATATGAATATCAAACATTATTGTATGGATATAGCCTTATAGCATTAACAGCAGTGGTGCCTGATTTGAAAGGAGTTTGGCTCTTCCTCTTCCGCCTGCTCGCTGGGGATTACTTTACAGCAGTAGTCTCTAAATACTGCTAAGCCAACACGTCATCCCTGGAGGCCACCTGATCTGATTTGTGGCCACAAGAGTTGAAAAGTTAAAGCTGAGGCCAGCTGGGATAGTGTAAACTCTGAGAGGTTCATATCTGTTAGTAGGTGGAAATGACATTTGTCTTTTCTGAGCACAGCTATTTTTCTGTGCCCACGCACACTTGTATGTCCAAACAGATTGCTGTTGCACATCTGAACATTGCATTTAACAAATAGTTTATGCCTCTTTTACTTTTCTGCTGTGTGAGGATACGGGAATATTTCCTAAGGTGATGTAGTGCCAAGGAGGGTAGATTTTGCTTTTTTGTAGGAAGGGGCGATTCATTCGTAATTCTCTCTTTGCAGGAGGCAAGCAGTTACATAGAAGATACACCTGCATTTGCCTGTATTGCAATAATTTTCTTGATTTAAGCTTTTTTTACTTTGTCATAAAGGAAAAATAATTGCAGCAGCTAGTAGCCATTTGGTCACTTCAGCAGGGAGCTTTGTGCCACCACCTTTGCTGGGAGCACTCAGCTGCTGAGCTCTTACTTATCTTTTGGGCCTGCTGAAGTGATCAGGAGGGATTTTAAACTGGCTGCCTCTGTTCTTCGTCAACCTAGTGTATGCAAGGTAGTGAAGTGTCACAGGACTTCCCTGAGAGGCCCCCTTCCCTAGATTTTTTCACTCATTTGAAGAAAAAGTTAGGACAGTATCTCATTTTTAAATGTAATATCTCTCTCTCTGGGTGCTGGTAATTTATTCCCGCTTAAGGTGATTTAATTTTGAGTCCAATGGAAGAACTTCTACAAACATCTTTCCTTTTAAGTTTGAAGTTGTCCTGCAAACTGTGAAAATATTTCCCAGTGAAAGATTCTGGCTGTTTTCAGGTGTTACTATTGCAACATCTTGCAATTCTGAAGTAATAACTGTTCTCACCACATATTTTTCTAGCTACATATTTTTCTAACTTGTTTACTACTGGTGATGTTTTGCCTTTCTTTGTGCTGCTTATATAGCTGACTATAAAAGCAGCTTTGTTAGAAAGGGGAACAAAATATAAAGTCTACATTCCTTGCAAACACACATGCCCCAGGTGTGTGGGATTCATGGTGTGTGAATGGCGACATTATGGATGGAGCTCCCTGCTGAAGCACTGACAGAACATAGTTAATAAATCCAGCTAACTTTCAGATGTGACATCTGAACACTATAAAATCATAGTTTAAGCCAAGAATTACTGGGAACTGTGTATAGCCCTGTTAGGTATTTCTAAATTATTTTAGAGGTATAAAAATATGAAATATTTGCTTTCTCATTTTTTCCAGAACATTAGAGACAGTGTACCCGTACTACATCAAGGCTCCTAGTGATTCTCTGGCAAAACCCATAAAGCAGCTATTGACAGGTATGTGTCCAGACCACAGAAAACAGAATATGGTTGAAAGAAGTGCAACACAGTGCTCACACTTGCCCATTCACTGAGCTGTTATGGGGCACCTCAGGCTGAAATGCACTTTTAATGGTTTCTACCTGGTGCCTGCAAGCTTGGGGAGAGATGAGGTAATGCAGTATAAGGCAGAAAATGCATCTGGATGTACTTTAGCTTTGTATTCAACAGTCAAGACTCTAAAGGATGAAGTCAGGCTCCTTTCTTTCAAGTCTGCTTTCAGGAACTGCTTTCCCTTGTTTTTTTGAGGAAGTGATGACAAGTTTCACTTCTCCGCATCTCCCTGCTACCTTACCACAAACAGTCAGTAGTGCTGCATGTCTGCAAAGGTAGCTCCTCAGCTTAAACAACGACACTGGATGACTTTTTTTTAGCTATTACTTGCTTATTGGCTACAAAGAATCCAGGTTAGATAAATCACTAAATTTCAGAGTGCTGTTACCCAACCAGGATGCATACAGGTACTCACAGACATAGGGAATACATGCATGCACATGCTCATATCTGCACGTGAAAAACCTGTTGGGTTGAAAGAGTACAAACAGGTCTTTATCTAAGAACACTTTGCTCAACAGAGGTTAAATTTGGCACTTGGGTGTAGTAGTAGTACTATGTGGTACATTACTGTTCAAGGTTTAGTAATCATCATTAGATTAACTGGGAAAATTAATTCTTGAGGCTGAACCTCGCTCTATGAGTAGCAATGACTGCTTCACTGTCATTAGTCAGGTCATGTCCTAAAGAACTCTGAATGTGAGATTTTTCGAAGGGGCTTTAATGTATACACTGCTAATGTACGTTCCCCAGAAATTAGGAGCACCAGAGTTTTTGTCCTGTCTGTTTGATCAGTATGCATAATAGGATAGTATGCTTTTCTTGATGTAAGAGAATAACATCTTTTATACCAAGACAAAAATGATTTACAGTGATAGTTTCACTTGGACATATAGAAGCTGACCATTATCCTTCCAGGTTAAATGTGTTTCTTTAGGCCTGAGATGCAGACGTGCTGACCATCAGTGATACTTTGGCCTGAAAATATTTAAATGATTTGACAGTTGTACAGAAGAAAACGTAGGTGATATGAAACAGAAGTATCTGACTCAAAACAGTTTGACTTTTGCAATTCTTGGTATATATATCAACATATCCTTTTTTCAATAGACTGCAGATGGGAAAACATTACAGTTTCCCTGGTCAAAAATGTGTCCGATGAGGGAGTTCGTGAGTGGTGGGTTTTGAATCAGCTTGGAAAAAGATACAAAACGTCTGAAGAGAGTCTTGAACTCTTCATATTCAGTGATAAAGTCAGTCCACCAAGCCTTGGATTCTTAGCTGGTTACGGGTAAGAAGGCATTTTTACATACAATTAAATTAACGTAGGTAAGATAGAAGTAGAGGTGACTTTATTTGCTGGGGTTTGGGGTGTTATTTCTTTTTTGTTATTGTAATGTTTGAAGCTCCAGAAAAGGGGTTTTGTGAGAGTTTCAAATTCATGCCCATTACTATTGTCCATACAAAGTGTCATATTTGTAAGGAATGGTGTTATGCTTGATACCTGCTCTCCAGTGGGAAAAAAGGCAGAAGCACCCTTCGCACTGATTTCCTGTTGAAGTAAAATCCTTCAAAATTTGTTAGTTTAGCTACAGGTCAAGTTCTGCCCAAACTCTGACCAGTTTTGGTGACCTTCCCAATCTCATAGCCAGGACCCTGGGTATGAAATAGTTATAAAATCCATCTCCACAGACAGAAGAAGGCAGGAGACTGTGCCTTCCTGGGACATATGCCCTTCTGGCATGATTTTGGAGAACTCCTTATAGGAGAATTATCAGGGGAGGCCAGGTAAATGTTAGTCTGTCACCAGTTACACGTGCTTTAATAAAAAATATTAGATATGAAACCTGACAGAACATTTGCCTTTAGTAGACAGCAGTTGTCAGATTTCCCATTGTGGCTTCCAAGCTGTAGCAGGCAGGACGTGAGACCATCAGTGACTGGTGTTAAACCATTTAAGTCAGCAGCCTCAGCTGTTTATGTTCCCAGGTTTCTGTGGTGTTTGAAGAGACCTTATTTTCCTTCATCCTGCAGCACAGCAGAAACAAGATCCTAATTAGAGATTAATGTTCACTCAGCTGACAGACTACACTTAGCCATGTAGATTACCTCCCTCATACTTGGCTGACCCTTTTTCAAGGTGTGATTTGAACTCTTTCCTTTCTTTCTTTCTTTTCAGCATCATGGGACTATATGCCTCGGTTGTCCTGGTGATAGGGAAGTTCGTCCGTGAATTTTTCAGTGGGATCTCTCACTCCATCATGTTTGAGGAGCTACCCAATGTAGACCGAATCTTGAAGTTGTGTACCGACATTTTCTTAGTGCGAGAGACTGGAGAACTGGAACTAGAGGAAGACCTGTATGCCAAACTAATATTCCTATATCGCTCACCAGAGACTATGATCAAGTGGACTAGGGAAAAAACTAATTGATCTCTTTGGTGTCACACTGCAAATCGAGTTGATTTCATCTGAATTTTAAAGGAAAAAAAAAAAAGCACAATATTCTCTTAAGAGCTAAGCCTTTTATAGTTAGGTAGCAATGATTTTTCACTGAAGGAGTCCTGGAAGCTACGGCCTTAGGAATCCATGCTGCCTTTCAAATTAAGGATCAACAGTGAATAAGGTTGGATGATTTGTTGTTTTTAATGTGCCACTCCTCTACAATCTGGGGACTGCTTTGTAATTTAATCAACAAAAAGTTTGCATCTTTGTCTGGCTAATTTAATTTTCCAGACCATCATTACAACTTCAAGAGAAAAGAAAGGAGTGAACCCACAGATGACTCCAGTGTACCTTCTTAACCCTTTCTGGAGCCATTCAGATTGGATTGTGCAATATGCTGTTGTACATCACTGACTTTCAAACTACAGTAATGGGACGCTGACTAGCCTTCAGGACACCCAAGACCCAGGGCCGCAGTGGGAACTGAAGACATTCTAGCCCTACCCATTTGTAGAAAAGCAGAGGTTTTGATGTACAAAGGACACTGTGGACAAGCCTCTGTTAGCAAAAAGCAAACAAGTAACAATCTCTTTAAATGCCTTATTTTATTTGTACAGTCACAGAAAACATTTCCACCAAACATCAGTGACTTTTCTCAGGAAAAAAAAAAAGCAACTGAAACTTCAAACTTCGTCAAGGTTAACTAATGGCTAGAATAATTATGGTGAATTATTGGGGTGTTCTGCTGGGCCATTCTCTTCAAAGTTACTGCTTTCCATTAGATGAGAAAAGAAAGTGAAATCAATGACCTAAAGAGCTACTTCATTTCTTATAACCCTTTAAAGACTGAATAGTGTGTGCTTCTCTCTGCTCCCTGTGACATGCTTTTTCCCATTTCGATGATTTAAGGCAACTGTTGTTTTGCTGTTAGCTGATATTCTTCTTCCAGTGTTTCAGGTATACGAAAATGTTTACATACTCCAAGTCACATTTTTACATCTGAAACGGGTTTTTTTTAAGTTCCCAAATACAGACATACATACGAGCTTGAAAAATGGCCCTTTTCTTAAATTACTATTATTAGTGACACAAATGGCTCATTAGAGAACATTGTAGCATGAAAATTTACAATTGCAATGCAGGTTTCATTCCATGTTGAAAAAATTACTGAGAAAAAAAATCATTGAGTGGGTAGGGTATGTTAAAAGGGTATACTGTGTAGCTTTGACTGAGTAATGACTTAAAATAAAGCACATGTTGCAAAGTCATTTTGGAAGTATTTTTTCCTCTGCCTTTTTACATGAAATGGGAAAAGTTTGACGTTATTCTAACTCTGTGACAAATAAATCTCTTTCTTGTAGTTAGCTGCTATTTATTATATGAATGATTAGTTAATCACCGGAAAGAAACTAATACAACATAAATTGCTGGCACATTTTACTGCAGAACTTCATAAAACAGCACAACTAAATGAAGTTGCAACATACTCTGCTGAGTGCTTCCATGACAAGTGCTGTCACATCCATTCTATACTGTGAAAACTAACATTTTGAGCACCATGAAGTGCACAAAATAAAAATCGCTTCATCAGATTGTAACAATAAAATCACTTGGTGACTGGAACTCACTGGAAGACAACCTGATCTCCTCCAAACTGTAATGGAAAGGTGGCTGATCATACAGCCAGGCAGCATTCCCCACCGGAGAGTTTTGCTCCATTTCTTCCATAGGACCTGTGAATGAAAATCAAAATATACAGGGCAGACCTGACACAGGATCCAACAGGGATGCTAAAATGTCTTGTGGGGTTAGATGGATCTCGCCTGGGTGTTCAGTGATTTTAAGGAGAGCAACACTGGAATGAAAAATGTGAAGGGTGTAATGTGTTTCTAAAGGTACCAGCCAGCAGAACCATACTGGCCACAGTTGGTCCTGGATCCCTTCCTGGTTCCTTCTCTTTAATGGGCACTTCCTTTCTGGTGAGAAAAATCTAGCTGCAAAATGAGCTGTACAGTTATTTGAGCTTTGCAGAAATGTGCTGCTCTTTCTTTCATGGACTGATCAGACTTTGAAAATAAAATGATTCTTCTGTTGGTTTTTAATTTATTTTTTTAAAACAGCTTATAGTCAAATCGGTGGCATAGGCTGGATGGCTAACTACAAGTAGGTGAAAAGTGTACTGCTGATGACCATCCTTTGAGCCCAGCTGTCCAGATAAAGTGGAACTGGCAGCCAGTTTCTTGTGGCATTCTTTGGGGAATCAGTACTGGGGCCAGTACTATCTAATGTCTTAATTAGCAACCTGGAGGACACAACAGAGTGCACTTTCACCAAGTTTGTGGACCACACATAATCTGGGTCTGAGGAAGTTTATGATAACATAAGTGTGTCAGCTGCGCTCCTGGGGCATGGGGTGGGCAGGACTGACTTTCAAGGGGATCTCAAGATGCTGGAGAAATGAGCTGCCAGGTACTTCATATAGTCCAACTAAGACAAATGCAAAGTCCTGCGTCTGAGGCAGACTTAACTCCATGCAGCAATTCAGTCTGGGCAGGTAGGAAGGGAACAGATTTACAATAAAAGGAGCCGAGGCCGGGGGGGGGAGTTGCATGTATATCAGCAGTGTGCCCAGCATACTTGGCTGCGTTTACAAATCACACCTGAAAATCAAGGGAATTATTAGTCCCCTCTATTCAGCACTTGTGGGACCACATCTGGAGAACTGCATACAGGTTTGGGGTCTCCAGTGCAAGAAAGACACTGACATACTGGAGTGAGTCTGGGAGAGGGCTGGAGGACAAAACATGTGAGGAGGGACTGAGGTAGCTGTGCTTGTTCAGCCTTAAAAAGGAGAAGTACAAGGGGAGACGTTATTGGTCTCTGCAGCTCCCTGATGGTGAGGTACAGGAAAGGTGGAGCCAAGCTCCACAGAGCTGCACAACAATAGATCAAGAGGCAACAGACACAAGTTGCAACAAGGGGGAGTCTGATTAAATAGAAGGAATATTGTTTTCACCATGAGAGTAGTCAAACACTGGAGCAAGTGCCCAGAGAAGCTGTGGGATCTTCAGCCTTGGAGATTTTCAAATTTTGACTGGAGAGGTCCTGAGCAACCTGTTGTAACTGGCCATGCTTTGCATGGGAGGTTTGACCTGAAGCCTCCTGAGGTCCCGTACAACCTGAATTATGCCATGATTTTAGGACTGCGCCAGAGATACTGTAGCTTACCAAAGACAGCGTATTGGCTAATGTAACAACCACCTCCAAAATGTCAGAATAAAGTCATCGTGTTCAAAGCAACAGTATGGTTACACAGGAATATTTGTACCTACAGACATGCCTTAGTAAGCCCCTGTGTCTAATTTTTCAGAGCTGAGCACTGCCAGGGAAAGGTCCTGTTTTCCCTCTTCCACCTTTGTAATCAAGAAATTATGGCTCACAAGATGATAACGTAAGCCACTACCTATACACATGGACCGAATTGGATCGATGGGATTAAATGGCATTTTAGAAGGTTATCAGGACAGACTTAAATGAAACAGATCCTTGTGGTTATTCTCCCAGGTTTTAGGACCTTTCTGTTTTGTTCAATACAGGAGAAGCTCTTCAATGGAACAAGCCTAGGTAAGAAAAGAAGAAACAGCCTTAAAATAAAGTCAATTTTATTTTATAAGCATCAGTGTTGTTACTTTCCTTCGAGGACTTAATATTTTAGTGTTTCCAAAGAAACTGCACATTCAAAGCTGTGCCAGGGGAGGTTCAGACTGGACATGAGGAAGCGTTTCTTTACCGAGAGGTTGGTCAAACCCTGGAACAGGCTTCCTGGAGAGGTGCTCAATGCCCCAAGCCTGTCAGTGTTGCAGAGGTGTTTGGACAATGCCCTTAACAACATGCTTTAACTTTTGGTCAGCCCTGAAGTGGTCAGGTAGTTGGGCCAGATGATCGTTGTAGGTCCCTTCCAACTGAAAGGGTCTAGTCTATTCTGTTCCTCAGTGTCAGCAATAAAAAATTTCATGTCCATGGTACTGTCACAAAAGGCATTTTTTCCAACCTAGCCCACAGCTTTTGTGACAAGAAATTGCAAAATGGTTTCTTTATGGGGCTGAACTATGCTGATAGTCCACAAAACCCACCCTCGTACCATGGAGAGTCAGAGTGCTGAACCTACGCTTTTCTGACCATTAGTACTGTTAGGGGAGGACAAACTTCAACATAAGATCGCTGCTCAGGGCCTTGGCCAGCTGTGGTCTAGCAGCCTCCAAAGACGGCAACGTCACAACTCCTCCGGTCTGTCCCAGTGCTTAACCACCCTGAAGGTGAACAGAGGTTATCCCCATATCGGTTTGGATTTCCTTCTCGCAGATTTGTAGCATGACAACTTGTCCTTTCTGCTGGGAGCCACTGTGTGTATAAAGTGTCCAGCAAACAGGGTCTGCAGCCTCTCAACTGTGCTGCCCTCATTAGAGGACCACTCTGGAAGTGGCCTGGCCACCAGGCACCTCTTCAGATGCCCCGGACCACGGCCCAGTGAACTAGTTAACAGGTAACCACAGCTCTGAGGCCAAACTAAAGGAGAAATTTGCAAAATGCAGATCACATTATGGTTACCCCATATTAACAGCATTGTGATTAGTACAACCAGCCTGATGAACACATTTATGAGAGAGTACGGTTCCTCTATTCAGCTGGCAGGAAAATTGCTTTCCAGGTGCTGGCAAAGGACATGCTGTTTCTGCTGTGCTTCTTCAGGAAATGGTGACATGGCCTGTTTCAATGTCCAAGATGGAGAACCAGGCATGGAGGAAGGATGCCAAGTCTGATGAGACCTAATGCTGGCACTGTTACGTTGGTGAATACTCAGTCCAAGGAGTGTTTGGAGCATTTCCTGAGTGCTTGGCTATCACCTTTATGCAGGAGCTTCACTTTACATGAGAGCCAGGAGACTGTGAAGGGATTTCGTCTGATTCCTGTGGTGCTTCCTCCAAAATGTTTGATCTCCCAGGGGAGCTGCTGCTGTCTGGAAAGCACCCAGCAGCTCGTTTCAGTAAATGTCACCAAGGTGCTGCATCAGGACAACAGCAACTACCCAACCCCGTTGCTCCTGAGCAGATCAGCCTGCTCTCTCACATGAAATAAGGTGCCAAAGGGGGGTGGTTGTCCCTGAGGTCTGTTACTAGTGAGTCCCTGCAGCTTCTGCACGCCTTTGCCATACACCATGAACTTGTGGCTGCCCTCTTCATACCCCATTTTTATTCTTCTACACAGCAGCCAGTGTCAGAAGACAAAAAAGCCGTGATTCTTTGTGAACTGTTACCACATCAAGGTATCCCCAATTACCATTCTCTCTTGCACTTAAATAAATAAATAATAACTGAACTACCTGAAAATGGACCCCTCAGCAGTTTCTGCCTCAGATTCACTCCTGCGTAGAAAGGGGCACGCAGCTGCCTGGCCAGGGGAGAAGCCCGAGACCCAGAGCTGAACTCTGCTTTCTGTTTCCTCACCTTCCCACAAACTCACCCTTTAAACAGAAGCAATTGCTTTTTATTTTTTAACCCAATTTTCTAGTGAGGTAAAAGGTGAAAGGTGAGGTGATAATTTCCCTCTCTGAGATACAGCACTCATTAGCCAGAGGGGTAAAAGGCCATCACGGTTGTCAGCACTACACTGTCAGAAAACACGTTCTCATACTGCCCCTCTCCCAACAAACTCAGGCAGTTCCTGCAGCATCAAGCACTAAACTGAAGATGATCCAGTTTTCTGTAGCCTCAGGTTTGGCAGACCTGACTCACTACAGATAGTGCTGAGCTTTTATTTTTCCACTACATTGTGGAAATCGTGTTTCGGCTGTAACAGGTCTTCCAGCAACCACCTGGTAGTGGTGAGCATCACCCTGCATTTCCCTCAGTGATCGCCACTGTCAAACACAGGATCCAGGCCATTTATTCCCGTCCAGCCAACCTGTGCAACGCTGCACTAATAGGCGAGGCAGAGCAGGAATGCCATGTGAAGCCTGTGGGCATTTTACCACCTAATCACAAGGTGACAGGAAGATGACTGCAAATTCAATAAAGATTTTCTTCTATTTCAAATAGACTGTTTTTTAAGAGATGAGGAAAACGGCACGGCCAAGCAGATGATGTCATAGTTATTGAAGTTTAAGTCATATGCCATTTCCAGCATTTATCTGGTAACACTGTTTAAAGAGACATCACTTAAAGTACTCACATTTCAGCAGGCTGTGAATGCTGAGGATGCAGGACAAGTTTCCCAGGTCCCATGGCAGGGACCCACTGCCTGCAGCCACAGCCACAAACCAACTTGGACTTCAGCTCCAAAAAGAGCCTCAGTAGCAAATTGTGTTCATGACAAAAGCCAAGAAGTTCACCAAAAAGTTAGATTCACGGGCTGAGCCCTGGCAAGAAGCCACACCTCACTCCAGATTGACAGCCTGACCCTGTTCTGGTGCCAGGAGGTGAGGTAGAGGCAAGGATGGGGCAGGAGCAGCTCCCAGCCATGGCATTGCTTCCTTTCACATGCTTCTGCACTGTAACACGTCAGTGTTGAGTTGTGTTGCTAGTGCCTTTGAAGAGAAACAGGAGTTTACGTTAATTGTCTTACTTTTCACTGACTTCCGCTGAAAAAAAAATTCACTTATCAAAGGGTTTTTCTTAGGGAAGTTGGGATTGGATTTTTGTGGTATGAGCAATGGCTAGGCAGGAGGCAAAGCTAAGCCTGTGCTCCCAAGACATGGTTTAAACTGACGTGTACCTAAAATTTAGCATTTATATTGGCCACTCCTTTATCTTTAGCCATTCCAAGAGACAAAACAAAACGCCTAATCTCTTTGCTTCTTTCATAGATTCATGGAATCATAGTTTGGAAAAGAATTCAGATCATTAAATCCAACCATCACCCCAACACCACCATGCCTACTAAACTGTATCCCAAACTGCCACATCTACACATTTTTTGAACATCTCCAGGGATGGTGACTCCACCACTTCCCTCAGCATCCTATTCCAACACCTGACCACTCTTTCAGTAACAAAATTTTTCCGAATATCCAGTCATCTAAACCTCCCCTGATGCAACTTAAGGCCATTGCCTCTCGTCCTATCACTAGTTCCTTGGGAAAAGAGACCTACACCTGCCTCACTACAGCCTCCTTTCAGGTAGTTGTAGAGAGCAATAAGGTCTCCCCTCAGCCTGCTCTTCTCCATACTAAACAGCCCCAGCTCCCTCAGCCGCTGCTCGTAAGACTTGTTCTCTAGACCCCTCACCAGCCTTGTTGCTCTTCTCTGAACACACTCCAGCACCTCAGTGTCCTTCTTGTAGTGAGGGGCCCAAAACTGAACACAGTACTTGAGGAGTGGCCTCACCAGTGCCAAGTGCAGGGACACGATCCCCTCCCTACTCCTGCTCCTTCCTTTACTACAAGATAGCAGAATCACTACCAGTGTTTGTTCCCCTATGTTTCTTTCCCAGCCTATGAATGCACTGACACTTGTTAAGCCTGTCGATGGTCCTGACATAGGTCCATCAGAAAACAGGAGAAGCAGATTTCAGCTGCAGTATGTTCACCTCAGCTCAATTTAGAAACCTGAATGTGCTCATGTACGCAGCAGTATTAGTTTGCAAGTCAGTGCAAGGACGGCTGCTCCAGGAACACACCCAGCACAGCAACACCAGGGGTCCCAGAAATCCCACTTGCATGCCTGACAAGTCAGTCCATTCAGCTCCCGCTGCTCATGTAATCGAAGCATTCGTGGTTTTCACTGTTCTGCTAAATTGGCCAGTCCCTGGGCGATACTGTGAAAGTAAAGCTGCCGCTGCTCTGCATGGCATCATGTGGTATTTAAACAGACCATTTCTACCTTGGGTGCATATGGGCTATTTCAGATCATTTATTGTTGCTTCTTCCTTGAGAAGGAGGAAAATAGAGGAAATTTCTAATGCTTTATTAAAAGCTTGGGGAAAGCAAGGGCAAAGCAACCTGTGATCATGCAACAGGAAAGGCAGATTCCTCATTTAGTGGTCAGGGGAGCAGAAGCTGCAAGTGCAGTACATCCCTGCCCCACTGTGCTGAAGGGCTTCTCCTACAAATTGTTGTAAGGCACAAAAAGAATTAAGACGGACACGTAGGACAGCAGAAAAAGAGCTGGAGGAGAAATAGTATTCAGAATTATTCAGTGAGACTCCTATGAGTGAAAGAACTCCTTCAATCCTATGTTTCAAGTTGATAAAGTTCACGGTATGAGAAATCATTCACAACAGGGTTTCAAGATTTGCCTGAGGGATGTGCTGCACAAGTGGAGAGCCACACAAGTGGTCACCAAGCACCTTTTCTTGTCTCTCCTGGCCTGACAGGCACCTCCGAAGGCCAGTTCCACTGAGTCCTGTTTAGAGCTGTTATTGAAACAGAAATCCAATGAAAATAATCTTTTGCTATGAAGAACACTGGTTGGCCAGTGACTGATGACCAGGGCACCCTCAGACTCTCTCTCTCTCAAGAATAACTGAGAGATTATTCACATACGAAGGAAGCTCTGCTTCTTCCTCACTAATATGCAGAAATGACCTATATGCTTGTGACCAGCAAAATGCATGAGATGAAAATCCCAACCCTGTCCCTCCCTGCTCAGGCTCTGAACTCACCAGATCATGAGCCCCAGACAGGGTCGGTTATCTAAAGAGACACACCACACACACAGAGCCCAGATGTATTACAACCATCTCTTCCTGCTTCCCCTCACTGGTAACATCACACCTAGTCCTTTCATTTCCTTCTCCTGCCCCTTTCTCATTGCCCTCAGTGCCACTAGGTATGGTTTACCACAACTGAGCGCATCAAGATCTCTTGCTAGCATAAAGCTCTCAGTGCTGTGGTTGCAACCCAAACCTCCTTCAAAGGTTTTGGTGAGACGGTATCATTTTTCAGAGGGAACCTTGTCTTGCTGTGTGGAATTTGACACCTTCACAGGGCCTGAGGCAGCCCAGCTGTGCTGGGGCACGTGTTGCTACACCTCTGGATGCCAGCTAATGCCTGCTACGCAGCTTTAGCATCTGGTCTTGTATGTTCAAATAGGAGCAGTGTCTATATGAAACACACACACACATGGACGTTAGGCACCTCTGCGTGTGTGTGTGTGTGTGTGTGTGTGTGTGTGTGTCTTCTTTTTCAATCGCACAGGACTGCTATATCAGCTCTCATTAATTTTTCATGCCGCTGCCTCCTGCAGCCATGTGCTGGGGCGGAAGAGGGAGCTGCCAGCAGACACAGACGGCTCATGATGGTGTGACCATCAGACTCCTGTAACAAACATTGGGAGAAAGCACATTTTTAATGTTGTGGCAGCAAGAGTGAGGTAATGCAGTAAAATATTAATGAACCCTTCCAGCTGACATCTCTAAATACATTGTAGAGGCTAAACTTTGGAGGTCAAGGCAGTGTATTAACTACATATTCATCCAGCTATAAAATTCCCCCTGTTTTAACCAATGCTGGGGAGGGGTGGGAGGGAGAGGGAGGGGATCAGAGAGAGGAAAGGCCAGCTATGAAGCTTGTTGCATTTCACAAGGAAGCACCCAGAAGATTAGGACAAAGTTCGGATGGTACCTTCTTCCTTTTCAAAGGTGAAGGATTCTGCCCTGCTAAAGGTATCTTTTAAAGGTCCAAAATACTCTTCCTCAAAAAGCATCACAAAATAAGGATCAGCTCCAGATACTCCAAGCTTGATACAACACCATGTTACCTGGCCTGGAAAAAGGCAAATGGGGTAAGCAAAAATGCTTTCATTTGTTTTTATTCTTAGTCCATGGCTCACCATCACCTGAGCACAGACATGGCGCTCACTGCTGATGACTTTAGAGATGAGCAGAAATACAAGCGAAACTGCTTTTGGCCTTGTTATTCAAAGGCAGAGGAAAAAAAAAGAAAACAGATTAAAAAACAGATAGTTAGATGAGAAAATAACCTCAAGGAATGCTTCCATCTACCAATTGTTTTCCTGGCCAAATAAACAAAGTATATTACTTAAGTCTGCTTCAAAGGGGCACCTAAAGGACAAAAATTGTCACTTTTCCATAGCTCGACTTTGCTCGTTCTCTTCCTTGTGCCTAATGAGAGTGACATGGCTTTTACTGCGGGGCTCTCTGTCCCTTGCCATCGAGTCTCCCATGTGCCAGCTCTCAGATCCCCTGCACTGCCCCTTAAACATCTGCACGAGTTCGAAGCTGCCAAGGCCCTGCTGCAGAACTCCCAATGCCAGCAAACCCAGCCTCCTCTGCGGTGGTTCCAGCCCCAAGCAGGCTGTGCCCCCATGCACAGGCAGGCTCCTGCTCCTGTGCTAGCACCAGGCACCGGGAGACACTGAGCAAAGGTTCTCCTTTCAAACAGCACTGTTGTACTCCCGCCTTGGTAAAAGACACTGTGAAAAAACTGAGGAAATCTAGCAGGACAAAAGGTACAGCAATGCAAAATGAAAATAGCTGAAGGCCATTTGTGTGAGCAAGGAGACAAAATGCATTTCAGATGGCTTTTTGAATCATTCTTTTTGATGTTTATCTATCTGAGCTATTTCTTTTGCAGTACTCAGCACATCTGGTAATTAGCTCATGATGTGTGGATTCAAAACACATCCTTAGTACTTTGTTGATGAAGTAATATTTCTCCTGCTTGTTTTGCCTAGACAGACTCCACAGCCATTCCTCCAGAGCTGTGGGATTTATGTACCTACTACAAGTACTTTCAGCTTAAAAAAAAAAAAAACGCGTTGGTAGTCTTGGTCAGGGTCCAAATGACAGGAAGGGTACTGGTCTCTACCAGGGTTTCTGACAGACGCTGACTCAGCTGTGCATGAAGAAGGTGGATGCTTAGAACATAACCCTTGCATTTCTCTTTTCCCCTGCTCCAGCCATCCCTTCCCATGCTTGACCTCAGCTGACTGAGCGTGGATTCAGATGGCCCCGACTCTCCGCCCAAAAGGCATCCAGGGAGGTACTCCTTACGCTGAGCACTTGCTCGAGGCTGGAGGCACCAAACAAGGTGGTCAGTCCCAAAGAGAAGGTGCCTCCTTCTGCTTTGTAGGAAACACCCCTGAATCAGCTGTCCCGGCTGCAGCCTGAGGAAGTCAATTTCAATGCCTACAATCTAGAGTTGAGTCCTTTTTGATGTGGCCAGGCTCAATGACACCCATGCACTGAACTCAGGCTCCTGGACATCAAGCAAAGAGCAAGCCGTGCAGAGCGGTGAAGATGGCATCTTCCTAGCTAACAGCCTCTGAGCAATATGTTGGAACATTTCCTTGCATCTCAGCACAGCACTCTGAGGTTTCCTTCATTCCCGACTACAGGAACATGAGCCATTGGAAACAGGATGAAGGAATCGGGGGGGGGGGG
>Ga0065711_1010006_pt1 | contig 17074 bp, 5 predicted proteins | sample Hoacrofraction12_FD_59098 | JGI IMG/M metagenome (GOLD analysis project Ga0065711, IMG submission 59098) | Hoatzin crop microbial communities from Cojedes, Venezuela - Epithelial fraction 12 v2 (version 2) | ecosystem: Host-associated > Birds > Digestive system > Esophagus > Crop | place... | reverse complement strand
AGTCTCCTTCTCTGGAGATATTCAAGACCCGCTTGGACAAGGTCCTCTACAGCCTACTGTAGGTAACCCTGCTTCAGCAGGGGGGTTGGACTAGATGACCCACAGAGGTCCCTTCCAACCCCGACCATTCTGTGATTCTGTGATTCTGTGATTCTGTGAAGAGAGGGACACGGGCAGCGCCAGCGCTCGAGGAAGCCTGGCTAGGCATTGAGGTAAAGCGTCATTATCTCTCCCCCCTTCCCCATGAACTGTGTACGTATTAGAATATTTTTGTTCTGAAGATCATAAACACAGTTTGGTTTAAAAAAGCAGAAGAAAAAAGGCCACATGGCAACTTCAGAAGCTCGAAGCAAGCCGGCACGCAGCAGGCCGTAACGGCGAGAGCTCCCGACACCACCTGTCCATGGCACAGTGCGCCGGGCAGCCCCACCGGCTGGGTCTGGCTTGGGCGTTCCTCCCCCGGGGCTGCTAACGGCCTCACGGAGATGAAAGCGTGCACCGAGTCTTGCGTAGATTTTGTCACCAGCCTAAGGGCATGCATTGCAGTACAGGGTGCCAGCAGATGTCAGCTTAGCCTCAGAAATGAGGGCATGCTGCTTTGTCAGCGTTTGCCTTCACAACAGTGTGTTTCCGCCAAAGAAACTAAACTAAGCTTAGAAGTTGGTGTACATTTATAAGCCTGTTGGCCGTATTTTACATACTGTAATATGGCCTCAGTGTGTCAGATAAGCAAACCTTAATGCCTCCTCATTTTTCTCCTGCCTGGAAATCGTAGGACTTGCACGCATGCAGATCGATCTCTCTTTTTCTGGCAGTCATTTTGCAGATAGTGCTTTGTTGAGACAAGGAAAGAATTTCTATGCGTTTTGATCGTTTCAGTAACACTGCTACTTCAGGAGAGTTGTGCTAGAAGGCAGTTTCAAACCACTAAGCAATGTATGCACATAGATCTGCAGAGAAAGCAAGGTCGGTACACGAAGTCAAATCATCTGAAAGCAAGGTCGGGTTCTATCCCCTCACCGTTGCAATGGCCAATTCGAGCTGCAAAGCAAACAGAGCAAGAACTCCAACGCAATTTGAAGAGTTAGTACCCGCAAAATCCAGCCAGTCATTCTGGTGTTGATTCCGATTGCCAGGCAATATCCTGACCTGCAGCAGCAGCTAAAATTTAAGCCCCTCGTAGGTTTGCTTTTCACAGTATAAATATTTTCAAAGAGAAACAAGTGAACTTGATGGGGTCAAGGAAAAAAAAATTAAAACGACACAAAGAGCAGTGCCATCAAGAAGCATAACCCTTCCAGATATTTTGGGAAATTTCTGTTTAAAGTCGTCAACAGAACCAAACCAGATCAAAAATCCTACATTGTCCTTTCTACATCCCTCACTGCGGTAAGCATCCGTTGGTTGAAGAAAACCTACTTCAGAGTCCCAAGGGCATGAGCTTCCAGATGGGATCAACACTGATGAAGAACAAATTACTGTAATCTACTTTTTAATTTTAATTAGTGGTAGAGCTTCGCACTGATTTTGCTACTTTTAAATCTTTTTTTTGGAGCCTCATAGTGAATTTACCTCACCTATGAGCTCAATTCTTTTTCATGTAATTTTGTGTATAACACTGACAAAAAGTTAACAAAACTGGAGAGGATTTATGTGTAATTATTTAGATGAGGCAAAATAATCTCTTCCTCCCTTGTCTATTTACCCTCCGTTGTCAAATACTGCTCTGCTAGGTTGTTACTGCTAAAGAATTTGGATAAAAAGTTTTCTAGGAAGTAAAATATGTTCAACAAATTTAATTGTACATATTTGTCAAAACAGTCAGTACATAGAATGCACAAGTTTTTCTTAAGTTTCTGTGATAACAAGATCAGTATTTAGTCCGAGTATTAAATCTCTTTCATTATGGAATAATACAATTTCTTCAAATTTAGAAGATTATTGTCCCACATCACTCACTGAATTATAGGGGGAAGTATCAGATGGTGAAGAGCTTTTTAATCAAAGGGGGAAAAGTATAGTAAAAACCTGCATTCAGAGGACACAGCTGGGAAAATTAAGATTAATGTCTTATTTTTCCATTTCAGTAGGTAGGCGATAAGCAAGTAGAGCAAACCGACTAAAGCAGTAAGAGATTCTGCATCCTTCAGTTACTGCCAGACCAACTTGGCTGACTTTCTGGAGAATACATTTAAGACAAGCCTGGATCATTACAAACCACGCGTGTCACCACGTTGTATAGCACATCCAGCCGGTGAGCTAGTAACCCCACCTGGTGTAAGAAGTAATGTATCACTTAAACAGGAAAACACACACCCCCTAAAAAAAACCCCCCACAAACACAAAAACCCCGCAGCACCAGAACAGAGTGGTACAAATTGCTATTACGTCATTTGTCTTCTAGTGACTTTGGTCCAACTTTGTTTCTTTCACATGGGCCTGCCTTTTAACCAAGAAGAAGGTACACACACGCCCAGTGCCACCAGCGTCAATCAGCGGTCTGTTCTGCAGGCCCCAGGTACAAACAAGGTGTCCTGCTGCCTCTCCAGCAACAGCAGCTGATCTTCAGGGGAGCTCTGCTCTCTCTGACCAGCCAAGCGACCACGCAACACACGCCTGGAGGTTCACACTTCAAGCTCAAAGCTGCAAACCAGACGCACATCCCACATTGCAGCGTAAGTGCATGTTCTGGCTGCTGAGACGTCCTCGAAGCACCGGTGGTACTTGGCTGTCGGGAGCTGGGCTCACCACTCACCCGGACGAGATGCGGGTACCCGAGCAGCTTCTGTGCAGCAGGCAGGAGCGTGGAAACCGGAGTTCTGTTGGGCTGTGAGCTGCGCTCCAACAGCGGGTCGCCAGGGCCCGGGCCCGGCTGAGGCTGCCGGCTGATGCGCAGGGACACCCGGGCAGCCGCAGCAGCACGCTCACACACCTTTGTCGGGCACTGGGGCTCCGTAAAGGCGGTATTTGCATACATACATGTATCTGATAGCCGCAAAACTCAATTTGCATATCCCTGCTAAAGCACCACCAGCACACTCGTTAGCACCCAGTCATTATGGCTAACCTGGCTGAGGTTCTGACTGCAGAACGCTCACAGTAGAACACAGAGTGCCCGTAACGAATTCTGTGGGGTTTTAGACAGCGCTTTTAAAGGTTGGCTCTCTGGGTGGGTTTTGATCAGCTAGGAAAAGCAGAGTGTTGTTGCCTTTTGTTTTTGAGTATGTTCTCATGTAGGTTGGATCCAGGGCTTAGAGCTTGGATAAAACAAAGACTGGGACAGCATAGTAGTTGATTTGGTAAATACTAAAAAATTTTAAAATCTGCCAAATGCTTCATGAGTCAAGGCAACGAAGGATAGGCAAAAGCTACATTTTGAAGGAATAATGTTACCATGCAATAATTCTGTCTACTCTAAGTTAATTCAATTAACTTTAGTGCAGGAGAAATTAATGTGTCACCTTTTGCGTGGTCCTCTCCAAGCCTGTTGGGCAGAGCAGCAATAGCTAAAGGAACCACGGGAGCCTCGAGCTGTTGTCGAGCTCCGGGTTTGGGGTTTCATCAGCTTCCAAACCCACCCTATAGTAACTTCATCACTTTCCGACTCTACTGCGCAGCCAGCTTCAGTTTTATTCTCTAAGCTACTTTTAACAGCGAGCACGCATAAAAATGTCTGCAATAATTAAAAGTACTACCATGATATACTTCCTCTCATGTACTGCTCCAGAAATACTAATCACAGCATACTTCAGAGCTGACAACGCAATAATGAACAGCTTGCAGAGGCAGGCCAAGATAACGCTGCTGTATCGTTTCTGCTCGGGTGAGCACTAGCCCTGTTCAGTAGAAACAGCTACACCGGCACGTGCCGTTATCAGAGCCTGCCATGGTAGGTGCCAGGTGCCTTTGAAAGCACAGTGCAGTTTGCCCGTGTGAAGCAAGAGCAGAGCCTAGGTTTCAAGGCTGCCAGGCAGGGGGTTACCTTGAATGCTGGTTTCCAAACACTTGGCTTTTAAATAAGCTGAGATAAGGGCTTTGCAATGCTGATTCAGGAGTTAATTACTTCAACTTAAATTATCCCTGAATAAATTCTGTGTGTGACAGAGCAGGCAGGGGGAAAAAAGAGAACAGGGAGCCCACAAATACAAATACACTCTCCCTTTCAGAAACTACTTTGTGAAGATAGAGTGACTGACAGCATCATTGCTTAGGTTCATGTATCAAAACAAAACTACTGCTTCACACCAGTACAGAACTGATAGGGGGAAAAAAGCAAGAGAAACCCTCATGATAGACAAATAATGACTTCAAGTCAGCTCTCGGACACATGCTGCCTTACATAAATCCATATTCTTTCTCGGTTCCCATTTTATTCCAGTGTCTTTTACACTTCCCCTGCTGATCCAGCCGCCCCGGGTGCCGGAAACATATGGGATGAAAAGGGTGAGCTCTCCAAAAGCTTTGCACTTGTGAACTGCTCTCAGGTCTCTTCAGCCCACACATCACCTCCACAGCAGCCATCCGGCCCCTGGTGCCGGAACATTTGGCCTCCCTTCCCAGGGGGGCCAGCTCGTAGCTCAAGGCATCGCAACATCTGCTGACGCTGAACATCTGCCAGCCTCTGGCCAGCCTCCTCCCAAGCACGCACTGTCCTCCCCGCACGGGTCTGGCTCAGCACAACCGCTCAGGGAAAAAGCCTGACTTCTTTCACCCGCAGGTTGGTAATGCGTGGGGTAATATGATCGTGGAAGATGGGAGTATGCGTGGATTTGCTATGTATGGATTTGTTATGCGAAACAGTAGCGTGTCAAGTCTGAAACTGCAAATGGTCCCCCAGGATTGCAGTTGGTTGACAGAGTTGCTAAATTAATCCAAACTTAGATACTAATAATTTACTGTCCTTTTAGTAATGCTTCCTTCTTAACTACCGACACCCATAGTGTTATTTGATCATCATCATGGCTAATAACAGCCGCCAGATTGCAAAACACCATTTCACACTACAGCTAAACATTTAGATATGTAAATCATATCATCTCCCCTAGAGAGTGACACAGCAGTGTGGTGTCAAAAGAGGTAATGATGGATTTATTTTCCCCAGAACGCTTGGCACTTCAGGTAAAGAACTACAAGGAGAATAACCATTCACTGCCAGTGATGATTCTCCTAGTATAAACAACAAGAATTAAATGGTTATGATGGAAAAACTTCACATTTAAAAATGGCAGATATGTCCTGATTAGGCCATCCGTTGTTTGATGGATTCTCTAATAATGCCATTAGAAAACAGAGAGGAAAATTATGAATCTCCAACCATTTACCCTTCAAATTCATCTTCCCACCCCCTTGACGGAGTACAGGAAGGATATGATTGTAAAAATAAAGCTGTCTGATTGTTTTTGCTATAGAGAGAACAGAAGCAGGATTTTAACTGCTGTGATGCCATTGCTGAATAGAGCGGTGCAAAAATCACCTCCTCTCACCCTCTTCACCCGCAGCTGGGCCAAGCTGCGGGACAGTCCTGGCTGTAAATCAGTTCTGCTGGCTCATATTGTGTCTGACCACCGAAACCAGCAACCTAAACCTTACATTTAAGCTTTCTGCTGTTTTATTTAAGGCAGCAGCTGGACTTATTTTAATGAACTACTTTGATCCAACTCCGTGGATCTGAAGCAAGTAAGGAATGATACTGTAGGCTCTTGTGCATAATTCTGACATGATAACCTTTCACACAGCTGTCATCTGGACACCAAAATTATTACAACCTAGTTGGATATAGGCAAGAAATACAGAAATATAGAGAGAGATGAAGACCTCGTTGCTAAAAATCATAATTATCCAACGAGCCTTTCCTTAAGGCCTCAGATATCCGCTTCTCTGAAACTGTTCGCAGCTTCACTGGCACACGCTGTGTGCAAAGCTGGAGCCCAGTCAGTCTGTGTTTTCTCACGCTCCTCTCGCTTCATGTTACGAACGCTCCAACTTAGCAGTGGTAATACTTGCTGCAGTCCTGGCAATGGTGAAGTTGCCGCTATTGAATTCTGCCTTGGTTTATAATCCCTAGTGGTTATAACTTCTGTTACATGATTCAAGCACAGCTTTGACATAATGTGCAACGTTTCAGTTCCCCACGTCTGGCAGGACTGCCTCCACTGAGGGCACTTCAGTGACCCTCTCAAGTCCGCACTTCAATGAAATGGCCAACAGTCTCAGCTGGGAAGGTGTCAGTCCCTGCTCCAGAGACTCCGATACTGCAGGAAGCAGCAAATAAGGAAGCTCACTGTGTGGGGACAGGTTCAGCACAAGCGTCATAGCTGCAGTGCTAGAACAGCGGTCACAATGTGAGGATTAGCACCCACTTACCAAAACAATGACCAATTATGGCAAAATGCAATCTCATCACCCATTGCTACACATGAAGAAAGCACTTCACTAAATTTGCTGGCAGCCTGGAGCGGCTCGTTAGGTATGGATGCCACATGGTTGAGACGCTCCTCAGCTGAAAGGAGTCCTCTGTCTTTTCAGACTAATCCTTCGCGACAAGCGAGGCAATCGGTAAGCAATTGAATATCCTTGCAGAAAAACACTAGTAATAAAAATAAGTGAACTAGAAACCTGCATGTGATGGTCGAAAGCGCTCTGGGGTTTTGAGAGCTGTCTGATCTGCTGCCTTGGCTGTATGCGCAGCTCCTCCTGAATTTGCCCCGCAGCAAGGCCTTGTGATCTGTGCCACAACCAGAACAGAGGCTGCAGTAACTAAAAATAAACTGCTTCCCTGCCGATTCATGGCTTAGTTTAGTCCAGCTCACAAATAACTTTTCAGCACTGGTCAGCAAACAGAGATCCTTCTGATTATCACAAGGCCCATGACCTTAGTGACTGCCATGCAGGCAGACGATGTCAGTATCTTCAAATAATCACAGCACTTGGGTTTGGTCCCCGGGGTTTGCTTAGCAAACCCCGAGCTCTCCTACCAGTTCTGTTCCCACATTTGTCCATCTCGCCAGCAGAGCCATCTGACCCAGCTGCTTTGCCACGTGCTTGGTGGCTTTCAGCACTGCAGGGGTACCTGGCAATAGCGGGTGGCAAATCCATCCCCGCTCACAGCCCTGTAGCACTATAATTCTGTTATAGCTGAAAAGCTTATAAATCGCTGGGAAAGCTTATAAATCAGTCGCCTTTCCAGTGTCTCTGCGTGACCGATTAGCGTGAACATCTACTCTAAAGCTCAAAATGGCTCTGCCTGCCTGCAGGACAGAGCACAATGAACGCTGCAGTTTCTTTAATCAGCACGCGACTGGCGCTACTGTATTTGTCCAGTAATTTTTATTCGTGAAATCAAATTTCACTTAGAAGCAATTTTATGTATAAAAAAAGCCTAACTGAGTTCAAATTAGATTTTAAGTTAGATCAACTTCTTTGAGGCTTTGTCCTACCAGAATTGTACTTTAAAGCTAACAGCAAAAACTTCACCTTCGTAACCATCTACCTATGTTTTACCTTTTTACATAGTTGGTTTTGGAAACATTTACCATAAGCTTGCTTTATTTTAAATTTCAGAAGAAACAGGCAGTGAGCTGTCTCTAAAGGACTTCTACAAGACAAGATCTGCCGATCTCTGTGATCTCTGCATGAAAAGGGAAATTATTTCATTTAGCAAACATAATATTTTGACAAATGCTGGGGGCTTTAGAGCCTTCCCTGTAAAACAAATCCTTATTTCTTTTGGAAAGGACTTTTCAGTCATTAAAGAATGTCTTGCTTTCTACCAAGAAAGAATCAAGTAAACTAGCATGGGTAAAGAAAGACTATAGAGATCTTTATATAAAATAAAAAATATTTGTACAAGTTACGTCTCTAATAAGAAGAATATTTTTGCTTTCATTCTGGAAGTAAGGAAATTTCTGAAATTATTTTCTTTTTCTTATTGTTGGCCTGTAGCAATTATGCTGCTTTGACAGATGTTTCTCAGAACTATTCTGATTTGTTCCCAGATGAACATAATTCTAGATCATTAAAACTTAATGAAGAAGAAAATTGCAAAGAATTTTACACATGAGAGTTTTACAAGTGGTAACAAGTGATTCATATCCTAGCAAAAGAAATTCTACTTTCTCAAAAGTAAGGGAACCAAGAAACCAACAAAATCAGCGTCCAAGAAGGATTGTTTGCACTGAGCTACAAATACGGACTATTTTACAAATCGCATAACTAGGCACTTTTATTATACACACACAATATCATCATCTTTAAGTATTTGTCTCAAGGATTCAGACAAATTGGGAGCTGTCCACGAGATGGCACACGCTGTGTCCAATAGGAACGGACACAGAAAAATGCTTTGCAACATCTGTGGGACAAAAAACTTCAGCGTAATTATCCTGCTTCATTCCGTTATCCTTCTAGACAAACACATAAGAAAATCTCTAATTATTTTCATGATTTGCGTATATAATCTAAAAATCTGCTTGCCTCAGAGGTAAGCAGAGACTTCTGTTCGCATGGAAAACAGAAAATGTTGGTCATCCAGAGGAAACAGATTATCTCTCTGAGATTTCAGGTGGCTGTAACCAAGCTAAGCCATATGCAAGAGGCAAAGGCATTGCCTGGAGAAGGGTTATAACCTTACCAAACGTCTGGTTTCACCCGCGCCGATCTCGCTGCCTAGGAGTGGCAGGCAAGAGTGGGACGAGAAAGAGCTCAGGTTCTGAAAGAACTGACCAGACTCCAAAACACTCAGAATGAAGATGGCAATGCTTCACAGGAAGATGAAACTGAGAACAGCCTAGAAGAATTTATCCCTACGTACCTGATAACCAAAAAGGCATCCAATTCTCAGAGCTCTTAGTAGGTCTGTTCAGATTAAAAATAAACCAAAAAGCAGTCACACCCACCCCGCCCCGCCCCGCATCCTGCCAGAGAGGTGGCCAGAAACAAAACCATTAAATGAATACAGCTGGCCCATCTGTCCCCTTTGGAGCCCGTCGTTGTATTGGACTCTACTTTTTGAGATAAAGTTTGCATGGAGAACTAATGTTCTTCTGTTAGAGTCACCTATGAAGCTAATTTGCAAACCTACATGCTCATCTTCAGATAAGGTGCTCTGTGCCTGAAGTCACTTTGTCTGTGTCAGCTGAATAAAGGGACTTGCCACTCTGCAAACTTGACCTTGTTTCCATCTGTCATAACTTCAGCATTACAAAGACTATCGAGACAGCATTGCACTTTTTTTTTCTTCATTTTTTTTTCATTTTAAAAATGAAACCACTACAGTTCAGGACAGTTTCCAAGCTACAATTGAGGCTGAAATTATCACAGACACATGACCATGTCCTTTTGACACCAGACTGAAGAGCCAAAAGGACATGGAGCTAACCGGGCTCTGCTACAAAGCAGCGTTTCCCAGCTAAGCTCAGAAATGCTGGCACCAAGTGGCTGAAGCATAAATGTTCTGACAGATACACTTACCAAGCTGTCAAAGACTTGCAGGTTTGTTGTTACTGCAACATAAGTATTTTCCACTTTCTTCTTACAGTGACCAAATAATAATCAAACCCCCTTATCATCCACCCTCCAGCCTTCCTCGCTCTGTTGATACTTGCACGCATCTTTAACAAAACCGAAAGCAACCAAAGAGCCAAGATTCTGAAATCCATAACACAATTCTTCCATTTCTGCAAAGCAGCCAAAAGTTCTCTTATGTCATACAAGGAATGGACATATCCCATTCAAGTGCACACATATTTGCAGAGTACTTTTAAACTAAAGGCAGTTGTGCCCAAAGGAAAGCCTGAAAGCAGGAACACAGGGCTATACTGAAAAAAGAATTCAGAATAGGATACTTGTTCCTTTCCCAATGACCTGACATTATTTATGTACGTTTATGAATAAACTCCCTTTTGGGCATTTTGATCACCAGTTTTCACTTCAACACAGTTGTGCCAGTGTTGGCTGGGACAGAGTTAAATTTCTTCACAGCCGCTGGTATGGGGCTATGTTTTGGATTTGTGCTGAAAACAGCGTTGGCCATACAGGGATGGTTTAGTTACTTCTGAGCGGTGCTTGCACGGAGGCAAAGCCTCTTCTGCCTCTCGACTGGCCCACCAGCAGGCAGGCCGGGGCGCACGGGAGGCTGGGGGGACACAGCCGGGACAGCCGACCCAAGGGATGTCCGATGCCATACGACGTCAGATGCAGCAACAAAAGCGGGGGCAAGGAGGAGGAAGGGGGGGACGTTCGGAGCAAGGGCGTCTGTCTTCCCCAGCAACGCGTGGCGGGGCCCTGCTCTCCTGGCGATGGCTGAACACCCGCCTGCCGACGGGCAGGAGGGAACAAATTATTCCGCATTTCACTTTGCTTGCGTGCGCGGCTTTTGCTTTACCTATTCAACTGTCTGCATCTCACCCAAGAGCTTGCTCACTGTCACCCTTCCCGCCAGGGAGGGAGTGAGCGAGCGGCTGAGCTGCCGGCTGGGGTGAAGCCACGACGACACTCAAACAGCTTAAGGCCCATAAACCCCTAAGATACACGAAATGCTAATCCAAGGAGTGGGATCAGTTCTCTGATGATAAAGCCCTGGCCTCCAAGTTCATCCAAACCCTAATTTTATTGAAGCTATTTCTGAAAGTAGAAATAACGAACCTGCTAGCCACGCACTCAATATGAAACACTTTCAGTGAAAATAACAGGCGCCCGTGCTTCACTCTGCCTCCCACCACCGATTCCTCCCCCACAAGTAACGCAGCACTCCAAGCCCCTCCATGCAGCACGGCACTGTACAGCCGTGCCTTTCTAGCACAAAGGCCAGCTGTGGCTTCTAGCCGTGGTGGCTCCAATTCAGCAGAAGTCCTACAATGTCAATTTTCTTTTCCCTCCGGATTGACATTGTTGTCATTGCAAACTGGCATTAGCCTAAACCAAGATCACTGGACAGGTCGTCCCACCCAGCTACTTTCAAGGACTGTGCAGAAAACTGGCCTGCTTCTTTCTCACTGTTGGCTCTTCAGAAAACTGAAATGTATTTGGTCTCTGTCCTGTGGGCAAACTTTCAAGGGAGTAAGAAATTCCTTCTAGAATGTGCAATTCCATTAGAAGTCTCAGAGGCCAGCAAGGGATTTGCTGTGTCACTTGAGATATTTTCAGCTATGGATACGTGAAGTGGCTAAATCCCCCCAAGTTACAAACGCAGCGATGCCAACAGCTGTGGTACATGCACCACTGCTGCCCCAGACGAGGCCCCTTTCCAGTGCTGACACCGCGTTCCTGTTCACTCTCGATCGTTTCACAGGAAAGAGCAAAGGACGGCCGATGCGTTGGTGGAGACACAGCTGGAGGTGCAAGGGTTATCTGTGTCAGTACTGCTTCCCCCACCAGCTGCAGCGGACGGTTTGAGAGGAAAGCTGCTGGGTGACGGGAGAAGGCTTGCAGCAGTGCCAGGAAGTGCATCTCTCAACTTGGCATGGTGACACTCGGAAGTTACCACGGACAAGCATGCAGCCAGTGCTCTGAGCTGTGAACTAGCTAATAGAGAGTGTGAAGCGGAAGTGACACTTAGAAGAACTTTATTTTAAGGTTAACAGCTCTACAGAACTTGTGAACTTTCACAAGTTCATAGCAGTGCTATGAGAGAAACAGATATGCTGTAAAAGCACTTTTTTTGACATTTAAACTAAACAGACCGTGGAAACTTGGGGCTAAATTTCATCTTGCTCAAGGTTAGGGCTCTTTGTGAGAGTGAAGCAGTATTACTGCTTACAACTGTCACTCGCTTCTCCAACTCCTACTTTGCACCCCTACGCTTCATTGCAGCTAATAAGTTCTTTTAAGCACTCATCAGGTCTGCTTACAGGCTTGGGGAAAGCAGGAACAACTGAAAACCTGCCTGAAAATAAAGCTACATGAGGTGACAGCTGACAGGCAGAATAAAACATTGTGAGTCAGAATATCCAAGTTTAGCTTCCCACTTGCTTCACTGAATTGCTCTGTAACACAGCAATTAATTCCACTGCACAGTACTAGCACTGACAAAACAAGAGGAATTGCCTTTACCCAGAGAGCCCACAGAGCTGACCTCCAGCAAATTACATGGGAAAGCCAAGCCCGCAGCTGCAAGATGAGGTCAATCAATAAGAAGATGGAAGGTCTTCGGCTGCGGTTATTACGGGACTGTATTTTGAGCAAATGTGACAGACAGTCCGTTATTTATTGGTGTGTTTCATGACAAACAAGAGGGGAAGAGGATCACTTTAAAAATCACCCAGGTGCAGAGGTGGAAGTTACACCAATCGTTCCTTAAAAATAAAAAAACCCAACCCACTCTGCCCCAAGCCCCCAACAACCTTATATCACACACACATATATAAAATATAAGCTGTATTAATTATTCCAGCTCTAAAGTGGGAGCTACACATCCATGTATTGTCTACTCTCCATTTCAAACACAGACAGATTTACACAGTGTGCAATGAAAAACACCCATCAGACAAATCTTTTACTTAGGCACACAAAATTCTCTTTGGTATCCCATCTTATTTGAAGTTATGCTGCTCCACGAGGTTACTGGTGACTGTAGGCAACACCACCAGTATGCTGCCTGGCCTGAGAACTTGAAAAATGAGATGAAAAGTTGCTGTAGCAAACCAGGCATTTTATTTTCTCTTCCATAAATCAGTAAGCATGGACCTATAACTGTGTTTGATACTATTAACACATTCTTTATTCATTTATTTCTGAGTTGGAATATGCCTACTTTGTTCCAGAATGCCCAAACCGTTCAATGTTCTGCCATTCCTGATTCGTGCCGACACTGGGTTTGCCTACCCAGAGGAAAGGCAGGAATGCCAGTTACAAGAGCAGGCTGGAAGAGCAGTGTTAAACCAGTGTGTAATCAGCATCTGATTTCCCCATCTAAAGGAACAATGGCAATGCTGCTACATACTTTTTAATTAAAAGTCAGCCTGTCAGTATTTTTCAGATTAGTTATGAATATGAAAAATTCCTAAGAAAATTGAATTAAAATGGACAAATTGGTGAAACTTCTGCAGGCACATTTCATTACTATTCTGTGTCTTACAGAAGCACTCTAAGAAACTACAGCATAGCTTCTTATTATAGTAATGAATCAACTTACAGATTCTGCATGCAAGGCATAGACCAAAATAAGGTATGTACTCCAGTTCTCTCAAGCCTGTTCCCACAGAATATCTTTTGCTTTAGTGTCGTTGCCATCCCCAAATGCTCATGAAACAAAAATGGCTGAGAGCTCCATCTAGCATTCAGAGACGGTACTATACAACAAAATGTGGGTCTAAATCAGCCTGTGTTACAGACGCAACTGTTAGTTGTTCTTGGGGGCAACGGAATGGGTCCCGTTTAATGCGAATGAATTAGTTATGGTGGAGAAAAATAAAAAAATTGAAGTGGCTTTTAAACTTCATGAGTGGGAAATGTGTTTTCTTACCAGTATACCTTGTGCTTTCCCTGAAGAAAGGGCTCTGTACAGCAGATTGGGATCAGAAGTTTGTTTCTACCTGTAGCAGCTTCTGCCAGGTCTTATTGTTGCTACATCATGGAAAGACTCAGGCTTTTGGTTTTTTCCAGTTTGATAGCCTGAATGCAAGAACTAAGTACAGCTGGAATTATTATTTCAGCAATTGCACAAATACATTCTTTGGGGATTATCACCAAGAATCTCCAAACACTTTGTACATGTACAGCCCAATTACAGACATCTCTAAAAGTGGTGAAGTTAGAGGCTGCCGACTCGGCTCTCCAGGAACGCTTGAAGAGATGAGCTGATCACAGTGCACCAGGGAACAACGTGCAACTGCAGCTGGCCGGCCGTTCAGCACCCCTCTGGTGGTCAGTGATTATAGTCTGGTGCAAGAAGAGAGGATAAAAAGGAAAATTCAGGGTCAATATTATAAAATTACTACTTTACTCTCCATTCCAGAATTTAATTTTAGTAGTCCTAACAGCATAATGAAACTTTCCAAGGAAGCAGTCAACTCCCACAGTGCTGCAAGTCTCAGTTTAAAAATCACGGGGGGAAAAAGTGTCCACTTTCACCGATTTAATAACAGACATGAATTTACTCCAAAGACTCTTACTCATTTCCCAGATTCAGACGAACGAGACTGAGGCAGATTTTGAGACTGCAGCCAAGCCGGGTTCCACCACACTCCGGGTTTTATAGGATTAGTCTGTCAGAAGGGAGCGATGTTGTAGAGCAGGAGACAGCTGGCGTGAGTCAGGAGGAACCCATTCACCTCGTATCATTTACTCACCCCCACCCTCTAGGTAGAAAATGGATGCAAATATTAAATACTACACAGATTCAAATATTTTTCCTTTTCTTAAGAAGCACTGACCAGTTTTGTGTTAGAGTAGGAGGAGTTGAATTTATTTTATTAATAAGCACACTGCTGTGTTAACAGGCTGCTGCTGCACTATTTTAATATGGTAGCAACAGCACCATGTTGAGGCTAGAATTTATAGTGCCTTCGTGTTAGACACTGAAGCTGCAATATCATCCTTCTGGAAATGAAGCTGTGTGCCCAACCATACATTATTATTCTGGGAACCACTGACCTGGAAATAAGGAAAAAAACACGCTTGTCTTTGCTTCGGGACAAGCACACTAGAGGCTTTTAGCTGTGGTTAGCTGAAGAACTTTGGAAATCTCAGTGTAACTCAAAAAACTGTCTCCAGCATGAGCTGCATTGAATTCTCAATTACATGGCAAAAACTGGATGGGTGATAAGAACCCTGCCAGGGCTACATCTGACAACACTTTAGTTGCAATTCTGATCTTTCAGCAGCTACGTGAAAGCAAACCTGGAAATACAAATGATTCACTCAAAACAGCATGATTTATTAGTGGCAGATGACATATTTGGGTTTCCAGGATAATGCAAACAAGCTTCACAGGTAACAATTAGAAATGATCACACCATCTCTTTTCACTTGAATTAGATAAAATTTGCATCTGAGAAATATGAGAGTACAAAAAGGTACAGCTCCAGCACTTTATCAGGACACTTAGCGTCAGAATCCTACAAAAAGGACTCAAGTGACAGCTTTTAGGTCTTCTTTCAGCCATCTATTTGCAACGCAGGGTTAGATGTTCTCCTTTGAAGTGAAGGCCAGAGTGCTGCTAGCAGCTAAACCCCCAGCAGACTGCTACAGCTCACAACAAAAGCATGAGCTGAGCACTAAAAGCAATGGGTGAAAGATTCTTGGGAAAGCGTACTGCTTGGGGAGGAAGGTGGAATCCTGCTGTTTGCTCATCCTTAAAGACATATTTCTGTGAGCACCAGCGTCCCTCCTGACCCTGATCCTGGGGCTAAGGTGGGGAAGGGCTCAAGGCTCCTCGCTCGGGCTGATGCCCTGCACGAGTACCTCTCGGGAGTACTCTGCGTAGCCTCAGACTTCACAGCACGAACATGGCAGCACAGTCCGCAGGAGGAGCTTCCTGCGAGTTCAGTTGCCCACAGGCAACCTGTACCCAGTTGGAGAAGCAGCCAAGGGATACACACACATTTCTTTGGTGCTGTAGTAGCCTTTGACAAGCCTTAGACTGCAACGGTCAAGGTACACTTTTCTCCTGTGAAAATCCCGATTACTCAAGTCCTCAAGGTATCTGTGGTCTCCTTCCTCACAATACGTGTCTAGCTTTTATGTAAGGGAATCGGAGTGGTAGTAAGTCACTTGCTTCTATCCCAGAGAAAGAGAGCCTGTACAAAGGATGTCATGGTATACATTAAGGCATTCTGGTTGAGGGTTATACTAAGTAAGAGAGAGCCCTGCCACGTTCTGTTCCTTCCGTATTCCCTCCAAGTTCTCATGAAACAGAACTGCCTCCATCTATGAAGTAGAGACCCAGAAACAACTTTCTAGATGTTTGCTGCCTTTCTGGTGTTTTCTTCTAAGCTGTTAAACAGACTGTGCGCCATTTATTATCTTCCACGGCATACGTCAGAGCATGTTTCTGCTGCAACGTGCTGCTCTAGAAGGTTTAGTTACTGTGGTGCCGGACCATAGGATAAATCCCAGAAGGAGCCACAGCTGTAAAGAAGCCCAGTGACTGCATCACTGCTAGAAAACACAGCAGTTGCGAAGTTGCCTGGCTGCTCGTTTCACAACAAAAAGCTCAGCACCAGAGGCTGCATTGCTTGCTCCCCTGTCCTCTCATTAGATCGTAACCTGCGTGCCAATAACATAGCGGGTCCCTAACTACCAGCTATACAGGATCTGTCAAGTTTTGCTACTCTGCCTGCAAGGTCACGCAGCACAGAGGAGCCTCGTCCATGCAGCAATAAATATTTTTAACTCTGTGCAAGATTGCAAACAAGACAGGTGCACCTGCACCATGGGCTGGAAAACTAACCGAGCATTTTTACCTTCTTCCCCAAAAGAAAAAGAAAAACAAAACCCCAACACCTTCAATCTGTTACATTCAATGTGTCTATTATGTGATATAAACTAAACAGATTTCTTGTCTCTGTTGAAAAAAAAGTCACTACTAATGATTAAGCATCAACAGTGCATACAGAGCTGTAGATTCTCTTGCCTATTTTATTTTGTATGAATTGCCAAAGAATGGCAGTGCTGCACGCAGTACACACAGCTCGTTGACAGCTCGCTGCCCTGTTTTAAACTCGGCTCAACTTCCTAGCTAAGAGTTTTCTTAGAACCGATGCTTCTGCTTAGGTAGAAGATGAGTTTCATTTACACGAGATCCAGGTTTCTCAGGCTCACCAAGAAAAGGCAAAACTCTGTTTTATAACATCAACTTGCAGAGTTCTCTTTGCATTTGAAATGTAACTTCCCAAAGAAGAGAATGCAAAATGCTACCTGTAGACAGAATCACAGAATCACAGAATAGTACGGGTTGGAAGGGACCTCTGTGGGTCACCCAGTCCAACCCCCCTGCCAAAGCAGGGTCACCTGCAGTAGGCTGCACAGGACCTTGTCCAGGCGGGTCTTGAATATCTCCAGAGAAGGAGACTCCACAACCTCCCTGGGCAGCCTGTGCCAGTGCTCCGTCACCCTCAGAGGGAAGAAGTTCTTCCTC
>Ga0065711_1009756_pt1 | contig 17074 bp, 10 predicted proteins | sample Hoacrofraction12_FD_59098 | JGI IMG/M metagenome (GOLD analysis project Ga0065711, IMG submission 59098) | Hoatzin crop microbial communities from Cojedes, Venezuela - Epithelial fraction 12 v2 (version 2) | ecosystem: Host-associated > Birds > Digestive system > Esophagus > Crop | place... | reverse complement strand
CCGGGAGTTGGGGAGCCCGGGGTGTTGGGGACCCCCAGCTGTGCTCCCGAGGGTGTCGGGGAGCCTGGGCTCCCGCCCTGCCGTGGGGGTGGCCTCGCGCTGCTGAGGCCTCTGCCATCGGCAGGCAGAAGGCTAGGCGTGCCTGGGTACCTGCACGCTCTGTGGTCACAAGGCCTGTTTCTGTAGGAAATCAGGGTAGTAATTTATTTTTTTTTTTAATCGGACTAAATGGAAAAGCCCTTATTGAGAGGCTTCCCGTTAGTTTTTTGTTTGTCCTTTGCTGTTCAAACCAGACAGCTGAGATCTCTGCCCAAGCGTGTCTCTGCTGTTGAATACCGTGGACTCTTTGTAATAAAGACCTGTCTTAAAAAATGCAATTTAACTTTTATTTGGGTTGTCCAAGCTGTACTATTCTGTATTTTGTGTGGAAAAGTTGTTTAGCTTGTGAAATCTTCTCTGCCATCACTTGCTTAGGGCTGATAGTGGAGTTGTTGGAAATGAGGTAGGATCTTTGATACTTACGCCATCGACAGCTGCATTCAGTGGGACCTTGCTGGGGGTGAACCCCTCAACCAGGGAGTGGAGAGCATGGTTTCAGCCGGTGCGGGAGCAGGCCTGGCTGCCGAGGCACACCAGGAGCATCGCATCCCTGCGAGGGCACTGTCGCTGTGTCGGTTTTGTGTTCGAGTCTTGTTGGAGTAAGTTTTCTGCAGTAGTGCGTAAGTAGGACGAGAACTGCGTGAGGCTTTTTTCGCCTCAGTTTCTCTCACTTGATAAAAGTAGGATTGAAATAAAGACAGAGGGACGATTCAATCTCATAAGACTGTGGCTTCCTGACAGTTTAATCCAGTGGAAACAGGCACAGCCTTGGTCTTGTCCTCTCCCTCGTCCCACCCCTGGCTTTCACAAAGTCAGCAGGAACTTAAAAGCGAAGAGCGGCTTTCTGATGGTTTATTGAGAGCCCGGGCTGGCTTGCTGGAGGTTCAGGCAAGTGGCAGTGCTGGCTCAAAGGGTTAAGTGGCCCGTGGCCAGAGCAGGTGGCATCTGGCCACATCAGCCTAGGCTGGCCGGCGCAGGCAGGACCTGCGGCCTGGGAAGGACAGCTGGCTCGTCACAAACAGCTTGTGGTCTGACAGCCCCGTTTAACTTGTTGTTTGCAAGTATTTCTGGGATCCCGCTGATTTGAGGACACTTGCAACTTCCAGAGTTGGTTGGTTTGCTCCTAGAGTTGTCCTAATAGCAGAGCAAGAAGAACGAACAAGCTAGCTTGACGTTGATTTCTTGGGAGCTGTTCCATATTGTGCAGAGCAGAGTGAGATTATCATAATGGCTAATTGGAAAAAAAAAAACCCCCACAAAAAAGCTAAGTACTTGAATGGGCTAGCAGGACTGCCCTCTCGAGTTGAGAGGTAGGTCTTAGCCTTTCAGTGACAGATAATAAATGGGTGATGAAAGGATTGTGAAGGGCATCACACATGAGTTGGAACAGCTTGTGTTTGGTGTGATGGGTTAAACTGTGGCTTGAATGCAAAGGAAAATATCTCAAAGCGGGCAGTGTGGATCTTTGCAGCATTGTTTTAGACCTCAAAAAGACAAGATTTCATGAATTGTTTAAAAGATATTCAAAAGGACATTTTTAATAGCTGCTACAGTAAAATTACGATTTCCTGCACAGTAGTCTTTCCTGTGAGGAGAAAGCCTGTGTCTTGGTGATACTGCCTGGGCAGACACTGTAAAATTTAATGTTTAGACATGACGGTACATGTCTGTGAACAGAAGAAAAAAACTTTTATATCAGAAAGTAGCCAGGAGTGATTGGAAAATGTGTGTGTGTTTATTTTTTAGATGCACACATAGTTAGATGTGTATCTGTCATCCTCCAGCAGCCTCCTCCTTTCTATCTGTATAATGTCACCTATCACTGAGCCCACTGGTTTTAATTTGCTGTGGCTTGTGCACACTGTTGGCAGCTCTCTTGATGCTGGGATCCGAACGCGTTGAGGTGGGACTGGGACATGAACCGAGGCTGGAGCGCGCCACCGGGATGTGGCACTGCCCGGCTGTTGCCCACGGGTGTGTTCTCAGATCAATCCTTCTGAATTTTGTATGTAGTTTACGAATAACGTGTGCTGGTGCTTTGAAAGACACCCTGCTGCCACCAACAACTTCAATCATCCATCAAATTTGGATCAGAGTAGAGATATTTTTGCTGATTACTGTCACAGTTATTGGAGTATGTAAGAATCAGAAGTGATTTTTGTGAAGCAAACTTTCCTCTGTCCGTTCCAGTGAAAACAACTTGAAGTTTAACTTGCATCTAGTTAAATGGGACTGAAGATCTCATTGGTTTTACATTAGTTAGTTAATTTTTAGAGCTGTTGTCTTTACTATGATAACAGCAGAGTGACAGGAGATAAAGACCTAGCTTGACATTGTTTTAATGGGAAGCTTTCTGTTATTCTGAGCAGGATGTAAGGAATTGTGATGGTGGTTTAAAATACACACACCTCAAAATTCTCAATAATTTTACATTTCTGACACCTTTTATGTTTTTAGTAAGTACTAAGGCTGCTATCCTTTCTTCATTATAAGCCTGTCACTGAAGCTTGTTTAGGAATAGGTATCAGTAAGAGCTAGAAATGTGGAACTAAGCAATTCTTCACATGCTTCTTCATTCAAGCGACAACGTTCATAAATCAGTTCATAGACTAATTTTAAGACAAAACTTCAGTTATGCTTCTGTTGTTTGTTCCTCTTCTGGTTTGGAGGATTGGTTTTCAATTGTTTTGCTTTGATGGAAATGACAGGATTTTTGTGCCAGTTCATGCTTCTGTTGTGGTAGGTCACAGCATTTATTATCATGGTTTTGTAAGTTAGTGTAAATGGCTTTGCTTCCTTCCTAGTGCTTACTCTTGCTTTGTCTTTATAATGATTACTCATATTGCCTTCAGCCACTGTTTTCTTCTTTATTGTTGTTGGTTTTGCTTTGTTTCTTTTTTGCTAGGGAAAACTGAATCTCCTTAAAATGTAAACTGAGCGTGATTAGTTGTAATCGGGGCAATAGACCTGCAGGGGTATAAACGTGGAGTCCAGGGCTGAGTTTCAGTACTTCTGTGGCCTGAGGGAAAGTGAGACTAAATCCATTGAGCATGTTCAAGGAGGGGTGTTTCTGTTGCTTTCTGAATGCTCTCCGTGTTACTGTGTGTATGTACTCAGTGGTGCCTCTTCCAGCTGCATTATTACTCCAATTCTTTGGCACCCCAGAATTTGCCTAGAAAGACCTATATAGTAAGAAGGTGATGCTTCCCGCTTGCTTTTCACTTCTCCCCCCGAGCTGTGTAAGAAATCTGGCTATAGGGTCTCATTCCTTCCCTCTGCTGTCCATGTGAACGAGGAAGAAAGAATTACATTCTGCCTACGGGTGGAATAGTTTGGGAAGTCACAGACTTTGCCCCTGTGAACTGGCAGGGTTTCCTACTCATTGCAAGAGTACTCCCCATCTAGGTGATGATTTGTCTCAAATTTAACTTCTGTTTTTTGTAAATATGCAGAACTACCTGAGGTGGGTTTGCCTTGTATTTGGTGTCAGTACATACGGAGCGAACTCCTGAAGCCTCTCTTTAAAACCTCATTTCAAAAAGTTTAAATATTAGCTTGAATTAAAATAAATGTAAGTGTTATGCTGAGAGTAAATGAGACTTTTTTTTTGGGGGGGCGATGTATATGAGGCTCAGAATAGTGAGCGTTTGCAGGAATGCGTGCTCTTCTGTTGTGTAGAATCCTTAATATCATTGAGAAGTCACTTGTTAAAGCATTTTTAATTGAAGTAGTACAGCTTTGTTATGGTTCATGGAAACCATAGAATTGTGGTGAAGTGTACTCCGAGTGTTGTCTTATGATGAATATAGGTTATATAATGCTAAGATTAAGTAGAATCCTTCCTTTAATTTTTCCAGGAGGAATGTATCCGTGCAAGTAATGCACTCTAGCCTTTTCCCCATAAAACTTTTATCTGGTCCAGGCTGTGGTTGGCTGAAAGTTACTGCCATACAGTGTGTCCTTTGGCTTCCTTGAAGTAAGTTTGCTCTCAGTCTGGTTGCAGGTGGGTAATTGTCCACTTTGCACAAGCTGCTGCTGTAATTGGCAGGTTTTGGCAGTCACTGCAGAGCAGTCCTGGGCTGAAAATCTGCAGTCTCTGTGCACATCCTTTGCTCTCCACAGGTGATTTTGTCCAAGCCAGAGCTGAGGTGCATTTCGCATTTGTGTGTGTATAAAAATATATCTTCACCTGCTTTCTTGGAGGATACAATGTCATGTAAGTGGTTTCTCTTTTCATGACCGAACAAAAGAAAACCCAGGTAGCGGGTACCAGGCAAGGGAACGTAATTCTGCTGTGCTTTAGGAGGTACTGTAAGAATGAACACCTTAAAGCCAGTACAGAGATTTGAGTTGGTCCTTGCACTAGCAAAATACTGCTTTTAAAAGTAGATGTATCCATATACCCACTCTTTAATTTACATATTTATCTATGTAGTTTTATTCTGCACACACACACACAGAGAAGGATCTTGAGGCCAGAGAAGGTAAGAGCAAAGACATGCAACAAAGTCTTCTGGAATTGACTGTGTGTTTTCCCTGTCTTTCAACTTACCATCTTCATGGAAGGAGTTATTTTTATTTGCCTATTTGGAACTTGACCAACAGCTTGCTTAGAAGATCGTTAATGTATCTATGTTGCTGGAAGCCATAATGCTCAGCAGTGTATGTGGGCCTTTTAACTGTTCCTGAGAGATATGAGTAATGTGGCAGAAAATGACATTCACAGTAGTAATTAAGGGTCTTTAGTATGCTCGTCCTTTGTACATTAACTGTTTTTTGTTTGTATGTTTGTAACAGAAGTGTCAAACCTTTTTCTAGAGGATTACATTCCTCTAGTCTCTCAGTCTTGATCTCATTAACAGCAACATGGTATGAAGAAACTAGCTAATGAACTACTTGTCTGCAGACGGTAGCATTAGCAGGTCCTCTGCAGCTCAAATTATGTTAGAATTGTCTTTAATATAAAATATTTTGTGCAAAGTCATTGGGGTTTTCCTCCAACAAATAGCTCTTATAAATCGGTGTTGCACCAGAGAGTAAAATGAACAGGTTTTGTGTGGAGGGACTGAATCAAGATGCTGTTCTTGGCATTTGCAGTTTTTTTCGCGCCTTCCTTTTGTCTCTAGTGCAACTATTCATCCTCTGAGAAGGAGTTGATTCCTGTAGTTCATTTTCATCATGTACTATTTAAATGAACTGTGTAGTGAGGCAGTAGGCCCTGTTTTCTCCTGGCAGTGGTTGGACCATCTCATTTATTGCTAACCACACGACTTTTTCTGTGCTTGGAAATTGAAGAGGATTGTTTTAGCTTCGAAGTTTGGGAGTGCTTGTGTTGCAAATATGAATGTTTGTATATTGCCATGAATAAAGCCTCAGCTTACATGTACTTCTTCAGAAGCTATAGAGATGAGAAAATAAACAGATCAAAAGGTGGCTAATTTTTTCCCCCAAAATTTATCTGTAGTATAGTTCAGAATTAGTCACTTTGAGATTTACCTTGTCCAGAAAAGCATTTGTGTAAGTTAGCTGTTTGCTCTGATTCTGATAAGTTATCGGAGTTTACAGTACTGTCATGGAACTAATTTGGGCACAGTATCTCCCCAAGCAGATAACAACGTAGACCCTTTTCTGCCTCACTTGCGCTGGCACAGCTACTGAATATGCTATTGTGTGAGGTTATAAACCAGATAATCTTAATTGGGCATTTCCTGAGCGGAAGGGAGGGATGGCTGTAAAAGGAAAGAATTGGAAATAAGGGCCTGCATTGCTAATATACAAATCTGGCTTCCATCCAGGAAAACGGGAGAATTTCCTGTGAGTTAAAGTCTTCCAAAAGCTGAAAGCCTGGAGATCCATACCGCATACCTCGGGGAGCCGGAGGAGGGGAGGAGGCTGGGAACAGCGAGTGCGTGAAAGCCCTGGGGACCCGGTTGCTGCATGGTGTGGTGGGATGAGGAGCGCGAGCAGCTGGGTCTGGGGCAGCTGTAGCACCAGCGGACCTGCTCTTTTGCCTGGCCAGGGATTCGGGTCGCCCTGTAGCAGTTGCACCAGTGGGATCTGGTGTCGTAGAGCAGGTCCTGAAGCCTTTTTAGAGTTGAGTCAAATGCAATTCAAGCTGCATGGAGTAGGTGTGTGTATGTGATACATATATGTGTGCAAGTATAACGTAACACATTTGGTGCTGCACTGCAGATATACATGGAGTCTTGAATCACTAAACTGGAGGATCTGTGCAGTAGATAAACAGTGGAATCTGTCATGTAAATTTGAGGAAAGGAAGGCAAACCGAAATGGGTACAGACAAATAGGATCCAACAGAACTGAAGTGGATTTCTTAGCGCCAGTGCTTGCACCTGGTTCCATTGGAATAATCTTTTTGTATCTGCATTTGAAGAGAGGTTGCTTATTAAATTGAATTAAAGTACAGTGAGTTATAATTTGGAATTTGAACCTCTACTAGTGTGAGGTTGGAAAAAATAGGGAATCAGGGAAGAGCGGTGTTGAAAAAAGGTGTCAACTTCTTTGTTAGGACTGCTAGTTGTGTTCTGAATCTTCCCTCACTGACCTGATTTAATTAGCATACGTTAGTGTAGATGCTTCAGGCACTTGTGTATACTCACATGCTGCCTTCTTCATTTTTTAGCTTTGCTTACTGTAAGGTGAGCTCTTCTGGGTATTTTTGGTAAGCCTTTGAGTGAATTATGATCATACTTGTTTAGAATATGTATTAGTGTTTGTGGACGTTTGAGGGTCTGTATGCTACAGTCACTTCAGCTCGATTTAGCTCAAGCTCCAGGAAGACTAAAGCTTCTAGGGCAGATGTAATCAGAAGGAGCATTGATAGGAGTAAGGAGGGTGGCTCGCTTTGTGTGTAGAAGTCTGTCCTAAGTATTGTATTCAATATTAGTTACGGTACAGAAGAGACTTAATTGTTTAGCGGTTGCATTAGAAACTGATCTCCAAACTTCAGTCACGGGTAATAGTAAAATAAAATTATTATTTTTTAAATCATCCTATATGCCACAATATCCTGTACTAAAGGAATATAATTCAAAACAAATAAAATTTACTCGTTTTGACTTTTGCAGTCCAGTACATATGCACTAAATTAAAGGTACATCACGAATTAAGTAATACCAACTCTCTGAATATGGGTACAATTGTATTTCATAAAATTAAGTGAAAATAAAAGCAAAAAGAATATTGAATCTTGCCCCCTGATGAATGAATGAGGAAAACACTCAGTAGTTGCCTGCACTGTCATTTGTAATGGAAAGGAATAGAATTACCTGTGTTAATACAGTTTAATGGATGGTAACATGTCGTCAGTATAACAGTAAAGGAGAATCATGGTGAAGTTAAACATGCAGTTGCAAGAAAGGTCTGTACACGGTAACGACGATGCAGTTATGTTGGATTTGAGAGGATGAGAGGAGAATGGTGGATGTATGGAAGAGAAGGCCACCAGCCGAATGGTGTGTTAGGGAGTTTTTAGCTGCCTTATGCAGTTTCAGATTTGTTTCTGAAGACCTGTTAGTCTATCGGCAGGTATTAAGAGAACACATTGATCAGCGGAAACAATTTAAGTTATACTTTTTTTGTTGCTTTCTTTTTTTCTAGGAAGGTAAGTGTGTTGTCATTCTTTAACTTCTGTGTGCTTTGAAATAACTCAATTAGAGATTAATGGCAGCTTGTCCACGTTTACTTGAAGAGCCAGTAATGTCTAAACCAGGTGTCTGTGCCCCTAGAGCAGTTCAGCTCCATATGAGGTATTCAGAATAACTGTTAATTTTCCTCTAAATTTCTGTCACTTGTAATTACGATGCTTATGGGTTCTCTGTGTTGTTCACTTAATTACAAGTTAGAAATTTTGGAGCTGAATGCCGTAAACTCTTGGCCTTCAAAAGCATATTTAGGTACTTAATTCATCTTTTGATGAGAAAGGAGCATCTCTGGGCCTGGTTCTCATCTGTTAAATGTGTATGACCTTGGGAAGGGAGCCTTGAACCACAGCTTTACAATGGAATACTGAAATCTGGATATAAACTACAGATGTCTAGGTTTATAAGTCACAGCTGTGCTCATAAATTAACAGCCAATATTTTGAACTGCTAAGAGATTGTTTGTTGGTAAACTATGTCTCTTCCGTCTTTTCCCAATCCCTGTGAACAATGAATATCTTCCAGTCAGACTTTCCAAGTGTTGTATATATTGTGGAAGATACAGAAACCTGTTATAACTTGTACTTATAATAATTTATAGTGAAAACTATTTTCTGTTTTATTAACCATCATGTTGGTAGAAAATACAAGAAGAAATACATTTTTCTGCTGTGCACTGCCCTAGAATTGCTCCTGCTAGTTTTAATGCTGTTGTAATTACTTTTCCCAGATACTCTATTTCTTCATTTCTCGCCAGACCCAGGGGCAGGAAAGCATCTTCACAGGGGCAACAAGTCCTGCCTTTGTAAATGCTATGCAGTGCACAGAGTAAACAAATGAGGGGCTGAGGGATGGGGATAGAGTGGGAGTGAGTTTTCCTGTATCACTTCACTTTTCATAAATGAAGGGAAGGTTGTGTACGTAATTCATAAACATCCTGAACTGTACGCCTTCTATTTCAACTTATTAGGGCATGAAGTAGTGCCTGCCAGGTTAATTTCACACTGGGGAATTCAGCAGTCATGCAGCTCATAATTTCCTCCTCTATACAAAAGCTGTGATAAGGAGAGAGTAAGGGTATTTGAATATTTGATACCAAATAATTCATTTTAAAGAGAAGTATTTTAGAAGTAGCCGCAAGACAATTATAGTTGGTATTTTAATTGAATTTGGAGAGTAATATGAGAATGTTTATTTGTCACTGGTAGGAAATATGCTTTTTGTCTAGCAAGCAAAACCCTGTACTTTACAAAATCTTCTCTTTTGTAGATGAAATTATTATTTTGAATTCAGGATGTGGTGGGCAAACAATAAAAAAGAAAAACCACTTGCAAATACCACCAAGCTTTTTCTCCTCTTGCCATCTGCCAAAGGAAGAATGGAATTTGTTAGTATGGAACAATGGTCAGTCCTCTGCATTTTCATGGTTTTAATGGTTAACTGGAGTTCAAGGATTGTTCCAGCTTAGTGCCTGCTTTTTGCTTCTGTGATGTGATATCTGAACATGAGCAGAGGGAATCATCTGTTGACTCTAAACAGGAGTGGGACCAGAATTTTTTTTTTTTTAAAGTCTCAAAATTTTTATGCTTAGTGAATATTTAAGAATATTTAAGTGAATATTTAAGAGACCCAGAACCTCTTACGATTTTGTAACTGCAAGTGTTACTTTAAACTCAGTCATGAATGCTGACTGATTTGGGAGAGTTGGATTCACCTGGGCTAGGAAGGTGATTAAGATGGATTCCTAAGGTTTTGCTTTAGTCTTGGGAAACTCTGGTTTGTGTGGACAGTTTTATAGTCTTTCTCTTAAAACACCTAAATGATAAGTAAAGATGAATTTCTTAGTTTTGAGGTTGGAATGGCTAGGAATTAGGTATGTTAAGGAAGTAGTGGGGTTGAGAATAATCAGGAGCTGAAGAAATTGGTTTAGGTGGGAGTTCAGTCAACTGTTCCCCCTACTGCTCTGAAGACCAAACTATAGAGTTTTGTTTGTTTAGGAGGGTCAGTTGTGGCTTTATATAGGCTCCCTAAACACATGTTGCTTAAGCTCACCCATCATCAATTTTTTTTGTTTAAAAAAAATGCACCAAAGCCAATAAACAAAACTATTACATTTGGAAATTAAAAATGCGCAAGTTCCATAAACCAAGACAAACTTGAATAATGAAGGCTGTACCCCTTTATGATGCATAAAGCTTATATGGAGATACTTTTAATGTTTGTATAGTGGCATACTCTTGTAAGTAATTGGTTTTGCTGTTATTTGGCGCTTATCTTATTTGATGATCTGTTTTTGTTTTTAGCACCAGCAAACATTTTTAAATCAGCTGAGGGAGATCACTGGTATCAATGATGTCCAGGTACTACAACAGGCACTGAAGGTAAGATGGGTGTGTCTGACTTGTAGCTGAATGTATACATCTCAAGTGCCTGTGAAAGCCATAAACCCCACCCTTTCTTACCTGCGTCTTCCCTTCCTCCTCCTCCATTTCCAACTTGAGTACTCTTTAGATTTATTTCAGGGGGGAAAAAAGCTAATAGTGATGGTTTGTCTACTTTAGAAGGAATCTTCATCTGTTTCGGTACTGACATAAAAATTAATCTGGTGTTCAAAAATGAAAAGACAGGAATGGTAATGACTTGCCTTTAACCTTTGGCTAGAGTGTTTTGAGATACCTTGGTGCTGCTACAGCTGGTCGACTCCTGGTGAGTTAAGTGTTGTTTTATTTTCAAGGTGTAGTTAAGTTTTCTGTCGTGGACAGGTCCTGCTCAGTATGCAGAATGAAGACCATTCCTTGAACTTGCCATCCTTTGCTAATTTGCTGTTTCACTGTTTTTTCAACCATTGTAATTTCTTTCACAGCATGGAAGAGTTCTTTGATGCAAGTAAAGAATGGCAGGTCTCTCTGTGTTTTGTTTCCCCAAATACCTGTATATAAATAAAATAAATGCCTTGTCTCCCTCAAGCAGAGAGCTTTTTAGCCATTTATACATAGTTAATGAGGTTTTAGTGAATTTGAATCATATATATATAGTTATAGATATAATTATTGCTTCAGATTCAGCATAAATTGTGTAGACAACTGCCCCTCAGAAGCCAGTATTTCTGGCTTTAGAAATGAAATGGTAGATTTTCAGAGAAATTCAGCTGACTGCTGTTGAAGTCAGTGAGAGCGTGCTGATTATGCTTGTTGAGGGTTGACCTACACCACAAGACCATTAATTATTTTCTGAAGTAAGTGGAATTCTACCAAAGTAACTTTTTATGAGATGTTTTATCTTTATTTTGGTTAAAAATAGTTAAGTATGCAGAATATGTCAAGTTTGGAAACTTTCTTTTCTAATCAGTATTTCACCTAAAAATACAATGTGTCATTGATCTTATAAGTTGCTTGTAATGTCCTTTGTTAAGAAAAATCTAAAAAGGGTGAGAGGACATTCAGCTCTTGTTTTGTTGATACTCGAAGGACAGCAATGGTAATCTGGAATTGGCTGTGGCTTTCCTCACTGCGAAGAATGCCAAGGTTCCCCAGCTAGAGGAGGCAACTTACTATCAAACAGCCCTTCCCGGAAATGACAGATACATCAGCGTGGGCAGCCAGGCAGACACCAGTAGGTATTTTTTCTTTTTGTAAGTTTGGTTTAAAGGCAAGGAAACTAAAAATTTGCCTGTGAGATGACTGTTAATCTGATGATTATTCTTACTTAACATTTGTTAGGTTGTTACGTAGTCTTTCTTACCTTATTTCAGTGTTGTTTTTATTTGAGCTATCCTTAAGCATTACCTTTACATGTATGTATGGTACTGATCAGAGGGTGAATAACTGGGTTTTCAATCGACCCCCCCACCCCAAATTCCGGATTTATTATGGGGTCATACAGTAAGTAATTAAAGACAAAACTGGGTACTCTTCTGACAAAATAAGGTAAAACTGGAGAAGAGTATGTGAGTGTCTATCTTAATATGCTAAAGCTTAATACATTTAACAGTAGCTTCTCCCTGACAGGGATGACTTTCCCAAAGGCAGAAGTGAGAAGTTAGGTGTGCATTTTATAGTAAAAGAGTAGGTATTTTATATGTGAAATTAACATTAAATATACTTAATTTTTAAAAAAATGCTTAATTTATATAGGAGGTGCCACAACCTGTATTTCTCTGAGCCTTACAGGTCCTATTCCTTTGCTTAAGTCTATAGTTATTTTTTATGGGTGGGGAAATATGTGTTAAATGTTAAATGTGTTAAACATATTAAATGTGTTCTGCAAATAAATATGGGAATAACATGAACGAAAAAGTCAAAGGAAGTTTTGTAGTGGGATTGATTTCTGTAAAATCAGAATTGCTGGATACTGTATTTACATTTCAATGTTCTAAGCATAGATGTAGGATATTCTAATTACATATTGAACCTTGGACCATATATGTAGTACGTCTATGTAGCTTTTATTAAATGACTAGAATTATTTAGCTTCACCCACAGTAGGGTTTTTTCCCCTTCGTTTCACGAATAATGGGGTGGCTACGGTGGCATCATTGTAAAGAAGCTGGATCTCCTTGTCCTTTTTGTCCTTTTGTCTCTGGCTCCTTGACATAATCATATGTTTTATTTTTTTAGAAAACTTTTGTTTAGATTGGAGATGAATTTATTCTTAACATCTTGGATCTGAAAACTGTGTTTTAATCGTTGGTGTTACTAGTGACCCTGTATAAAATGCTCTGAGTGCATTATAAGTAGTTTTATTATCTCCACAACTAAGTTGTGGGTGGTGGTTTGGGTTTTTTGTATTTTTTTTTTCTTTTCCCTTCTTTGGAAACAAAACACGCAGAAACGCCGGTCTGTATTTAATTTTCAATGTCAGAAAATTGACATTGAGGAAACAGAGACTATTTTCAACAACTTTACCACTGTTGTCATAGTCTCCAGTACTGAAGATGTACTATGGCAGTAGAATAGTAAGCTGGAATCTCTTTCAGTCTGTGTTTAATTAGATTTATTAGCAATCCCATTAATAAAACTGTTTAGTTTTGCTGTCACTTACTGCGCTGTGCAACTTTATTGAAGATATGAGGTGACAAGGGCTATGAGAGGGAAGAGTCAAGCCTGCAGAGTCTACATTACCCATGAAAGATGGTCGAGCTGAAAAGAGTAAGTCTTGAGTTGCACATTCCAAGCCGAATTTCAAAATTCTGTTGTCTTTTCTGGAGGGCTGACGGCAGACCCAGATTCCTTACCTTACAGTTATATAGCATTACAAGTCAGTAATAAAGAAGTGCCAACTGCTGTGGAAAAAGCAGACATGTTTTTGTGGTTTTTTTTTTTTTTTGGTTGGGGGTTTTTTTTTTTTTTTTTTTTTTTTTTTTTTTTTTAATAAAAAGGTCCAGAACATTTTTTTTTTCTAGACCTCCCACAAAAAAAACTAAATTACATAACCACAGCAGCATGACTAGCAACCCTCATTACCATGAGGTTCTGGTCTTGCAAGATGACCCATGTTATTATATCTCTTCTTTTCCAAAGCCTCTTTGCTTCTATCAAGGTTTCACACAAGTCCAATGAAATTTACCATATAGTTTACAGAGGTATAAAACTTATTGTTAAATTAAAAGTCTCCCAATTACATATGCATCACTGCTACTTTGTTCTTCCCATCACCTCACTCCTCTGCTTTTCTGATACGGATCTGTTGTGAGAATAAAGTTCACCTTATCTTTGCCTTTTTCCAAGAATTTTACATCTCATTTTTCCAAACTAAAACCTAGAACCGATCCTGGTTCTGATATGCTTGACTCTGTGGGTTTTTGAGAAATAATGGAGTTTTCATCCCCATATTTGATATATAAATGCTTATAAATATCTTAGGGGTGGGTGTCAGGAAGATGAGGCCAGGCTCCTTTCAGTGGTGCCCAGTGACAAGACAAGGGGCAACGGGCACAAACTGAAGCAGAGGAAGTTCTTTCTGAACAAGAGGAAGAACTTCACTCTGAGTGTGAAGGAGCCCTTGAACAGGTTGCCCAGTGAGGTTGTGGAGTTTCCTTCTCTCGAGATATTCAAAACCCTCCTGGACAAGATCCTGTGTAGCCTTCTCTAGGTGATCCTACTTTGGCAGGGGGGTTGGACTAGATGATCCCCAAAGGTTCCTTCCAAACTCTACCATTCTGTGATTCTGTGAGAGCTAACACCAGTAAAGGCCCTGGTTCTAAACAGCAAAGTAGGTTTCATCCTTTTGATGTCCAAAATATCACAAGGTCAAAATGATCTGGGAGAGATGGAGGGGAAGTCTCATCTCTACTTGAAGCAGTTCTGTTTAATTCCTTAACTCTTAGTGAACCCCACAGAAAAATGTGAGCATACAAATCTGTTCTGACTGATTAAAAAGACGATATCCCAAGAGCAGCTAATTTAATATTAGATCAAATGAACTGGAGTTAAAATTACCATGTTTTTGTTGACTATTTTAACATATTTGGGGAAGGCACAGGGATCTTTACATATTTCTGAGTCTCTTTGTAGTATCATTCTTCATATGTTATAGCAGTCAGTGTGGAATACAGGGATTTGAATGGATGAGGGGGTGGGAGAAGTTGTGGAGTGGATTACTGACATACCCCAGAGAAGTTTATTAAAGTGATAAAAGAAAAATCCTATCATAATTCATTTTCTTTTTTTTTTTCTGCACTGTTAAACTGTGGGAACCTCTAACAATAAAGCTATCTAGAGGACTTGTTCCATTCTTAAGAATTCGTATCTGAGCTTAACGTACAATCGAATTGTCACAGAAGCCACAGTGCTCTTCCTCCTCCTCATTCCTTATGTGAACTCTAATTAAAAAAAACGAACAGTCTTGTTCAGGACTTGCAGGAATACTTTCTGGCAAATCAACAAATCATTACAAGAAAATGCAGCTCTGCTTTTCAACTTAGTTCTGTTTTTACTTTCAAAGCAGTAGCAGTGCTTCCTCATGTTAGTTAGCTCCACAGATTTTTTTTTTTTACAGCAAGATAGGAGAGATCAGGAACTATTTTATTAAGCATTTGACAGGCAACAGTGCTTGGGGTATACTTCAATGGTACAACTAGCTTCTGTGCTGAGCCACTCCAGTTTGCTTCAAGATCCTTATTTCCAGTCCAGGTTTAGAACATCTCATCAAGATCCTATGGCTTTGGATGTAAGCTAGCAACGTGTGATTTCAGTTTAATTCTGTCTGGAACCCAAGTATTTCACAGCAGGCCATCCTCATTTCTCCTACATCTCTTCCTAAAATGATAAACAAAGTTCTTCTATGTTTTACCAAGAAAAAACCATCCTAAATCCAAGGACTATGGTTCCAGGCGAATGGAAATAGTGTGGACCAAACAGCACAGTTGTTTTACCCTGAGTGCCCTCACAAGATTTCAGAGTCATCCAAGACTAACACAGCAAAACAGTGTTATGCACGGACGCAGTGCCAACTGTGGCTGAAGGTAATGGACATAGGGTTTTTTTTTTAATTTTATGTGTGTTTTAAGTGACTGAAAAGAGCAGAGATATATTTACTTCTAGCTTTTCTCTAGAAGGTTGAAAGAAGATGGCCTACAAACCTATGATGCAGTGACAGTTCAAGGTTCAAGGAAAAGAACATCATCTACAGAATAACTAGGGAGACTAGACTCATTTTAGTAGACAACAAAAAAACAATTCCAGTAAAAGTGAGATGTGTAGAGGACAGCCATCAAGCTGTTGACAGACTGATTCTCATCTTTGCCACACCAGCAAAGACAGACATTCCCAAAACTGCTTCCCAAAAACCACGCAAGTTTATCCACCACCACATTACCAGGAAAAGTCAGGCAAGTGTGACAACATATTCCTCCACTCTAAAAAACAAAGAGAATAAGAAAACAAAGATCATAGATTCATGATAGAAAAAAACTTTTCAAATGCAATTGAAACTGAAAGGGAAAATTTCAGCAACTGGCATCAGGCCTACACCGAATACACCTGATTTTTGAGAACAGAATGCGAGAGAACACCAAGGTTGAATGAGAAGCCTGCAGTGCTGGAAAGCAGAGTTACATACTGAGGTATAGAAATAATTTAGGAAAAAAGAAATAATAATTAAATAAATAAATCAATGTAGTGATAAACTGTACAAAAAACTTCTGAGGTTATGACTTCAGACTTCTGAAGCATTACAAAGCAAACTGCTCTAGACAGACCTGCAAGTTGTAAAACAGATCAGAGTTTATTGTGGATGGTTGAGGGCCAAATGCTCAAAGAAATAACCTGCAATCTTTGGCATGACAAAAATAGCAGCCTAAAAAGATGTCTTCCTTCTAGTGTTAATCCAATTTCACCACACATCATCAGGGTGTGGTGCAACCTGCTAACACACACCAGACATCCACTTACGTCGCTGTACAGATGAGGGAGGAACAACCAAGCGCCACACATAATATTGGAACAGTCATAGCCGAGTCTTGTTTCTCTGGTCGTAACAGGGAGCAACATCTTCCACATTTTGTGCCTTCTCCACAGCTCACTGAAATTAGAGGAAGTATTACCACTGTTTCACTGTGTGTGGTGTTCAGCTCTATGTGAATCTTAAACCATGAACATTACCTCAGATGGAAAGTATTACATAAAAACAGCATTTAAAGAGAAGATTTTTCAGCTGAATATTATTATAAATGCTTTAAATTTTTTGAGGAATCAGGTATGTGCCTACTGATGATCAGGGTAACGAAATTGTTCTCTGGAAACAATTCCGGAAATTATTTATGGGGCTTTTCACTGCACATGTTATGGAGCTATTCTTCCAGTAAAGGCAGATCAAACACTTTCAAACCTTCTTAATTCTGCAGCAAAGCATATACTGCTCTGCAAAGGATATGCATACTCTTTTAATAACATCCTGAACAATCTAACTTATTTTATATTTTTGACATGGCATTATTTCAGTCGTAAGGCAAAAGAAACAGATGGAAGTTCACCAATTTACCTCTTAACTATTATCACTATCTTGAGTCTATGTACTGGAGCAGGATTTCACCATACATAGCTGTGTAAGCTCATGTTTGTATTCAAACTCAGAATGTTATCAACTGCTATGGTCCCATTTTGGTGTCATCTGAAACTACTTCTCACTTTTGCCATCCTCCTCCAGAGTCTCACTGTTTTTCTTAAAGAGCAGTATCCAAAATAATACAGTGGCAGTCCTGCTGATGCCTCACAACCTTTTGGGAATGAAGAAAAGCAATTACATCCAGGGTCTAAGAAAACATTCTTGTTTATAAATCCCAAATAATGTTGTTGTTTTTGTTGTTTGTTTCCCCC
>Ga0065711_1040306_pt1 | contig 17075 bp, 10 predicted proteins | sample Hoacrofraction12_FD_59098 | JGI IMG/M metagenome (GOLD analysis project Ga0065711, IMG submission 59098) | Hoatzin crop microbial communities from Cojedes, Venezuela - Epithelial fraction 12 v2 (version 2) | ecosystem: Host-associated > Birds > Digestive system > Esophagus > Crop | place... | reverse complement strand
AAGCTGGCAAGCCGCCAATCCGCATGATCGCCCCTGGCAGCGTCTTTCGCCGCGATATGGATCTGACGCACACGCCGATGTTTCATCAGATTGAAGGCCTTGTCGTAGAAGAAGGCGACGGCGTGAGTTTTGCGAGCCTAAAATCCATTTTGGAGGATTTTTTACACCACATTTTTGGCGATGTGAAAGTGCGATTTAGGCCTAGCTTTTTCCCATTTACGGAGCCTTCGACTGAGGTTGATATTAGCTGCATGTTTTGTCATGGCGCAGGATGCAGGGTTTGCTCGCACACAGGCTGGCTCGAAGTCCTAGGATCAGGCGTTGTAGATCCAAATGTATTTAAAGCAGTCGGCTACAAAAATGTCAGCGGCTACGCATTTGGCCTTGGAATCGAGCGATTCGCGATGTTAATCCACCAAATTCCGGATTTAAGAAGCATGTTTGAGGGCGATTTAAGACTTTTGGAGCAGTTTAAATGATAATAGTAAAAAGTTGGTTAGAAGAGTGGATTGATTTGTCGGGAATTTCAGCTGACAAACTCTGCGAAACGCTAAATTCAATCGGACTTGAAGTTGATGCTCACACCAAATTTCAGATGCCAAAAGGCGTCGTTGTGGGCTTTGTCAAAAGCCGCAGAGCGCACGAAAATTCCGACCATTTAAGCGTCTGCGAAGTGGATGTTGGAAGTGAAATTTTGCAGATTGTCTGCGGCGCGAAAAATGTCGCCGAGGGCCAATTTGTCGCGGTTGCGTTAGTTGGCGCGATTTTGCCAGGAGAATTTAAAATTAAACCAGCCAAACTGCGAGGCGTCGAGAGCTTTGGAATGATCTGCTCATCCACAGAACTCGGCCTTCCAAAGATAAATGAGGGCATTATGGTCCTAGATGAGAGCATTGGCGAATTAAATTTAGGCGAAGAACTCTCTAATATCGAGCTTTTTAACGATGACGTAATCGAGGTCGAACTCACGCCAAACCGCGGCGATTGCCTAAGTTTGCACGGAATCGCACGCGATTTGCGTGCCGCTTTTGGACGCGAATTAAAGAGCGTAAAATATGACGCGAGTGGCGAAATTTCGGACATTAAAAAGCATTTTAATGCAAAATTTAGCCCGGAAGCTTGCTCGATTCTTTTCAAAATGGCCGATATTTCGGACTTTAAGCTAAATTTGAAACTAAAAATGCGCGCAGCACTCGCCGAAATTTCGGCAAAAACTGAAATTCAAACGCTTCTAAATTACGCTACACACGCAACTGGCGTGATTTTATACGGCTACGATGTCTATAAAACTGAGAATTCCGCAGCAAATTCAGCGCAAAAATTCTTCTCAGTCTGCGACGGCAGGGGACGCACGTCGATTTATGACTTTGATATTCACTTTTTAGCAGACTGCGGAATTTACCAAGATGAGGTTGGAAAAATTGGCGAAAATGCCCAAAAAATCGTGCTTCAAGCCTCATATTCAGATCCGGTTAAAATTTCCACCACAGTCGGCGAACATAAAGAGCTAAAACGCGATGAAACGCTTTATCGCTCAACTCGCGGAAGTGAGCCAGATTTGGCGCTTGGAATGGATTATTTGTGCGCAAATTTAGAGGCAAAAATTTATAAAAATGAGATTAAACACGAGGCGGAATTTGCCCCAAAAATCGTGGAATTTACGGCTTTAGAAATCAGCAAAATGGCAGGATGCGAGATTTCAAAGGATAAAATTTGCGAAATCTTGCGAAATTTAGGCTTTGAAATAAGCGGCGATGAAACGCTTAAAGCAAAAGTCCCAGCTTACCGACATGATATCGAGAATTCGCACGATATTTGCGAAGAGATTGTCCGAATTATCGGCATTGACAACATTCCTGCGGTGCCGCTAGTTTTTAGTGAGAAAAATCGCTTCAATAGCGCAATTGGTGATTACATTAACCGCAAGAATCTCCGAAATAAGGCGGTTGGCGCTGGATTTTTTGAGTGCGTGCATTATATTTTTGATAATCAAAGCGAGCTCCTAAATTTGGGCTTTAAACCGTGCAAAAAGGAGATCGTAAATCCGATAAATAACGAGCTAAACATGCTAAAACCGACGCTGCTCAATCATCTAATAAATTCGGCGTCAAAAAATATCAAAAATTCACGAAAATCGATAAAACTTTTTGAGATCGGCGCGGTTTTTGATGAGAGTGGCGCGCAAAGCCAAAATTTGGCGTTTTTAATGTCTGGAAATATCGAAGAAGCCAGTCTTAAGGCAGGTCCAAAGCCAAAAGAGGTCGATTTTATCTATTTTGCGGGCAAAGTGTGCGACGCGATTGGCGAATTTAAGTGTCAAATTCCGGAGAAAAAGATCGGATTTTTGAATGAATTTGAGCAGGCTGAAATCATCCAAAATGGCCGTAAAATCGGCTTTATCGGCAGACTTGATTTAATGCTTGAAAAAGAGCGTGACCTATTTAAGACATATGTGTGCGAAATTGAGTTTGAAAAGCTCGAATTTAAGACCGTTATCGCGAAAAATTATTCAAAATTTCCTTCAATTAGCCGCGATTTGAGCCTTCTTGTGCCTAGCGATTTGCGATTTGAGCGCGTTCGCGAGTGCATTGAGGCGCTTAAGATCCCAAATTTAACGGATTTTGACGTCGTTGATATTTATAAAGACGCCGCGCTTGGGGAGATGTCGAGCGTCACTGTGAAGCTAAATTTCCAAGACATGGAAAAAACGCTCGAGGATAAGGATATAGCGGAGTTTGTGGATAAAATTTTAGCCGCCTTAAAAGAAAATTTAGGAATTGGTTTGAGATGAGAATTCACCCATTTTTAGGCGCATTTAAGGGCGAAATTTCGCAAATTCCAGCGGACAAATCGATCTCACACAGATGCGCCATTTTTTCGCTTTTAAGTGACGGCACAAGCGAAATTTTGGGATTCTTGCGGGCAGAAGATACGATGCATTCGCTTCAAATCGCTCAAAAATTGGGCGCAAAAGTCCAAATCGATGGCGATTTAATCAAAATCACACCGCCAAAAAAAATCGCCGAGCCGAATGAAATTTTAGAGTGCGGAAATTCTGGCACATCAATTCGCCTATTTTTGGGGCTTTTAGCCTCATGCGAAGGCTTTTATGTCCTAAGTGGCGACAAATACCTCAATTCACGCCCTATGAAACGCGTCTGTGAGCCACTTTCGAAGGTCGGCGCGAAATTTGACGGCCGGATGGATGGAGATTTTGCGCCGATTTCGGTGCGTGGGCGAAAGTTGGATTATTTTGAGTATGAAAGTCCCATTTCATCGGCGCAGGTTAAGACCGCAATGATTCTTGCAGCCTTAAATTCGAACGGCTGCAAATTTTCTGAGCCAGAATTAAGCCGCGATCACAGCGAGAGATTGTTGCTTGGAATGGGCGCAGATTTGGAGATTTGCGGATTTGAAACTAAAGTAAAACCCCTAAAAAAGCCACTTGAGCCGATTATTATGGAAGTGCCTGGCGATCCAAGTTCTGCGTTTTTTTACGCAGTTTTGGCGGCGATCACGCCAAATTCAAAGATTTTGCTGAAAAATATTTTGCTAAATAAAACTCGCATCGAGGCGTTTAAGATTCTTGCTCAAATGGGCGCAAAAGTCCAAATTACTGAGACTTCATCGAAGTATGAGACGATTGGCGATATTTTGGTTGAATATGCGCCTTTAAGCCCGGTAAATGTGGAAACCAACATCTCTTGGATGATTGATGAAGCCCCAGCTTTGGCGATTGCGTTTGCGTTTGCGAACGGAAAGAGCCAATTAAAGAACGCTAAAGAGCTGCATGTAAAAGAGTGTGACAGAATTAGCGTTATGGTTTCTGGCTTAAAGGCCGCAGGAATCGAGGCCCAAGAGCTTGAAGACGGATTTATAATCACAGGTGGAAAGCCGAAATTTGCCAAAATCGAGCCACACGGCGATCACCGAATCGCCATGAGCTTTGCGATTTTGGGCACTGCGTGCGGAATGGAGATAGAAAATGGCGAATGCTACAAAACTTCGTTTCCAAATTTCGCCGAAATTTTGCGAAATTTAGGGGTTGAAATTGAAGATTGAGCTGGCGAAAAAATATGGATTTTGTTTTGGCGTCAAGCGTGCGATTAAGCTAGCTGAGAATTCGCAAAATGCCGCTACAATCGGCGAATTAATCCACAATAGCGAAGAGATTAAGCGATTAAAGGACAATTATAACGTAAAAACGCTCGCAAATATCGCTGAAATAACGGATGAGAAAAAACTCATAATTCGCACACACGGCATCACAAAAGACGACCTAGCGACCATAAAAAGCGCGGATAAAGAGATAATTGACGCGACGTGTCCGTTTGTGACCAAACCACAGCAAATCGCCGAAAAAATGAGCAAAGATGGCTATGGAATCGTCATTTTTGGCGACGAAAATCACCCCGAAGTAAAGGGCGTAAAATCCTACGCTGGAGATAAAGTTTTTGTGGTTTTAGATGCTAGCGAACTAGCAAATTTACGCCTTCCACGCAAGGTCGCTGTGATTTCGCAAACGACAAAAAAGATTGAAAATTTCATGAAAATCGTAAATTTCTTAGTCGCAAACGTCAAAGAGGTGCGCGTTTTTAACACGATTTGCAACGCCACACTAGAAAATCAAGAAGCGGCCAAAAATCTCGCTCAAAAAGCCGATGTAATGATAATCGTCGGCGGAAAAAACTCATCAAACACGAAGCAACTTTTTTTAATTTCACAAAATTTCTGCAAAAATAGCTATCTAATCGAAAACGAAGACGAAATTCAAGGCGATTGGTTCGAAAATAAGGCACTTTGTGGAATTTCCGCAGGGGCAAGCACGCCAGATTGGATCATCAAAAAAGTGATAGCCAAAATCAAAGATTTAACTGAAATTCAGCCACATTAATTATTTTTAAAGTCAAAAAAATATATAATCACCGTTCTAACAATTTTTAAAGGATGAATATGGCTGAGAACGAGAAAGTTCAAATGGAGACCGAAGACTTCGAAACTTTGTTGAACGAGTCTTTGAAAGAGGAGGAGAGTGTTTTTTGCGAGGGCAAAATTGTAAAGATTGAAAATGACGGAATTTTCATCGATATAAACCGAAAGCAAGAGGGTTTCTTAGACCCAAATGAGGTCAAAGATGACAAAGGAAATCTGCTAGTAAATTTAGGCGATATGATCAAAGTCGTCGTCACCGGCTCGCGTGGCGGTCGTCCTCTCGTATCGTACAAAAAAGCTTTAAGAAAAATCAAAGTAGCGGAATTTATTGAAAATTATGACGAAAATGCCGAAAATTTGGTTGATGTAAAGATTATTCAGAAAAATCGCGGCGGCTATGTCTGCACAAATAAAGAGGGAATCGAATTTTTCATGCCGCGCTCACAAAGCGCAATCCGCGATATGGCGAATGTGATTGGCAAAACCTACCGCGCAAAAGTGGTAAAAGTCGATAAAGAGACCCAAAGCATCGTGGTTTCTAGAAAGAAAATTCTAGACGAAGATCGCCGCGCAAAAAAAGAGCTAATCAACAAAATTTTGGAAAATAAAGACCTAATTGAAGGCACAATCAAAAAAATCACAACTTACGGAATGTTTGTCGATGTCGGCGGCGTCGATGGTTTGGTGCATTACAGCGAAATTAGCTACAAAGGCCCAGTAAATCCGAGCACGTTATATAAAGAGGGTGATAAAGTCGCAGTCAAAGTGATCAACTACGATAACGATAAAAAGCACCTTTCGCTCTCAATCAAAGCGGCCCAACCTGATCCGTGGGATGAGATCAAAGACATCGAAGGCGGCCTTGAGGTTGGCGACACAATCAAAGTAACCGTCAGCAATATCGAGCCGTACGGCGTTTTTGTCGATCTTGGAAATGATATAGAGGGCTTTTTGCACATCAGCCAAATTTCATGGGACAAAAATATCAAAAATCCGCGCGACTTCGTAAAAGAGGGCGATGAGATCGTCGTTGAAGTAATTGAAATCAACCCAGAAGCCAGACGCCTTCGCGTGAGCCTAAAAAATATGCTCAAAAAGCCATTTGACGAATTCAAAAGCGAATATAAAGTCGGCGACGTCGCAAAAGGCGTAATTACGACAATCACTGCTTTTGGCGCATTCGTTAAAATCGGCGCAGTTGAGGGACTTTTGCACAACGAAGATGCATCTTGGAATCGCAACGAAAAGTGCAAAGATTTGTTTAAAAGTGGCGATGAAATCGACGTTAAAATCATCAGAATCGACGAAGAGAACCAAAAAATCTCGCTTAGCCTTCGCGAGCTTCAAGACAGCCCAATCAAAAACTACGCTTCAAAGCACTCTGTGGGCGAAATCGTAAAGGGCAAAATTCGCGATATTAAGGATTTTGGAATTTTCGTTGAGCTTGACGAAAACGTAGATGCCCTAATCCGCAAGGAAGACATCGGAAATTTGGATGTTGAGAGCCTAAAAGTGGGCGACGAGATCGAGTCTGCGATTGATTTTATGGATGAAAAATCCGCGCGAATTCGCCTCAGCGTGCGCCGTATGTCACGCCAAAAAGAGCGCGATGCGATCAATGAAATCAACGCGACTGATGAAAAACTCACAATCGGCGACCTAATTAAAGAGAAATTTAAGGACCAATAATGAAAAAACAGGTAATCGTCTGCGACGCAATCCAACAAATCGCCTTTGATATGCTCAAAAAAGAGAGCCATATCGAGGTCGTCGATGCGTCAAATTTACCGAAAGATGAGCTTTTAAAAGTAATCGGCGATGCTGAAGTTGCCATTACTAGGAGCTCAACCGAAATCAATGAAGAGTTTTTGGATGCTGGCAAAAGCCTAAAAGCCATCGTGCGCGCAGGAGTCGGCGTCGATAACGTAAATATCGACGGCTGCTCAAAACGCGGCATCATCATCATGAATGTCCCAACCGCAAACACAATCGCCGCGGTTGAGATGACGATGTGCCACCTGCTAAATTCCGCAAGAAAGTATGTAAATTCGTGCAACGACCTAAAAATCGATAAAATTTGGAAACGCGAAAAGTGGTACGGCGTCGAACTTTACAAAAAGACTCTAGGCATCATCGGCTTCGGAAATATCGGCTCTCGCGTGGGCGAACGCGCGAAAGCTTTCGGCATGAGGGTGATTACCTACGATCCATACATCGACCCGTCAAAGGCAACTGCCCTTGGCGCCGAATACACAAAGGATTTTAACGACATCCTTGCTTGCGATTTTATCACAATTCACACGCCAAAAAATCAAGAGACGATAAATATGCTTGATGAGGCTGAAATCGCAAAACTAAAAGACGGCGTGCGCCTAATTAACGTCGCTCGCGGCGGACTTTATAATGAGCAAGCGCTAATTAACGGCCTAAAAAGCGGCAAAATCGCGTATCTTGGCATCGATGTTTTCGATAAAGAGCCAGCGAACAATCACGAACTGCTCAAATTTGAAAACGTCACCGCTACTCCGCACCTTGGCGCAAATACCTTAGAATCGCAAACCAACATCGCAGTCGCAGCCGCCGAGCAGGCAATCAGCGCGATCAATGGAATTTCATATCCGAATGCGCTAAATTTGCCGATCAAAGCCGAGGATATCCCAAATTTCGTCGAGCCATACACTGATTTGGTCGTAAAAATGGCATATCTCGCTTCGCAAATCGACAAAACTGCGGTCAAAACAATCCGCATAAAAGCCGCTGGCGAAATTTCAGATTATGTCGATTCCATGGTCACTTTCGCGCTAGTTGGCGCATTGCGAGAGAGCATGGGCGATAAAATCAACTACGTCAATGCCAAATTTGTCGCAAAAGAGCGAAACGTAGAGGTTTTGACAGAGAAAGTTTTGGATTCAAACTACAAAAACCGCATTAAAATCGAACTCATTACAGATGAGGGCGTGACATCAGTTTCAGGCAGCATCTTTGGCGAAAATGAGGCAAGAATCGTAAATATCAACGGCTTTAAGACCGATTTTAAGCCAAAAGGCAAGATGATAGTCTTCAAAAATACCGATGTTCCGGGTGTTATCGCAGATTTGAGTGCGATTTTAGCAAAAGAGAAGATCAACATCGCAGACTTTCGACTCGGCCGAAACGACCAATCTCAGGCACTTGCCGTAATTTTGGTCGATGATGAGATTGAAAAGAGCGTCCTAGATCAACTCTCCGCGCTTGATACTTGTTTGTGGGCAAAATACGTCGTAATTTAGGGGCCTAGCCTTGTTTATAGGTATCGATGTAGGCTCAAATACAGCTCGAATTTGCTTGATGGACGAAAATCTCGACATCAAGCAAGAAAGCGAAGTCATCACCGGCGTCGCAAAAGGCCTAAAAAAGGGCGCAAATTTAAGCGAAATCGGCAAAAAAAACGTATTTGAGGCCCTACTCTCATTTAAGAACGCTTTTCCATTTTCATCCACACCTTACCGCGCAGTCGCCACGGAGGCCTTTAGAATGGCGCGCGACAGCGATAAATTCTTTGATGAAATTTACGAAAAACTTGGCATCAAATTTGAGATAATCTCCGGTCAAACTGAAGCCGCGCTCGTGCGAGGCGCAATCAATGAACGCCTAAAGCGCCTAGGAATCGAAAGCGAAAACGCCCTTAGCATCGATCTTGGCGGCGGCAGCAGCGAAATCGTCTATAAAGATCAGATGCAAAGCTTTAAATTTGGGATTCTCACGTTCGCAAATCGCTTTGAAAGCCTAAATTTAGCCAACGCCGACATCACTACAAAAGAGGCACGCGACTTTATAAAACAATTCAAATTTGATAAAATCGTCCTAAATTCGGGCGTCCCGACCACAATTTTAGCAGTCAAAAAAAACCTAAACTACCGCTCGTACGACGCAAATTTAATTAACGGCGGCCGCCTAAATTTCGCCGATTTTGACGAAATGCGCGAAAAAATCCTAAAAATGAGCGACGAAGAAGCTGAAATTTTAGTCGGCAAAAACCGAAATTTGCTCATCATCAGCGGCTGTTTGCTTCTTAAATCCCTCCTTAAAGATTTCGCCACCGCGCCGATTTTCGTCGTCGATGATGGCCTAAGAGAGGGCGTTTGCATAGATTATTACAAAAGGAAAAAATGATGAAAAAAATTCTATTTCTAGCGATTTTGATAAATTTCATATTCGCTTTTGAGATGAAAAATGACGCAAGAATCTTGCACAAAACCTTAGAAAATGGCCTTGAATACTACATTTTAGAGAATAAACTCCCTAAAAATAGCGCTGAAATCTACATTTACGTCGGATCTGGCTCAGTCAATGAAACCGACAAAGAGCAAGGAATCGCCCATTTTGTCGAGCATATGACGTTTAATGGCACGCGAGATTTCGAAAAGAACGAGCTTATCAAGATGCTAGAGAGCTTCGGAGTCAAATTTGGAGCCGATTTGAACGCTGCTACGAGCTTTGAAAGCACGATTTATCGCCTAAGCATCAACGTAAGCGATGAAAATTTGAAAAATGCGTTTAAGGTTTTCGAAAATATGGCGTTTTTGGCGAGTTTTGATGAGAGCGAAATCGCCTCAGAAAAAGGTGTCGTGACCGAAGAAGATCGCCTTCGTTTGGGCGCTGATGAGCGATATTTCAAAGAGTATGTAAAATACATTTATAAGGACAGCATCTACGCAAAGCGCCTTCCTATCGGCAAAATGGAGATAATTCAAGGCGCAGATCAAGCCCTCGTGCGCGGATTTTACGAGCGAAACTATCAGCCGCAAAATATGAGCATCATCGCTGTTGGCGATTTTAACGCCACTTTCGTGGAAAATTTGATTGTTGAGGGATTTTCAAACTATAAGAATTCAGCTCCGATTCCTGCGGTCGATAAGCAAATTCCACGCGATGAGAAGCTTGAAATTTTCAATATTCACGATAAAGAAATTGGCGAGGAAAACGTCGCGGTCTATTATTTTGAGCCCTTTTTAGCGCAAAATAGCTACGAAAATATCAAGGAAAGCCGCAAGCTAACCTTTGCAAAAGATCTATTCAAAATCCTCGTGCAAAGGGCAAAAGATAGCAATCTAATTGACGATAATATCCAAATTTACAGCTATAACTTCGAAAATCAAAATATGATTACCATTTTTTCGGTCAATGCGAATGAAAAAGATTACGATAAGCCCTTAAAATCGCTATTTTCGCTTATAAATTTCGTGCGCGAAAATGGCTTTGAAAAGAGCGATTTTGAGGCGCTTAAGAAGGATTATTTTGAGGCGAACGAAAATGCCCTAAAACAGAGCACAAACAGAAAAAATATCGATTATATTCGCCTTCTTTTGGGCTTTATCGAAAGCGAAGCGCTGGTTTTAAGCCCGCAAGATGCCCACGAAATCACGCTTAAAGCGCTAAATGAAATTACGCTCGATGAGATAAACGCCAAATTTAGGGCTTTAACAGAAAAAAATCCGAAATTTATCGAATTTCAAACTTTGGATGAGTTTAAATTTGATTCCCAAAAAATCGCAGCTCACATCACGCAAAAACCGCTAAATTTGGCGAGTGCAAGGGAGTTGCCAAAGAGCATTTTTGAGGGAAATTTGACCGCAGTTAAGCCAAAAATCAGCGAAAATGAGAAATTAGGGACGAAAATTTTCACATATCCAAACGGCGCGACGCTCGTATTTAAGCAAATTTCGACCGAAAAAGAGAGCGTGAATTTCGCAGCCGTAGAACGTGGCGGGATTTTTGACATGAATAACACCGATGAAATCCAAGCTGCTGTGACGGTCGCAAATTTAAGCGGAATTGGCGAATTTAATAAGTACGAAGTCGGCAAAATCACGGCTGGCGAGATGTTTGAGCTCAAAAAATTCATCAATCAATACGCGCACGGCTACAGCGGATTTTCGACCACAAAAGACCTAGAATCGCTATTCAAGACGCTTTATGTCGATATGAATGCCCCAAAAATGTCGATTAGCGAGTTTAAAACTTATCAAAAGAACGCAATTGACGCGATTGAAAAGATGAGCTCGCAGCCGGACTTTCGATTTAAGCGCGATTTCAATAAATTTTTCTACAAAAATAATCCAAAAATGAATGTCGCCGAAAAAGAGAATTATCTCAATCTCGATACCCAAATTATGGAGAATTTCCTGCGTGAAAACTTCGGCAATGCCGCAAACTACGCGTTTTTCGTTGTTGGAGATGCAAATGAAAGCCAAATTCGCGCCTTTTCAGACAAATATATCGCAAATTTGCCAAGCAAGAAAAAAGCCGAAATTGAGATTTCGCTGCCAGAAGCCATTAGCGGTGAAAACGTATTTTTGCGCGATTTTGAGAGCGAAAACCGCGCTGATTCGGTCATTAATATCTTTTCAAACACAAAATATTCGCAGGAAAAAGACGCCAAACTCCAAGCCACAGTCAGTGTCCTAAATACGCTGATGAGAGAGAAAATTCGCGAGGAAGATGGCCAAGTTTATGGCATTCGTGCGTATTCAAATTTCGCAAATGTCCTAAATTCGCGCATTATGCTAAATATATATTTTTCGTGCGAGCCAAAGAATCTCGCAAATATTGTGCGAAATGTGAAGGAAATTATCGCGAATTTAAGCGCAAATTTGAGCGACGAAAAGTACCTAAATGACTTCAAAACCGCGACTTTTATCACGCTTGAGAAAAATTACGAATTGCCCAAATTTTGGCTTGACGGCTTAAGAAATGTCTATATTTACGGCGACGAATTTTTGACTTTGGATGAGCAAAAGGCGCTTTTAAATTCCGTCACGCTCCAAGATGTGCAAGAAATCGCAAAAAATGAGTTTTCATCGCCAAATTTTACGGTTTCAAGCAATATCTTTAAAGACGCGAATTTAACGGAGATTGAAGCGAATTTGAAAAAATAACTCACTCTTAAATAAAGCCAAATTTATGGCTAAATTTGTTATAATTTTGGCTTTATTTCAGTTAAAGGAAAACCGATGAAAGAGAACAAGAGTATTTTTATCAATCGCGAACTTTCGTGGCTTAGATTTAACTCCCGAGTTTTAGCGCAATGCGAAAAAGAGATTCCGCTTTTAGAAAAGCTCAAATTTATCGCTATTTATTCAACGAATTTGGATGAATTTTACATGATTCGTGTAGCTGGCCTTATGCAGCTATTTTCTGCGGGTGTGATTGCCAGCGGAAATGACGAAATGACGCCACTTGATCAGCTCCGTGAAATCAGAAATTACCTTTCCGACGAGCTTAAAACGCTAGAAAAGCACTACAAAGACGTAGTTGCCGCACTTGCGAAAGAGAATTTCTTTATCAAAAATTATCAAGATTTAAATAAAGCTGAGAAAGAAAAAGCCGATGAGTTTTTCTTTTCAAACATTTTGCCAGTGATTGTACCAATCGCAGTCGATGCAACGCACCCGTTCCCGCACTTAAATAACCTTAGCTTCGGGCTTGCCGTTAAACTTTGCGATAAAAATGTGCCGGAAAAAATCAAATTTGGCATTATCCGAATTTCGCGCGTGATGCCGCGATTTATCAAGGTCATGGATAACGTCTATGTGCCGATTTCTACGATTGTTCATAAGCACGCTGAGGAAATTTTCCCAGGATATAAACTCATTAGCTCAGCTCCATTTAGAGTTACGCGCAACGCCGATATCATCATCGAAGAGGAAGAGGCGGATGATTTTATGATGATTTTGGAGCAAGGTTTGAAACTGCGCAGAAAAGGGGCGTTTGTAAGAATTCAAATTCAAAAAGACTCAGATCCTGATCTGCTTGAATTCCTAAACTCACACCTTAAAATTTACTATAAAGACATTTACGAATACACCATTCCAACGGCGCTAGAGGCACTTTGGGAAGTTGTTTTTAATAAAAATTTCTCTCACCTTTCACTCCCGCCTTATACGCCGCATTCACTGCCGCCATTTGATCAAAACACCACAATGTTTGATGCGATCGACAAGAGCGAGGCGCTGATTTTTCACCCTTATGAGAGTTTTGATCCAGTAGCGCAACTCCTAAAAGAGGCGGCAAAAGATCCAAAAGTCATCTCAATTCGCATGACGCTTTATAGGGTTGAAAAAAATTCCCCAATCGTCCAGGCGCTTTCAGATGCCGCAAGCGACGGCAAGCAAGTAACCGTAATGGTGGAATTAAAAGCGAGATTCGATGAGGAGAATAACGTCCATTGGGCAAAAGCACTTGAAGACGCCGGCGCGCACGTAATTTACGGCATCGCGGGCTTTAAGGTGCATGCAAAAGTCACTCAAATCATCCGCAAAAACGGCGACAAACTCAAATTTTACATGCATTTAGGCACCGGCAATTACAACGGAAACAGCGCTAAAATCTACACTGACATCAGTTTCTTTACGACCGATGAGAGATTTGCGATTGACTCTACAAATTTCTTTAATATCCTTTCAGGATATAACAAGAATCGCCGCTTAGAGCACCTTTCGATGTCGCCAATGCAGATAAAAGAGCGACTTTTGGATATGATTAAAAACGAAGAATCAAAAGGCGCAGAGGGCCGAATCATCGCTAAAATGAACGCTCTGGTTGATAGCGATATGATTAGAGCGCTTTGCAGTGCGAGCGCAAAAGGCGTTAAAATCGACCTTATCGTACGCGGAATTTGCTGCTTGCGCCCAGGAATCAAGGGAATTAGCGATAATATCCGCGTGATTTCGATCGTCGGAAAATATTTAGAACACGCGCGAATTTTCCATTTCAAGCACTCAAATCCGGGATTTTACATCTCGAGCGCTGACTGGATGCCGCGAAATTTGGAGCGCAGACTTGAATTAATGACTCCGATTTATGATGAAAATTTGAAGAAAAAATTGCTTGAAATTCTAGAGCTTCAAATCAGCGACAATCAGCTTACTTTCGAGCTTCAAAACGACGGCGAGTACAAAAAAGTGGTAAATGATAAAGCGCCGATTAATAACCAATCCGTGCTCGAAAATTACTTCAATAAGCTTTACAATCAAGTGGTCAAAAAGCACAACGACCACGGTGAAATCTTGCTTTCAAAGCTTTTAAAAGAGAGTTAAGATTTAGCTTTGAAGCTAAATTTATTCAATTCAAACCGCGAAATTGCCCTATTTTTAGGGCTTTTCACGCTTATTTTGTGTTTAAATTTAATTTTCATCCATCACAAATTCCGCGCCTTCACCGCGCAAAATACGCAAATTCTGCAAACCAAACTCATCACAAAATACCATAAAACGAGCAAGAATGGCAAAGATTATCTCGTCATGCGCCTAAAAACGGACGAATTTAGCTTTTACACGACTAGCTTTAATCCGCGATTCATCGCTAAAATGGACACTTTGCCAAACGACATTTCGCTAAATTTAAAGGTCAGCACGAAAAATCTCAAATTCCAAGATTATCTTAAAAAATCATTCTATCTGCCAAGTTTCGCGCCCAAAATCGCCGAAACGAAGCCAAATTTGAGCCAAATTTTAGGAGAAAAAATCGCCGCCCAACACGAAAATCAAAAAATCACAAACCTTTTCCAAGCCCTATTTTTAGCCTATCCGCTTGACCGCGAATTGCGTTTTAACGTCACACTTTGGGGCATCGCGCATTTGATTGCGATTTCTGGCTTTCACATCGGCATTATTTTTGCGGTGGCGTTTTTTATTTTAAGCCCAATTTACCGCGCTTTGCAGCGCCGATTTTTCCCGCACCGAAGTATGAAATTTGATTTAAGTGTCCTTATTTTCGCGCTTTTAACCGCATATTTATTTTTGCTAGATTTTGTGCCAAGCTACCTGCGCAGCCTTACAATGGGCGTTTTGGGATTTTTGCTTCTAGTGCGAAATTTCCGCTTGATAAATTTCCAAAACCTCTTCCTCGCCGTCATTTTGCTAACCGCCATTTTTCCGCATTTAGCATTTAGTGTAGGATTTTATTTTTCATGTCTTGGGGTTTTTTACATTTTCCTTTTCACGCGCCATTTTTGGGGCAAATTTGGCATCATCACCGACACGATAATTCTCAATTTTTACGTTTTTTTGGCGATGAATATTCCGGTCTATTTTTTCTTTCCGACCATTTCGCTGCAGCAAATTTCGGTCATTCCATTAAGCTACATTTTTACCATTTTTTATCCGTTTGAATTATTTTTGCATCTCCTAAATTTAGGCGATTTGCTCGATTCATTCCTCCTTAAATTTCTAGATTTTTCGCTGCCTTTTTATAAGACGCAAATTCCGCTTTGGCTCTTTTTAGTGGCGAATTTCATCTCGCTAATTGCCATTTGGTGGCGCAAGGCGGCTATTTTGGTGCCGATTTTAGGGATTTTGCCTGTAATTTTTATTACTTTTTGATAGGCTAAACAATCTTTTCACAAATTTTATCCGTTTTTTAGCTACTTCAAGCTAGAATTGTAAGAATTTTATTTTATTTTAAAGGAGAGTGCATGAAAAAGTGTTTTTATGCTTTTTTAGCGATTTTCGCTGTGGTTACGGGACTGGGGGCTATCGATATTGATAAAGATTCGAACATCACAAAAATCATAAATGGTAGCGATGTTGAGATTGGTCAAGGTGCAGAGACAGCTGGTAAAGGTAGTGCTAGTACAAATGTCGCAATAGGCGAAAACGCAAAAACAAGTGATGATGCTGGCAATGCTGTAGCGATTGGAGAGGGTGCGCAAGCTGGCGAAAATGGTGTCGCGATCGGTGGTGCTTGGAATGCACATAGTAAAACAGACCAGATAACTGGAACAACAGGTGTTGGCGGTGTTGCAATCGGAACTGGCGCAGCAGTTGGAAAATTTGATGGACATAAGGCACATAGTCATGATAGTAACACTGGGGCAAAACCGTCTGAGTATTCTATGGCGTCAGATGGAAATGTAACATATGGTACAGCAATAGGCACTACATCTCTTGTAGAAGATCACGAAAGTGTTGCTTTAGGACACAGCAGTTATGTTAAAAAAGGCGCTTTTACAGCAGCTAGTGACCTTAATTTAAGCAATCTCAATATCTCTGCGGCTGATAGTTATGCGGCTTGGAAAGAGAATAACGGAACAAAAACATATAGCAAAGTAGCGGTAGTTTCAATGGGAACAGAGGGACATACAAGAAATCAAGTGAAATACGCCGATGATAACGTAACAGAAGTACCACAAAAAGAGGCTTCAATCGCAAGGCAAGTCCAAAATGTCGCTGCAGGTAGAATAAACGATAAATCCACTGACGCAATCAATGGCTCACAGCTTTACGCAGTCGCTAAAGCTGTTGATGATGAATTAGGTGATATAAAAGACGATGTCGATGATTTGCAAGATAAAGTCGGAAATGGAATTAGAAATTTCACCGGTGATATTGGCGAAGCAAATGCGAGCTTAAATGGTGGCATTATCAATGTAAAAGGTGGCGCAACTGATTTAACCGAAAACAATATCGGTGTTGAAGCAAGCGGAAATACGCTAACGATAAAATTGGCTAAGAATTTACAAGGCTTAGGAAAAGTAGAAGCTAAAGAGATGGAGGCTGAAAAAGGCGATTTCAAAGAGCTAACAACTGAGAATTTAAAAGTCGGAGATTCAGTTGAAATCACAAATGAGGGTATGACGATTAAAGACGGCCCAAGCGTAACCAAAAGCGGCATCGATGCTGGCGGAAAGAAAATCACTAACGTTGCACCGGGTGAAATTTCAGCTTCATCGACTGATGCGGTAAATGGCAGCCAACTATACCAAGTAAAGGACGATTTGAACAAAAAAATCGACGATGGCGTCAAAAACTCACGCGCAGGAATTGCAAGTGCGGCTGCGATTGGCAACTTGCCACAATCAACCGTGCCAGGCAAAGGCTTATTTAGCATGGGAACTGCTGTGCATCAAGGTCAATGGGGATACGCAATCGGTCTATCTCAAATGTCAAATAACGAAAAATGGGTCTATAAATTTGCAGCAAGCGTAGATAGCCAAAGCCAATTTACCGGCGCTTTGTCTGTTGGATTCCACTTCTAAAAGCTAAATTTGGGGCAAATTCGCCCCAAAAATCATGAGACGAAGTGATAGAAAACTAAATCAAACCGAAGCCCTAAAAATCATCGACGAGTGCGTCTGGGCGACCATTAGCTGCGTTGATGAGGGC
>Ga0065711_1040305_pt1 | contig 17077 bp, 9 predicted proteins | sample Hoacrofraction12_FD_59098 | JGI IMG/M metagenome (GOLD analysis project Ga0065711, IMG submission 59098) | Hoatzin crop microbial communities from Cojedes, Venezuela - Epithelial fraction 12 v2 (version 2) | ecosystem: Host-associated > Birds > Digestive system > Esophagus > Crop | place... | reverse complement strand
TCTTCACGGTGCGGCGCGCGGGCGAGCGGCGATTGCGACACCCGCCCGCTCCTCCCCGCCCCCCCCACGCCCTCCTGCCAATCGGCGGCCGGGAGGCCACGGGGTGATGCAATAGGCGCCCGGATCGGCAGCTGGCGCGGCCAATCAGACCGCCGACGCTCTTAAAGGGCGAGGCCGTGTTGTGGTGCGGCTGGTTTTTTTTTTCCCCGAGGGAACGGCGCGTGTCCCGCGGGCAGCGCCTGCGCGGGGCGGTGCCGGCCCCGCCCCCTCCGCGCCGCGAGACCCTGGGGGGCGCCTCAGGCTGTGCACCCCACCCCCCAGGCGGGCGCCATCTTCTCCTCTCCAGCGGGGGTGGCGGGGGCTGGAGGAGGCGTCGAGAGGCCTCTGGGCTGCCCCGCGCTGCGCTCCTGCCGCGGCCTGAGGGGAAGGAGCTCAGCCCAGCTCAGCCCGCCTGTCCGCGGCCGCCTCGCATCGCATCGCCTCGAGGGGAGCCCGCCCGGGGCCACGCGTGGGAAAGGGACCGGGCCGGGCCGTCCCTCGTAGGGACGTGCCGTGCTGATTGGCATCTCTTAATTGCACCTGGGCGGTTAATGAACGCCCGGCAGCGTGTTTCCATCTCAAATCTGGCCGCTGCCTGGTTTGCCGGTGCGGCGTGTTGGGGAGGCACGGCAGGAGGAATGCCGAAGACATCAAATAAAAGTTTTAAATGTTCACGACAGAAACTACGGCAAATGCCTAAATTTCATAGATTATTAATTTTCCTTTTCAAATGCATTTTAAAAAAAAAAAGCTAAACACCAGCTGATTAGGAAACATCTGCATCATAGAGCGAAGCACCGCAGGGAGGCTCTGTGCTGGTTCCCTGGCACGTGTTTGTCGCTGTGAAGCGTTTCTGGTAGAGAGGAATTTTTTTGGCCCTTGATGTTTCCCAGGCGCCTTGGTTTCGCCTCGCCACAGTTCTGCCCGCGCGGATGCTGGCGTCTCTGCGCCGTGCACACGCGGGACGTGTTCCTGGAAAGGGAAGCACGCGCCCTGGGACGTCGGTGCGCGTGTTGGCAGTGGACGGTTCTGGAAGTCGTCGGTGTGTAAGGCAAGGAAGGTTTGAGCAAGTTTAGGAGTGCAGACAGTGAGAACAATAGAGTGGGAAAAGTATTTTTCGTTTAAATGCAGGGAGAAAAAGTGCCAATCTGTATGCTGCTCCAGTTTAGCCCGTAGACCTGCTTGGGCAATGGTTTATGTCTGCAAAAGGAGTGGGAAGAATCTGAAACGTAGTTGCAGAGCTCGGTAGTGTAGATTGCATTGGCCGTTTTTGTGGCTGTCGAGTGTTGTGTGGGTTTTTTGTTGTTTTTTTTGTAAAGGCCCATGGAAAACAAACCATATTTGCAGACGAATTCTGAGAATTAGTCTGGGCAGACAGTTTTTGCTCAGCTCATTACCATGAAGATACTGTTTCCTCTTCAGTCATGAAGTGTTTGCTTTAACATCTCTGATATTTTTCTGTTTCTCAGTCGAAACTGTAACATTTTCTGTGACAATGACTCATCCATCTACAGCTAGAGTGAAATTCCAGGTAAGCATTAAACATTATCCTCTGCTCACAATAGTTAAGTAAGTGTGTGCTCTTAGGGTGCTTTCCTAGGATTTTAGAGCACTTTATGACCATTCATTCATTAATCCCCTTCGAAGAAAGCTGAAGAAAATAAAACGTAGACTACCTTATTCTCATAGAGTTTGATTAATTTAAACATGAAAGCCCATACGTAATTCCACGCATGTAAGGCATTCCAGTGCTTGGTTAGCACTGTATCCCATTACAGGAAAACCATCACACAGTGTACCTTAGTGTTTGCAGGATATTTTTCTTTTTCCTGCAGCATTACAGTAAAAATAGTATACGATGGAAGTGATCTAAAAAGTAATCACAGAAATAGATGGGCAACTGCTCTTGAGATGTGGCGTTGAAATGCACACCTTACCTGGTTATTTACCAGTTACACGAGCTGTGCAGCGGCTCCGGAATCGCGCGTCGCAAGCAGACTGGTCCCTGCTGGGATGACGTCCTTCTCCCTCTGGTTCTGGACGTGTTCCTATAGCAACACTCTACCTATGCGACTACGGATAATACTGTAATAGTATCGCATTTTCACGTGCATAATCCAGTCTCATGATTCTTTAAAGACTTTCATCCCTGAAAAAAATTACACAGGTATTCAGCATCTTCAAGTAATCCACAGCAAATCACGGTTAGAGGCAGAAAGGCTGTTGAGGCAATAGAGTCTGTAGGAATCGGAGGCAGAAGGAGTCAAGGGGAGAGCATGCTGTTGGTAAATGCCCCTGTTTATTACCCACTCAGTGTGTTCCCTTAACATTCACAAAAATGTTGAAGAAGTCCTCTGCAGCCTTCCACCTACAGTGTGAAAACTATGTTGTTGCTGTTTGAATCATTTCTATTGTGTCTGATCCCAGTGTTTGTGCTTGTTACCTCTGTCTTCATGGGCTATTATTTCTTTGTCCTAAAATAAAAAACCGTGCAAACACACTGGACTACAATCTGCACTCTAAAAAAATACGTTTTTCTGTAAGCATTCTATTCTTTGCCTCAATTTCCCTCATGGATAAGCCTTCACTGGATTTTTTTTTTTTTACTTCAGACTTGCACGTTTCTGTAAAAGGTTTACTTTTCACATGTGATGCTACTGTGTGGTTTTTCCTTCTGGTCTGACATCCGTGCCTTTGAATTCTTCTAGATGAGAAGCTGGTCATTTCATTTCCAGTAATTCAGAAGAGAGGAAAATAAATGTGTACATATATTTTACAAGTGGAAATAAATAGGCCCCTTAGGTAAAAACACATCATTCCAGGCTGTGATGTGAAGTGTGTTCATGTATTGGAGGGCAAATGCACTGAATTATAACAAAATAAAAGCTTTTCTTGGTAACTGCTGCTCCTAATCTCTCAACCTAGACTTATTCCAAACTGATCGGAAAGACTCTCTCGAATATGATTGCATTCCTTACGATCACCAAGTAGATGACATTCTCTCAGGAATATTCCAGAAATACAAAGCCTGTAATAGAGGTTTTCCCAAATCTTATTATTGCAAACCTCCCTTCTCTTAGTAGCCCTTGCATTTAGGTATTACAGGAATTATTTTTCATATTCAGGGCTGACCTGCACCAAGATCAAAATCCTATTGTTAGAAATCTAAGTTTTGCAGAGCTGACGTTATAAAAGCTTCAGAAAGCAGGAGGATCGCCGAGTTTCGTTTATCAGGAATCTGGCTGTATTTCAGAAAAATAAAATTCGGAAAGAAAAAGCATTATGAATACCTCTGCCTATTTGTTTGAAAAAGCTTACACTTGTTAAGCACAGAATTTCTGAGTGGTTTTTCAATCCGGTTTAATAATTTAAATGATAGACGCTTGTCTATTAATAAATGATTCGTCAGAGGTAGCCTTTTTAATAGGTGAAGAGAAAGGAGAGGAAGCATTGCTTACTGGTGACCGCTATTTCGGGATTGTACTTCTAATTCTAGCACTGACTCACTGTAGCCTTGGAAAGTTACAGTGCTTTTGTTCTAGAAAATACTAAGCAAAGAGGGGAGCCATTCTGTTCTAATAGCAAACATCCATTTTATTGTAACGCTGCCTGGAGTTCATTTACAGGAAAAATCCAATGCCTTTGTTCTTTCTCTCTGGGCAGCTAAGAAGTCTCGCAACTAAGTGCTCCCAGTTTCTAGTTCTGCATCTTCCAGTACCGGTTCCTTTATTTGCAGTTATCAAAAGATTAAAGTTATCCAGCTATCTAGAGTTACTCATGCCGGTTTCTGAAAAGAGATTAACTCAATTACACGGGCAGAATAAAGGGAATGTTGCTCAAATGGAGGAGGACAAAAAAAAAAAAATAGCTGTTCCTTCCCCCACAGCTTCGGCAAAGTGGATCCGGCTAGCTCAGAAATCTCCCAGGGTCTGAGCAGGCGAACGTATCGGTGATCCCTTTTGCTAGAAAGCCAAGCTGTCGCTTTCGCAGGCGCGACGCCGCACGCTTCCCTCCAGCCACAGCTGCTCCCGCTGCCTCTGCAGCTCCAAGTGGGGGACTGGTGCCTCACGCCCGACGGGCTGGTTTCATCTGGGCAGGATCTGCGTTACTTTTGCCCAGAGAGTAATTCCTTAATTGCTGTATTTTCCCTTCATGCCATTATCAGGAAGTTAAACTTTTTAATCAGAAACTTTTAGAATTAGCCAGCTGCATAGGCAAACATGTGCACATTTTTGCAAGTTTCACTTTTTTGTATGTTTTTCTGGTTGGTTGGCCGGGTTCTGTAACAGCCACACATCAGAGGCCTGTCCTTCGTAGCTACAAAATACTTTTTGATAATAAATTTGGTTTTTAGTGAAACTCTTACCCAGCCTATGCTTATTCCTCCTGCTGTCAGGAATTTGTGCTTCAAGCCAAACCAGCTCAGGTCCTCCAACGCCGACGTTTGATTTCACGAGATGGTACTTTGATCCGAGAAGTGTGCCACTACAGCAGTGGCCTCTGGAGGGATTTGGAGGTAGAAGGCCGTCTCGTTACCCTGAGTAATCCTTTGTGTTCATGTGACAATTCTCTGCACTTAAAAACAAAAATGTGTTCTTTTTCAAGATTTAACATGTATCATCCCCTCTCTTCACAGTATTCCAGAAGACTGCCTAGAATATGACCAACATATTTTAAGTAAGTAAAGATGACCAGATATTCATTAGGGTTCAGTAGCCACAAGTCTCTTCAAAGTGGGTGAAGCAGCTGGGGTTACTGTGACCTTCTATAGAAATATCAGAATATGGAATTAGAAGCTTTCTCGTAGGTATTTGAGTCTGAACATCAAGCATGTCCCTGAAGAATGCCTGGTCTGGGAGGAGGCTCTAGGTGTGTCGCATTACCCCAAAGTGTTCAGATTTCTGCACAAGCATCTATACAAAAAGAAGGAGCGCCACCTTCCTTTACATTATTTTACGGGATTTTACAGTTTTTATCAACCTCTGTTTGTGTATGAGTGTTCTCTAGCTGTGCTCTGATGTCTAGCAAGCCAATTAAAACTGATATAGCCATCAGTTTATTGATGCCCTGCTTTAAACCATGAGATAGCCATTGTTGTGAATTTCACTGGGGCCTGGCTGGAGTTTTACCTGAACTTCTCCAGTAATTGTACTAAACAATGCAAACTGCAAGTCTTCTTGTGTCTACAGAACGTGACAGGGATTTGTAGACTGCTGCTGATCAATATGGGGGTTTGCTGCCATGTGTATGTAAAATCTCAGGTAAGGTGAGGCCACATAGCTAAAAATGAGTGAAAACAAAGTAGATAAATGGATTGAAAGGAAAATGCTATGTATCGTGTGTATGTATGTGCACATATAAAATCTGGTTCAAAAGAGACTTGTTAGGACTGAACAAGTCTGAGCGAGAATTAATGGCCCACACCTGGGAATAAGAGGTGAATTCTCAAGTATCCAGGTTTAGTAACTGCCACACCTGTCCTATATTCCCAAAAGCATAAATGAGGTCTGCAAGGATTTAGATAGCTTAGCTTCTGAATGCACCGTGCCATGGCTCTTTTCCAAGGCATCATCAGTCACCGCATGAAAATCCCCACCCATAATTACTAGGGCATTATTTGTCACGGGGTATACCCTAGTGAAGAACTTCACCTTATTTGTATGATATCAAGAAGAGTAAATAGTTTGGGGGCTGAATTTTATCCAGACTTCAAAATGGTTCTTCAGAACAGAAGCCTGAAATAAATACCCTTCCAGAAAAGCAATGGAATTGAAGAGACGTAGCTCTGTTTCTTCTTCAGCCTCATGGTGCTGGGAGAACAAGGACACAAACTTCTTTCTTATCAATGGCTTTATTATTCCCTGCAACTTATATGACCTCTGAAATACCATGAAAAGCTCAATGAACAGCCACTTGAAAAAAGAAACTGAGAGCTTGTCACCTGGTAGGGGATAGTCCATCCGCTTGCTTACTCTGCCTCACTTCTGTTCATAGACGTGAACAGAAAATGAGTTATTTATGCCTGGATCACACAGAATAAGTGGGAGGACAATTTGAGAAAGCGTCCTGGCAATTGCAGTGTGTCTGTCATTGACCTCCTGCTGCTACCGTCTAGGAGAATTTTGTGCTAGATAATCAGTGACAGTGGTACTTTGTCAGGCAAGTAGAGCCTATCTCTTGTCCCCAACAGAAAAGCAGCACTTACCTCGACAGTGCCATCTTCCTCCCAGGAAGCTGACTCTCTGCATTCTGTGAGTTAACTGGTTTTTCGTTTTCGGCCTCCTGAAGTGGGAGAAAATTGCAAAGAAACAGTGGGGCACAACTCTCCCTCCTTTGGCTCTGCCTACCTTCTAACATACTACAGACTCCCAGAACAAAGCAGTTACACTTACACTTGCAGACACCTGAATATCTCTGTCACAGTGAATTACCAGGCACAATCTAGTGACAAGTTTCTACTGAATATGAACACTGCAGCCAAAGTTGTTGAAAAAGCCATTTTGGTAGCACATCCCAGGGACAACAGTGTCACTGGAGAAGGGCTCATCTGATTTTCTCTCCTCTCAGCAGTAACTAGATCAGATTTTCTTCTGATAGTCAGGAGAAGCTTTATGCTCCCTCCACCGCTAGCATGTCCTTTGAGGTCATGTTTCTGCATCTTACTGGCCTTAAAAAACAGCTCAGCAAATCTCTGTACAGAGGAAACTCTCCTCGTTCTGAGTTGTTTAGCCACCGTGTAGGGTTTTCATGCATCAGGCATGATTTATTTTGTCAGAAGTTCCTACATAATTAAAACACCAACTGAAATTATTGTGAATTTTGCCCAAGGAAAGAATTCAGGATCAGCAATATTGCAACGAAGTTGATGTTAGTGACTTAGAGGGGAACAGCCTGTCTGTGAAAATCATAGAATCATAGAATAGTTTGGGTTGGAAGGGACCTTACAGACCATCCAGTTCCACCCCCCCTGCCGTGGGCAGGGACCCTTTCCACCAGCCCAGGGTGCTCCCAGCCCCGTCCAACCCGGCCTTGAGCACTGCCAGGGAGGGGGCAGCCACAGCTTCTCTGGGCAGCCTGGGACAGGGCCTCACCGCCATCACGGTGAAGAATTCCTTCCATAAATCTCATCTAAATCTCCTCTCTTTCAGACAAAATTAGAGTAACATGCAAAGGAAAAGCTGATGAGGACACAGAGTGCTTTAAGACACACTGGCCTGCTCTCGTAGACTCCCAGCGGTGCATGTGCACTGGTGGGCCATGTATTTGCCAGCACCGCTTGGCAGGGACTGAGACTTACACTGCTCAAGCATGGTGGCTTCCCTGAAGACTGTTTCTCTGCATACCCAATGTTTGCTGAACGTGCACATTCCAAAGAGGGCTTTACCAAGGTGCACACAATTGTAGAAACCTGCAAAGCACACGATGACTGTGGTAAAACCCACAATCGTTTGTCCAAGTTTTTGAGACCCTGCTCCAGGGAGTACAGCCATTGCTTTGAAGTCACCCACAGTCCCAGTGGAGATGTGGTTTGGCAGTTGGAGAAAAGGACTTTGCTTACCAGGAAATCAAGTTCTTCGGGGTACATTGTTTCTGTGTACCTTCATCTCCTGTCCTCTTTTTCACAGAATTGTAGAATTATGAAGGTTGGAAAAGGCCTCTAAGATCATCAAGTACAACCATCAACCCAACCCCACCATGCCTGCTAAACCACGTCCCGAAGTGCAATATCCACACATTGTTTGAACCCCTCCAGGGATGGTGACTCCACCACCTCCCTGGGCAGCCTGTTCCAATGCCTGACCACTCTTTCAGTAAAGAAATTTTTCCTAATATCAAATCTAAACCTCCCCTGACGCAACTTGAGGCCATTTTTCCACTTGTGTAAAGCCCTGTGACATTAAGGGACTCAGCGGGTGGGACAGGACTGAGGAGTGCTGGTCTTGTCATTCCTGCAAACCAAACGAAGACAGGATGAGTGCACAGAGGCGTGCGTGTACTCCTAGCAGGAATACACGCGTAGGCAGCCGGTCCCAGAGAAATCCAGCTAGGGGAGACTACCTTGCAGCTAACAAGCTAATGGGGGACAGTGTGCTACGTTGTTGCCGAAACTAACTGGAAAATGTTGGGCAAAAATGACAATGCTTTAAGCACAAAAAGTTTATAACAAAACATTTCATTTGTGTGAACACTGTCTCAAGGTAGGGACATTTATTCAGCACTAGTGTATGGCGTCAGGAGAGAATGCTGCAGCGTATTCTGAAACAGTCTCTGTGTCTTTGGCTTTCCTGATGTGAAGGCACACTCCCTGTGCTACCTGAAGCTGAAGAGCCTCCATGCTTTTACTTTCTTTCTAAGCATTTTTAAACAGATTTCTGGAAAGATTTTGAGTAGGCTTAAAATTTGATACACCACATGTTCTAATACTCTACCACCAGATGGACTTTTTTTAGCCGTGACTGATATATGTAGATACAAGGACTTAGAAGTATTTCAGTGCTGCGAGGGAGATTTGATTTGACTAGATAGCTCTGAGCCCACTGAAACAAACAGGCAAGCAGCACTGGGGCCAAGTCTGGCTTCCTAAAGGCTGAGTTTGCAGTTGTTGTGTCGGAAGGTCTGAGCTCTACCTGCAGCGTTTCCCACACTTTGAACATCTAGCCTTTTCTCACAACACTAACACAGATACTTGGAGTTTGATTGCCTTCCATAAAATTTAGGGACCAGTTTTTGCATATCCACTGGAATCAGCAGCTGAGCTTGCACAGCTATGTGCAAGCGGCAACTATAGTTAGGAAACCCACAGTGTCTTGCGCTTCCATAAAAGAGAAGGAAACAGGAGCCTGAAACTTTTATCAGTGAGATGCTGAGCTGGGTGAGTGGTGTTCCGTGCAGTTTATCAATAAAGGAGAATAGTCATTGCCATGTGGTGAGGGGTCTAGACCCTACCATAGACCCTACCATAGAGGCAAATGATCTCTTGATGACTTAATTTAAACGTAAATGATCCCTAAGTCCTGCACTTAGTTACAGAAATAATTCAATCTACTAAGCCTTTCTAAAAGGCCCCAGAACATTCATGCTGGCTGGAACAGCCCCTTTTTTGTGGAAAATACCAACCCACCATGAACTGTACTGTCCTATCCAACCTAAATACCAGCTGTGCTGGCTGTGGTAACTGTCAGCAATTGTTTCCCTGACAGGGAGCAACAGGGTTCTGTGCCACATTACACTTCTCTGTCCTCTTTTGGCAGCTGAGTGTCAGACTGCAGACAACACGCACGCATCCTTTCCTACATGGTATTTAAAAGGATTTATCCTCCCCATGCTATGGGTTCTGTGGCACGCGGGTTTTTAAATCATCATCTTCCTTTTAAAATTGTGCATTTTATAAAATAAAATCCATTACTGTGGCACCCAACACTGAAGTACGTTGCATGAATTCTTTTTAGAACCGTGCAACTAGTGTAATTAAAAATCTGGAATTTTGCCTGCTTTTAAAGAATATAGAAGTTATTTTTCTAAAATTAAATTTTACTTCGCCATGTTATCTTTCACTTTATGTTATATTTACCATGTTTATGTCATATATGTGAGCAGTTTGTACTGCTCATATTCCCCATTAATAGAATGTTGGGGTTCATTAAGGAATGTAATGCTGATATTAGTATATTACCTGTAGCTTGGATAAAATTAGCATCTAGCTTAATTGTTTAGTCCTGAAAGAATTATTCAGAGTGAATAATTTAGACTCCAAAAACTTATTCCCATTTCCTATCTTTAATTACAGCAGTAGAAGGGAAAAAATAGATGTTTTTGCAGTATGGGAACCCAATTGCATAGCTGATTCATTTTTCCCTTAGAAACGCAAGTAGGTTTCAAGGACTTACTGTCTGGAATCAGAAGCCTCACAGCCCTGGGCTCTTGCTGAACAATTAGCTTTGATCATATTTAGCTCCACTAATAAGTATATGACCAGGTAAGTCACATGATGTTGTTGCCACCTCCTAGTTGAAGGGCAGTGCCTTTTCATCATTTCTTTACGAGGATTTAGGTGCGAAAATATCTTGTAAACAGACTAGCACTGTCACTGACTTTTTACTTTCTGAAATATTAGTGCAAACAAAATATCATTGTTGTGCTCCCATCAAATGAATGAAAAAGATGATGGCTTCCATCAAAAGCAGTCTTCTGGTTTTATTCATATGAATTCTGATAATGTTTGTTTAAAGCACTCAGTAGCTCAGCTGTCAGCTGCCTTTAAAAACTAAGCGGAAGAAATGTTTTGTTCCAAGCATCATAATTTGAGGTAGTGAGCCCTGTTTTCCTCTAACACTTTGGAATGTTCTTGTAACCTCCCAGCTTCAGCTTCTGGATTTTTATGGGACTGTGATTCTTTCAGGAAAAGTCTCCTGATCGTTAGACTTCCCTGGTTTGTGATTAACTCTTATTGCACTTAGGACAGAGATTTGTTTTACCTGAAGCAGAAGATTGCAGTTTGAAAAGAAAAATGTAAATGCAAACATCTTGCGGAACTCATGTGGTGGTGAGTGATGTCTCCTTATTTTCACGTGTGAGGCTGGCATGCGGAATGTTGGTGTGGGCGACGTCTCCTCCCGTGAAGGCGCAGAAGGCAGAATGGGTGTCACCTCAGCAGGCAGGAGTGCCAGGTCCTTTCGCTGGGTGTTTTCCAGCGGCCTTTGGAATCCTTGCAGGGAACGAAGGGCTGTTTCTCACATCACCCGCCAGCGGCTGCAGGAGAGCCAGTGCTGCCCATCAGCCTGCTGCGTGGTCAGTCCTGAGGTGAAGTCACTCCATGGCGGGGTCAGCGTGCTGCAGGTGGGCACTTCAGCGCCGTGTGCCAGCTCGCGAGTGTAAGCTGCCTCTCAAGGCTCACCTTTGAGCAGTGGCTGTTCTCGGGAGAGTCAGGGAAATTCGGATGCCAGAAGTATTGCTGTTATTAGCTTGAAACCAATAACAAAACCGATCATTTTCAAGCTGAGGTTGCCTCTGACTTGCTTCCTTCCTCTGTGTGTCTGTTGTTCCCCGGTGCTGGCAGTTGCTTTGATTGCGGTTTGGATTCATTGATGATGTCACCAAGTGACTCGAAGAACTTTGCAGAGCTTCCTTGTGACTCCCTTCCCTCTCACTGCCTTTGCCATTTTTCATTTAGTAGGCCAACTCCTGCTTAGATTACTCATGCCAGTAATCCCTGGGCTGGCAGTGGGATAATTGGAGAAAGCTGAATTTAGCTCAACAGGGAGGTCAAATTTTCAGATACAAGACAGCATCCACACTGAGCAGTAAAAGTGCTTTCTGTTAGTACAGAGTCAATACTTATAAAACCTGACATTTTAAAACATGAGTCAAGTGAGGCCCCAAACTTTTCTGCCACTGAAGTCAAATGCTTTGTGACATTAATAAAAGGAGGGTTGCACCCTTAGTCCTTAATTCTATAGATACTTCGAGCATCGAATATTTGCAGGCTGGGAATCAAAAGCTGCTGGGTAGGTAGTGAGGCTGTGCCATTGTCTGACTTGTGAATCACACAACAGCTTCAATGTAAGAAGAGTGGAAAGAAAGAGCCCACCAGACCCTCGAGCGCTCTGAGAGGCCTCGTGCGGTTCTCATCCCACTGAAGCCTGCCACGGGTTCAGCAATGTGTTCGTCTGTGGAGCCACAGCGTGAGGCTTTCATATCTGTACTATACCACAGAATGTAACTTTTAACCAAATTTTTACTCTTTAGTTAATTTTGATCCTTGTAACAATCTCCCCTAAAGAGGAGTAAAGTTGATTTAGAGGGGATGAGAACATAGAACTTAGTCTATGTCAGGGACTACATTTTGTGACTGGATGTGTCATGTACTGAAGTACATAATTAAGAAATGGCTTGACTCTCTTTTTATAAGTTGGTGTTGCTCTTCCTTTCCAGTCCCATGGCTCTCATTTTTTGTATCTTGTTCTTCTGATTGTAAATTCTTTGTGTTGCGAAGGCTCTCTTTTTATACTTCTGGAAAGTGCCTAACACGTTTTGGTATTTCCATAATATAAATATTTTTATTTTATTTTTGCAGGTACTCCCAGAACAATGTCCACAGTGCAAACAAGAACTGCTTTGAAAGAGTGATGAAGCCTGAGCCACACTGTACCATCTTTTTGAAAGTCTTCTGAGGTCAGCAAAAAGTAACATCTAAGTCAGTGGCAAGGTTTCTCATTACTTCAGTAGCCTTCTTAAAATGTATTGGCCCATCTTTCTAAATGAGCCTTCTGAAAACCAGAGGATTTGGGATTGACTGTACGTAGTCTCCTTGCACATTGCCAACGTTATGGTTACCCCAGTAAACTACCTTTTGCCTTAAAAGAACAGGTGTGAATAATGTTACAGGATCTCTACATGAGTATTTTTAAAGGATTAAGGCAAAGGCAGAACACATGTATAATAGATAAACCAGGCTATTTTCTTCTTGTGTGATTCAGTGCTACGTTGCAGTGTTCCCACAGGTGCGCTCTGGAACAGTTACCAATATACGTGCTTAGCCTTAGCTGCTACTTTAGTCAGTGTTGCAAATGAATATTTTTAGGAGGAGCTGATAATCATAACATGCTTTGGGTATCAGAGTGAATTACTCACACAAGTGAGGAGATGATACTCTTGCTCTAACTAACAGGATTTTGTCAAATAGTGATGCTAACCCAGGTGTGCAGCCCAGCTGACCTTGCGCATGACAAGACTATCGAGACCCTGTTATTTCAGTATCTAGTTTTATGTGCAGTTCAGGGCACTGAAATTTGTGAGTCTAAGTTTCCTCCATAGCTCATGTAGGCACTTTGAGAGCATCTAAATTAAACGCCTGAAGTAGGTGTCACCTGGTGCGAACACAGGTACAAGCTATGTTCCAGTTTTCTGGGTTTACAAGGAGGTTAAATCTCTGGTTTTAGATTACATCCTGGATGATGCCATGAGAAGTAGCCAGCCATATTCTTAGAGTTATAATCTTCAGAGAGTATTTTGAGAGTACTCTGTCCCCAAAAGCAGATTTGGGAACTGAGTCTGGAATATCATCACTACCCTGTTACTATTCTGCTGCCTAATTTGTATGCCAGCTAAGGGGCTGCACCAGTTCCTGCTCAGGTCAATGAGAGTCTTCAATTCAATAGGCTAGGGTAGGGTCTAGGAAAAAAATAAAAGCTTTATTTCCTGTGTGCTCCCTTAAGGACACAATGGCAAAAATCGAAAAGAAAAGAACAAGATTTTCATGGCAGTTCACTTCAGAAATAAATTTATTTCAAGATAAAAGTTAATTTATCTTTTCCATGAAAAAAAAAAATTAAAATAGCAAGGAAATATATGAAAAATCATGTTTCATTTGTAGGGAGGCAGTAGTCAAACTTTTGCAGGCTCATTTGTTGTGATATGAACTCAGGACAGAGGAGAGATGAAATTCTCAGCTTTGCTACTTATTTCTTGTGTGGCCTTGGCAAGTCATTCCGTCTCCTGGCTCTCTAGCTGTGAAATAGAGAGTAACAACACCGCTCCACCTCCCAGGGAGATGTAAGCATGAATGAATTCAGTATTATGAGCTATTCATGATGAGAGAAACCACTGAAGTTTGTAAGGTAGACAGAAGACTGGAAAGTAAATTCAGGTGTAAAAGAAGGGAGGTTATTGTTTAGTCTGAGGTAAAAGACTAGAGAGAGAATGGATCATTCGTGGATAGGCCAAATACTGAGCAAAGGGATAACTGATGCATACCAGTAGGAGAACTGTAAACATGACTTGGGGAAATCTTGAGGCAAAGGTGATGGCCTAATGCTGCAGGAGAAAACAGTGTGGTGAGAGGTGAGGATCATTACTGTCACATCCTTTTTTGTGGTATTTCAACTGTATGTTCTTTGGAACAGAACTTAATCCTGTGTCTGAGAAGCATTTGGAATATTCTGAGCACCGTGAATACGGTCAGTGAAATATGGTCCCGACTATAAAAGAGGAACTATGTATGTAATGGCTCATTAACCATGCAAAAATTGTGAACAGATAAACCACGTACCACTTCACAGACTGATTGTACATGATTACAGTGGCAAGCTGGAAACCAACCGGGTTATGAGCACCATTTGAATGGAGGTGAGCAGTAATCAGGCAAGTGAAAAGATGCTGCCGGTCAGCTAACCTGGTAATTGCAAAGGACTGAGCTCCTGGGAGAGGAGCCAGAAGCCAGTAGAGCACGAGGACAGCAGGGGTTGAGGATATGGTCACAGAGACCCTGAAGACAAGGGGAATGATACGAAAAGGGAAGAGGAGGGGAGCATGGATCTGAGATGGTTCACATTTGAGGTGTAAACAGTGTTTCTCCAAAGGAGAAAAGCTGTAATGATCAGTAATTAAGTAGTCTGTCCTTGGACCAACCGGCACATTGAAACTGGTAACCAGTCACTGGCTGCCTTGCTCAGCTGAAGGGAAGGCTCTGGTTGACTTGTCACACTGTGCTGCGCAGGGATCTGCCAGCCTCCGAGGCTTTGGCACATAAAGCCTTTTCCTTTGAAAATGGTCACGTGTGGCAGCTTTTATGTGCGGCATCGTGCTTCCCCTCCCTGGGGCAGAAAACACAGGCAAGGGGAGAAGCTTGTTCATGACACCACAAGAAGTAAGATGGTAGACTGCCCGCTCTTTATCCGCGTTGGAAACTACTGCTGCCCCATCCCTGCCTGCTCCCCTGGTGCGCCCAGGGCACAGCACTGCGCCCAGCAAGGACAGCGTCTCCTCGTCCCTTCCAGGGCAGCCACACTGTCCTCCCTGCTCCACGGGGCCCATCCCTGCCCCAGCCAAACCTGCCTCTGGCCCTGACCCTTCTGCAGCGGGAGAGAGGAGCTGTCGGGCCGCGCTGGCATTCACCCCGGCGAGCTCCGTGTGCAGGCAGGACACTCCGGCGCTCTGTCGGCAGCAATGAAACATTCTAGTTTAACAAGGCAGTAAAATAAGCGTGTAATAGCACTCCGATTCTTAACGGGGCTGCCCACACGCCATGTTCTGTGCGTACTTCCAATCCGTCGTGTCGGGAAGCAGCGTGCCGCGCTGCCCAGGCAGCCCGTGAAGACAGCCAGGAGCCGTTCTGCAGCCCAGGGGAGCCACGGCCCGAGAACAGCGCGGGAGCTGAGCGCCGGTGAAATGGGGAGACTTCAGCGTTCCGGTGCAATTAAAAACTCCTCAACAGGCACAAAATTCACTAATACGCAGCAGATATTTACATTCCTCCACGACTGTGCGTTCCTGCTCAGTTTCCTTCCCGACCAGCAGAAACCAGCACAGCTGGCTCTGCAGCAATGACTTTGGGTGCTGTCCTGGCTTGTGGAGCGCTTCTCCCGTCCTCCCCCAGCTCCCAGCCAGCAAGACCTGCGCTGAGACGGAAGAACAGCACCCTCAAGAGTTGACAGCCACGCCACTCCAGGGATCCCCGGCACGCAGCAGACACATCCTTCCTCTTTTAGTGAACTCAGCTCCCTGACACGCCTGACCGAAGCAACGAGAACCAAAGTTTTCTCTTGGCGTTGGGTTTGCAGTATTTGGTAGCAGTCACTGTCGACACGGATGCGGCCACGTGCATTTGTGCTTGGCTGAGGGTTGATAAGCTTCTAAACATTTTATTTGCCTTCAGAGAAGGAGGGACAATAAAAAGACAAAGAATTGCCTTACCAGTCTAAGTCTGGGAACCTGGTTTTGTACCATATTAAAACAATTTGAGCAGGAATTTATGTTTTCGTGTAAAAAGAGATTATATAAAAGTTCTTAACTTAGATAAAAAGGGTCTATGTAAAAAAAAAAAAATACTGAGCAAACCAGTCCTTAAATTGTGGGGACTTGTTCCTTAATTACAGTAATTAGGAATGGAATCTGATCCTAAACTTTCTGATTTACTTTGAATTTCTTTTAATATGTGGTTAGGCCTTAATTTCAGAATGATTATAAAACGTGAGAGCATTTTAAGACTACAGAGGCGTAGGTATTGTTATTAAATGACAGACTTGGTTACACACTTCTGCTGCTTCATGCAGCACTGACCTTCTATTTTCAATGTCCATGGCGTGTTCCTGGTTCTGCCGACTTCGGAGTCGGGTAAGGCCCGTCGAAAACTCCAAGTTTAAACTGCTTGCCAGCTGCTGTTCCAGACGGTATTCCTCCCTGCAGGCAAAACGTCCAGCTCTGGGTTTGTCCCTTTTCTGGGAATGGGTTCCCTTGGGTAGAGCAAGCAGAACTTGGACAGCCAGGTGCCCTCGGTGACATCTCACTCTCCACTCGGAAGCATCCAGAACTCACTCCTGTCACCGGCTGGAGGCTTTTCCCCCGGATCACGACTTGGTTCAGAGCTGTTCTCGAGGCGGTGCCGCAGCTCCCCGCGGACCACAGAGCACCCTGCGAGGCCCTGCCGCTGCGCTGACGCCAGCACCAACCCATTTAGGAGAGACTGACTGGACAGACAAAGAATTTAGGATTGATTTTTTTTTTCCCCTGTTGATGGTGAAAGGTGAAAAGTATATTCCGTAGCCTTTAAATTCAAGTGTTTCCCTCCCGTAACTACAGAATCCATTCTCCTGAGAGGACACTAGCATGCAAAAGCCAACTGACTCCACCGGCCTTGCTTTTGCTCATGAAACTGAGGTTCACGCGCGAATCGTGCAATACAAACACATGGGTGCCTGGCACACCGTAGTTCTGTCTCCTGTTGGAGACTTTGTTAGTTATTTTTAATCGCAAGGGATCTGTCAGACCCCTTCTGAGCAAGGAATTCTCTGTCACAGGTCGCTGTCTTACTAGAACGTCCAGAACGTGGAACTGCAACTTTTTCTCCCGCCATTGCTGCGTTTGAACCCTTTCCCTGCAAACCCTCCCGCAGCAGCCCGCAGCCCTGGGCCCGCACCCGTCCCCGCGCCGGGACCGGCCCCTTCTCTGCGCCGCTCTCCCGGGGGGCCGCGGGGTCCCGAGGAGCGGTCCGCAGCCTGCGGGGGGAAACCGCCCTCACCTCGCCCCGCCGAGCGGCACCCCG
>Ga0065711_1040304_pt1 | contig 17078 bp, 7 predicted proteins | sample Hoacrofraction12_FD_59098 | JGI IMG/M metagenome (GOLD analysis project Ga0065711, IMG submission 59098) | Hoatzin crop microbial communities from Cojedes, Venezuela - Epithelial fraction 12 v2 (version 2) | ecosystem: Host-associated > Birds > Digestive system > Esophagus > Crop | place... | reverse complement strand
GGGGGGGGGGGTGTCGGCAGTTCCCTCCGCGGGAGGGGCTCACACCACGCATGGGAGAGGCCCCTTTCGCCCCGGAACCCGCCAGAGCGTACGGGTCAGGGGCCAGGTCAGAGAGGGCTGCTGGGGGGGGAGGCGGGGTCTGCGGGTTCCAGCAGGCTTGCAAACCACGCTGCAGCCCGGCAGACCGCGGCTCGAACACCCGTACCGCGGCTCTCACTGGATTTCCACGCACGCCTGTGTCGGAGGGGTGTTCACCCCATCGCCCGGTCCGAGGGGCACACTGACACCCGTGGGAGCAGTTACCTCCCCCCAGCCAGAAGCGCGGGCCGAGGGGCAGCATGGCCGCATCCAGCCCTCCCCACCTCCAGGGCAGTGAGGCCAGGGGGGCCCCCCAGCTGTGCGGGGTGGGGTGCATACAACCCCGGCCCCCACGCGAGAGCAGGCTGCTCCCGAAGAGCTGGACACGTCTTCTGCAGATGGCAGCGTCATCGCTGGCAACGTGAGCCCCCCTCCTAGAGCCACCGGCGCTACGCCGGTCCCAGATGCTCGCTGGGCAGAGGAAGAGAAAAATACCTTCAGGACAAGGAGCGAAAGCGTCACCCGGGGTGGGCAAAACCACGAGACACAAAGAGCCACCAGAAGGCCCGAGGCTGGCGCCTTGAATCCTACTTGCAGCTGTGCTCGTAGTTGTTGCCACCAGGAGCTGCAGCACAGCGAGCTTTGCCGTGCACGTGGCTGGCAGGCGTTTTGGTTGTGGCCTTTGGGGACCAAGACCTCCCAGGGTGCGTGCGGGCAGATGCGCGTGGCCTGCTGGATTTAAGAAGGGCTCATTGCATGGTGGAAAGCCCTTTCTTACCCATCAGCTCACTCAAAACCCTCGTAGCTATTCACCTGGCAGTGGCACCACATTGTTTTGGAGGGAAAGCTATGGAAGTAGGCGGCATAAGCTTAACACTGAGAACATGCATTTTTTAGAGGGGCATTTTGCAGGGAAATAGCTTTGTCTGTGTTTAACAAAGCCATTAAAAAACATCGTGTCAAACATAGCTGGGCAAGTCAGCCCGTGCCAGAAGGGGAGGGAAAGCCATGGAAAACTCTTGTGTTATGATGACAACAACATTTTATGGCAGCAGCGGTTACAGCTTTCAAGCAAGTGAAAAGCAGTTCAGTTTCTTGCCTTACTTTGTGGGCAGAAATGGTTGATGTGCAGCAGCCAATGAGCCCTGTACTGGTCCCATTCCCACCCTGGAAATGGCTGTGACTTCTTTTCAGGGGGGACACACTTCTGGCGGTGACACGCATGGCAGCGATACGCGTGGCGGCACCCACTGGGAAACAACACGAAGTCCCATTGGCCAAAGAAGAAAGTGATGAGGAGGGCTTGCGCAAATCTTAGCGTAATACAAGCCTCCTTCCTACAGGTGCACACTGACACACACACACACTTAGACACAAGAGGTGCTATGCAAAAAAACCCCGCAAAAATGTCACCTTTTGAAATTGTTTTTACATCCTGAGTTGTAAAATTTCTTTCCTGATTTCTCTTCGCTTCAGAAATACAGATTCTTTAAGAATACATTGTTAAAGTGTGGCATCTTTAAAAATGATTGTGAATGGACATGCCCAGTGCCTTGATATATAACTCTCCCAAGGTTCTTGTACTTAAATACCTTACGTGAAGATGCCCACGAACCTTTCCACTGGCCCTTTCTCATGGAGAATGGGCATTGCTGTGGGGGAGACCCACCCTTGCTAACTGATGCAGCTCGGCTGGGCCGGCCACCTGCTCCCTATTATCCCTCACCTGACTGCAATTTAAACCACTCTTGGTTTCAGCTTCCATCCATAGACAGACACAAGGTGGAGGTCAGCAATGGCCTGGGGGTGGTGGACGGGCAGTGTGTCCAGTCCTTGTCTCTCTGCCCGGGTTAATCCCGTGTCTGAGGGGGAAACACTCATCTCCCATGGCTGGGGCCGTCGCATTCGGAGATGGGTGATGGCTGATGCAGTCTAGGCTGTGTGGCTGCTGCCAGCCCTGCTGAGGACACTACTAAAACCCAGTGCTGGGGCTTGTGGCAACCCCCTGCACTACAAGGAGAGTGTAAACATCCTCCCAGCCCTGGCCAGTGTCGCAGGTCAGCACCTCCTGCCTGCACCTACGCCAGGAAACAAAGCAGGATGGGGGCACCAGACTGGCCGCAGACTGGTCTGCCTCTGCCACGCTGGCAGGAGTCAAGAAACACCCTCCCAGACAGTGCTTGTCTGTGGGCTGGGGACTCCAAACAGGCAGTTCCATTGTGCCCACACCGTTCTGGGGAGGGAGGGGAAGAGAGGAGGGGAATTAGCAGTCAGGCAGTGCTCTTGGCCCCAGGGCTGGAGAACGGTTCCCAGCTGGTTCTGCAGACTGGCAGGGATGCAGCCACCAGAGACCACCCTCCACTTACCTAAAGCTTTTTCTCTTCCATAAACCCTTTTCCCCGCTGGGGAGGTCAGGCTGTGTTTGGCTTGGATATGAAAACTGGTGCCTCTCCCCTCAACCTGCTGGGCCGCTTTGTCCCCCTGAATTAGCCAGCATTGTTTCAACTCATTGAATAGCCTGGACTAGAGCCAGCCAGCTGATGGGCTCTTGCCCAGACGCAGGTTTGTGAGTCAACGGCACCAGGACTTAGTGAGGTCTGGACCTTGCCAAGGACCTTGCTGCTTGTCCTCTGGATGAGCACAGAGCAGCCCTGCGTGCCTGGTGGCCCCCACCCGCGTGCCGCAGAGCGGAGACGGGGCAGGCGTGGGCTGGAGCTGAGCGGCCTCTCTCCTGGGCAGCGCTGGGGATGGTGTACCAGGCAGCCCCGGGAAGATGGGGAGAGGGTTTTACTTTTTTTAGACAGCTGTTGAAATGTTTTCATTTAATCAGCCACGGTATGTACGCCTCAGTTAAACAGCTGGCATCCGAGCTGATAGGTGGGGACGTCTAATTTTGATTCCTACCTTTCTGTTTCAAAGCTGTCTCGTTTTAAGCACTTTGATCCAAAGACTAAACTTATTGTGGCATATTTATGTATATGACATTTTCATTCGCTGTTTTATTTATTTATTTTTGCAAAACACATCACTTATGAGGTTTCTAGTGCCGAGATGGCGGTGCTCTGTGAAGGAAAACACACAGTCCAAGCGCCTGCGTGTGCTGCAGCAGTCCCGTTCCTATACGTCCCAGGCTCGAATTGCAAGATCAGTGGCAACGTGTGGAAGGGAGCATGCAGAAAAGGGAAAACCACGCTGGGGGTGAGTGACAGTGGATTTAACACTGTGTCCCAATGGACTGGCTGCTTTGTTTTTTTCTTTTTAAAGAATTTTTTTCCTAGAGTTTTACAATTCTTTCTGTGTCTATGGCAATTTAGTGCTTTTGCACGTCTCTCCGTTAGTAACAGAGTGCCTCATGGTGTTCAGCGTACTCATCTCCACAACACCCCCAGGAGGCAGGGATGTGCTGCTACCCCACCTCACAGCAGAGGAAAACAGGGAAGTTTGGGATGGATGAGGAACTGCAAACAAATCTCCCAAGTCCTAGGAGAGCACTCAGACCAGGGGACCAACCCCGCCCCATCTGACAAGCGTCTCCAAAAAGCTGAACTTGTAACATCCTTCAATATCTTGCCCCCAGGACGCTGGGAGCATGACATGCCCAACACAACACCCATGCACCTGGTACTGCAGCAAGAAGTTGTTTATAGCCCCAGCAGCAGCGCAGCCATCATTTTTAAAGCTCGGCCGCAGGGGTACCGCAGCGGGGAGGCAGAGCAGCAGTGGAACGGCGAAAGCTGATTTCCCTTGGATTCGGGTCTTTTGGTTGGGTTGTCTGGTGTCAAATAAGGCACAAGCTCCGACTGATGCTTTTCCCGAGGCTGGAGCATTAATAAAGCCTCTTGCCTGGGGCAGGCTTCCCTGTACATGTGTGATTTTCTGCCTTTTCCCTTGTGTGGGACACACATGGGGCCTGCCCCCTCTGCCAGCTGCTTTGCGGCACAAAATCTGCGGGGATACATTCACAGCCAAGCCCTTTCCCTGTCTGTTCCATCGGTTTGGAGTAGGCTGAGAGTTTTAAAGCCCTTTTGAGGCTGGAGGAGGCACAGACGGAGGTTACAAACAGACAGGGACAGCCCTGAGGTGCGTGGTCCCCTCGGCTTTCCTGAGGAAGCCAGGCTCCCACCTGCGACCGAGCCACCCGAAGAAGAGACGCTGCTCGGGTGAATGTTCCAACACCCGGGGTACCTCCTTCGCGCTTTCCTGCCCCCCAGCCCGCTTCCGTCACATCAGCCCTCACCCTCCCAGTGCAGCGGTGGCCCGAACGCAGCTCTGCTGTCTGAGGCCAGCTTTAATTAAGTGGGCTCCCCCCCCACGGACATGCGCCAACACAAACAGCCCCGTCATCCACACGGAAACGGTCACCTCCTTTCTGCAGTGACATTTTAAACATGCTTGCCAATAGTTTTAGAAGGTCTTGGACTTTACATTAGGAGAGGTCTGACTGACGTTAAGATTTAACTGAGAAAACTCAAAAGCTTAAATTGAAAAAAAAAAGTTACTCCTTAAAAAGCAACAGAGGCATTGCCAGGGCTATTCAGTTCCCACCTTTTGAAAAGACTCTTGAATTCATACACGTCCAAACGCTGAACCCCTGGAAAGAAGGCGCTGACGCTAATCCTCCCTTCACCCCTCCAGACCCCTTTTTTCCTCCTTTGCCCTTCCAAACACACCGTGTCTGTGAGCAAGTTTTCTTGCCTGGAGGAATTCAGCAGCTGGCCTGGCTGCCAGTGCCGGGCTGTTCCGTTAGGTTTTGTGCCAGATGTCACCCAGATCTCCTCTCTGCTGGGTGTATGTTTCAGCCATGACAATCTTTAAACTCTTCTTGGTTGAGTAAAGAAAAAAAACAGAAGCTGTTTACCACATAATGGTACCCTGCACATCTGAAGGAGGAAAACTACCTGCAATTACAAGAAAAACAACCAATATAACAATTAATGTGGTTCATTTTCAGTCCAAGCTTTCTACAAAGAAGATGCTGCTCCACCTTTCCTCTCATCTCAAAATTACAAGCCTTTCCTTCATCCAGGAAAGGCCAAATACAATAGACCAACACGTCCTCAGAACATGTGTAGTTCTTTATTTTGAGGTATCTGTAGGCACTTTTGGCTGGCATTTCATCACACCTCAATCATCTTTCTACGGAGGCAGAATCACTCTCACTCGCTGTAGAACAACGTTGCTACCTTACGCTCTAGGCAGTAAGCTGTAGCTAAAGCCTGCACACGCAGCCTGATCTTATTTGTGCCAAACACCTCTTCAGCGCCAGCCATACGACGGTGTCACAGGTATCACTCATCGTATTGCTCCACTGACGCCCCCAGGTTAGAAGTCCTCCGAAGCTGAACATACTCCTGGAGTACAAAACTGTCAGAATAATATCCATCGCAATTACAAATCAAAACTAAATATGCATTATTGTGGCCTTTTCAATATTACATTTCTGTGGAAAGTTTTTCCATTGTGCATCATTCAGTCATGTTGGGACAACTTGCTAAATAATGTAGAGGCACTTCATCATGGAAAAACATTTGAGGTGATTTACAGTTCCATCTTTTAGCAGCACACCTGTAAATTGCTATAAATAATGCTAACCCCTGTTAAGGAGACATCAGGGTGCTTCCAGGCTGAGAGAATTAATTGGGAGGCAGTTGTGGGTGATACAGGGTAAAAGCACTATCAGTTTACAACCGATCGGATTGCTCTGATGTAGAGATCCACCCACGCGCCCCACTGCCAGGCCTGAAGACTGGGGTCCGAGTTTCTGAAGGGTAGGGTTCAGAAGGCATTTAGCAGCAGAGTGGTGTACAGAGATCAGTGATATTCTAGGCTTAAGTACCTCCATTTTTCTTGAGGGCATAATGTAACTTTTACAAATCATCTGTTTGCAGCAAAGTTTAATTAGAAATAGCTTATCATCTTTACTTCTCATCTGTATCAAGTCTTCATTTGGCAGGCATACAAGGTTAACAATGAAGGAAGGTTACGAAGCCAAGCAGACCGACCAAAACCCCAGGCTACAGTAATACGGAGCAAATCCTGCTATCTCAAAGGTTGTTGACACCTGGAAACTGGGGAAAACAGTTGTGAAGTCAAGAATAAACACAGGTAAACAGAACTTATCCACCTTTCCTATGCACGAAGCCAATGAATTTTCTCACTTTTCAGCAGTATAAAACAGTTTCATCTTTCCTAGCAATGTAAACAACTGCACGATCATTTCAGAGACGCGATTCACTTTTGGTTAGCAAGTGGTTTCAGACACTCAGAGAAGAGAGACGATGGTTCCTCGTGAAGAAGAAACTGCACACGTCAACATTTTGGCAGATGATGTGAGGGGTGGGTGAATGAGCTTCTGCAGAACCCAAAGTTAATGCAAGTCGTGAAGACAGAAGGGAGACTTTGAATGATAGGCAAGAAGGAAACAAACCAGTGCAAGGAAAATTGGGGAAGAAAGTGCAAATGGGAAAGGAACACAGCAGGCTCTAAATCTCGGTTTTACTGTAATTTGTATTTGAGTCTCGACCCAAAGCCGTTCTGCCAGCGAGTGAGATTCTGACTTAGTTCTATTGTGAATATTCATCTACCTGATCAAGAGAGTGGTGTTTTGGTTTTTGTTTTTTTTTTAATGCTGAGTGTAGAAAAGGGTGAGAAAAGACAATCAAGCTCCTAACCAAGGAACCGGCAAAACAGACAAAATCACGGGAAGTATTTTCTTCCCAAATGGGTGATCGTTATGCAGGGATGCAGTAGAACAGCTAAAGATGGCAGGACCACTTTAAACCACGAAATAAACTTTTTCAGCTCATAGCACCATTATGAACACTTGTGTTTCAAAGGTATTGAAGATGATTTACAGGTAGAAATTCAAAAGGCCTGAGTACAAACGTCAGGAAGGAAGGATGTGAAGACATATAATTCAGGGCTACCACATGCAGATTTTCACTTCAGCTTGCAATATCTGTGGAGACTTTGAAGCCTTTGCTTCAGAAGTCAAGGGGTGACCTGAGAATTGCAGCTTCCATTGCAGGAAAGCTGTTGCAGGAAAGGGCTTTAGCCTACACCCTGAACAAATATCAAACACTCAGAAAGCAGAGGAGAAAGTAAGCGGACTTCAGACTGTCTTCATTGAACACAGCTCCTAGGAGGACTTCTTGACCTGTACAATGATTTGAGACAATGCATATGATGATCCTATTTAAAGCAGGCTATGTTCTTGCACTGGTCTCACAGAAGATGAGAGAAAACCTAATCCGTTACACGAAACATTTTGTCCACTCATATAGCTCCGTGGAGCCACTGCAGTAGTACAAAAGGCAGAGGAAGGCTTTTCTAGGGTGTGGAGGATGAATTCACGCACAAAGCACAGCCTTGCAGCCAGCATAGGCCCACTCCTCTGCGGGGCTGTAGCTGTTACCAGACATGGCCCCCTCCAGGCAGCTGCCTGCTGGGCCAAACGCTCTGAACTACCCCTGGGATTTGGCTGAACCGAACTGGCTGTGTTTTAGAGGTGTGAAAGCCTCTTTCTGGATCACTTAGTCGACACCATGACAGGCTCGTCATGTGCAGCCCGGGAGCCTGGCCTTGGTTTCACATGCTCTTTCAGCTGATGAAGACCACTATATATTTCCAGCATATTTTTCCTTTGAAAAAATAGTTAGCTCCACTCTCACTCACAGCCTGGAAAATATTTCACTCATGTCTGTTATTAAGAAGCATACAACAGGGACTGAAGAAACGAATCACACCATCTGATGGTGAGATTAAACCCAGCAGCTTTCAAGGGAAAGCGCGTTGTCTCACTGATGGAAACACCACAGCTCCCTACAGTGGGAACCGGGAGAAGTAGAGCAGGTGACTAAGGCAAGCATACTTTTCACAAATATATTAGTTCAAGGTTTTTATTCTTTTACTTCTCTCACCTTCACAGCCTGTTTTTTTATTTACTTCACATAACTACCAAGTTTTCAGCACAGATGGTCTCAGAAAGTAATTTTCTAGGCAGGTTCAACTATCATGCAATTTTCTAATCACGAAGGAGGAGGAAAAAATCCTAGAACATGACTTTTATGAGTGACCCTAACCAGCAACACTGATTGAACATCGCCTGCTCCGAGGCGGTTTGGCGTGTGTGCATACGCCAGTGCCAGGACAGCACTCCCGGTCCTCGACTACTGTGCCAATCCTGGTATGCACAAGTTATCTCAACGACGGTTCCTGGTCCCAACATCTTACAGTCTAACTGGCTCCTACTGTGCTTAAAATATTCACACTGCTCCTTGACGTCTTTCCTGCCCCTGCCAGAGTCACCTTTGCTGGCCCGCAAGTTTGTGTTCCAAGAGACTGAGCTGGCTTGGTCCAGGCTGGTTTCACCCAAGGGTTATCAACTGTCTGGCTGATGACAACTTCCCCTACAGGCACATCAGTAAGGCTTGTTTGTGGCCTTCCCCCTTCGTTATTCAGAGTACACAGTGCCAACACGAGTTGTGTTGCTTTTGTAGAGCCACAAGCTCCAGTGGTGTGGTAGGTACACAGCCACTTGGCTGACCTACAGCCATCATTTAAAAAAAAAACAACAGGCATTTGCCACATAAGCGAGCTGCTGACGGCCGTCAGAGCCTCCACACAACCAGCGCAGGAGCAGTTACATTTCACAAGCCTGCACGGGTGTCCACTCACCGCCGGCCCTATGCACGTGATCTACTCTGCTGCTGCTGGCAAGGCCAGATGCACCCATCCCGGCCCTCCCCGTGAACAGGGTACACTAGTGCTGGACTTCAGCGTGACAGGAAGAATTCAAAAGTGCTGTAAATCCTTGCCCCTTTCTGCTTAACTGTCCCAATCTCAAAGCCGTTGTTTGGCCATTTCTACCAAACGCACTGCAAAATGTGAAAGCATCAGTGATGTTGCTCTTCCAGAACAGAGGCTGGGAGAGACGAAGTAAAAGCAAAGGCTCTAATCAAAATATTCTAATATCACAGAGCTCCTCTGAGAGTATCAGGCCTCAGCAGATGTGAAAGCTCATCGCAATTCAGAACGTAAGTTAAAGGGGCTGCTGAGAGAGAGCGGGGCCTGGAGACAGATGCCAGGTAATCCTGAACTTCCCTTATCATAAATAAATTTTGTTTTAATCTCTACTGTGAGCCTGGCATGAACCCAGTCTGCCCAGAAAGCAGACAGCAATGCCAGGGAAACTGATTTCCTGGTACTCATGTGGAAAGGGAGAGTGTCTAATTTTTGCAGGCAATGGATGCTGAGGAGCTGGGAGGCAGACAACTCTTATGAAAGAAAAGAGAAGAAAATAACAGTGACCACTATGTTTCAGGGAGGGCTCTCTGAAGATGTTTTTAGAGGCACCGTTGTGGTTTAGTCAAGATTCAAGTCACTTTAATTACAAACGGTGAACCTGTGGCCAGATGGGGCAATGTTTTCTGAAACAGGCAAGGAAGATTAGTGAGCAATGTTGCCAGGGACAGAATAGCTCAGTGTAGGAGGCAGTAACCTTTCAAAGCTGATACACCTTTGTCTATGGATATGTGTTGCCCAAATCGGGACTAAATGTGACAGTTATGAAAGCTGGTGTTGAGGGAAGCTGCCTCCCAGAGACAAGGCTTACCTCTCGTCAGCCTGCCTCAGGTAAGAGTTCTCAGTCCTAGCTGGGTTCAGAGCGGAGTGGGAGCCAGGAGCTATTGCTGCTCCCGGATGCTCCTCCTAGCATGCTCAAGTTCCCAGCCCCTGGGTCTTCCGTGTGTTACTGAAAATCTGCTGGCCACCGGTTTTCTGCCTACCCCTACTGCAGGCGGCCATGAACTGAGCTGGAGAATGGGCAGCTGCTGGGACAGCTTGAGACTTTCCCCCCTCCCCTTCTTTGTGATCCTACAAAGAGTCGAGCAATTCTTCTGGGGCTGCACACCCTCAGCTCCCAGAGACTTCAGGTGGGGCCACTGCCAGCACCTCAGATTTCACACAGGTTAGCTGTGCTTGAAAGCTGCTCTTGGCACAAAGTGGTCTGTCTGCCTCTCACGTGGCAATAAAACAAACAGGTAACTTCGTTGTTAACCTCGGTGAAACAAACCTAGCGATTCAGCAGCAATGCGGAGAGAGGATTTTAGTTACTAAATTGCTTTCTCACCTACTGGCATTAATTCCTCCAAGCCAGCATTGGAGCAAATGGGTATGAATCTGGGACTCACTTTGTCCTTCCCACAGATGAGCTGAGATTAAACAGCGGGCTTTCAATTAAAGGCACATTTGTACCTTATTCTCTTTCTCTTTAGTTCAAAAACTAAACCTGAAATGTTTAGAAAAGGAAGCTTATCTCCTAAGGTTAAACTCTTGGCAATCTGCTTTACCATCACAGCTGCCGAGCTCCTTTGTGCTCAGCATCTCCCTTTACTGATATGCCTGTGTCAAAAGAAGAACTCACACATGGAAATATTCATTAACATGTTTATTTGTTTATCTTCAAAGACAGCACATATATTCTATCTACTTGTAAGCATGTGTGACAAATATGATACTATGAAGTTACGCTGTCAAATAAGACAGTTTCAAAAACAGTCCTTGACGTACACCACTTCTGAAGTCCGATGAGTTCTCACCTCACGTGTAATAGCTGAATCTCACATTATTACTAAAGATTTTAACCTATTTCTTACATTCTTACATGTATATTATTGTTTCTTCCAGTTACGTTCTACTTTTTCCTAGCAGGAAACTGAAGTGTGGCTTTAGTAATACCTGTCATCAATCTTATTTATTCCATCTATTTCTAAGTAATTATATATAGTGTATTTCTTAGTCTATATTCGGATGGCCTATTTAGAGATGAATGGGTTCCTTCCAGAATGGCAATGACCTTTCTGTGACTCAAACATTAATTTTCTAAATGGCTTCACAGGTAAAATACCTTATATATCATCATAATTAACAAGATATACCCTATTAATGGTCAGAAAACATGCTTTTCATAATTATAAACAGACTCCTTTCTGAGGTACAACCTTCCCCTCTGCTATGAATTGTTAGTCAATACCATCTGATACATCCGCAGTGAAACCTACTAAAACGTATTCAAAAAGCAGTCCTAATTGCCAGTCTTGTATACCTTAGGCACCGACAAGACACAGATTTTAGAGACATCAATATTAACCTTCAGAACTATTCAGAGATTCATCTGCTGTAATATGTTTGACAAGTCTTTGTTTTGAAACAGACAACTGGCATTATAGGCTAAATTGATTTACCTGCTTTCCTAACTTCATTGAAGTCAACTAAGCATATAATTTCTCAGAGCACAGAAAAACTTGCAACTGCAGTTTACAGTCTCATGAGTCCTTCTTTCTGATTGAAAAGTCTAAAGGGTCAGGGGATTAGAGGCTTTCTGGAAAAACCTAGAGGAAGGATTGCAATGATAATGAAGCAGGCAGAGTGGAGAATAATTCTGCTCCATATGAGGAGCTCCTTAAAGAAATTAGAGCATCTCTCATGTAAAGTAACAACGTACAAAAATTTGAGCTCTGATCTCAGCAGATTTTCTGAGCAGGACTATGACTGGCAAAAGATCACCAAAGAAAAGCTGTGTTGGAAGAAGCACTGGTGATTCAGTAAGTGGTGATTTTTTGTTCTGAAGGAACGCTGAGCTGATACTACAGCCACGTACCAGTGAGCACCGTGCTTTCGGCTGGACCATGCAAGGCATTACACTGGGGCCTGCCCATTACCATGGGGCTCTGGCCGCTTCTGACAGCTGAGAGGCTTGTTCCAGGATCCCGTCCGAAGCATAACGTATGGAACAACATTCTGCATAACCTCCTTGTGCTGTTAATTTGAAGAGCCTTAGTTTTCCCGTTGGAAAAGTCTGCAAGGAACAGAACACCACCTGCATTCTGCCAGACAGACAGCGACCTGTCAGACAAATCGTTGCTGGGACGGGAGGCAGGTGTGTTTAGCTCAACAAACGTAATTTTCTCCCAAAGTTTCCTGACTCTGAAGAACACAACTTGCACTTACATTACTGTAGGATGATAAAAGTCCCCTTATTTTTATTAAAAGCTTTATGACTAAAAAATATCGCTAAAAAGTATGGGAGAGCTAATGCTCTAGAGGATTCATTTGTGACCATTTTTTCACAAGCATACAAAAGTTACCACTTTATGAGTGCAGACTGGCAAAAAATAGTGATGATCATGGATGCTAATTAATATAACTGCATAATAACTTTTGGGACACATACACAGAATGTTCAGTTACTGCAGAAAGGAACCGTAAGGTTCAAAATCCTTAAGAATTTAGAAACTTGCCCTTGAAAAAATTATAATCTTTTCTAGACTGTCTGCTTGGTTGATGTTATTTCATATATATATATATATTTTTTTTACTATGAAGGATAAGTTCAAATACACCATTTCTTTTGACAATATGCTGATAAACAAAATTCCAAGTATCTAAAAATAGCAACCTCTTACAAGTAGTTCTGCTATACTTATCAAGATTAGAGGAGTTTGCAGATTAATGTGGTTTTCAAATATTACTTGCAAACGTGACATTTTTATAAAGTTTACAAAGTTCATAGAAGTTTTTTGTGTTTCATATCATTAGCATTAAAATACAAGGGGTAAACTGGATACTATTATTGTTTATATTTAATTCATGGTCCCATTTATCTTCCTGGTTTGCGTAAAATGTTTACCTCTTTTTAACACTCAGTAAAGAGATTTGTGTGCTTATTTGTGTGCATAATTGCATGTAGGAAAATTCCTATACAACTTTTCAGACTTGTAGAAACATTCTAAATGAATATTGCTGTAATAAGCTTGGTGTTCAGACAATAAAGACCTCTAAGTAAAAGAATGAAATTATTGTGGTATTGGTATTTGTATTTACATTGCATGTACACAGCATCTTGATTAAAACTGGTCTAATGAGAGCTAGTTAATGATACATTTTTACCATATCTTAACAGGGAGAAATTCTATTGTCACATGTCAACCAGTTACTCACATTGCAACCCTGAAGAAAACCAGTGAATTGAGTTATTACTTTGGGAAAAGCTACTGCTTGCTCAAAGACTGTCACAGAAACAGATTACAGGTCTTACGGACCTTGCTTCAAACTCTGAATCTGGAAACCTCTGTTTAAAGAAAGGAATGGTTGACTATTGGGATTCATAAAGCTTTATGTAATTTGAAAGAACAGGTTTTCTAATACATGAAATTATGAAAGCTTGCATCAATTTTCCTAAATAAGATTCAAAAGTTCCAAATCCTGCTTCTATGCATTCATTCTGCAAAGTGATAACTGCCATCTTCTGTCCTCTATCTGTTCTTCAGGCCAACAGTGATGGTAGCTGGAAAATGCCCTCTGAGAACTGTGAAGACCACAGGAGTCAGACTGCTGTGGGTCATGTGGGGAACCCACTGTCAAGAACTTCATCAGCTCAAAATGGGAGACAATTCTCCACACACACTCGAAAATCAGTGCTTCAGACTATTTATCAAAAAGAATCTAGGCAGAATTTTAGTTTACCTGATTATGTGAATGAACACAGACTGCTAAAAGGGGAATTTCAGGTTCAATTTTGAAAATGGGACATACAGGTATACTACAAGATGCGTTCTCCTTGTTAAATATAGTTGTTTCAGCTGTGCCTATAGATTGGTGTTGCACTTGAGACAGTCAGTGGCATTTCAAACGTTTTGATTGCACAGGCTTTGAACAGTATCATGAGTGTGCTCAACCAGAGTTTAAACAAACTTTGTTGTGTTTTGTGTCCAACCTGTGTTATAGATTAGATCAAAACTGCACCATAGTGTGCCACCCAGGCTGGAGCGATTCTGTTGAAGTTACGGTTGAACCGCAATGGTTAAGCACAGATGCTAAAATCACCTATAGCCCTAGGAATAAGGCATCACGCTTGGAGTTTACTTTTTTTCTGAAAGGGACAATAATCTGGGATTTAAAAAAATCTCTCCAGACACATTTAGAACTTGATCATACAAGGTATCGAGCATCTTGGATTTCCATTCAGTAGGCATAATGGATGTTTAGTATCTTAACAGGAGGATCTTGACACTTCGGAAGGCAATAAGCAGTAGGGGCACAAAGTGCAAACTTTATATTCTACGTTACTCTTTTTCCTTTTGTATTTATTTCAATGACACCAGCTATTTTTGATAAAAACATGTAATACATTGAAGCCACACTTCAGTCATAAAAGAACTTGGAGCACTCAGATATTTATACTGCAACGCTGTGCTCCTATTTAAATGACAAAATTTCTACCGAAAATCCTACTTTGTTGTATAACTCTTCAAGGATCTTCCTGTACTCATTATACATCTGTCAGCTTCTCTGTAAGTAAGCAGGCATTCTCTATAATGAAAAACAGCAAATAAAAAAAAAAAGTAAATGTTGTAAGTTTATATATAGACTTTGATATCTAACTTTTATATTTGGGGTCAGCATCTGGTTAATAGATTTGTTTCTAGCTCAAAGGCTTATTTCCATAAATGAAAAGCAATCACATGATCAAAGGCAAACAAATATTAAAACTTGGAAAACAAGTAAAAAATATGAAGGAATTGTCAATTTGTTCATTTATGAGCAGGAAAAACATTGTTATTTGCACAAAGTAAAACAGAGATGATATGCAATTGCCTGTAAAAATCAGGTTAAATTTTGATACCAATGACATTTCGCAAAAATCAGCATACTGGTATAAAGACTATGGATTAAAGGCAAATACTGTACCAGGAAGGATCTAGAACTGGTGTCTTTGGAAGAGGCTCACAGGGGCTTTGAAGCACTTGTTTCTATATCAAGTTCTGCTACTAAAAAAACAAAGAAAAAAAAAGTGTATTAGTGCTTTAGACTTACAACATTCTTAACGGTAAAAAAGCCTAGAAGGTTTACTTGGAATACACGTAATAGAGTAAAAAGAGAAGGAAATCTAAGACAACACAGAGGTAAGCCACATGAGATATAATCCTAGACATACGGAACTGACATGGATTTCCGTTCTTATTTCTTGCACTCCTGTGCAGCATTTCTCAGGCCGTATTTGCCGGATAGGTCCAGGTGGGACCAACTGGGGAGCCACAAAGGAAGATGCATTTTGGAGAAGACGACGGCAGAGACAGTGCTGGAACATGGCAGACAGTATGAAGACTACCCAGAGGAAGAGGTGAGCAGTGCAGAAAGCACGAGCAGGGTGAGGAGGTTGGAGAAGTAAGGCTGCCACGTCTCAGCGGGGTCCTCCTAAGGGGAGGTGTTCAAATGAGCAGGTGGCTGGGAGGCAATGGCTTAGCTCCGCAGCTTTTGGCAGTCACATGCTTCCTTTGCTCCCATGATCTGTGACGCTCTGCCTTGTTCCTTCCTCGCTGCATTTCCGCACCAAACTCCCACCTCCTTGCTGCCCTTTCTGCTCTGTTCCCAGTGACTCTCCGCAACGTACCTCCCTCTGCCTAGCTACAACCACACCATCCCTGGGGGACTGTTTCCTATTTTGGGAACCACTGATCTGGTTCACCTCCTCAAATGAAGAAAGTGCACATATATCTAGTCCATCCCTGACATCTATTTGTCAAATCTGTTCTCAAAGGCTTCTGATGAAGGCTGTTTCACAACATCCCTAATCTCTCTGTTCCAGTGCTTCGCAGTCTTACAGCTCAGTTTCTTCCCTAATACTTACAATAAATATTTCTTGCAAATTAAGCTGATTTTTTTCTTGTTCTACCTTTGGTAGACATGAAGAGCAAAGGAACACCATCCTCTTTCATAATAACTCCTTATAGCTTGAGAAACTATTTTCCTTCCTCTAATATTTTCTTTTTGAGGCTAAGCAAATGCAGTCTCTTCAATATTTCAAACGAGCTCATGTTTTCTGACCTCTGTATAATCTTTGGCTGGATCCTCCCTCAATTTGTCACTATCTCTTTGCACTGTGATGCCTGAAGCTGGACTATGTCTTTCAGTCACAGCAATACCAATGGTGCTTATATGGCATCCTAATTTAATTCATGTCCAAAATAAATACATTAATCCAGTTCTGGTGGAGATGAAAAACAATGTTCAAAGCAGTGTCTCTGCTGGTGCAATGTTTGGAACAGATGCAAACTACTGAACCACTCAAGACTCAATAAAATTTATGCTTCGTCATATCATCGGCTTTTATTAAGAATAATTGCTAACTAGGACTTCATCCATAGTTGTACGCAAGTAAGAATAGGATAAGTAAATCTATGCAGAATACCTGAAAACTAGTGTAAGTTATCATATGAAGTCTCATTTTGTACAAGGGCAACAGGTACGTTAGTGGTTTACTCTGTATCTATCAATGTAGTTATTCCAGGTAACATTCTCTGAAACCAGGTCTAAAGTACATCAATGGCAATTCTTTTACTAGCAGACAATGCTTAAACATAAAATCTAATGAAACCTAATTGAATACCAGGGGGTCTACTCATGGCTGCACAGTCTATAACTTCTCCGTGTGGCTTAGGTACTCAAACACTGCGAAGCAGCTGAGAGCCTCGTGCGACTCAGAAGTGCTAACAAGGGATCTGAATTATGTTGCCTGCCCCAGCTTTACAGCAGTACAGCTTTATTGCTCTTTCCAGTGGAAGCTCACTGTTGAAAAAGTGGTGCCAGACAGGTGGGTGACTCAAGCCCAGAATGTTACTAGGTACATGTAGTAACATATGTATTTGCAAGTAAATACACATAAAAGTGTGTCTCTGACAGCAATGTATCTTACATACACCGATGCATGCAAAAAACGGTGGGGATGTGTATGTGACAGAGGGGGAATTACAGCATAAATTGCTTTTCTCATGGACCTTTTGGCCTTTTGCCTTCACACTTGGACACCAAGCTATTATTTACAGGTTAACTATGAGCCAGCAGTGTGCCCTGGCTGCCAAGAAGGCCAATGGGATCCTGGGGTGCATCAAGAAGAGTGTGGCCAGCAGGACGAGGGAGGTTCTCCTTCCCCTCTACACTAC
>Ga0065711_1040303_pt1 | contig 17078 bp, 4 predicted proteins | sample Hoacrofraction12_FD_59098 | JGI IMG/M metagenome (GOLD analysis project Ga0065711, IMG submission 59098) | Hoatzin crop microbial communities from Cojedes, Venezuela - Epithelial fraction 12 v2 (version 2) | ecosystem: Host-associated > Birds > Digestive system > Esophagus > Crop | place... | reverse complement strand
TCGGCGCCCTGCGCGGGGAAGCCCGGCTCGGGGTCAGCCCCGGCGGGGCCGGGCGCCGAGCACAGCCCGGACCTGCACTTCAAGATGAGCAAGAAGATCGCGCAGCTGACCAAGGTGAGGGGCCGCGGCCGGCGGGCCGGGCTGCCCTGCCAGCCCCGCCGGCAGCCGTGCTCTGGGCCGTGTGGGACGGAGAGAGCCGGGCGGTGTTCGCTTGCCTTTTGCTGAAGGGAAGGGCTGGTGTCTCAGGTGCCTGGCGGTCTCTGAAACGCCTCGGGTGGCGAGGGCGAAGCGGGAGAACATCTCCCGTCTTCTGTTGCCGATTGAGCGGGTTTCACCATGTCATTCCCAGTACAAAAAATACTTTGTGTTTTTGCTAAAGGCTGGAGTCAAGCTACAAGGCGCTTTACCAGCGTGTTGTAAAGGCTGGTAGGCCCCTTGTTTGCGATGTGATTGTAGCTATGATTTACTCGGAATAACTTAAAAGATGCTTTGGTGCTGTAGTCTCCCTTGTATGATGCTCAAGCCGTAGGTGCACAGCGCTGCTGGGGAACGAAAGGCAGATTATCTTTGTTAAAGAGAAAGCAGGAGAATTAATTTCTGCCGAGAATTACATGGCTAAAACATTTAAAGGTAACTTAAAAGCGTTGTAGGAACTGCTAGTATTCTTCGATTGCATGCTAAAATGGATGAAGGTGACATTTCGTTGGAGCTGAGGCTGAAGAGAATGAAGGCTGCTGGCAGACTCGCAGGGGAGACGGATCATATTTATGCATAGTTAATGCACTGTCGACCAATTAAAAATAGTAATTATCGTGGCATACTGTGCACCTTAATGTATTGGAAAACTAATGACTGAGGGGTATATTGTCTCATCTCTGAATTCATAGTCCAATTTCTTTACGTGTTAACATCAGTGGGACTAAAATTGTAGTTTCATAAGGAGGAAAGCAGAATTAAAATAAGCTGAAGAATCTCGTTGGCATACAAATAATGAATTAAAATATTAAAGATATTACTACAGACTTGTGCTTCCTGAAAGGTGCAAAAAGCACCTGGAGGCTGTAAATGTATTTTAGACTTACCTTAAGGCCTAGTGCATATGCAAAACAATAATTTCAAAGAATAATTTTTATTTGTGTGTATGTGTCCTTTGATATATTTCCCTGCCTTTCTCTAGGAAATTACCCAGCAGTTTATAGCTGATTTCAGAAACAGTGTTCCACTTCTGTTACGAAGTCATTTGTGTATACCCATGTGTTCCACATCACTGGGCATGTGCCCTGTGCTGTCTGTTATGTGCCAGATATCTTGAGGAGCATGTGAGTTAAATATGGATTTAAATACGTGATGCTGGAATATTTTGAACTTCTGTGTTGGAAAACATGAAGAGAGTGAAAGTAGATACTGGGGTTTTTTCATGGGTTTTTTTTTTATGATCCATAGTAAAGTTCTTCTAAAATTCTAGAAATTGTGCACATCTGTCTTGCCAAAGAGTTCAGAGTAGTGCCAGATAAGAGCTATGAATTGTCTTCTGCTTGTCTGTTTTAAAACAACTGTAAACTATGTGCTTCTACAAGGAGCTTAACTGTCAGAGAAGAATTAACTTCACTTTGCAGAAGATTTCTGGGAATGAGCTGCTGCAAAGAGAAAATATTAGGATATTTCTGTGAAGGTCTTTTGACCAAATTCTGCTGTTCTTTGTCAAATGCTTACTGACTTAATATGTATAGTTTTCCTTTTCAGTAATCTAGGAACTTCTTATTAAGAATATCACTTCTTAATTGTGCTTCTCAAATTGTTGAATGTCTTATATATAAAACACCTTCCAACTGTTTTCCTCATTTATTTACTTTTTGTCTTCCAGTTCTTCTTTAAGACTGCTTTGAAGATACATTAAGTCTCTCAATGGATTTAGGGCTGAAGTCAGGCACTTTACCAGGTCAAAACAAACCCACCAATATAGCACAGGAAAAGGAAATCTAAATATGCATAGGGCATTGCCAAAGGGATACACATAGTTAAGTTATCCAGACAGCTGCTGTCTTCTAACAAAAGAAATGCGACTCAATAGTTTATTTTTGCCTATCCTTGTACAGTTTGTGTTGCGAGCCGTGAGTAGCAGCAGAAGAAAATGCTTTCCCTGCAGAAGATGCAGGTCACTCATGAAGTGAATGTAAAATTCCAAAATTAGGATCCCTTTGTTATACTTTCACATTACTTAAAGAGAATCTGATGTTCCAGTCAAAACAATACAGGAACACAAGGAAAAAGGTGAAATTTGTTTAATAACCAAATTTAATCAGTAATTCAGAGTGAAGCAAAATAGGATGCAAATCCATTTCACTAAGCACAGCAGCTCTGAAGTCCTTAAGTATATTTTTATTTTTGGGGGGGGACTTGCTTGATTTAACTTTAATGTGGTTAATTCACAGGGGAAGGCAAAAGAAGTCGTTACAAATGCAACTTTAAAAAATAAGATGATACTCCATGTCATGTTTAAAGACTGTGGTAAATTGTAACTGTAGCAATTTTAGGTCTTCCTCTTCAGTATAAGCTCCTTGTTTTTACGCGTTTTGAAAAATTTGTGTAGCAGCTTGGGGATAAAGTAGCATCTGACACAAAGATTAAAGCCAGCAAGAAATAAAGTGCGATTATAAGATTGCATACATGTGTTTATACTGCTGCATGCTGGAGTGCTAATGCAGTGTTGAATTATGCCTGCTGCAGATAAAAATACGCATATATATTTAATTAGTTTGCATAAGACAACTGGAATAGAAAGCAAAAAGCAAGCTGATGCTATGTATCAGTAGGGGAGAGCGGGATTGGTTTTTACAATTGCCGGAAGAGTTCAAGTTCAAGTGTTTGTTTTGGTGGTTTGTTTGGCTTTTTTTTTTTACTTTTTGTGTAGTATCTTGCAGCTTGAGCCTTTGATTGAGAAATCTGTATCCTAAATGTGTCTGCAAAGTCTGTTGTACAAGCTTGCTGACATTGTAAATCTTTGACTTTTATGGAAGAATTGCATGATCCACACTGGGATTATGCAATGAGAGTCTTCAGCATTGATTTGGTTGCACAATATAAGTTGCAGAAATTTTACGTTAACTGGAAGAAGAGTCTGTAAGTGCTATGCAGATGATACGTACCCTACGGTGATTGTTTCTATCTATTTAATAAAAAGAAAAAATGGTACAGAACTCAGATGTTTTCCCTTGGTACAGGTGTAGCACTGGATAGTTCAGTTCTGGAAAGGTTCCAGAAAACTCAGCTAGTTCAAAGACTAAGACAACAGAGTTATCCAAGACACACCATACTTCAGTAAACAAGAAACTAGAATCTGGAACTCCTGAGACCAGAGTTCTGTTCTGAACTCTGCTGTGAGCTTGTTGTGCAAATTTGGGAAACTGCTTTTAAAAAAAATAACACCCCCCTCCAGTTTCTCCTTTGTTTTCCTTTCTGTCTTCTTGCATTAGAGAGAAGTACTTAGAGAATAGATGCTAATGTAGTAGTTAGTCCAGTGAGTTGCTTCGGGGTGTAGATAATAAATTTATTTCAAAGAACAAAGAGCAGATTTGATGCTGTTTAATTCAGATGCTTATGCTTCTTATTGTGTTGACTTTTTTGCTGGGATGGTTAAAGGTCTCCCACAGCTGTCACAGAATACAGTGCTATGGAAGTATGAGCTATAGGGTTTAACTCGCATTAATAACACTTAACAAAAAGTTTCCAGTGAAACTTTGTCAGTTTTTATTTGGTAGTATTCTGCCTCAGGAAACAAAACAACTAAACTTCTTGCAAAAGGTTCATTGTGTATAGGATTATAAGAAAACTTAAAAGAAGAGCCCTTAAAAATAGAGAAGAATCGAGAATCTATAAAACCCTGTAGAGCTGTTTTGATGTTAGCTGTCATCATGTGGTGGTTGATGCCATTTACAGTTTTGTAAAAACTTGGGATTTAGTTTTTCAAGCAACCTTATGTCATCTCTCCGATGTGTGTTAACATTGGCAGCAGGCCAGTGTTTGCTAGCAGTTCTAGGATTTCATGAAAAGAAATGAAACTGAGCCGGGTGTGATTTGACTACGTACTCGCATGGCAAAATCTTGGTGTTCGCGTCTGACTGGTAATGTGGGAATAAATGGTATGTTTTGTTATTACATAAAAATAGTTTTCAGGGACTAGAAGATATGAAAATGTAGTATTAGATATTAAATTCTTTTACATTTCTCTTAAGATATTTAATTTTGGTTTGTGTTAATTATTCTGAAGATAGCTGAAGTAAGTCATGTAAGGAGGGAGAGACTGAAGGTAGGAACTGAGAAAGTGACATACAATGTTTCTGAAGCAAGTATCTTAAGATTTTTAATCATACTAGTATAGTCTCTCCATCTTCCCTTTCTCACTCTGTCCATGTGGTGTTCTGACTGTCCTCATTCTGCAGTAGTTATGGCCTTAGCAAGGGATATTCAAAGAAGTCTTCTGTACCCATGATGGTACAAGGACGAAGATGGGACTGGGTAAAAATGGCCTGTCTTTAATACCATCTGATATAGTTCAGAAAAAGTAAGTAGAGCTTTCAGTCTTTCAAAATCTTCAGACCTTAAATAAAATCAGCAGATATTGTCTTTATCTGAATACTTGCTTGCTGAAGCACTTAGAATTGCTTTAAAGCAGCTGTGGCTTCTAATTTAGACCTGAAGAGGTCTTTCTTACCTTCCATGTTTTGTAGGACATAAAATTAGGGAATTTTGTGTTTTAGTTAATATGCTATTTGTCTCTGAAAGAAGACATTGGGGATCTTATTAAAAAAAAAAAAAAAGTTGACAGTCCTGATATGAAGTCTGGGAACTCTTATTTAATGCTGTTTTTTTTCTGAATCAGGACTAGTTGGAAAAAAGTTAATTACTCTGCTACTTTGAAGACCTCAGGACCTTGTATCCCTCAAATGGTTCTTCCATTCATTATCACTGCACACCTAGAAGGTGAGACTACAGGGGTGCTATGTGGACCTGATATGGAAATATTTTAGAGCTCAGTGTTTCGGTATGTGTGAATTAGGTCAATGTCTTTACAGTCTTTTGTCACAAGACAACAAGAAGAAAGAGAGAAGTGGGACAAGAATGAAATATTTTTAATATAAAAAAAAATTTACTCAAATGAAATTCCTTTCCACACGCACAATCTTAATGGTTGACTACTAACTTGGAGTTCTGACACCACTGACAGCTTACTGTTCGAAAGATATTTTTTGCATGTGTGTGTAATTGGAAGTGTGATGTTGTTGAAAAACTGTCTGATCACACATTCACATAAGTTACTAGTCTAAAATGCCTCTTTAATGAGCTTGTTCATGTATTAGCTTCTCTGAGATTGTTTTGGGGTTTTGGTTTTTTCCTTTTCACATTTTACAAACATCCGAAAGAATAATCAAAATGAAGAGACAAAGAAATTGGAGGAGAGGATGAATAATATGATGTGGTACTTAAGGACATGGTTTAATAGTGGACTTGGCAGTGTTAGGTTTGTAGTTGGACTTAATGATCGTAAGGGTCTTTTCCAACCTAAATGATTCTATGATTCAATAAGTGTCCTCTTGCTGTATGCTTATTCTTATTTATTGCTATTACTAAATAATATAGAATTACAAGGAGCTGGAAAACTGTTAGATGTTGTCACTCTGATATGTACTTCAGCTGCTAAATTTGATACAGCAGTGCATTAAAAATATTTAAAGAAAACCTGAAAGATGAGGATTTTAGTACAAAGTTCAATGTTACCAACACGTTAGAATTTAAAAACTAAAGAAGAAAGAACATGAGGCCCATAAATGAGTTCTAATATGACAACATCCATAAAGTTTAAAATCTGTCAACCTTTAGCTGCTTTTTACATATGGTGATACAAATTCTGTGAAAAAAAATTAAGAAATATTTGAAATTTAGTTTGATTTTTTTGTGGTTTTTTTTTTCCTGCTCCTGTTACAGTTTTCAGATAAGTACTGCATTATGAAAGAAGGCTTTTGCTATTATATTGATTTGGATACAATCAAGAAAGTGCCAGTTCAGAGTTAAAAATATAATACTGAAACGCTTTCCTCCAGGTGCAAAAGTTGTAAACAGGAGAGACTTTTATGTATGTTTGGAAAAGAAAATCAACAGTTGAACTCTGTGTAATTGTACAAGGTATTTATGGATTCATTTCTTTGTACACTTGTAAATTAGCATGGAGATAGCACTTTGAAGTATTTAGTCCTGCAAGAAGTTCTCATTTGTCAAGTTGTCATAAAAATGTATCAGCAGAAGATAGTCTTTTTTGGTATGTGGAATACCGTGAAAGTGCAAAGAAGTTTTTTCAAAATGATGACCCTTACGACTTTTTCTAAAAAAGTCAAATTGGAATTTAATCTTAGTCATAGTGGTTCTGTACTTTCTTCAAATACTGTAAAACTGTGTTCAGTAACAGCATTGTTTATATTTGGATTTTTCCATATTGTCGTGCAACCTATTGGTCACATATACTTTATTTCTTAATGTCTAGAAGTACAACTAGACAAATGCTTCATTTAATACCTGTGTAGAAATGCTATTTGTCGTAAGTCATTGTATTGGTACAGTAACTTCCAGCTTTAAGTAGCTTCTAACCCCTGAAATTCTTTCAATATTTTATTCTTGAAACTCAGGCTCTGGCTTTAATAAAAATAGTAATTTTGTCAGTGATGCTACTGTTTCCCCACCACACTCTCCAAGTCTCCATTGAAAGTTTTACTCTCCTGGTAACTGTCGGGTGAGGGGGGGCATTTCCTTAAATAGTCACGAACTTTTTCTTACTATATTAATGCTTACTGCTAAATAAATCTGGCAAATCTCAACATAACCTTATGAGTTCAGATGTGTATGTCTCTTGGCTGATACAAGTTTGGCAGTAGTACGCCATGCTTCTATGTATTCTTCTGATGACTGATGTCATGCCAATAACCGAAGACATTGCATTCCGAAAATAACCACAAGAAACAAAACCAGTCTAAAGCTATTCACCATCTTGTCCTCCTTAATGCATATTACCTGGTTCTTTTTCCTTGGTCAGGCTTTTTTAACTGAATCTAAAAGGCTGCGAGGAAGAACAACCTTTTGCTGAGGTTGTCACTTGATTAGGTTCAAAATGATAGCCTTTAAAAATAGCTACTGCTAAAAAGTTCATGAAGTCCTTCTTGTTCAAGATGCTACCATTAAATGAAAGATAATCTTTTAGCTATAAGATGTATGAGGTGATTGTAAAAATTACTTGCTTTCTGTTTTCATTTTTATAAGATTTAAGTAATCTTTCCAGCCAGTTTCCTAAAACTTAATTTCTAGAAACCTGAATTCTAATGTGTTTAGAAAACAGGTGTGCTATAAACCAGAGTTTTTTGGTTGCACGATGGTTTTGCTCACAACATGACTGAAAGCTGTAACTTCTAGTAAAGGGTGTCAGACAGTGCCTTCTCAGATCTAGTATTTTGCAGTATGGATGCTGATATGTTTGGATAGGTTGTACTGAAGTGTATTTCAGTATCTCCTATGATTGTCTTTGTCCTTTTAAAATTATGACAAATGAAAATAGTGTTAAATTATTTCTGTAATAAAGATTAGGGAAAAGGACTTGAATATTTTTTTTTATATTTATTTGTTGGTGTAATTTTAAGTATAGGTTTCACACTTTAAAAACTACAGTTTATTTGTAGCTGGTAGTAGTAAGTAAACAAGGATGTGTTTACAGGCTTAAAAAAATTTTGAAACACCTTGAAAATCTAAGTATGTCGGTCTTTCCAATGTGAACCTGTGTTGCCAACATAAGTAATGTATGCTACTTACATTACTTAGTAAAACAAAAAACCAAACCAACATTTCATGTCATGCCACTGAGTGCTAGCACTTGATTTGAAATTTTCAATCCATTATTTTGGTTGGGTTGTTCACTAGCTTTCCATATTGTATCTAACATTATAGCGTTAACTTATAGTTCCATGAAGTTCCTATGTCATTAAAATCAATCAGTCCTTTTTTTTATTTTTTCTTCTTTCTTTTGAAAAGCATATGGCCTTTTACCTTTATACTGAGAGAGAATTTGCAAAAATGTGTCCTAAAACATAGACTGGACTTTGACATGAAGATCAGTTTGTATTCTTTGAGCTGGTCTGGAAACATTCTGTGGCCATTCTGTCTACTCCCATGATTCTTGTCTTGCCTTGCTTTATTTCCATGCTCTGCCTCACACTTTGTCATGTGTACCTTTTCAGTCCACAGTGTGGACCATTGACCATTTGGGCTATTGGGTATATTCCACCTTACCTCCAAATGTCTAATGCTTGAGGTTGTAATTCTTGTCATTTGTGTTTGTGCAGGCAGTGCTATATTAAGTATCGTTGCACCTTCTGTACAAGTGAAGAGCCTGAAGCAAGTTTAGCTTCTGTTGGTTTGTATTATTTTCCATGGCTATGAGTTGATACTCCACAATAAACTATATTCTGAATCCCAGATCTTTTTTTTACATAGCTTATTTGTGTTAGATTTCTTACTCTAATGGCAATTTATTTTTTTTTTTTCCCTTATGGGCCTATGCTCCCTGTTCCTGAGGGAAACTAAATTTTCTGCTTTCAGAAAACTACAGTTTGCGAAGTTGGAGACGGAAGTAACATGTCCTCTCGGTGTAAATATAGATGCTTCTGTATGTGCCTATATGAAATTCTGGTAAATGTGGCCCCTTAAAGAAAATCTTATTTAAGTCCTGACAGACATGCCCTGTTTGACTCTAGATTTGCTACTGATTCTGGAGCCTCTTCTGTTCTCATGTATAGAAAAGGGTTTCTTATAGGTTCTTATAGAAAAGGTAAGAATTTGTTTAAGTGTACAGGAAAAAAAAGAAAATTCTCTCATCTGGCAAGTATAAAAATGCAGTAGTTTGAGCGTAGCCTCCGGTTTATTTACAAGAACTGATTTTTATCAAAACATGATATATTTTAGTAAAGTCTGAGGTGGTACGTGCCTCTTTCGAAGACTTGTGAAGCAGAGCCTCGCCTGACGCTTTGCCTGTCGGTTGTGTTGCCGCTGCGGTGGGTTCCTCTCTCGGCCCGTGTCGCTCCCGGGAGGCTGGGGAGGGTGCGCGCCGCCCGCTCTCCGTGGTGCTGGACGCGGGCGTGAGGCCGGTGAGCTCCGGTCGCTCTCCATGGTTCTGAGCGTAGGGCCCCCTCAACGTTTTCACTTCACTGGCACTGATGTCAAAAGCAAGTAAGTTTTACTTGCTGTTACACAGAGTGGTGCGTTTCCCTACTAGCAAGAGCTCGTCAGAGGCCCAACTTAGATAGTTCACCACACTGACTATGCAAAGGACTGGACAATTGCAGTTATTACATTGAACACTATGAAGGTGCAGTGAACTGTTTATCTGAAACTGTGTGCCATGCCATTTGGTAGTGGCTTCCCAAAAGCCTGACACAAAGAAGTGAAAATAAAAATAAGCACTAGTATTTTCCAGGGAGTTCTGTCAGTTAGCAAATTAAGAAGTATTTGAGAATATTTAAATGAGCAGCAACATTTTATTCACCTTGTCAAGACTCTGAAAGAGGGGTTCAAGTTTGATTTCCTAAAATTGACTTAGGGAATATACAGTGCAAAGCTTCATGATTTCTTTCAGGGTTTATATTTGGTTTAATTCTGTTCTTACTTTTCAAGGATTTTTAAAAGTTGGAAACTTTTGTCACAGAATTTATTAAAGATATGTATTCTATTTCTGAATGTTGTCCAAAGTATCTTAATTCAGAAACCCTTATAGTTCTCAAAATAACTTTGTGAAATTACATACTACTTAAAAACAGTGATTTTGATGATTGATCAAAAGCAGTGGTACAGGTCTGTAAGATGACTATTTTTTTCACCCTGTTTCTCCACTTAGGTGTTGCTACTCTTTGTTTTGGAAGTTTTGAACTTAATATCACTCTGCTGAAAGAATATTCATTTGTTTGTATGTGAAACAATTCTTGTAGAGTGAAGATCCTTGCTGTGTTGTTTGTTTCTTTTGCCAAGGGAAAACTACTGTTATCTCCTCAATGCAGCCAGTTGCTTAGCTCTGAGAACTTTCCAGTGTATAATGTTACAGAGTCTAAATACACACAAACAGATGCAATACAGACATACTACCTTAAATTCCACTAGGGATCTCTGTACTTGAAATGCTTAAGTCAAATACACAAATAGTCAAGAAATAAATCTGTAAGGAAATGCAGCTCAAACACTAAAACACAACTTGGAGTAGTCCTCTGGCCTGTCTTGTTTTCCTTGCAGCATTTTAAGGTCTGAACATATAGCAGATGTGTCAACTACATTCTAGATAGGTGATTAGAGGGTAAATGGGATTCTTTCTCACCGGGAGGCAGATTGGGGGATTTGTACATCTGTCACTGAATCTCTTTTTTCTTTCTTAAATTCTTTTTTTATTTTTGTCCCCATCAGTATGCTTCTCAAGATTTAACTGTCTTGGGAAATTGCCTGAAGTTAACTGCACTATAGATTTGTAGTGGTTGTTTCTGATGTAACCAGACCAGTAGAGTCTCATTCCAGAACTGAGAAGGGACTTTGATTTGGTGTTGGTGGCAGGACTGCCACACCTCTCCCAGTAGGAGGGCATTGAGTTGCAGTTGAAAGTATATGCTAAACCAGCCTGTAAACTGGAGGAAATAGTTGATTCAAGTTGTATGCCAAATGAATACCTAAGCTAATTCTGCTCATTAGGGAGCTGTGAAAGGCTTTTTTTTGCAAGTCTGTTTTTATCACAGTGAAATTTCCAATCTCTGTGAAAATGAGCATACTTGAAATAATTTGATTAATCTGACTTTCTAATTCAAGTCACTGATTTATTGCATGACAACTTAGGGGTATAGTGCATAGCTGGTCTTTTCTTATACACTTGTGTTTGCATTTAAATGGTGTGTTACCTGCCATTTGAGAGTCCCAGTAGGCTGTATCAGATGTTGAAAGAGATGAATTTCCTGGCATTTACACTTTCACTCAGTTTATACCTTCCTTATGCTTGCTTTCTGAAGAGAACTACATTGCTTTCAAACAGAAACCATGTAGTACAGTAAATAACTTATTTTTAGATAGTGTTTGCCTAGTCTAAGCTGACTGGGATGGGGGGGAAGCTGAACGTACAGTGCAAGTTTCACTTCTTCTGAAGTTGTATAGGATGCACGGGGGGAGTATGGCTTACAAAGCTTCAGTATTAACAGCTCATTTCTTATCTTGCTTTCTGAAGTATAGTCTGATACTACCAGACACAAATTTTCTGTGTATTGTAGCTGAAGAACATTGTAAGGCAGCTTATATTGCTTTCCTTGCAGATGTTCACAAAGCATTGAAACTAAAGTTTTCTTTTCTTATGTGGCGTGAGAAACTCAGGTGATTGGGTTTCTTTAGCTTGTGTTGGTTCTTGGCTTTTTTGTAATGGAGTAGAAAGTAAGTCTAATTCCTGGTAAGTGCAAGGGGATTTATGTTTATTTAATATTTCAGTAATCAGTCCATTACTACTTTTTGCTTCCTTTTAGAATGTTTATGTTTGGGGCTAGGGGGATATGTTTCTTCTTTATTATGATACACATGTATCACTAATGTTCCATTTCAGTGGCACTTCAATGAATTCATTGGAAACTCTGCGCTGAGTTCTAGTGCATTTTATATCCTGGTTCTGTGAAGACTGCCCAAAATATAAGAGGTATATTAGGAACTTAATGAAAATCCTATGGCAAACTAACAAATGCAAGCAATTTTTTTTATCTGTAAAAGGAGACATTTTTGAAATGTATGTAGATCTGTTGGTATGCACTGAGCTTGTTCATTTTTAATGTTTCTTTAACATAAATAACCTTCAGACTTTCATGGAAGAGATGTTGTTTTGGAAGCTGTATAGTACACAGTCTTTCTAACCCTTAAACTATAGTGAGAAAGCCATGGAAGTTCTCTTTTAAATATAGATTGGAATTGGGGAGAGGGTCTGCTAAAAGCAAAATGGAAAGCTAGGTATAAAATCTGTCCTTTTTTAGTACAACCGTTCTTGACTATGTTACAAGAGGAGGAGTGCATTAATTGCTGGAGATACTTGTGCTTACTGTTTTTTAAGAGTGCTATTATACAAAAAAAAAAAAAAAAACCAACCAAAACAGCAAACAAACCAGAGCATAAATGCAATTTACTAACTAAATTTGAAATTTAACTTTGAAAAAGTATTTGAAAACTTCAGCAAATTTGTTGTCTACTACTAAATGTTTTAGTCTGCAAAGCAAATTCTTATGTACTGTCTCTTAACAGGTTAAGATGACATTTATAATTCTGTGGAATTAAAACTGGTGTATTGAAGCTGCGTTGTACATTGAATAGTCTTAAAATGTACCTCAGAATAATTTCTCAGTGTGCTATGAATATGTTCTCTGTATATGGCTTACTTGGATCATTCTTAAATTTTCTCTTCGCTAATCATGTATTTTGCAATAAGCCATCAACTTAGCTCAATTTTTAATTTCCTTTTTTGTATAAAAATGGAGATTTTTACAGTAGTAGTCAGAACTAGGCACACTTGCTTCAGAGATGAATATATATATAAACTGACATGTGCATGATAGAGACCTGTACCTACCTCAAGGCCAGAGGCCTTGAGCTAATTATTTAATGTGAAGTTGTACACAAGCGCTTAGTAAATTTTTTTTTTTTACAGGTCTACTTCTATGTGATTTATAAGTGTTCCTTGATTTAAGATTGTCACTATTTTCTCAACTGCTGAATTTTCAAAATATTTTTTTAACATATGCTGGAGAAAGAAGACTTTTGGTTTTCCTTTAATCTTCTTTCTCTATCATATTGGATATCACAGTTTTCTTTTCTTAGGACAGTTTTCATGCCCAAAACTTGAGGTATTGACAAGGAGCTTTATTTGGCTGCCTTGTCAGGTGTGGGAAATTTTTGTTGGAGGTGAAAAATTCTAAGTAGATATCCTGTGTACTTTTGTATAATGAATGGCTGAAACAGTAGGAGTTAATGTCTCCAATTTAATGTAGAATAAAGTAAGTATTGTAAAAGAGGTAAATCTAGCAAATAGTTACAATCTAAGTACTCTTTAAATAAACACATATTCCAGTTGCCGAACAGAAGCAATAATAGAAGCCTCATTACAATTGCATAGGATGGCTCTTTAAGAACATTCACTAGAGTAGCTCTCCAGAAGGGTGAGATCCAACTGGATAACCATAAGAAGAAAATACAGGTGTTGGACTGGTAACTGAATGCTCAGGTTGAGGAGTCCTAGGATTCCCCTTACTGTATTTAATGGGAGGAATGGAAAAGAGATGCTGTAGCACAGAGCAATAAAACTGTATGCTTTTACCAGGACATCAATTTTCTTCTAGATCTCTAATGGAAATACTACAATTTTCCTGCTTAAGTAGTAACACAAAAGTATGTATAATACTTCTTTCTTTTTTTTTTTCTTTCTTTCTAATTGAATGGTTCAGAAAACCTGTGGTAGAAGAAACTGCACAAACTTAAAATATCTTGATAGATAGGCTAGAGACTCATCTTCAGTGCTGTTTGTTTTATACCTGTATGTTTTCTCAAGGTGTATCATAGACAAGTAGACATTAAGGTAGACTGAAAACTGGCTGAACTGCTGGACTTAGTGTTGTGGTCAGCAGCATGCAGCACAGTTGGGTACACCATTAGTGACTGGTCTCCTAGAGGCTGATATTGAGGACAGTACTGTTTAACATCTTTGTTAGTGACCTGGATGATGAGACAGAATGCACACTCAGCAAGTTTGTAGACAATACAAAACTGGGACAAGTTGTTGATTAAACAGATGGGTATGCTGCTATTCACAGCTGAACAGTCTAGAGAAATGCACTGACAGGAACCTCATGCAAAGTCCTGCATCTGGGCTAGAATAACAAATACATGATTGGGATTGACTGGCTGGAAAGCAGCTTTTCAGAAAAGGCCTTGGAATCCTGATGGACGACAAGTTGAACATGAGCCAGCAAAGTGCCTTTGTGGCAAAGGTGGCCAACGGTGTACGGGACTGTGTTAGAAAGAGCATTGCCAGCAACTCCAGGGAGGCAATCCTTCCTCTTTACTTGGCATTGGTGAGACTCACCTCGAGTGCTGGGTCCACTTCTGGGCTCCCCAGTACAAGAGAGACATGGATGTACTGGAGCAGTCTAGCAAAAGACCACTGAGATGATTAAAGCACTGGACCATCTGTCATACTAAGAGAGGCAGAGAGCTGGAACTGTTTAGCCTGGAGAAGAGAAGGCTCAAGGGCATCTTATGTGTGTGTATACCAGATGGTAGGGAGTAAAGAAGTCTACGCGGGCATATTATTAGTGGTGCTTCATGGAAAGACAAGGCAATGGGCACCAGGTAAACTGTAAGAAATTCCATTTAACCATAAGAAAACACTTCTTTTGCTGTGAGGATGGTCAAACACTGTAACAGGTTACCCAGAGAGGTTCAAGTGTTTGCTTCTTTGGAGATATTCAAAACCCACTTGAGCAAGGTCTGTTCTAGCTGACTCTACTTTGAGCAGGGAAATTAGACTAGATGACCTCCAGAGGCACCTTCCACGCTCAACCCTGCTATGGTTCTGTATACGTGTTGTTTCTATAACAGTGTGTCGAATATTGAAGTTGGTGTGAAGGGAGAGAACTAACAGCCAGTATTGTGTAAATACTGAGAGGTAGCTAGGAATTATGTTTTTCATTGTATGATAGATACTTGTAGGTTACTGGAAAGTATCCTAGTGGACCACTGCAAAGTTGTCCTAGATTCATCTCAGGCTGAGCTTTGAGTATAAACTTGGACTGTCAAGTGGTGTGATTTCAACAAAAGCAACTGCGCCACCTTCTTTTGCTTGCATTATGGTTTTGTCCCTATAAACTCAAAAAAAAAAAAAAGGTGGAAACATAGTGATCAATCCTTAGTTTGAACATTACTTCTCTTTAAATCGGGGTCGTTTTTTCTAGAGAAAGGGAAGAGAAATTACTTCAAGGTAGTATGATACTTCTGAGGAAGTGCCTCAAATTCTTCAACAGTTATTAAAAATTCCTTGAATATGCAGATTTCTGGATGGAGTTTCCGTTTTTCGTTGTGGAAAATTGGCATTTACCATTAAACTTCTAGAGAAGATTCGTAGTTAACATCTTCCATAAAGTAAAAAACACTGTAGATAAAAATACTGAATTGGGAGTCTTGCAGTATATGCTTTTCACTAATGTTTCTTTCCTGCATAGCTGCATATTTGTTTGAAAGGCTCCGTGCCTTTCCTTCTGTTAAACAAGCCTGGAAATTAGAGAGACAATTATGAGCAAGAAATGGACTTGTTTTCCAGTGTGCCATTCAAACCACTGGGAGGAATTTTTTTTTGCTATATAGACAAGACTATACCATGCAGCCTCTGACTGGTCTCTTCTGCTGCAAGAAACCACTAGATACTGGAATTGTGTAGAATCTGAAGAAGTTCTTGAGGAAAAAGGAATTGAAATAGATCAAGCATTGAGAGGATAAGACCCACAGGCAGAGAGAGTGTGGAAATGAACTTTCTTTTGATGGGGAAGAGAAACTGGGAAGACCTTTGCTCTGGCTTGTCATACAGTGCTGACGTTTCTTTGGGGAGATGGAACACAAGAAACCTGTTGCTAATGTTTTCATCAGCTCAACACTTGAGGACTCCTCAGTAAGAATGAATATTAATATGTATAAGTGACAATAATGCTGATTATGCCTTGCTTTCAGGTTTATAAACAAATGAAGAGAAGAAATCACCTTTCTTTAGCATCAACTTCATTTACAATTTCTTCCAAAAATACTTGTGATGTTTTCAGGTGATCGCACTCGGAAATATGACTTTGGATATCCTCTAGAGCAGATTTAGAAATGGAGATGCTTCATTTTACTTTACATATCCACAGTTGTTGTTCTGTCTCTACCACCCCTGCTTTCCCTGCTCCCCACTTGCCAAATAAAAGAAAATCCAAATCCCTTTCATTCGAAACAGTTACAATTTTTAATTCTACCTTCAGTTTTATTAATGTACTCAATATTAATGAGTACTTCCACAAAACTATTTGTTCTTAAAAAGCAAGATAACTTGTCTTACATAGTCTTAGTTATTTAAAAACTATGTGGTTTTAGCTAGTCCGTGTATGGAGAAATCCCAAAACAGTCAATGATCAGACAGCTTTTCATGGCAACCATCAAGTGAAAAATGAATGGTTAAAAACATAACACTTGAGATGGTAAAAGTTAATAGGGGTTTAGGTTTGAAAGTGGAACAGAGTAAGACTTCAGAATAAGTTTTTAGTCTTGAATTGTAATGAAAGTCAGCTTGAATAATAAAGCAGGGAAATAGATTTTGAAGGAAACATGACAGTAGTTTTTTAGACTCTGGATTATTTTGAGTCTTGTGACATATTTTTCTATCTAGTACAAATAACTACCTGACTTAACTATTTATTTCTGATTAAAATAATGTTGGTGAAAGTACAGATGTGATTGTATGAAGAATAATTTAGCCAAGTCTTCCCAAAAATATAGGAAATTTGAAACAGCAATTATATTGACATAAATGATACTATGTTAGACATTTTTATAGTGGCCCTTTCAAAAAAAAGATTGATTTTACAGCAAAGCAGAGGAACTTAAGCTTTGCTTTCAGAGAATAAATGGAATCAGCTGATTAATCTTACTCCTTTTATATGATTTTTTTTTCACTCTAAGTTAATCTGTACGTGCGATGGATTTGTTGAAATATTTTTGCAGAAAATTTCAACTTCTATTCATCCTTTACTCTCATCAGTCATCCTTTAGTTATCCTTTAGAGAGGGAGGGAAATTTCTGAACGAGCTGAAGTATGGAAAAAAAAATCCAGCTTAACTGTGTCTTGAATTACCATTAATTTGATGGTACAAAAGACAGTAATTGAAAAAAGGAAAGGAGCAACTTATGGCTAGTAGGTAACTAAAGCAGATGGAAATACTGCATCTGTATTTTTTTTTTTTTTTTTTTGG
>Ga0065711_1040302_pt1 | contig 17078 bp, 14 predicted proteins | sample Hoacrofraction12_FD_59098 | JGI IMG/M metagenome (GOLD analysis project Ga0065711, IMG submission 59098) | Hoatzin crop microbial communities from Cojedes, Venezuela - Epithelial fraction 12 v2 (version 2) | ecosystem: Host-associated > Birds > Digestive system > Esophagus > Crop | place... | reverse complement strand
GGCGGGGGGGGAGCGGGTGGGTGCCGCCGTAGCTGCCGGCCCAGAAGACCCCGGGCACTGTATGCAAATATAAGGGCGGTGATTGGCTGTCGGCGTGGGAGGGGCGGGGTGGGAGGTGCTCCGGCAGCGGGCGGGCGGGCGGCCCGGGGCGGGGGGTGAGTCACGGCGCTTCCCAGCAGGAGCGGGGCCGCCCCGCCGTCCTTCCCGGATCGCCGGGGTCCCTGACGGCATCGCACCGGGCAGCTTGTGCAACGGGGGCCGCCCCCGCCGCGGCCCGGCCCCCGGCAGAGCAGCAGGCGATGTGCACCAGGCTGAGTGCAGGCGTCGGCGCCCGGGGCCGGCCTGGCACCCGTGGGCCTTTCCGCCGCTCGGGCTCGCTTCCCGCGGGGCCTCCCGGTCCCCGGGGCTGCCCGGTCCGTTAAACAGGTGTAAATACTTTAAAATAAATACTGCCCGTTTAATTAAGAGCACATAAGTAGGACACGCGGGGCTCGGCGGAGGAGATGCTGGCTGATTTTGAGAAGCATCTTTTGGTTTTGCCGTATCTTTTCTACTGTTTTTTTACTATTTTTATTTTTTTTTTCTATTTTTTACTTTACTCCCCTGGAGGAGGACGCGAGTCTCCCACGAGATACCTCGCAGAACAATAATATCCTCCGGGAGGAAATTCCTCCCTGGCCCCCCGCTGAGGATCAGCTTGTGCCCCCAAGCACCAGCATTGGAAACAGTTGTGATTCTGTCCCAGTGAGTGTAACCATAGAGGCTGTTTTCATAAATGTCTTCAGCCCTTGAAAAATTACTCACTTATTTGCCTCGAGAGATTCCTCTGAAGTGGAGCCATTTCTGGAAACGCATGTGGTTTCCAGTGATTTTTAATTAGGTGATTCTTCTCGGTGTAAGCAACAAATAAAACCCCGGGCCCGTTCCCCCTCTTGCTCACCTCAGGGAAGCTGGGGCTCAAGGCTGGTGCTCAGCGGAGCAGCACCGGGGTTAAACCGGGATGGAACAGAACCAGGGTCGCAGCCCGAAGCCGGGAGCGGCTTTGTAGGTGTCAGCAAAAGAAAGCGAAGAATCTACGGTGGGGCCGCGCCGTTCCTGCTGACACCGGGGAAGGCTGCGGGCACGGCCTTGCTCTCAGCACGTGGCTCCAAGCCGGGATTTACTCCGTTGGAACTGGACCGGCTCCGGTATCACCCGCCCCGCTGACTCCCTGACACGGGCACGAGTGTGTCCGAGGCCTGCTTGTTTGTGGCGAACGGCTAACGCTTAGCAGCCTAAATGTGGTTTTTAGAGCGGATTTTGAACTTCAACCCAGAAGCAGGGTTTTTATCAGAAGGAGCTGGCTGGAGAGCTGCTCCTGTGCCTGCCAGTGCCGGGCAGGAATTTTTCTTCCCTTCCTTGCTCTGTAGGAGTCGTTTCCCCCAGTACATTCCTAACTCTCTACCTGGTACTTATCCCAGTAGCAGGTGGTGTAATCGAGCAAGTTTCTTTTGTGCATAAAAATGCACGGGGTGAGGAACTGGGGGTGTGCGTGGGAGGAGGTGCAGGGAAATTAGTCATGGAGAGGAAGAGGTTAGCGCGGGGGCTTGAGGAAATCAGGTGGCCGCAGCAATCCCTCAGGCTTCCAGCCGAGCCCGTCCTGACGTCTGCTGGGAAAAGCTCGTCAGCTCAGAGATATGCTCCCGTCGGCCCAGCGGCATGTGACCTTGCTGACCGATCCAGGCTGAGCAAGAATGGCTGCCAGCGGTTGGAGGAGAGATGCCTAGCTCCTGTACTTCGTTTTCAGGGCTCAGCTTTAACAACACTTTCACTTTCTCTTTGCTTTCCTAGCTAGCATCTACATTTTTACCTGCAGCCCTTCAGGGGGAGGCATCTTAGTGTGAAAATGCTGCTCTCTTCTTCTCTCTCTTGTGGCCTCTAGGAGTTTTAAGGAGAGATGACGTCTGTCTTTCATGTCTCGTGATCAATGTCCCAGTGTTTTCCAGAAGAAGACTATGCCAAGCACTCAAGTCCAAATGAAAAATAACAGCCAGGCAAAATACTCCAGCCAAGTAACCAAAGGATCCATTGGAAGGGCCAGCTCCTAAAACTTCCCTTACTCCACAGTAAGGGGACATGTGGAGATAATGAATGCAGCAGTTTCTAAAGATCAAGCGGTGGAGGAAGGCACCCAAGAGGGTCAGCGACAACATAGGAAATGATGCCAGACCTCAGAGTTGGCGGTAACAAAGAAGTTTTGAGAGTTTTCTCCTCGACCGGATGCTAGTCTGTCTAGGTTCAGGTCTGCTTCTGGAGGGGAAGCTGTGCTAGCCACCAACTTCCCCAGCAGTGGTTGAAAATAACATTTCCAGGACCTCTGCGTGTCTGGTTTTTAAAGGCCCTTGTCACCCCTGGCCAGGAGGGACTGCGGATGAGTCGCTGCCCGTGCCAGAGGTGCCGGTCCCCTTCTGCCAGGAGGGGCTACAGGGGGCAGGTGCCTATAGGCAATGCGTTGTGCAGGTACCGCTCCTGGGGCCGGTTCCTCTCAGCTGCTGCGCAATGTGCTGATGAGGGCCAGGCGCTGGTCAGGAATCGGTGGGTAGAGCTGGCTGCCGGCTGCAGGCAATGGTCATCTTATGACTTATAATTAGATTTATAAGGCCACCAAAAATGCAAATAGGTACCTCCTAGGATTTTCAAAAGCCTGTGAATAAGTGAACAGACCTGTTAATCTGAAAGCTCCTCAGCACCTGATTTGCCTTCAGACATTTCTTGGAAATCCTGTAAGCACTCGGCTTCACCTTTAGACCAAGCGTCTTTGAAAACCTGACCCTTTGCCATTAGAAGTATAGAACAAATTCAGTTTATCGGCTTAATGATAGAAAAGCTTGCTTTCCTCAGTAATGCTCTTAATTAAAGCATTTCTCAGTGTCTTTGGACCTGATTCTCCACCTTATGCAGACAACTGCGCTATGCCAAATGGGTGCAGAGCACTGCCAACTAAGGTTTGATTCAATGCCCATTTGAGTTAATAGAAATCCTCCCACAGGAATCAATAGAATTTGGTTCAGGCCCCAGAGTCGATGGGGAATTCTGATCTGGCAATATTTTACGCCCACACTGCATCAGTAAAAGCAAATATTCAAGGGACAAAGCCTTGGAGAGTTTGGAACGGGCTTTGTAAGGGACTCTGGGGCAGGCTGTAGCCTAGGCTATTTGAGCAATTCACGGTGCCTGAGACTGTCCAGCAAGGAAGCCTTAAAACAAATCAGTCTGAACTTTTCCCATTCATTTTTTATAGCACTCTTACCACTTAACAATACACTCTTGTTTTTTCTCTTGTCCCAGGCTGACAGAATATGTAAGCATCTTCAGTGCTTTGTTCCTCCTTCTTCTTTTAACCTCCAGAACCTGATTTGTGTCAGAAAAGATAAGCCTAGATCCCTACTGTATTAATAAATAATTATTTGGTGTAAGGTGGGGGATGAGAAGGGCTGCTATTCTTAGCAACAGCAATGAAATTTCAGCAGCTGATGACGTCAGTGCTGAAATGTCAGTGTGAAACAGGCTGGAACAAATTAAGAGTGTGGTGTCGTCACTGTGAGAGCCACGCTGCCCTCCGGAGGGACTGTGATTGGATGCTGCAGATGCAGTTCAGAAGATGGGAGGACAGAGGCTTGTGGGAGCTTCTTAGAAGCCTCCAAAAAAGCAACAATCATCTCAGTACCAGAAAGGTCAGAGAAGATGCTATTTGGACGTCCCTGCCCACGTCATGGCGTCAGCTAACAGAAAGGGAAGGGCCATGTCTACAAACCAGATTCCAGGAACTAGTACAGAAAAAAAACCAAAATAAAACTGGCCATCTTCTAGCCACTTGAGAAGCTGGGCTAACTCTGTCTCTGATGTCACTCCTGTGACTCAAATTGAAGAGGAAATTGGCCCAAGATGCCTTTTGTCATAATGTGCTGCTTAAAAGAGGGTGATGTGCTTGGAGTAGAGGTGATCCTGAAGTGTTTCACTACTTAACTGCGCTGTTGCATTCGAAGAATGCCTTTGGGCTATCCCAAAACACTGAACTCGAGGTGCACAGAGCTTTAATCAAAATGGGTTAAAATTCCAAATGCATTCGCGCTTGACCTCCAAGAGTCTGGTCTTGCACATTTCTCGGTTAGTCTCAGGTTGCGTCATTAGACCCAAGCCTGCCTCGGTGCAGGGGATGGATTCTAGCTGAGAGGTGGCATCTCAGGGTCCTGATATCTTGGGGTCTCGAGCCTTGCATCTGCTTGGGCCAGCAGATGAATTGCCTCGTCTGCGGGGGTTGCTGGGCTGTGGGACATGCTGTTGTTGGTGGTGGTAGGGTGGGTTGGGACCATCCTGCCTGCCTCCATGAAGACCTGCGGTATTTTGTATGGAAATACGGGAAAAATTGAGATTCCCTGGATTAGTGCTTCTATAAAACTAGTACTGGGAACAAAACTGCTCTCTGTTGTTTCACTCCTTTCTAGAACTGCCTTTCTAGTGGCTGCAGGGATGGATGTGGTTACAGCAGACAGAGGAAAATACATTGAGACGTGTGCTTATCTATCAATCATACCAGCTGTTTCTGGCATGCAGCAACTGGCTGACCACAGCGAGGGAAGGAGGATATAATCAGCTAGCAAAGGCCCTCTTTTCTCAGCAAGGACGATAAGGATTATTGGCAAACCCACAGAGAGTTACGGGAACAGAGGAATTGGCGTGCTGAAGTCACTTCCTACCACTCGGGAGTCCCTGTGCTCGGAACATTGTGTTTGCTTTCCCAGTACGGATCTCAGGGGTTGTCTGCATTAGTTCAGACGTGTAAGTGCCCTCGCTCTGTCTCGGTACACAGAAGGCTCGCTCAGAGAGGTTGCCGTCGTAGTCTTTTATCTCCTTTTGGGGGAAGGATTCAGACTGGCTGTGAGCAGGGAGAGTGATTCTTTACCGCAACTTTACACCGACAAACCACCTTGCTGCAGAGATATTTGCAAAGACAGGCATGACTTAATCAATTCAGGGAAGAGGCATATGCCAACAGAAACACTCTTTTGCCAACACAAACCACGCTGCCACTAGAAGAGTATCGGCAATCCCACTCTCGTCAGCGCGGGGCCTCCTCTTCACTGATTAGGTGCTGTACGGGCAGGCAGCGCAGGAGGTTCCCAGCCAGTGAGATCACGCAGGTCTTTGCACCTCAGTGCCGAGGTGAGCCCCTACTCCCTTGTCTCAAGAGGAAGCGGTGGCCATTTCGGCTGCACCTGTATCAACAGAGAATTTATATGAACTGGAGGTGAGCTCCCGAACGCACAGCTGGCTGCTGCCGCAGTCTGTAGATGGGAAAATTGTCCGCCGCATTGTATGTGATCAACACAAGTCTTGATGATACCCTGGGAGTATCTGGTGTCTTCTCAGAGGTCTTGCCAGCCAGCTCAGAGAGGGCTCCCGCTGCAGCCTTGCACGCAGCTAATTGCAGCCTAGCTCTGAGGTTAGGAGAATGCTGCTAGATCAAAGCTTCCTTACCAGGAAGGCTGGAGAGCCTGGACAAGGATGAGGCAGATCTGGTGCCAAAAAGCAGCATGTCACCCTGCTGTCAGCATTTCAGGTTTAAATATGTGACTGGTAAAAGCAGGGGAGGCAAAAGGTTGAATTCTGCCTGCACTGCATCCTGTTTAGTCCAGGCTTACTAGAGCTTTGGGGATACAGGCATTGAATGTCCAAAGAAGGAAAAAGAAGACTTCTACTTTTTCTATATTTTTTGGGTGGGTATGTGTATGCAAAATTGTTCTCTGATATGAATTCCCGATACAGAGTCAGCAGAGAAAGAATGACTTTGTTCTGGATGTGTTTGTAAATATCTGTCTGCATTTTTAAGACTTATCACTGTAGGAGACCCAAGATGATCTGTGATTTCTGCAATCTCATCGGAGAGAGCAAGTGAATGATTCCACGCGGTAGAGACATACAGCCCATGACTCACAGCCCTGAGTCACAGCATTGGGACACTTCAGCATTTAGAAACACTAGTAGTGACAGAAATCAGGATGATGAGCAAGCAGCTGTTACTCATTCTCAGCTGGACACCGTAAGCGTGTTTGTACCAGTCAGTGTGGCTCTGGCTCTTCTTTGTCTCCTGTTGCAGACCTGCAGTCATCTGGATAGCATGGTGACATAGCTCACTTAATGTTTGCCTCTGGGCAAGAGATGATCAAGTCTAGTCTGTGGCTCCCAGACTGTCCTCCTTGACTCTATTAGTCTCAGCATAGAGCTATCGTGGCAATTTTCACTTTAGATTACTTCTTTCATCTCAGGAGATCAGCTCATGTTACAAACACCAATGGATTGATCACCACACAGGGTCAGAAAGTATCTGTATCCCTGTTTACAGCTGGGGGGCTGAGGCATTAAGCAGGTAGGCAACTTGCTTGTAGTGATAAAGGACATTTGTAGCAGATCCAGGACAAAAACACAGGAGCCTTAACTACCTCTCTTAATCTCTAACCACTGAACCACCCGCTCCATCACATTCATCACTTCCTCGTGAGGTGGCAGTTTGGATGAGAACAAGTGCCCAGGAAGTCGCCCTGTTTATTCTGTCTTGGCCTCTTAATGCCTGTGGAACTTTTTTATTGCATTCTTTTCATGGCCATCATCATTGGTGCGGGAAGTGATTCCAAGAGACAAAGACTCGGTTGTGTGTGTGCACGTGCGTGTGTGGTTGGGAGAGGGGAAGAATAAAAAATCTATTTCCAGATGGTTGAAAGGATGCATAGCACTTTGCTATTGGCAAAAACAACCTCTTTCATTTTCAGGATGTGTAAGTCACAGAATTGCAGCTGGAAAAAAACAGGCAGAAAGGGAGCCAGTGGGGTAAATAGAAGAATAACTAATGAAAAGTAACCCAGCCGATATTTGAAAATCTAGAAGTGTTTTGTTTTTATTTAAATGGGGCGGGGGAGGGGGAGAGAATGCGCTTGCTGAGGAGGATCTGTGTAGAGCAGGTTCAAATATGTATTATCTCCTTTTCTTGTTAGCTTCTTTGCCTTGCATTCCCAACTGCAGCCTCACAGGAAATTCAGTCCCTGGCAAGCTTCAGCTCCAGACAGGAAACGTTCTGAGGAATTTCTTCCATACAGGTACTATATTTGCTTGGAGGGATAGCATGGTGGAGATATTTACCACGGCCGGATTTAACTAGCAGGGTGTTACACATGTTGATGGAGTTGCTGGGAGTGAGCTCTTGTCTGCAGCCACCAGCATGCCGTGTTTAAACAAACAGTGCTGCTCTGCCCGCCTGTGGGAAGATTTGCATCAGATCTGGGCCAGATTCCCCTTCCCCTGACAGCAGCGCGGCCCAGCTTCTGTCAAAGATATTCGCAGATGTCAGAGAGCGTCAGAATCAGGCCTGCGCAGCAGGTTTTTATCACACGACAAACTTAGTCTTATGCTGTTTGGATGTACAGATATTTGTGAACAGATATTTTGATAGGAGTTGTGGCTGTGAGGGGGTGCAGGCTCATGCCGTGTGTGCAGGTGAGGGAAGGTCTTTGCTCTTGTCTTTGCTCTCTGAGGGCACCAGAGGCTGCGAGGGGCGAGCCGTAGCAGCACACCGCCTTTTGACGTGTGGGAGGCACTGAGCGTGACCAGCCGAGACGCCAAGCTTCCCGCACCCCTCGGGGCTCGCTTGGGACGCTTCCCCACCTTTCTCTGCAAGTTCAGAGCAGGCCTGTTCTGCTCATTAGTCCAGAGGAGATAACAGCAGTCTGAAACGCAAGTGCCGTACCTCCCTCAGCCGCTTTGCTAGGTAACTCGGCGTCAGCAGTGAACAGCGAAGCGGTGGGCTGAATATTTCTTGATACACCCAAGAGAAATATCCCTTCCTTACCAAAACACACGAGTGCTTGCCAGTCTTTAATGCAGTTCTCAGGATATAAGGTGTGTAGAGAAAAGACTGATCAGTCTGAATCACTGTCTCCCAAGAGAAACGTGATGGATTAAGTATATGGCTGGGAACAATCCTGCGCTGGCAAGGAAATGGACTGCATGACCTGTCTCAGAGATCTATGATTCACTGCAAATACAGAGAGTGAGCACAAAAATGTGTAGTAACATGCAGTGGTACCCTGCCTGCTATTACAGCGCAGCCTCCAGCCAGAGACAACCCAGCCACATTTACAGGTGTGCTCTGGGAACAGGCTTTCTCTGTGGGCAGCCATGAAAGGCAGAGGAATGCTTTCAAAGACCTAGAAATCTCTGTGCCGCCCTGCTAAGCCATGGAAACGTAACTGCATGTGCAGTGCTGAAGCATGGATTTTTTTTTTTATTTTTTTTTGTTTCTGGGGCAGGAAGAGCAAGTGCAGAGCCTCCCACTTAATGCTATGGGGGGAAGAAAAGATTCACAGACTCCCCTGCAGTGTTAGTGAAAATACAGCTTTGGCCTTTAGTGCCCTTTGTTACATAAACACAAGTAGCGTAGACATATTAATCACCCTGCCACTGAGGGAGGAACAGAGCAGCAACCTCAAATGCCACCCACTCCCCATTCTCTCTCCCATTTGATGTTGCTATTTTAAGCCACACATTATTTCCTGCTGTGATTTTATTTTTTTTACCCAGCTTCTAATTCTGGCTCTGAGGTAAGCTGTGACATACGTATCCCTCCTCTCCCCCTCCTTGCCTTCCTCCTCCCCCTGCACCCACGTCCTCTTTATTGCTGTCTTTTAGAAATTTTCTCTCCGTGTCTCGTCAGCAGCTGGGTCCCAGAGGTTAGTTATTGACTGCCTGGAAAAAAAGCAAACCAACCGATATTCTTCCTGCTTGTGGACTTCAGCGCAAACAATATTGGGGCCACGGTTTGTGGGGCAGACTGCTTTAAAGGTGCTGTTTCCCTGCTCCCCCCTCCTCAGAGAGCTTAGTGCTGCAGAGAGGATGGTCTGGCTGGGAAGGAAGGCTGCTGCTCAGCAGCTAATGATGGGCCATGGCCGGTGTACTCATCTGATGAGAAGGGTATTACACCAGTGGCATGTGCTTTGTGGCATAGAGAAGACAGGACAGAGCTCAACTACTCTACGAGGGGTTTCTCTCCTGAGCCTGCTGCTGTGTAAGGACAATCAGCAGATTTCTAGCCCCCAGGTAGTTTCCCCCAGAGGCAACCGCCTCATCCTGCCTGTGCCAGGGCACAGCTTACGTCTGCCTGGTTCTGCTGCATCCGCATGTCTCCTGAGGCTTTCAGCCCGAAGGAGGGCTGGGTCAGTCTAGGGCAGGAGAAGAATGGAGCCTGCAGTCCCAGGAAGCACCCAGTGCACCGAGCAGCGGTGGCTCCTTCCTTGTGCCAGTGAGCGGCCGAGCACTGATAAGGGCTCTGCAGAGGTAAGTTTGAGCCCTAGGAGGAAAACTGAGCCCTGCTTCTGCACCGCAGCTGAGGGACATGACAGGTTTATCCTCTTCCACACCCACTTGTCCCTCCCCTCCCTCCCGAGCAACCCATCCTGAAAATCTCCTCTGCTGGGATGCTTGCTGCTGCAGACGCATCCCTGCTAGCATCAGAGAGCAGGCTGGGTGGCGGCAGGCTGCTGGCAAAACCCCGGGCCTTGCTTCCACATCCAAGGAGACAGAGGTCTGGGCTGCCCTCAGCCGGCCCTGGTGTATATATTTCACACAAACAATCTCACGCCTTTCTCTTCCTGTGAGTTGCTTTAGGAGCTGCTGCACGTGGCCCTTGTCTGCACGGTATGAGCCGTAGCTGTAGGAAATCCCAGGCTGGGCGTCTACGTGTTCTTCATCCTCCCCTTCCCCAGACAGGGATTCCAGTTATGCCCTTTCTGAGGTTCCTGGAGAATGGGAGAGGCTGAGAAAGCGAGAAGCCCTCTGCCAAGAGGTTTAGCGTTAGTCACAGCTGCTGGAAGCCTTTGCCGTGCTTTCACCAGGACCGTTGTTCCTGATTTCACAGCTCGGTTTGAATGCTGGTCCCCAGAGAAGGCTGAGGAGTCACATCCCTTCCCAAGAGCGGGCTACACGCTCGCCTGGCACATTTGCACGCTTTGCCGTGTCTTTTGAAGCAGCGAGGAGAGCCCACCAGCCCGTAGAGCTGGGCAGCTGTCCTGTCGCAGGCCAAACCGCAGCCCTCGAATCCTTGCCTGCAAAGAGCTGGCAGCTGAATCGAGCAAGCTAATTTCCAGCGGATGGGAGGGAGGGGAAAGAGCCAGGCTCACGAACTGGAGTGATCATGCCAGAGTGAAATGACTGTTTTTCCAGCATACTGTGTCCCCATGGGCAGCTGTTTTAAAAGTTATTGCAGGATAACTTCTCCCACAACAGCAATGCTGGAGAATTTCCCCCTCGAGACAAGACCTCAGAAAGGACTCGAGTAAATTGGCTTCACAGAAAATCACCCCGCTCTCGGGTGTCACACCCAGCGCTGTGCAGCGGGAGCCAGCCAGCAGCTGACAGACATTTGGTGTCCTGGGGGAAATGTGTTGGATGAGGACGGCTCTCCAAGGGCCGATGCCCACGTGGCAGCCACTACTGCCATCCTCGCAGCACCTTGGTGGGGGTCCGTGCAGTGGAGGGAAGAGCTGACTGGGCACGGGGGCTCTGGGAGGGAGAAGAATTCAGTTTACGCTGAGCGTTGCCTGCTTGGCGGGACCACCCACCAGAGGCCAACGCTGGTATCGGCTCTGGTGGTCACTGGAGCAATAGGAGTACCGGGAAGCAGCCTGTGGTTTGCAGGCAGAGGGGCTGTGGGACAGGGGTAGCTCAGGGACACTGGTGCAATAGGCCATATGTGTCATGGCATTCGAGGTATGCGATAAACAACCCATCTTTGTACTTGGTCAGGCTGAGTATTGCAAAAACAACAACAACAACAAAGAAGTTCAACAGCCCGATCAATCCTGAATACCCGCAGTTCGGCATCTGGGAATGGCACAAGATGGCAGAGATTTCATGGCCTGTGGACTAGCGGATACCGTCCTTGCAACGCCAAAGCCTTTCTTTCCTCGCAGAGCTGGCCTTTACGATCAGCCTTGCTGTACGCTCCCTGTCATGGCAGCAACCAGAGAGGCCCAGCACACGCGAGGCAGACCTGGCAGGAGCCCTGCCTGCCTGGAGAGCCCCCGCGCTCCTGGCCTGCCATGATTCCTCATCCTGGCAGCTCAGCTGTAGCTCATCTGGGTCAAGAGAGGTGGCTCGGAAAGACGTTCCCTGCGAGCTCCGATGAGATCTGCTCCTCCCAGGGCCCTTCAGCTGGGCTTGCTCCTCTTTCTCATTCCACACACCGTTTAAAAGCTGTGTTTGTAAACACCGGTCTCCGACTCGCTGCCTGCGGGGCTCTGGGCGGAAGGCCAGGGAGGGATCTAAGAGGCGGCAGACAGTTTTAAGAGGCTGTGGCGTCCGATTGACGCTGTGGAGGGGACACACCTTGCAGTTCATAGCCATGGTGGTGGGAGTCACCTGCAGCACAAGCAGGTCTCAGCACTATTTCATGGCTCCCTGAGGCCGAGCTGGGGTTTTACTTAAATGAACTCTTCACATGCCAAGATAAACTCTGGGTCTCTGAAGCCAGCTCTGCCAGAATCAGTGGGGAGTTAAGCTGCGCGGCCTCGAATGTATGTACAAGATCAGCACCCTGTGATGACAAACACCACAGTGGACATGTGTTTGCATTTGACACGGTGCTGGTTAAATATTCACTCTGTTCAACCTCTCCTTCCCATAGATCACTCCAGAGAGCTTGGCCACATATGTGGACTTGGGCACTCCTGTCTTACTGGGGAGACAGGGGCCTGCTGTGGCACAGCACCTGCTCACTGAAGGCAAGCCAGATGACCAACAGCCTGAGGTGTCCAAGCCTCCCAGGCTCCCTTTGCCTTAATCCTTTTGAAAATTGGTTAACAAGTGCCATTGTTTGGCATTGTGACTTTGTGGAGCAGTGACAAAGCTTTGCCCCTGAGGGAACGCTAGAGCTGGTGAGAAGTAGAGATAGTGAGGGGCAGAACTAGAGCCCACCTTTTCCCACCAGCTGCAGCACTTGGTGGGCAAGTGAGGCAAGGAGAGATCTTCACCCAAGCACAAGTCTGAGCCTGTCCGTATGTCCAGAATTGCTTCTGTCCACACAATTTACCAGCAGGCCCATTCACGCATAGATTTGGCTGGAGCTGCAAAGCTCCCAGGAAGGTGAGATCTGGATCTGGGCAGACCGGGGAGCATCAGCAGCCTGAGCACACGCGGATGTCTCGTATGGAGCTACAGCCAGCAAGCAGCCAGCAGTCCAGACAGGCTGCGTGTTGGCTGTAGGGTTGGCCTGGCGATCCCTGAGCTCACGCCTCACCACGCAGACGCAGCCTCTGTGCCCTCATCCCAGACGCTTGGAGATGAGACAGCTCTTGTTGTCCCCACATGGGTAACTCTGCCCCGGAGTCCCACGGCCTCACACTGCGTGCCATGGCTTGGACTTCATCCCTCCTCTGGGAGCCACGAGGGAGGTCAGGCCTGGCTGGTGGGGCCGAGAGAAGAGCAGAAAAGCTGGTGGCTCCTTTAAGGGAGGAAGCTGACAGGACTGCAGGGAAGGAGCTCTGGAAGCGGTGTTTTTCTCTCAGCGCCTCAGGGGCTGGTTACTAAATTTGGTTACTGGGCTTAAATAATGCAGCGTGGCAGAGCCCAGTGGGCTTGAACATTGTCATATCCACATAATCCTCTCCTAGGTGGCTGAGATCTCTTGTTCTCTGCCGCTTCTATCTGCACAGGAGCTTGAATGTGATGTGAAACATCATCTTAAATAATTATAACTAGCAGAGAAGAGCCAAAGCTGCAAAGTCCCATCTATTTCCACTGTGCTCTGTCTATCTATGTAATTTCTAAGATGCCAATCACCAAAGCATCCAAGCACTGTCTGATCCTGATCCGAGTTCCCTTGGTGCTCACAGAGGCTGGAATCTTAGCATTTTATGTGGGCCCATCTCTAGCAAGCGCAGGGACAGAGCTGCATACCATGGGCAGAGAAGCCGCCTATCGCTCCGTGATTTACTGACCAAAAGCCCAGCTGGGTTGGAGGAGTCAGGACGTCACTGTCACTCCTGGCCCAGCAAGCATTAAATCCTCTTTCTGTCACTGCGGGGAAGGCAGGGCAGATTTACCAAGGGAGTGCAGGGAGCCATGGTCCCCTGGCCAGTGTGTTGCCTACCTTCCAGGTCACACAGTGTGGAAGTAGGGGCAGATCCGTATCACCTGCACAGTCTGTGCATCAAGGCTGCATCCAGCTCTGGGGCAAGAAGAGAGAAGGCCCTCTGCCACCCCTCGCTGTAGATCCAGACCTCCCCATGCAGAGACAAGGCAGAAGTACAGGACAGGAGCCAGTGGCTCTGCACCATGCAGGAGAAGAGGGAAGAAAATGATGCACCTAGCTGTCCTCTCAGCTGACCTACTGCCCCACACTTTCTGCAGACTTTGTGAAACAGATTAAAACCTGTCAGATTACCATTCACGGCTGACATGGTCAGTGTTAACAGTGGCAAAGGCACTTGCTGTACTGCACATACTCACCTGGAGTGAAATCAGATTAAACTTCTCCTTCATTACCAGGGAAACAGTATTTGTTTCTAGTGAGAGCCTGCCAGGTTCAGGCAATGCCGTAGCAGTGCAATTACTCTCCGTCGATCAGGCGGCAGCCCTTAGGAGAAGGGTCTGAGCCTCTGCCCACAGTCTCCCTGATTTGACATGCACTTGACAGCAGGTTTTCATGGCAGAGGATACTCAGCAGTTACTGGGAGAGAGCCTTTCCAAATCCTGCTTGTAACCATCACATTTCAGTCCTTACAAAAGTGCAGGTCTTCCTCACCCTCCCCCATCAATCAGCCCTATCCTCCTTCCCCCGCAACTGCTGAAGTATTTTTAGTGTCATTGAATAAATACATGTTAAATCTTTCTCCATTAGTGACATGTCAGAAATTAAAATGGCATTAGCTGTAAAGCCTGCAGCAAAGCCAGCTACATCTAGGGCACTTGCATGTAGTTGCCTGCGAAGCTAGGAACAATGGTACCAGCATTGCTTTGCCTTCAATCCATTAGTATTCTCTGCACACCTTTTCTGCTCATCTTCCTCCAGAAATACTAATGCCACCTTCCTCTGCTCTGTACTCACCAACTATCCCCAAGCCTCCCAAATGTTATGCCTAGGAAGAGTCTCCAGGTTACAAACTTTCATCCTCTCCAGTCACGTGCTAGACATGTCCTCTCCAGACATCAGGTCAGAGATTTCTCAAGCCCCATCGTAAAAAGCCGTTGGATTCTTAGGCCTTTGCTAAGCCCACTGTACAGCAAGTCCAAAACTGCCTCCATAGCTAGGACTTGGCAGGAGGGGACCTAAGTGTATCTATAACTAGATTTTCCATCCATACTCACAACTGGCTTCATCTTCTCTCACATGACCTCCACACTTCCACATACATTGTCTCCTCAGCTAGCCTTCATCTCTGACTCTAAGCCGTGCCCACTCTGCCAGTCATCCTACTCTTATTTCAAACCCTATTTCTCCCTAGGCTTCCTGCCTCTCTCCCATTGCCTGTTGCTTCAGCTTTCCCCTGCCTTATGCTTCCCTCCCACCCTTCTCCTGGCTACCCCTCCTGTTCCTTTCCTTCTCTATTCCCCTCTTCAGTCTACCCTGCCTCCCAATCTAATCCATCACCTTCAGCCAGAGATGGACATCTCTGCTGTCTCTGGTGGGTCAGCCAAACAGCTTGCATGTTTTCTGGGTGAGTAGCCCAAGGCAGGAGCTTGCTCTCCCTCGATACTACTCCATCAGGTACCTGGTGTGGATCAGCTTGGCATCCAGAGCTTGAGGAAAAGTCTATACAGAGCTCACAGCCTGTGTAGCTTAACAGGAGGAGATCATCTCAGAAACGCTGCCACAAAGGAGCAGTGGATAATGGATGAGCTGAAGCTTGAGGTGACAGACACCGAAACAATACAGCTATCAAGCAAGCCAAAATATAGCTGTTCATTGCAAGGTGACTGATTGTGCAGGGTAGGGAAAAGCTGCCATTAAGGAAGAGGGAAATTGCAAAACAAACATCCCCTTTGGATATTTAGTAGCACACCCAAAATATTAACCTTGATTATATCTCCCTATTAAGAAGCAAGATACTACGCTGCTTTAATTAACTAGGTGGGTTCTCAATCCTCAATTGCCTCTTTGCAAGTATCAGGTGAAACATCAGGGCTGGTGTTCCCAGTAGTATGGAGTTAGGCTCTTCTGGTTAGCAGGCGAACCCTGAGGCCCTGCTCTTCAAAGGTCTTTAGGTTTCAGGCAGACGATGTTACTTAGATGCTTAAATCTTCTAAGGCTCTGAGCCTTAAGGAGCTAAGAAGGTGACTATGAAACTCCGTATTGCCTGGTACAAGTCTAGTTTATGTCAGTCCTGGTGGATAAATGTTACTGTTAGCTATCTGCATGATGTCAAACCTCTCTCTGAGGCTAGGGCACTGTGCAGTTGACTGATGTAGCCTCTTTTCATCCCTTGTTTCTGAAGGAGCGGGTGATAGCCAGTGTCAGACTCTTGATAACAGCTTTGATGGACCTGTGTGGAACTCAGGTTGTTTTGCAGCTATTAATTCGTTCAGACAAGCCAGCCTGCTGCTTGATGGGTGTTTTGTTTCACTCGGGGGGCGGGAAGAGAACACAGGGAGAATTGGTGCCTTTCCCAGACTTGCACAATAGCAGGGTTGGACTTAGGCCCTGTGCAATTTCAATTACTCTGAGTTGAAAGCATTAACTGCTGGGCTGCCCACTTTTTATTGTCACCGTGGCAGGAGGTGCAGAGAGCAAACTAGCTGCCGTGGTTTGGATGTGACGGAGATGCTGTCAGATTTTAGCAGTTCAGTGACCTTTTCATAACAGTTCCTGAAGTCACTGCTTTCCCAACGCTTGGCAATGGGTAAGGGTTGTGCACAGGTAAGGGCTTCTGTTTCACGGTGCAAGAAGCCTGTGGAGACAGAAGCAGGAAGGAGATTGAAGAGATTGCTTTCTCCACCAGCCTCCTGCTTAATTACCTGCCTGAAGAATGACATTGAACTCAGACCCTTCCTCCAGGTCAAAGGCTTCCCAGAGGGATCGGAGATAACTTTATAATGGAATAGACTCCTTCCCCAGACTTGCAACCTGTCCTTTACCAATGGCGGGATCCTCCCCTCCCTCCCAGTTCAGCACCTTTAATCTCTCTGGAGTCAAGCCAAGCTCCTCAGGTCTAGGAAAGCAAAGGGACCGGGTTTCCCTAGTGAGTCTCTGAGCCAGGAGAAACAAGAGCTCTAACATTTAGGGTCTTCCCATCATTCTACATCAACCTGGTGGGCCAAGCTTGTGGGGGGCACCAGGCTGTGTCCTTTCTGCCTCATGCATCTCATTGAAGATCAGTGGGAAGTTTTGCTGGAGGTTCTCCAAGCAGGATGGGGCTGGATCACACCCTAACTACCTGGAGGCAATAAAAACCTGAAGTGCTATCAGCTTTTCTCACATTTCCTGGGTTGCTGTAGTTCTCCCAACCATCGGAGTGTGGTGTCCAGGGGCTCCCACCAGTCCGGTTCTCCATAGCTCACAAATACATTGGAGAAAAGGGCAACTACAGGGCCTTCTCTTATACTGTGAGTGCAAACTCTAGAGGAAACCAAAGGTCTTGCTAGACAAGGAAGAGTCCTGAGGTTCCAGCAGTGCACAGAGGGTGCCAGACCTGGAAAAGAATTTCCTCGGGGGTGATGAGTGGGGCTGTGAGGATGACTTCTGGTAGAAAAGCTTTAGACAGAGGTAGGGGCTTTGAGTCCACTTACATCACGCCCAGGTTTTGCTGGGCTGTGTTACCCTGCGTGTGCTTGCTACTGGGATGCAGAGGGCTCTGAATTGTGGGGCGAGAACCAAATGTTTCAAAAGCCATTAAAAAGCATGTCAGGGTATTCCCACGTGTATTCTCTTTGCTGGAGATACGGAGAGAAGGGAGGTGTCCTAGCTGCCTTTCCAGTTTGCACCACCACAGTGCCGTACTGAGCTGGCTTGCTGCGTGCTCCTACGGTTGTGAAGACGCAATGCAGCTGGCCAGCAC
>Ga0065711_1040301_pt1 | contig 17079 bp, 9 predicted proteins | sample Hoacrofraction12_FD_59098 | JGI IMG/M metagenome (GOLD analysis project Ga0065711, IMG submission 59098) | Hoatzin crop microbial communities from Cojedes, Venezuela - Epithelial fraction 12 v2 (version 2) | ecosystem: Host-associated > Birds > Digestive system > Esophagus > Crop | place... | reverse complement strand
GGGGGGGTGTGATGTGGCAGGCAGTCAGCTGAAGGGGGAAAGCGGCTCCCCACCTCCCTCAGCCTGCAGCCTCCACCAAACAGAGCCATGTGCTGTGTTTGTGTTACTTCCATAGCCCACCTCGAGTATTTTGCGTGTCAGATGGCAGGGACGAGCTCTCAGGTTTGCCCACAGTAAGGGCTGGGAGCGTTGCATCCCCTCGCACTTGCAGGACGAAAGCACAAACGGGAAGGTTGGGCCAAATCAAGCAGCCAGTCTCAGGCCATTCTGCTTTCCACTGTTTGGCTTGAGCTCTTCTACTTACAGCAAATTACACCTTTAAAAGGCACTGAATTTATCATCTGAAATATTTTTTTTTTAAATTAAGTGGTATATTACTACCCTTAAAAGACATCCAATGCGTATCAACCATAAAGGCTTAGCAGCTGAGAAAGGCACAAAATACTTCCACGTCCCAACCTTTTCAGCAGCTTAGCAGTTTTCAGTGTCCCCTTCCCCTATGCATCTCTATAAATCAATTGTCTGTGTTCTTTTATTGCTCCTTAGTTTTTACACTATATTAATTTTACTGCTAAAACAAAAAGGTGAAAACAGGAGTGACTTTAATGCTTATTTTTCCATCTATATCCCTGCACAAGTTTGTTACACGCACATCTTCTACCTCTCAGGGATGGTAGTTCAGTGCTAGCAAAAAGGGAGGGTGGATAATGTGACACGCATTTTACTTTCAGCAAGCTTGTTACACCAGCTCTGAATTTTTCATGAAGGCTTCGGTAACCTGTAGCCGAAGCTCGGGGGGTTTCCACCACAAAGAGGTGGATCAGCTTAGCTCTCACTTCCCATCTGGCACAGGGTGACAGGGACAGTCGGGGGCTGAAGGAAACCTGAAGAAGAAAAAAGTTCATGTGGGACATCCATTGTGATGCATGAAAAGCGAAGCATGTGCCTCTTGTAGGGACGTAGCTTTGAAACACTTACTTATCTCTGGCTTCAGATTATATTTAGTCAGGGTGTTTTGCTTCAGTCACCGGCACAGCTGTCCTGTCTGTAAATAATACTACAGATAGACTCCCTCAAACCTTTCTTTTGCCACGGCTGCACTTTCAGCATCTCTCAACAGTTTGTACCACACACTTTGTGCCTGCTGCCTGGCTAAAGCGAGGTTTAAATTAGCGTCTGTATCACAAAAGAATTGCTGGTCAGTTTATTGATTTTTATTTTTTCTAAATAATAAAAAATAAAGCCTAGGCCAAAGGAAGTGATCTGATTTTATTTTTGCATTCAATTAGTTAAAAGCAACCCAAAAGGAGTCTCTTCAGAGATAAATTGACATTTAAAACCACTCTGAAAACAAAACTGTGTGGTTTGCAGCTGGTTCCTAGAAGCAATATAAATAAACCCCACTGTATACAGAAGCTGAGCTGATGCGTCCCTCTGAAGGGTGTTCTGCACACTCAGTTAGGGACAAAAAGTAACTGCCTACGAAGTATTTTATAAACAATGTAAAAGTTGGAAAGACAAATATTTCAGATGTTACAAGGTGCCAGACTAATTTTTCTCATGAAAACTGACTTCCTAAGGCTGGTTTTAGTGTCTTTAAATGCTCTTGAGTGATTTGTTTTGTTTTTTTTTAATTACATGATCATGGGGTACTATTCTTCTGCAAAAGATGTGAACATTGGATAATTAGTTATTTTGCTGGGTAACTGCTGTTGTCAGAGTATGTACTGACCTACTGAATACGTGGCCCAGTTGGCCCTTTACCTTACGATTATCTAAGTCTATATCCTGCTCTGTAGATAAAGCAGATATTTTATTTGCGATTTTTTTACCTGCAGTTTTTCTTTTTCAGTATCTCGAGGGCTTCACAGATACCATTTTAGCTCGAAGACTACCCCTTGGGGTAAGGCAGTAGGGTGGGGTGTTTGGGGTTTTTTGAGGAGGTGGAGGCAGGAAGAGAAATAATGAGACTGTATCTAAAGTCTGGCCCAACTTGGGGTGGTCAGTCCAAGATGCTTGTGGTCCCGCAGCAGTCATCATGGCTATCACTGCTTCAGCTCCAGCTGTTGCTGCTCAGCTTCTCAGAAGCAGGGTTTTCCAAGAGGGATAGAAATCCCATCCCACCTGTGAAGAATTTGGCTGTGTTCCTTTCCCACCAGTGTTAAGCACGTTTGTAGCAGAGGACGCATCTACAGTCTGGGAAGGGCTCTCTCTGGTGCTTGCTCTAATGTGCAAGGCCCCTCTGCCACTCTTTGACTGCTTTCTAGACCACTTGTGACTTCTGCAACTCTTGAGACAGGCAATAGCCTTTCTTGCTACGTGATCAGTGGTCAGACATTGGAACAGGCTGCCCAGGGAGATGGTTGAGTCCCCATCCCTGGAGGTGTCCAAAAAACGTGTAGATGTGGCACTTTGGGATACGCTTTAGCATTCATAGTGGTGTTGGGTGGATGGTTGGACTTGATGATCTTAGAGATCTTTTCCAACCGATGATTCTATGACACTGATTTGTTCCTCAAATGCATTAAATGAAGTAATTACCTGTAGAAAAAACAAAATGGTCTGTGCTGAAGTAACTAAAGGAGGTACTGCAGTATCTTTGTAACAGCAACTTCAGTTCTAGTATTTCCTGAATTCTTAGGCTGTCATGTCGCACCCTTAAATGCATTTATTGTGATTTCTATGTTTAATTTTTCTAAGATTTTAGTAAACTAGAGTTTCTGTTGTGTGTCTTAATATAAACTGCTATGTTGGCCATTAACAGGACTAGATCCTTCTGCGACTTGAGCTAAAGGGTTACTGGTAACAGTAGCTAGGTCTCAAGCTGGAAGGAAACTGTTGTTACTGATGGTTAAAAGTCCATTCTTCTCTCAGGGTTCAGAAGCTATTGCTGGCCCTGGGGAAGTGTTGAGGCTTCTGGGTCCAAAGCTGCCTGCCAGGACTTCACGCACCCATCGCTCGCCCTTGCAGCAGCCTGGCTTCTCCCGTGCTTGACCTGCCTCCCCTCTCCCATCGCGCTGCTGTGCCAGCTGTCATCATTGCCATCCTCCCCGCTTTCCAAGAGCAGCAGTGTGAGCAAGCGTGGTCTCCTTGCCCTCAGATCCTCCACCCAGGGCTGCAGCTGCAGGGGAATGTCTTCCAGCATTACTTAGCCCCTGGAGGCATAGGATGCAGCATCCTTCCAGTAGCTCAGAGACTGTCTGTCAACAATTTGAACTTTTGCAAGCAGAATTTTTCAGTGGCTTATACTTTGGTCAAGTCAGGTAGACTTTTGTATGTGTAGCAAGAGATGCTACAACTGAAGATGCTTAGCCTTGCTATTTCTCAAGCTGTTGCCAGATTTGGCATTGTGGGTTTTCCAAAGATAAATTGGAAAAGTGAACTAAACTATGCAATGCATAGTACTAAAACAGACCCTAGGCGATTTAGCTTTTTCTTTTATAAAATGGGGACAAAATCTCCCCAAAACTATGAAGTTGCTTAGCTTCAGACCATGGAATTTATTTAACAGCTACCTGGCATTTGCCTGTTGTTACAGCTCCTTTTCTTTCTTAGTGAAATTAGTTTCCTTGATGATGGATTTAATTTCTGTATATGTATTTTTGAGAGAAGAATATCCAGCATATTCCCCAGCCCTTCCAGCTGTCGGGATTACGTGGCAACGTGCAGAAACCTCTGAGCAGCAATGTGCGTAAGACCTTACCCGGTGCGGCACGAAACAGCCTGGGTGGTGGGAGACACTGGGCAGCCGGGTCCTTCCTAGGGACCGTCCACCCTTCCCTTCCAGCGGGTCTGCTTGGAATTTGGTTGAACAAAGAGCACTGCTTCCCCGCAGTTCGGTTTCTCGCTCGGGAGAGCAGCTTGCCGGGGAGCCTTGCAGCGCAGGGCGAGTCGGGGCAGCCCCGGGCACGCCGGGGAGCCGATGACAGGGTGGTATGTGCCCAGCACGGGGCTGCCGGGGCCTGCCCGGACGGGACGGTGACGGGCAGAGTCGTGCTGTCTCTGTCAGCGCGGCAATATTCCTGCAAGGGGAAGCCTCCCAGTGCCAGAAAACCACCGTGTGTTCGGCACACGTGCAGCGTGCGTTCGCACGTACGCACCGACGCGGCGTTACTGAGTGTCGGGAGTAAACAGCTCCCTGCCAGATAACGGACTGCATTGAAATGATCAGTCAGTCTCGGGAGGGCAAGGCACGGTCTTCTTGAGCAGCCTTTTCTGATAGATAAATATGTTTGTACTTGGATTGCGAGCTGCTTGTCGCAGGTTTAGCAGAGGCACTTCATGCTGAAACCCAAATCTGCTAGTGGCAATGGGCCCTCTACCCTCAAATATCTTTTCTGTCTGCCTCACGCTGTCTGCTCTTTCTTCTTCTGTCTGCTTTAGTGCGTATTAGACTTCAAGAGGTCATAAGAAGTTATATTCTTCTCATATGACTGCTGCTTCTTTTAAACCACTTTACATCTGTGATGAGGAAAATGTCTCTTTTTTTTCAGCAAGATGCTCATGTCGGTATTTGATCATGGGATGTAACATGGCAGGCACCACAAAAAACCCCCTGCAATCTGAAAGTCCAACCCAAACCCAAAAGCTCAGACTTACAAATGCCCAGAGTTAAATATTTTTTTTGTTCTGAGCTGCATTTGTCAGTAAGATATTAAATTATCAATGTCAGGTTTGGCTTTTGTCTCTGGGGGTCAGTGGATGTAACCTGTTCCCCGTAAATTCACAGTTTATGAGGCAGCAGTGATCTCTGTACAAGCGGGAGATGACTTTTGAACTCACGCAGCCTCAGATGGGAGGAACATTACACTTTATGAGCATGTTTAGAGGCTGTTAAGGTTGTTTAGAGCTTTAAAAGTCTTCCCTCATAAATCATGTAACTGGATTAAGAGTCACAATTCTGTTTATCTTTAGACAAACAAACCTGCCTTGCAAACACATCCCCTGTATCTGTTCCTACTAGAGAAAAATAATCAGTGCCATCACATATATTATTTTCTTTGCCCTTTTGCTTAGGGCATGCATGCAGCTAAGTTTATTATTGGCGAGGAAAGCCATAGCAATACATACTAATGTTTGTCTTTTCCATGTTGCTGCATAGTCCTAATGAGAAATAACCCGTGAGGGGGAAAGAAAATGCAAAGTTTGAGTTTGGAGAGTTTGCAGCTCACCAATGCTGACTATATGTGTTTCCCCCCACCCCGTAAGGGCTGGGAGCTTGCCTCTCCCCGTGGGCTGTGAGGAGTCTGTACGCACAGAGGATGCCGTGTGCTAAACTGCTGAGCCTGACCCATTGCCAGTCACACACTGGCTGAGGCAGCCCCGGACATCTCTTGCAAAAATGCAAAGGATGGGGGGTCTCGTTGTCTGGAGGAGAAGACAGCTCGGGTCGGTAAAACTAGTGCTGTTTTCCCCCTGGCATTCTGCAGGAGCGGCTCACCTGCCTTGTCTGCTGTTTTTTACCCGCATTTCGTCTTCTGTTCAAGACCCTCAGAGCCCAGGGAAGGTTATATCATGTTAGAGGAAGCCAGGAAAAGCAGAGAGACACAGCTCCTCTGTCTCCTTCCAGCTGCAGATAGGAGAGGGAGAGTGAAGCTTCTGAAGCTTCTGCATTTATTTTGGATTACTGGGGGGAGGGGGAAGGTTACAGTATGTCCATTGGCATTTTCTATGTACGTGCGACTTCTGCAGGAAAAGGGCATTGAAAAGCTGAGTCTGATGCTGACAGTGACTTTAGCATCCTCCCCTCGCAAGTGTTTCAGCCTGTGCCTGAGCCTGGCTGCCAGGAGCAGGCTTTGAGTGAACAAGTGTAACAACATCCAAACCCACTTGTGCGCCATGTGCTAGCTCACTGAACATCTATTATTTTGCACTTTTAACGTTTTTTTTCCTAAATTATTTATGGACAGCCATGTTCCTACTCAAGGGTATTGTAGACTATTTCTGTTAAAGCAAGCAGAACTTTGAATCCTGTTGTGTGCATTTGTTAACTAGAAAATGAAATTAACTGACACAAAAAAACAAGTTTTCCCCCTCAACTCAAACCCAACAGTTAAGTACAGGGTAAACGAGACAAGATGGGACTACTGCTACCAACACCAGCTGAACGGACAGCCTTACATAACGACAGTTAGGTTATTCTTCCCCTCCACAGTTGTTAGCAGTCAGATACATATTTAATGGAGTTTCATTATATCCTATAAATGCTGGCACTAGAATAGTATCCCCAGGGCATTCTCTGAATAAAAGAAAGGAGAAAATGACGAACGCACTTAGCACATGCACCCACAACTTCACGATAAAAGCCAGCATTTCCCCATACAACACCTGTTGTTGTAGCTGGGTTAATTACTTTTCATTGTAATCAACTGCCTGAAATATTTATCACAGTGCCTGTAATTTCCCAAATCTGAAAGCGACACCCATAAAAACAACAACACTTTGACTCTGATATTTCAGGTATGGCATTCTGTGGGGTTCAACTTTTTTGTTTTGGATTCTTTGTGGAGGATAGTTCTTAATTCTCAACAGAAAGTTCCATTAATTCGAAAATTTTTGTTTAGTAAAAGTGAATATTCTCTGATATTACACCAAAACACTGCTGCTTATGGTAGTGTTTCTGCAGCACTATGGTTTCTAAATGTAGAACTATATAATGATTTCTTCTTTCTTCGTTCTGTTTTCAACCCCCCCTCTCTTGCCTTCTCCTAAACTACAAGATCTGTAAATCACACAGACCTGTGGTGTAGTCCTGCTGAATAATGTAGACTATTTTCTCCAAGATATGAGACTTTTTTTTTTTGAGAAGAGGTTTGCAGAAAGGAACGGGGTGTGAATGGAGGAGCCCTGCGGCTAAGCATCTGGGGCAGGTTTTGGGGAAATCTGTCCTGCAAGCCACCTGGCTATACCTGAGTCTGCGCCTGTTGTAGGTGATGGAACATGTTTTTTGTTGCCTTGTGCAGAAACAGATGGATCTGGTAATGTCAAAGTGCACCCAGCACCTTTAAAGTTTCAGTACTTTAATCAACAAAAACTGCACTAATATAATAATGACTGTCCCCAAATCCAGTTTCTTGACAAAGGGAGTTTTGAGTTAAATCTTGAGCAACTTGAGAGAATCCCCAGTCATTGCACCCCAGATTTTGACAAGGATGGATGATATCCTGGTACTCAGCAATGACTAAGTTCCTGCAGTGCAAGGAGATGGTTTAGCTTCATAGCCTTCCCCAAAACCTTTATTCTCTGGAGAGCCCAAGAACATCCATTTCTCTCATGTAAAGCTGAGAAGTATTGTCTTTCCCCTACACCAAGAGAAGCCTAATTAGCACAGAAAAAAATTGGTTAGCTTTGCAAAGCTGGCAGAAATGGGAGAAAAGCAAATCAGCAAGCCATGTTCTGTTTCCTAAAGATTTTCCTTCCCATAGCTTTGAAGTATGGACACAGAGCTAAGAGAGTATATGTTAGAAAGACAAAGCAAACAGAGAAGTGAAAGCTACACTGTAGACTCTCGGGAAATAATCCACTTCCTAATCCCAGTGCACCTCAAGGAAATCCTCAGCACTCCAAAGGAAGCTGTGAGGTTAAATGGTCTTGGCACATGTAAATGATACTGGTGTGAGTGTCTGATGCGGTGCTTCCGCATGATTCAGCATCCTACAGGCATAGGAGTCAGGCATTGAAGGACAGGGTCTTTTCCAGCATGTTGTGTCTTTTGAGAGTTATTCTCCTTGGCAGAGTCCTGCTGGCCAGGACATGACTAAAACTGAACGGGTTCTGCTGCATGGACCCCTGTGGTTCTGCACTCCCACGTGCCTGGCTTCACTGGAGCTTTTAAAGTAAGATGCTAAGTCTGAATGACTGCTGAGGCCTTTCTAGTTATAAGGAGGGTGAGAGCGAATGAATGGTATGGCAGGAAACAGGTAAGCCTTTCTGATGCCCTTCTGGCAGCAGAGAGACCAAAACGGTAAAAAAATGCAGTCAGGTGTCTATTTGGAAGCTATAATGATAGGCTTCAACAAGCTCATCCTTTCTAATTTATTCTGATGAATGAATGATTTTTTTTCCCTCTCTATCATAGTAAATTTTGGTGTCCTTATTTGATAAAGGTAGAAGAGGCAGAGTTCCTCGGAAGTCATGCTCCATGGAAGTACTCTAGTAATTGTATTTTTTTCAAGTATAGCTCTCAGGTTAGAGGGGTGTGTGGTTAGTTGTCTGATCAAGGTTTTAAACTCTGGGCAATTTAAGAAGAGAGTCATGGCAGATGAGCTGTCCATCAACAAGATTGTTATTCGTAGGTCTAATGTCATATTCATGTATAACAAGATTTTGATTGACAGGAAAGTTTGTTTTGGAAGGAGCAAAGGTCAACTTTTCACTGACAGCTTAACAATGGAAATATTGCATCATCAGTATATTTTATGGAGAGATACATACATCTACATAAATGTAACATATGATGCTGAAACACTGGCACGAGATGAAGCTCTGAGCTAGGATGAAGTTTTGGAATACTTGGAAGTAAAAAGTTATCTGCACTTCACCCAAATTTTTGAGCAATAGACTTAAAATATCTGTGGGTATGGCTCGTGCAATGAATTCGACCCACATCACGTAGAAGCGCCTTCTCTGCAGGACACTGTGGTTGAGTGGACAAGACGTTAATTGACTTTGTCAGTGACTTCCTTGGGGGACCTTGAACAAATGACTGCACCTGTGCATCACTTTCCCCTCTGTTTAAAAGGGAGAAAGAGTTTTGTCTGCCTTGAATTTTAGGGATGAAAAAGTCACGAAGTACATTTGGCTATAAAAGAATCGGCTTAAAAAAGCTGGAAGATACATAACAGGTATCAGCAACGGAAAAGGCAGATGTTCAGAATATCGGTCTCTCTGGCAGACCCCTCCCAATCCCTCTCTGCTGGGAGTTTTCCCTCTTTCATTTCTTCTTTGAATCTCTCTGCTGTACTTTGTCAGGTGACCTCATTTCCTCTCGTCTCAGCCTACTTCGGTGTTTCTTGACTTTACCTATGAAAATTATTTTTGCATTTAACTTGCATTAACCTGAAGCAGAGACTAGGAGAATTAGTTATTGCTACAACAAAACTGAGCTATCACGGTCGAGACTTGAGCTACTTTTTTCTGCCTTTTCCTGTCCCATAGCTCTTGAGACTCCCTTTTCCCAGTCTCTTTGTAAGGAAGCTATTTTCTCGTGTTCTCTTTCTGCACTGCAGCCTGTCAGTTTTGATCTTCCCAAGTACTCGTGCTATAAACCCAAAAGAGACTCAACTGAATAAACAGGAGAAATAAAAACTCAAAGGGCAAAGCTCTCCAAACATCCCCCCTGCACACAGCCTAAGTGTTTAGTTAACATTTGAATTAGACGCTGAAGGTCAACAAATTCAGGCCCTGCCAGAGCAAGTGGGTCACTGGAAGCTGTAGCTGAGAACTCTCCCCGCTGCCCCAGCCCCTTTGTTCGCACATGAGGATATCACAAAAGGCGTCATCTCCTCCGCATCAGGTTTCTTTTCCCCACTTCTCCGCTACAGTTACCCCATGCCCTTCAACAACTAATATGTGGACTCCTTCCCTCGTGTTCAGGGTGATAATTCCTGTCTTCTCCCATGTCTGGAAAACTCTGGACCCTGGGCTACCCAAAGCTGCCTCATTTTCAGAGGATCTCATATCATAAACCAGCAAGACAAGGCATGATTATAAGATAGAAACAGTGGTAATGCAGTGAAGTAGCTTCCGAGGAGTGTTACTCATCAAGTAATTAATTACTTGAATAATGGATGAATTTTAATTTTTAAAATCTAAAACTCAATACTAATCATTTTTTTAACCTAACAAAATCACCTAATCTGGTTGCACTAAAAATTGATAGGAGCAATGACAATTTTTACACAAAGCAATTCAGCATTGTAAGCTATTAACTTTTGCTATTATTTATTTATTTCTTACTGTATTTGCAAGTACTAACGGTCCAGTTCTGTACAAGCAGAAAAAGGCAGAAGAAAAAAGCAGGAGAGTTGTGCCATTCATGCCTGCTAGATACAGACGCAAGAAAAGCAGGGCAGAAGCTATGTTATTCCCCTGCTCTTGACAAGAAAAGCCAACAGGTTTTTTTGTTTATTTGGTTTTGTAATTTTTTTTAAGGCTTCACATTTTCATTAAGACCTTCTGTAGTGACCTGGGACACTTTAGCATATTAAAATCTAAATCAGTGATGTTTGTCCCCAAGCCAATACATTCTGCTTCACCACACCGACTGGGGTATCTTGGTTTGGGTTCCTGTTTCGAATTTCACTTGTGGCGCAGCTGCCTCAACCCAAGCAGACCTTCAAGGACTGCTTGGGGAGGGAAAAAGGCTGCTCTGGGCTTTGGTGAGAGTGACTCCCGCTATGCAGAGATGTATCTGAGGAAAAGGCAAGACCTACTCCCTTGTTAACAGCCAGTGTGCATCTGAAAAGCTTAGCAAGTGCTCGTCCTGCAAGGCTTTACTTGAGTTGGTAAGGCTGCCTTTGGCACTCGGAACTACCTTCACCGGCAGCGTCCCCCAAGTTACATCATCTTGGCAGGGACAAATGATACAGTGCCTTGTCTGTTCCAGTTTTAATATGATTAACAACACTTCCATCTCTAAATGACAACTTATGTATGGATTTTCTCAACCACGTGAATAAGTACTGGCTGACAGCGTAGCGAAATGTAAACATTTTACAGGTGAATAAGGGATGAATGATGCCAGTAACGTTCCTTACCTCCTGGTTCACCCAGACTGGCCCCTGAGAGGACTGTGTTTACCTACAGTAATTAAATATTCTTGTCTGCCTGGTGTGAGAGCAGATGACGTGGCTTCGTAATGCATCAGCACTACCTGGCCATGAGAGATTGTGACCTTTGTATGCCGCAGCTCATGGACACAGCTGAGGATACAGAGGGGTTTTAGTGGCCAGCTCTTTCTAAAGCCCGCTCTGGGGCAGGGCTGTCGCAGGCAGTACCAGGCAGCCATGCTGTGTGCCGGGAGGCTGCCAGACCGCTGCACGGCCCCGCACAGCACGCCGGCTCTCCCTGAAGGATGGGGCTTGCCCATAACAGGCCAGCAACAGGTTGCCTTTCCAGCAGTAGCCCACATTTTAGGCAGCGTTTTTTGATTCATGTGTGTAGCTGTGGCTCTCGATATAAGAGCATGCATACTGGGCACGTCTATCTTGAAAGCAGGGATCCAGTAGGTTTCAGGCGTGACAGTGGTCAGCAGAAGGATTGCCTTGTAGCTTCCTTCAGGTGGCTCAGAGCAGCCTGGAGGACAAACACTTCCCTTTGCAGCTTGCTTTTTTTCCAGTCCTGGCTCTCCGGTTATCTGACCAAGGGTCGGCATTCAGTGAACCCCGAGCTGCTGATGCAGGCTGGGGAGCAGGCGGGTGCGTGATGTCAGGTGCAGGCAGCATTAACCAGCTTGTGAGCCATCATAACTTTCCTGCTTTTAAAGGTGTTGGTGTTTTGGGTTTTTGCTGTTTTATTTTTTCTAAACCTTGTAGAATTTGTTTGTATTTTTTTTTTGCTTTGCTTTACTCCAGTGTGGTTGCGCCAGTTCAGTATGCACGCTGATATACCACTATAAACACGCTTTATTCCTCTTCCAGTACAACAGCAGAAAAAGCTGGGCGAGCACCCGGCCAGTCCCGTTGTTAAGCTACCCAGCTGCACCAGGGCAAGGGCAGCCCCACATCTGTCGTGTGCCAGGGGGATGCGCTGCCAGAAGCCGGAGCTTATTTCTCTGCCAAGAGGAGCAGGAGCAGGGCCAGCGCGCCGTGAGCCCAGGCTATTCTGTGAGCTCGCACAGGCAGAGAAAGCTGACAGGCAGCTCTAATCCACTCTGCTGGTACCCGTAGATGACAGAGCATCAGCGTAGGAAGGAAAAAAAAAACAAACCCAAACTGAAGTGGCACAATAAGCGGCAGGGTTGGTTCCTGAGAAAACCATAAGGAAAGGCTCCATCGGGACCAGTTGAGCATGCGCCTGTTAGTGGTAGCAAATGTTGCCTGCCTTTATATTTGTTATCCCCTCTTTGCAGGGCGAGGTATTACACCCTGAAATGGTATATGGTACAATGTGGGAAGACACAGAGTCCACACCAGTGGTGTAATGTAATGCTTGGTGTAGGATTTTTTAGTTTAATTTTACCATATAGCAGCTGGCATGAGCCTCACGTCTATATTTCTAAAAGGTTTGCACTGAATTCACTTTCAGGATCTTCCAGTTTTCTTACTCAGATCAACGTATAAGGCAATGTCACACTGACGTTACGCTAATGTCATTGCAGACAATTTTTGGTGACAAGTGAGGGGATGCGATGGCAGGAATTTAAAGGTCAAATGTAGGTGCTTTGGCTAAGCGATTGCCACTTACTATATGCTTGCACTATCCCAGGCACTACAAGCCCTGACCCAGCTGACTTTGGCTGTTAAATCATAATGTTAATAACAATCATCGTAGTCTGTGGTTTGCTGTTGCGATGCCCACTGCCTACTGGCACAAGCTTTCCAGGAGCTAAAGGGAAGGCTTTCTGTCAAACGCACTCACGCCCAAGTTCAAATTTACCATTTTTATCTTCAAAGCCCAACCCAAAGTGGGGAAGGGACTGCCTCATGCCTGGGAGATCATGACCTCCCATGACAGCTACATGCTTCCAAAACAATGGATCTGTCAGCCACAACAGAGAGACTTGGAAGTGTGGGAGACAAAGATCTCTAGGCAACTTGGCCCACGATTATGGAATGCCTGGAGGAGATCAAAACCACCACAAAACTTGCCACCTTCAAATCAAATTTAAAGACCATGGCTTTTTATTTGTGCTTCCCCCCAGTACACTATCCCCTCAGAGGAAAGAAGAAAGTCGGTGTAAAAACACGTTCTTGTAGGGGTGTGGAGGCAGGAGGTAAGATGGAAATGTGGATCTGTTTAGCTGTTTACTTGCACGGAACGTGCTCAGGGTCCGTGAGGAAGAGTCTGGTATAAATGTTCAGCCACCTGAGCATTGCTGGAAATATCAGTGGAACTTACTACAGCGACATTTATGGAGAAGTCTGCCTGATAATTTTCTTTGTGAAGTACTATGTACAGCTCCTTATGAAACTGCCTGAGAAGACTGATGCTAAATGTAACTTGAGCACTGAAAATGAAGGCATTTCTGAAATAAACACCTGGAAAAACATATGGATCAAGAGAACACCCCTACTCAGCTTCAAGTCTCTGCTTCTAAGGATGTATGTGCTTAAATAGGAATGGGCGTGGGCCTTACATCTACATTTCTGAATGCTTCCCAGGAGGTCCACTCTCATGGACACTTGACACTTCTCCTACATAAATTAAATTGAAGTGATGTCTATGTAATTTAGGATTCAAGAATTGGAGGCACCTCCCAGGGCCTCTCAAGAAAATGGCTGGCATTTTGTTGATATTGGCAAGTATTTGGAATATGAAATATGCCCTTTAGTGGGAAGAACAACAGTGTGTACATGAGGAATAACTCTGTACGCATGTATGTTCCAGGAAATGAACTGATTTTTTTCTTTGTAGTTAGCAGAAAGATAAGCAGATAACAGTGAGTTCCTTAGCTAGTGAATCTCTTACCAGTGCTTTCCAGTCCTCAACTGCCTATACAATCTTTTACTCCTTAAAATATGCGTCCTTCCTCAGTATGTTTTGAGTAACATATCTATATGTCATAAGCCTCATTTATTTGATTTGCTTTGTCATTACTTAGAGACTTTATTTTTCCTGAATATTTTTAATATTTCCTGAAAATAGATTATGACATCCACCAGAATTATTTCATATTGTAACACTTATTCTTTCTGTTTACACTTTTTGACTAAACTTCATTTAACAGTAAGCAAGGGTTCCGAGACAGCTTATTGTCTCATTATGAACTACCTGTTTACTCTCTAAGCACCAATTAATCACATATATAACAGCTGATAGTAATACCAGTACTTCACACTTTATCGCAAGCATCAACAGCTATCATGTGCCCTTTCCCATGGATGCAGGCAGTAGAAAGTCCTGTGGTCCTGACCCAGCTCTTAACAGCATACCTGGTCCTTTCCTCCTAGCCCCATTCCCTTTTATAACCCTTTTCCACAAAGCCTGGCAGATGCCTGAAAGTGACTGGGGGAGGCACTGGAGACTGAGAATCAAGAGAGCATTTTGTAGGGGTACAAATGCAAATACAGTTACACCTTTTGAGCAAAAGATGTTAACTGAAGATGGGTCTCCCATATGTAAGAGGAGGAGGAGGCTGTTGCAGGAGCTGTGCAGATTAGCAGTGGGAGACGGGGAGAGAAAGGACAAGAGACTGCCTTGTCTGCAGGCTCCTGTGAGCCTGGGGGCCCTTCCCTAGAGCACCCACATCCACCTCCTGACTCTGCTCCAGAAGATTTGCTCTGGCCCATTCTCCAGAGCTGCTGAGATCACAGAATCACAGAATCACAGAATGGTAGGCGTTGGAAGGGACCTCTGTGAGTCATCTAGTCCAACCCTCCTGCCGAAGCAGGGTCACCTACAGCAGGCTGCACAGGACCTTGTCCAGGCAATGGATGCCTTGCTCCACCCAGCTTGACCTGCAGCATCAGCTGCTCGCTTCTCCAACTAAAAATGAGTCTCTTATTTCAATGCAACTGTTTGTTCTCTCATAGGAAATAAAAGCTGCTCAAGGTCAACCGCTCAAGACAACGTATTAAGGTTTTATTCAACTAAACTAGTGTAGAGCCACAGATGTATCAAGGGAACAGCTTAATTCACCTACAGGTTTACACATTCTTGCAGTTCTTATAACAAACTACCAGTAAGCAGTAACTTTGCCTGATAAAACTCTTCTCCAGGACTATGACCTTTGGTGACATCCTAAACAATTTCTTCTAGTGCAAACTGCAGTAATGTCATTACATACAATTTAATTTCAGAGGACTTGGTACTAAATTTTCTGGCATGTGAAGAAACTAATCCCATTCTGTTGATAATCAGTGGCATTGCCAATCAGCTAAAATGAGAAGAGACAAGCATTAAGGAGCTACATTGCAATAAATAGGTGGCATACATTGAATAGCTTGTTTCTTTTACATTAATCAAGCTTTCTCTTTTTGATAAACCTGGCTTTAACAGAGTTTATTTGTTAATATGCTTTAAAATTTCAGGTAGATAACAATTTTCACCCTCCAAAAACCAACAGTAAAGTAAAGGTGCTTGGTTGTTTTCTTCATGGTGCTGTTGCTTTAAAGGTGGGGACTAACGACCGGAGTTGGGGAAAAAAATATTGTCTTGACATTTTGGTCACTTTTGAATATTGTTCCTCGAGGATGCAGGGATGACACTTACTAGTCATTTTCCACTCATTAACTTTACTTACGTATCGGTTTGTTAGAAGGTAATGCACACAGGAAGAGAAGGCAATGGTGTTGGTTCCTTTTTTTTGTTCCTGTTGCATCTCAGCATGCAATACAATGCTGGTTTTGATGCCTTGGTTTGAGTTTTTCTTCTTACTGTTTGGTTTTGGGTTTTTTTAAGACAAATCACTTGCTATGTGTCATCAGCATCTTCCCTGCCTTCCTGCCATAAGGGTCAGTTAAGGTGTGTGGGTTACTGCCCTGTGGAGGCTTTATCCCTCCAAGGTCTAAGCATGTGGCTGAGGTACTTGCAGGAGATGCGCTGTGGAATTGGAGTAGCGCTTGTCACAACTGTGGGGCTTGAATTCCAAACAAGGCAATCGTCCTCAAAGACACAGGAGGCAGAGGTGACTTGCTGCCCTTTACTTCAACACTGGGCTTTAACTGGCCTCAATACAGCAAAGCTGTGCTCAGCAGAGCACTACGGGGGAGGCAGCGTCCAATTCCTCGTCCTGGGAGCTGGCCAAAAAGAATTTTAAAATTGCAAAAGGCATTGTATACAATGGTTTTGTTGGAAAACACTTTGATCTTAACTTCTAGTTCTGGGGAATACAAATTAAGTCATTTCTTGCTATGATACCTGGTTTCAGATAAACATGCCATATTTAGAGCTGTGCTGAGCTGCGCAGGAAGAATAAGTGCACCATCACTTAAAACTTGCCCAGATAAACCAAGCAGAATATCTTTTTGAAAGCAACCTGGCGTTGTCAAATGAGATGCATTTTACAGTTCAATGTACTGTTTCATACTCATTGATTTGTGTACTTCTTACCCTTTGTTTGGAAAGATATTTTCTTAGGAAACTGTGTGCATGTTTATGTCAGTGTGTGTTGCAATTTGCTACTGATGCATTCTTTCAAAAATACTTTTGTGCTTTTATAAGCCCATTTTTGACACAGGAAATTCCTGAGGAGCACAGCAATTAGGATTTTTCTTGGGTTAATAAAAGCTGGATGGAATGTATGGATAACTGTCTTCAGGGGGATAAATGGAGACCTCCCTTTCTAGCTCTCTGTTTTTTTGTCTTAGACTGTAGCTAAATTAATACCTTCCTCAAAAAGAAAAATACTTAGGTATTAATAAATCTGGTTTTTTTAATTGCTGTGAGTAGAAAATAATAGTAAATGTCTGTCACACAGGTAAACTGTTTACCACCACACTATATTTACATCTCTCTTACCAGAAGTCTGCAATGTGCTTTGCTGAACTACGGACAAATCTCAGAGTCTTCACCCACATGGAACATGCTAAATTGCAAAATTCAGTTTGCAGTCAGTTTTATCTGACAGACCTCTTTAATCAAAGGTTTGAGTGAATGCAGACATTAAGCCTGTGAAACACTTGCCTACAGAAAGGCACCAGATTTTCCTAACCTATCCCCTGATCTTTGTATTCCTGTGGGTGACTCTGGAAGGAGTCCTCCAGCTGGGCTTTAAATGCTCTTTATTCGACTGAAGGCATTTCTCAGTATGGGGGTGGCAGAAGCAGGTCTCCCTCTCCACACCACCAGCAATTCTTCCCCCTTAATCACAGAATCACAGAATCACAGAATAGTAGGGGTTGGAAGGGACCTCTGTGGGTCATCTAGTCCAACCCTCCTGCCGAAGCAGGGTCACCTACAGCAGGCTGCACAGGACCG
>Ga0065711_1040300_pt1 | contig 17079 bp, 5 predicted proteins | sample Hoacrofraction12_FD_59098 | JGI IMG/M metagenome (GOLD analysis project Ga0065711, IMG submission 59098) | Hoatzin crop microbial communities from Cojedes, Venezuela - Epithelial fraction 12 v2 (version 2) | ecosystem: Host-associated > Birds > Digestive system > Esophagus > Crop | place... | reverse complement strand
CCCCCCCCACCCAGAAGCCAGTCGTAAATACCTGTCTTTAAATTCTGTGTGTGTAACTGCAGCCTCAGCATAACCGCATTTAAGGAAAAGTCCATCATTGTCCTAGATGCCAGACTGCAAAACCCAGGTGCATTTAAATTCTTATCAATGAAACAATATGCAAAAGCTACAGACTTTCCTACTGTACATATAGCTCTGTCATATACATTATATGCACACTCATTTTTAGGACATTATATTTGACAAGACAAAAATATCTGTAGTTGACTTGACTTTTCTTAACAGGAGCTTCGTTACATTTAAAAGCTCATAGTCTGTCTCCTAGAACAAAAATTAGGGCAAAAACCAATAGAAAGGTAACTCTCTATGTAGCTTGTCACACAGGCAATAACTGTGTAACTTGAAGGCTGCGATGTAAACCTTATTGCTCCATTTATGTAGATAAGAGGTATTTTCCCCCTGCTTTTTTGGCAGGTCAATAGCATTCGATCATGAAGGAGTGGACATAGCAGCAAAAAATGCACCGAGTATTTTGATAAGATTCACTGTGTTGTAAAATAGATCTTTGTGTCAGTGGGTCTTTTATGTCTTCTCCACAGGACAGCTCTGTATTCCTTTTTTCCAGCCAGCCAGCTAGTCTATAGAGGCAAATGTAAATTTGGGGCAAGCAAGGAAATCGGAGACACTACTACAATAGTGATTTTGGAGCAGATGTGTCTAGAGAAGATACCTGTAACTCATCCTGAGCTCAGATGAGAGTCCCATGCAAGGGAGTGCACTCAGCTAACATCATCTACCAATTTCAATCTTTAATATGCTTATCTAATGAAAATGTTATTTCTTAAAATATTCATTTTTATAGTTTAGCAGCTGCTATGGTTTTAGCATTGAGCAATTCTGTTACACACATTCAGTGACATTAACATAATTACTAGCTATACTTATTATAGCTAGCAATAGTTATATCCCCTTTCCTGCAAACAGCTGCAGATAAATTACTTGTAGGTACTTAAACAGCCTACTCAAACCTAGCCGGGTCAAGTTATTCACATTGGTCAACAATATTAGGTCTAAGATGCATGTTTCTGCAGTGTTACCGTCCATGCAGCTGAGCATGAGGGATACAGAGGTTTTACAATTTAAATATAGCATAGAAATTCAATTGTGTAAAGCACTTCTTATTTTTCTACTTTAATAAAAATTCACTATTTAAGTTCCAGATGCAAAATTTTAAATAGTAAAATAAGCATTCCTTATCACTAGCTTAAATAATTACATTTTTGAAAATGAAATATATATTTTATTGAATAAGATAATTTATGACAAATATCTGAGGAAATAAAACATGAATGTTTTATCTACTACATAATTATCTATGAAACTCTAACCTACAAAACATAAGCTGTCACTGCTGTCACAGGAAAGACATGGACCTGTGGGGGCAGGTCCAGAGGAGACCACAAAAATGATCAGAGGGCTGGAGCACCTCTCCTACAAGGACAGGCTTAAATAGCTGGGGCTGTTCAGCCTGGAGAAGAGAAGGCTCCAGGGAGACCCTACAGCAGCCTTCCAGTACCTGAAGGGGCCTGCAAGAAAGCTGGAGAGGGACTTTTTATAAGGGCATGTAGTGATAGGACTAGGAGTAATGACTTTAAACTAAAAGAGGGTAGGTTTAGACTAGATATAAGAAAGAAATCCTTTAGTGTGGGGATTGTGAGGGCCTGGCACAGGTTGCCCAAAGAAGCTATAGATGCCCCCTCCCTGGAAGTGTTCTAGGCCAGGATGGACGGTGCTTTGAGCAACCTGGTCTAGTGGAACGTGTCCCTGCCCATGGCAAGGGGGTTGGAACCAGATGATATTTAAGGTCCCTTCCAACCCCAACCATTCTATGCTGTGCTGGGGTTAGTCAGCAACAATAGAGAACAGTTCCAAGGTCACAGAGTACCTGAAGATCTGTTTATAACGCCCAGTTTGATAAAGTATTCATTTTCAAAAACATTTACATCGTCACACTAGGAAGGCGCTGTGACCCAGAGGATGAATAATGAAAATAAAATCTAGCAGTTCTTTATTTGTATTGCTACCTTGAATCCACCTGTAAAGAAGTTTACTTCAGTAAATTGCGCTCCTGAAGATCAGTTTCTCCGCACAAAAAAGCGGAACAACAGCATTAAATTTACTTTATACTGTCGCTGATACCCAATGAAATCACCTGAAGTGAACCAAAGTCCTCAGAATGTATAATGATCATTTTGTTCACTTCTTCGCATCAGAGAAAGCAACATTTAAAAACAGGGCATGAAGGAAGACCCTACACAGTTCATGATATATATCAATTATAAATCTTTCATAAATACCTTCTTCCCCAAGAAAGGAAGAGTCATTACGTCCTCTGTATCATCTCAGCCACTTGTAGTCTATTATCAATTTAAAAATAAATTAGAAAAGATAAAACCTGCCAGAAAAACCATAGATTTTTTTTTTTTTAGCCTGTAAACTTCAAGGGAAATTCAGTTATAACAAAAGAAGTTATTTTTTCCTATAAAAAGTTACTATGATTCCAGAGTTGTGTTATCTCAGATGATAAAAAAAACAGAAAAGTAGCCTCTCTGATACTACCAGAATTAATTCTTACTGCATTTCCTGTAGTTTATTCTTCATTGCACTATTTATATTGTGGACACTGGTATTCTGGACATTGGTTTTGTGTTAGAGAACATTACTGATTTGGTTTTTTCTTCCAGGCTTTCTCCCATTTCTCATAGTCTTTTAGCTGGTATAATACTTGAATTTGTTATGATTGCAACTAAGAACACACAAGGATGATGGGACTTTAATAGCGTACTTTGTGCAAAAATTATAGCCTTTTTTAATGATTCTTTCATTGCTATTAGTATAAACATGAATACTCTGTTTGCAGAAGGCAGTTTAACATCATCAGAAAGAGTTTTTTAGTATCATACCAAGAGCCATTTTACAATTGAATTGGGAGCATATTTATAATACACACCAGAGAGTAATTCTGAACAGATTTTGTAGGGGAGACCTTGTTAAACCAAGTTACCGTCCATAACTAATCTTGATGGAATATTTTCCAGACCACCACAGTTTGGAAATAAATATGCACACACACATACTTACATGAAAATAGTTTATAAAAACTGTCATCCTGTGTACTTTCTTATCTGACAACACCTATAACTTCAAAGATTAAAGAAATTAAGATTTATATGTGAAGTCCTAAGTCTACAGGCTGCAACTAGTCTAGAATGATACAGCAAAAGTATCAATCATACATATTTGGTTTTTTACATAATTTTAAAAAAATTATCAACTCATACAATTGATAGATTTTTCTTTGAAGAACTTGAAGTGTTTACTTCTCATCTCATAAATGAAGATAGTTTTTTTTGCAGTATATCCACAAAATACCATTAACACTTTTTTATAAAAGCTTTTGACTTCTCTGCAATTACAGAACAAATGCAACACAGTTTAACTGAAAAATATTATTGTTCTAACAAACATCCTCCCAGTTCTATGAAAGATTTGAGATATGTAAACTTAGCAAAAGAAATATTTGTATATTTGCCGAAACTGGACTTTGAAAGGAGATGAAGGCTTCATTTGGTACTAGAAGGCCATTGCCACTCAACCCCCTCCACCATTTTCCACTAATGTAATCAACAGATTTCTATTTGATTTCATATAAGTGCTAGAAGCTGCCTACAGATGAATGAAGCAAAGAAGTACTCTAGTAATATATGTTGAACAAAATACGTAGGTGACAGAAATACCCTCCAAGATTTTAAGAGATTTGCTTACCTAGTACATAAACATATCAGGAAAAAAAAAATATAGATTTTATGATTCATACTTTAAGATAAAATGATCTTGCAATTTCTATAACAAGCATTTTCCAGGAATGGAAAACAAATGTCTGTTTTTCTTGCAACATAAGTCTTAAGAATTGTATCCTTCTCATTTTTTTTTCCCCATGAGTTCAAAGAATTGGTTAAATCATAATTAAAATGTTTTGGTATCTTAATGAAATAGAAAGCAGATAGAGTACATGACAGATTAACTTTCACCTTTCAAGTAAGAAGAGGAAATACAGAGGATTTATTTTGGAATCTGAATCTGTGAAAATAGTTTTCCATAATAGACAGTCTGTATCTTGTGTGTGGCATCTGCAGACAAGAACTGACCTCCATCCAGTGCGTGATTTTGTACACACACACTTGCGGTTCCTCATTACAACTCTTCTGCAATACCAGACAAGCAAAGTCAAACTCTGGAAAAACCCCCGAGACATTTTATCTACAAGTGAATTATAGGGGATTTAACCAAATACGTTTAGTTGTCATTGTTGACTGGACTGTCAAATAAGAAGAGGCTTATTTGGTGAAGTAAGCTGACTTTGCCAAAAGCAAGAGCAGAGAATGGACAGCAGACAGGGATTAATTTTTATTTTTAAATAACTTTGCTGCTCATAAGGATAGATTCTAAACAGCAATGTTACATTTTAAACTGTTTAATCAAAAGCAAAATATTACCTTATCTTCTGATATAGAATTCAGTCCAAATGTTACATGTGTTTCCAAAAAGAGATTAAGGAGAATATATAGATTTAGACTCTGATCAGTTTCTTTGCTTTAGTCACACACTAGACAAAGGAAGATGGATTAGAAATCACAAGCCATATGTACTAGTAGTACTCAACAGAGTAACTTCAACCAGGTTAAGCCCAAATCACATATTCTGATTTAGCCCTTTGAACCCTGAACAACTGTAGCATGGAATGAAGGATTTCCAAAGATAAAATAGGTAAATACAGGAGCACTTAATGATTTACATCTAAAATACTTATCAAACAGGTTTTAAAAGTATTTGAGGTATTGTCTACAAGGACAAAGTCCAGTAATTTTGCTATAGATTAGCAGATAGAAAATCAGCAGTTGTAAAAATAAAATGTTCACAGGGTCTCAATTTACTAAGCAATTTTCCCCACATATTGAGAATTAGTGTAACTGAAGTTAAGAGTTATTCTACCCGAAATAGCTTTTCGAGAATCTGGAACTGATGCTACTTTTCTGTACAGGCTGACTAGCTACTACAAGTCCTTAGAAGCTTTAAGAAGGTGAGAACAGAGAGCTCACACTATTCTGGATAATTCTTTTTTAAACAGAACACAAGGTGATTTATTTCTGTCAGGACTGATTCTTTGTCAGTTATGAATCTTGGCACTTTTTGGTATCACCTCCAGCTACAAAGGAAGAAGTGAAAAGACAAATGATCCCCACCATTCAGAATTTTTCTGAACAGTGGCTTTTCTCTTGACAGTATATTTGATCTTGCTTTGAATCTCTTTGGTATTCAGACAGAAGTAAACAGGTATTTTGTTTACAGAGAAATATTGCAGAAAGAAACACTAGGAAAATACATATATTTATTACGCACACTTTAGTTCCTGATATCAGAAATATGAACTTATTTTCCAAAACATATTGAAATTTACTTTAAGAATTATGCTGTTAAAGAAAAAGCTATATATATACACGCACACAATTCTTTGTTAAAAAATGAGCTTTGCGAAACAAGATAACTTCCTGCTTCAGATAACACTTCCAGAGGCCTTTTAGGAGATCCAGATTTTTCATAGTAGTCAGACTTTCAGGCACTAGGCTGCAAAGTTGACACTGTTTTAAAGCCTGGAAAGAAAATTCTGTTCTAATGGCAACACCCAGAACCTTGCTCGTAAGTGTTGGGCTCACTAGGTCCAGAAGGAACTATCAGGTTGTGTTTCCCAAACAGGCCTTGCTTCAGAGACTTCTGCACTAGGAGTGGTGAGAAAGAGCAAGAGTGAGCTAATTGAAATGAAGAAAAAAACAGTGTATGTGAATTGGGAAAAACATTCTTTTAAACTTAAAATCAGTTTGAAAGATCAACAATAGCTACATTTTCACAAATGAACTTTACAAAAAGAAAACTGCTAGTTTAAAGTCATGTTGACGCAGTGACAATTTGGCTCTTATGTTCGCTGTGTTTCCAAGTTTATACTCACACGATTTAACCAATAAACTCTAGAGTTATTCTTGCAATCTACTCAGAAAAGGAGTACCATGGACTCCAAGACTAATTTTAAATAATTAAATACACTAAGATCAAGTTCTTTAAGATTAAAAGGAGGGATATTTTAATCTAATAGCAATACAGAAGGCATTAAGTTGTCCTCTAGGAGAATTAAGTACCATTATGAACATTATCAACCTGTAGAGCTATATTTTCAACCCTTTAATCCCTTTTATCTCTTGAGGCCACTACATCTTGGAGGTACAATCTATATAATTAGCTGATATAAACATCTTTACAGCTAGAATTAATCTGTTTTTTGTACTTTAAGTAGTATGTAATTTTACAGAATTTGTTGCAGCTGGAAAAACAGATGCCAGATCTGTTTAAGAAGTCCTATAAATCTCAGTGGATTTTCCTTTACTGATTACATTAACTTAAGGTCTGCAGGCAAGGGACATATATTTTACCAATAAATTCTTGCTTCATCAACCTCAGCTAAGGAGGACACATAAAAGCGTCTGTGTGCCGCACTGAAGTAATTAAGTTCCAGAAAACTTCAGTGGTTCAACTTCATCAGCAGAAATTACTCTAGGAACACAGTCTGTCCTCAACATCCACTTCCAGTTCAGTAATGGGTTGAAAAGCAGCTTCCGAACTTGTTGTTGCTTTTGGTTTACCCATACAATACGAAAGAGACATTTAAGCTGCATGTGTATGTACAATTCTGGTGCTTCTACACTCTACTGTCAAGTGCTTAGAAAAAGATTTTTCTGGTGAAATAGAAATAAAAGAAAATTTAAGAAACTGACTTAAGTAGACACGTAGTTTCTGAAAGCAATATCAAAAGAGACCTTACTAACTTCTACAAAGTAGACTGTTGAAGGTGTTCAAGTATAAGACAGCTGTATAGATAAATCACTCAGTTTTTACAATGAAATTTTAGCTTTCAATGAGATTGCATTTACTCACCTGCACCACAAATTCAAACGTAGTGTTCATTTCATAGGTAGAACAAACCGACTCCAGTTCAGTCAGAACTCACAAGAAGTTAAAACTCCATTCTAAACAGAGTGACAGAATAATCCCTATATCCTCTTTATTTTGTTGTTGGTTTATTATTAGATAGGAAGAGCTCCCACTCAGTGGTTTGCTTAAAGAAAAAGTTAGTGAAGATTAGTGATATTGTTTTTTTATGAGAGTTTCTACTCTATAATCTTATATTCATTGTTTTTCTTATCATAGCAATACATAAATACTTTTCTTTTTTGTGACATTTGTCCCTCATGATCCAATATATGAGTTATGTTAAACAATATTCTAGTGTTTGTTGCCAGGGACTAATCACATAGTTACATAGAATCAGAGCCCAAGCAAAAAGTTTGTATATTAATCAATATAAATATTCCCTAAGTTAAGAGCTTTCAGGACACATTTGTTTTTTTAATATGATAAAGAATATTCCTTTCATGATACATGTAAAGAAGAAGTTTAATAAAAGTTTAAAAGTTCCAGCAGCAAAAAAAAAAAATCATCACACTGGAGTTTAAACAAGAAAAACCAAAATAGATCCATTGGACCAAATCGCAGATGGAGCAACAGAGGTCTCGATATATGTAAACTATATAAAAAGCTAAGTGTTTTGTGAGACAGTAAGTTTTGATAGAAACAAAAGCTCTACAATCTGAACATCAGGATTCCTAGTGCAATAAAATCGTTTCCTATAGTTTTGATATGTAGATTTTGAAACATCAGTGGACTGATAAGGTCTTTTATTACAGATTTTATATAGGTTTTTGACTCTTCAAAACAGGTTGTTTTTCACGAAATGTTTCCACTAGTGTACCACAATGGACAGATATCAGAATGTCTACACTGTATGTTATTCCCACTGAGATCAGAAACATTTAATTGTGTTTAAAAGGTATGGAATTGCTAATGGTCTTTGTTGAATGTAGGCATTAAATGGAAGCTCAAGAGAGTAGCAGCAAGCTGTTTCTAGATAACACCAACAGCATCTTTATAAACCTGGAGGTCTCCATTGGTTGAAAAGGAGATATGGAGAGAACTTTTGATTCCTCAGTTCTAGGAAGAAGTTGTTGCAAACAGGGACTAAATGTACATATTTTGTAAAATGAGAACTGCCTTTGCTATCTCCTTAGCAACAACAAAAATATTTTAAATCAAAAGTTTCATGGCACCCTCCTGACCAAATAAATATAAATTTTCACTTTCTTTTTTTTTTTTCAGTAAAAAATAAAGAATTAGGTGAAGTAATTCTTTGCATTAAAAAAAAAAACCTAAAGAAGCTCTAAAAATCGATATTTGTCTACAGATGTAGCTCAGCCAACCAGTGTATATTTTGAAATAATCACTGGGCTGTGAAATTAACAATCAACAATTGAACAATAAATTGGTCTTTTTAATCTTCTTAGCTTCAAGAATATTTCTTACAAACCTTATCAGTAAGACTATCCAAGGTAACAGAGTGCTACAACGGGGAAAAAGGAGACCAAAATTCCTTTGACAACATTCAAAAGCAACTGTTACCAAGGAAAATAGTGGCAGATGTCCTTTAATTTAACAGGAATTAGCTCCTTCAGAATTGGTGAGTGCAAGTTCAAAAAACCAAAGATTTTTTCTATTTTTTAAGAAAGGGTAAGCTGATTACTGTTGTTGGTTACAGCCATATACCTATTTTGGTTCGGGGATCAATCTTTTTAGTATGATGGTACATTCACAGTAGACACTTTCATAAAAAAAAAACACCAAACCAAAACATCCCACAACCTTTACCTGTTGTAGCTATTCTCCTCCCATACTGGTCACAACTGCTAGAATGAGCCTTTATACAACCAGAACTCTGCTTGACTGCAGTAGGACTAAAGCTATACCTTTCAGGCTTTGTCCGGACTGCTTTTGTAACTGGTCGGGAACAGGTCAAAAGATAACCTACCCACACAGGAGTTGACAACTAGCTGAAAACTGACCAGAAAGGCACCAGCACCACCAGATAAAAATCTCTCATTTCCTTCCTAAAAAATTCAACCTTATCAATTTAGTGCTATGCAAAATCATACCGCATAGCCCCACTCACACTCGAGTCATTTCTCTTGCTTTGAGTGGTGTGCCTTATACATCAGAAGCTGCGGGAGGGGGAGGGAGGGGGAAAGCGAGATTCTCCACTTCAAACACTGGAATATTTATTGGGCTCTTGTCCCTGTAAGGTGTCTTTCATCCAGCTACTCTAGAAATTATAAATACATGGTTCAAAATACACCAGGAGCTTGCCGTGACCTTTTGGCAGAGTGCAGACGTCCTGCTTATATCTACAATCTGTCCGCAGCACTGCCGTTTAACTCCTTGCCAGTGGTCCTGAACATGATGACAAGAAATCTCCTCTCATCTCGTTTCCAGATGAGGAAAAACAGAAGCCAAACTGATTTCCCCCTAGCTGGTATTGTAATAGAGCATCCTTTGTTAATAGCTAAAAGTCTCCAGGATTTTGTTGTGGTGAGTGTGAAAAATTGACAGTTCTTACCTCATAAAAGCTAACCTACATGAGACAGAGCTATTTTAATCTGACCTCTTCTGAACAAAAGTGAGAGATCTCATTATCAGACCTCAGGTTAGGACTATATCACAGTGTCACCTCACCTTGACCGAGATCTTTGTGGAATTGTCAGAGCAATAGCCTAATGGTGCTTGGCTGATCTATTTCATCAAAAGACTCAGTAGCATGTATGCTAGGTAACAGTGTGTTCCTTTAATAGCTGCTGCCATGAGAGGAAACTCTCCTTCTATCACATCAGCCTATTTTAAGGCATTATTTCCACTTAAAATGATGTTCCGAAAAACCATACTTGCCTAAGGTAATATGAATATATTATCTCACAGTAGCATGAAGATATATGTATGGCACCTTTTAGAGCAATACTTCTTTGCAACTAGACCATATAAAAAAGAGCTGCAAGCTATTCGGTTTGAAAAGCCCAGGAGTTGCTGCAGTCTTACAGACATAGTGCGTGGAAAGTCAAAGTAAAGGGCTACATAGGTTGGGTTTGAGGGGGGAAGAAACAGGAGAGCAGAGGGAAGGAGTACAAGTTCTTTAAGGAGAGTAAAGCTGAGTAAATACCGAGTGAAAACAAAAGTCTTCACGAATAAAAGCTTTATAGAAAATCTGTCATGCAAGACCACTACTAAACAGAGGACGTAAGCAGGTATTATTTCTGTCAGAAACTATGATACAGAAGACCTCCCCATTTCTCACATGTATCTTAACTTTAGGAAAAAAATGCCACTTGCTTTGGAAAAAGCGAAAATGACAGTTTGCCATCAGCCTGGGAATACTATAAACACAGGAAGAACAGCGCATGGGATGCCACCAATGATGCATGACTTGAGTTCTGACATGGTCCAAAGAGGCCAGATTTCTCTCTCAGATTTTTGCAGTGTGCGTGAGTTTTCCAGTCAGCAGAGCAAGAGTGCTTTCACTGCTCCGCTGAGGCTCTGAGAACTCATGCAAATACTACAGGTCTGTGGGTTCTCTCCAGGTCATGTTACCCCTATCAGCTTCTCAGGATCATCCTGCTTTACATTTGTGCCAGTTCAGACCGGCTGCAGACCTAAATCAGTTTCTTGCATGTGCTCTTCTGAAGCTTCACCCTACCCTACCTCATCGCATACAGGCAGCAGCATTTTCCTTCCCTTTGTCCTGTTGAAAAGCAACAGCTTTCTTTCACAGAGCTTTCTGTGATGTGGGATAAAAGGTCAGTTTGCTCCACCCTTAGCAAAAGAAATATTTGTCCTGAATAATGAAAGAATTCTTCTCTACACTTTCAGTACAGCTGGAAAAATCTCTCATTTAAACATTTTAATTTTCTTTAAAAAAAAAAGATTTTCATCCATCATCTAGATTATATTTATATATGTTTTTTCCCCTTCTTGAACAAAATACAAGGAAGGGAGTGCTCTTTTCTGAGCTACTGGCCTAGAGGTAGAACTCACAATTCAAAACTGGGAAGTCAAGACTCTAAGTGTACGCTTTCCTGCAAGTGTCTCAACATGCTCAACTCAGAATACCTGACAGCCTGACAATTAGGACAACTCCTTGTGTAACTGGACAAAAGTTGACTTACGGCAGACATTTAAACCTCTAGGCCATTTCAACTTAGACCCAGGAGACAAGTATTTGAAATGTATCCTGAGCACATAACAGATACAACTTATTCTAGCAAAGAAAACTGGCCAGTATTTACTTATCTTCATTTTGATCTTCATATGCTACTGTTCTGGGGAAAAAAATAGTTGATTTATTTCCTAAAAAAAAATTCTCATGAATGTTTTTCCCAGACATCTAGAGTTTTTGTTTGTTTTAGTTTTAACATGTATGAATCCATTATAAAGCCTTCCTGAATTGGTTGAGTTGGCCATGACTTTAGTTAAAATTACCATAGAATAGAAATACCTAATCTCCAACTCCTTCTGCTCTCCAAAAGTTAAAACACTTCATGGAAGACCATGCAACACAGGGGCATTTCTAAAAATGAAGAACCAGAAAACAAAATAATATTTACTTAGCATCTCACCTCCGATGCCTCAGAAGTACGTCCTCAGTGAAAACATGGCAAGAACCGTAGCCTTGACTCAGAAGTCTAAACTAAGAATTCTAACATGTACTTGAGTCATTTTGTACTGCAGTAAGACCTCTCCTACTCTACATTTTCTAAACTGTGGTCAGCTCCATCATGTGGCTTTCAACATAGTCTGAGTAATTTGAAAGAAAATACCTTAGAAATGACGGAATGCTATCACCCCTATTTTAAATATCAGTCATTTTCACTGCAGGCCAGCAATGCTAGTCATAAATCCAGACAATTTATGGACATATGAAATATTGTGCCATAGTACAAACAGCACACAAACTTTTAAGGTTTTTTTTCTTCTTTCATTTTTACCTTTCATAACTTCATAGAGCTCACAGATAGGGCAATTGGTGTCTCTTGGATAAATGTAATAAATTAAATACTGGGGGGGGGGAAATGCTCATTTTTTTGTCAGTAAAAGCTCACTTTTTAAAATACTATCCATAGAGTTCCAATTTTATTCTGTTTTGCAGATCAGATCAGTCTGGTTCTCCTGCAGAACAGGAACTCCAGAATCTCAGCTATAAGTATCTGGGTTTGGTCTCTCAATTTGTAACTGTAGTTAAATCACAAGTCCTCTACTAAGAAAAGATTCTTAGGTGATATCCAGTGGTGTTTTGTTGTTTCTATAAGATAGAATTTCATTCCAGCAGCATCCAAGAATTCAAATATTAGAGCAAAAGCTAACTGGAAAATTCTCACCCAGGAGTTGTAAAATAGTTAGCTCTGAAATAAGAAACTTCAATTAAAACAAACTTTTGATGAAACAGACAGGTTTCCGTTACAGGCTGCCTAAGGGCATTTGCATGCCCAAGCGTACCTGCTTTAGCAGGTGGGCTGGACTAGATGACCCTCAGAGTCCCTTCCAACCCCTACCTTTGTGCAATTCTTGTTTGAGAACCCAGGATGATGGTCCCGGCAAAGGAAAGTAACAGAAGTTCACCACTACCCACTGGTGGAAAGCAGGGAATCTTTTCCAGCTCATGTACTTCATTTTAAATTAAGCGAGTAATAGAGATAAGGACATCTATCACAAGACTTCTGCATAGAATATATGCTGTTACTTGTAGCAACATTCAACTAGCCAAAGAAGGACTAAAAAACTCACATTAAGACATCCTACGCTGCTCCCACCAAAAATTCAAATATGTTAATATACAAATAGTGACCTAACTTCTGTGGGAAGTGATTCTTTCTTCAACACTAATTTCAAGATGTTGGAAGGGGAGGCTGGGGTAACAGCTGTCCTACTCAAGTCATCTGTGTTTGCATATGCCATCAATCCAGTCTAAGACTGCATCTGAATGCAGATTAGACAAAACCTACAGGACTTCTGAGGTACAACTAAGTAGATTATCAGAGACCACAAAGTATTTAAATAGACCTAGCAATGTAAATTCACTTCTAAAGTGCTTATGAAAGATTAATAAAAAACAGCTGATGTATAATAAACCAGTTGCTCCAACTTGAACGCAACTTTACCAAAAAAAGAGTAGAAATACCACACAAAGAGAGCCACAGGAAAAAAAAAAACCAACACTAAAATGTATGGTCAACTGCAAATTTTTCTTTTATCATAGATGGCAGACATCCACAATCTGCATTTCACCTGATCTTCACAAGTTCTGTGTTCTTCCACTTAAATGTCACAAAAAAGTTGTAAGAACAAAAGAACATTTATAAACTCATTTAAAAGAAAATCCTCCAAGTATATAAAATAGCAGGTGTTGGTTCTGACACCTTAAGGCCCTTCCAACCAGTCTCTTCCTGATGTTCTAAGATGGAATAATTTCTTATAAAGATATTGAGCTTCTTTCTAAATGCAATTAGATGTTAGATTAGAATATGCTGTATATAAAGATGATTTTCATTTATTCATGTTTTTCCTCACTAAAATAATTTTTGAGATCAAAAATCTGGTTAACTAAGTAACCTTTTATGTAGCTAATGATTGTTACATTATTTGTCCTAGTCGATAAACTGAGATTCTATTCAAGTGGGCTCAAACAAAACAGCAGCCACCTAATTCATTAACATTACTGTCATACCATTTTTATTCACCAGCCTCATGTTACAGAAAGCTCTAAAAAGTCAATAATTTATTCCATCTTTTCTAACAATTTCTAGGGAAGCCAACGAAAATCATTCAGTGAAAGTGTCAGATATTGGATTAGTCCATCTACGAAGCAGATAATAGCCACAAAACTTTATTGATGAAATTTAATTCTTGCATATTAATATCAATATTGCATCTAAAAATGTGTAAAGTACCAATTAAAGCAACATAGAGATACAGGTGATGACTTACTTAAATTAACCTCTCTCTCTAACCAGGGCTTTATTGCTGACACCTTATCCAGAACACTTACTGTTATGGCTGCTTGCTCGAAAAAATAGGCACTGCTTGGAGAAAGTTAGTAAAGTATACAACATTTTAATGACTGTATAGCAGGAAACTGGGCACAAAGCAAAAACCTGTGTGCAGAATTCCTTTTGTTTGCCATTCTTCCACTGCTTCGCAGGCACATCTGAGACAAGGCACAAACAGCTTGGCTCCTTGTGTTCTTCAGCACCCTGAGGCTTCCCCCTCCTGCTGCTGTTACCCCTGCAGCCTCCTCTGGGTGCTCCACCTGCCCTTCACTGCCAGTACCCATGTGTTTTTGCACTAATTTCAATATTTTGCATTCCCACTCAAGTTCCTCCTAGGTTACTCTCCCTCTCATGACCTACAAGTGTCTCAGCTGTTTTTTTGCTGATGTTTTCTGGATTTCTTTTCTTCATAATAACCTGAGGCCTACAGCTGCTCCTCGTTAACTTCCCTCAGATCCTCATACTCATTCCCTTTCCATTTCATACCATTGTCCCCATCATTTTCAGAAAGATGGAAAAAGCAGCTGTTATTCATTGTACCAGCAGCCTCTATGAGATATACAGAGGGAGGTGAGATTTCACCTCACGATCCCAGGACTCACTGTCTCATAGTGACACTTACATGTAGAATAAAAGGGTACCACCAAGTCTGCTGAACGATTCGCTTTTTTTACTGATGTTTTCCCAAGTTACCTGTATTTCTATACCAACAAAAAGAGCTGATCATTTTGTATTAAGAAGCTCAAAGAATAAAAATCACACAAAACAAGCAAATATAAGAACTCCACTAAGTTGCAAACTAACTTGAAGCTTTTTATGAAAACCCTATTGTTCTTTTGTACACAGAAAGTCTGTTCGTTTCTGCACCAGTTTTCAACAGCAGGTAGAGTCCAGAAGTTGAAAAGAAATATTCTTGGAGGTGATAATTACAAAATAACAAGACATTTTAATCCATCAGTAGCTCATTTCTGATACAAAGAGCAACTACTGCTGACTTCCGTATCTGTATCATAGCCTTTCTTGTTTAACTAGCAGATTATGAGTCACACAATGTCTTTAAACATTAGGCATAACAAATGCCTGAGAAGAGGCTTATTATCACTACAGAAAGGCTTCCAGCTGACTAACAGGAGAAAATTTACAGCAAGTTTAATGGGGCTATAAATCTGAGAACTTATATCAGAGAAGCACAGAGATATTAAAAAAAAAAATAAAATAACACTTTTGAATTATGTTCTTCAGGCAATTATTCCAGAGTAAGGTTTGTTTGTTTATTCCTACTTTGCAGGAAAACGAGAACAGGAGCATATCACTCTTTCTTAAAATCTCTGGGGTAGGGTAGTCCTTAATCTCGAGGGAAAAAAATAAAAATAATTACCCAAAAGATCAGGCTTAGCCAGGTGTTATACTGCATAAGACTAAGGTGCACATAAATATTAGCTAGAATTGAAATTCACTTGTGTTTTTGATGTTTAGGAAAATCTAGATTTTTCTTTTTGTTCAATAAAATTTCCCAACCCCACAGATTTAGATTTCTATACATTAGGTTTGAAAGTGAAATAGCACACTAATATTTGCAAAAACCATGGGTTTTTCTCTAAAAGACACAGGAAATAGCTTACAACAGCATAAGGAATAGAAATGGATTTGACAAGTTGGTATAAAGAAAAGGTCAGAACACCGTTTTTGTTTTGAAGTCCAGTAATTTAAGCCTAATGTGAAGGAGGAAAACACCTAGAACAACTAGTCATATCTGACCAGTTGGGGTTTTTTTATATACCTTTCATTATCTCCCTCATATTTTTAGTTCTACCTTCCACAACTTGTCTTCTCATCTCATATAGCATAGGTCACTGACTTCTAGTTAAATTAGACCTTTGAGTACCTTGTCACTACAGACTAAATTCTGTGTTTGCACCTCATTTAAGGCATTTTCAACAGTTAATGCACTGTGTCTGGCATAGACCAAGACTTCTGAAGACTCTCCTACTAGTCCTTACACAGTGACAGCAATAAAACAGACATCTTTTTACCCATTTTTTTTGTTGTAACACAATTTTTCCTAAAGCATTTTACGGATAACGAAGTCCAGAGTATTGCTCAGGTGGGTTGAAAACCTCCCTTTAAGTTGTACTTCTAAAATATTACTCATCTAATCAGCATTGATTTCTCATCTATACCTCCTGACCTACCTTTCCCAGAATATTTTTTTTTCATCAAATAAGACATGAAAGCAAAAATGCGTTCCATTGTTAATTAGGAAGAGCCTGTACAATGTTCTATAATTCCAAAGGAACTACAGAAAAAGATCCCCCCACACATGCACTATACCCTTGCTTTCCTCCATCACAGAGAACTCATCTTACGGTATCCAGCTCCTGGCACAAGACCATAGACTTGCCAATATAATACTTTCTAACCTCATGAAATGTGACTGAACAACAAGAAAACTCTGAAGGAAAGAAGTGTAGCACAGTTCTAAAGACAGACTCCCTGTTTGTATTAAATGGACACTGAGGTTTTTTTTTTGTTGTTTGGTTATGGGTTTTTTAAAAAAATTTCTTTTGAAAAAATGAAGTTCAAACACTAAATCAGGTTGTATGACTAGTTCTTTCAATTATTTTATGCCTAAAGTAAAATACTTTTTTGTAATCATAGTTACACACGCACACACCCCCATTGTTTACAGGGCAAAGCAACACGTGAGACAAAGAAAGGCAATTTTTTCTACTGGTATATCACTAACTTCTTTTTCACATTGCTTTTCAACATGACCTCTTGCACAAAATATCATCTTTATGCTGCAGGTGTTTCTCCCCTAGTAATAGTTGAAGACAAGTACTGGTCTGCCAGGAAGCACTGGAAAGCCACTTTGCTGAGGTGGCAAAGTGCCGCCATGACAGATATAGAATTCAGATCCTGAGGCTAGAAGTCTGTATGCATATTGAAGTACTTCAACCTGGATGTCAAAAAAAAAAAAAAAAAAAAAAAA
>Ga0065711_1040299_pt1 | contig 17080 bp, 30 predicted proteins | sample Hoacrofraction12_FD_59098 | JGI IMG/M metagenome (GOLD analysis project Ga0065711, IMG submission 59098) | Hoatzin crop microbial communities from Cojedes, Venezuela - Epithelial fraction 12 v2 (version 2) | ecosystem: Host-associated > Birds > Digestive system > Esophagus > Crop | place... | reverse complement strand
GGAGATACTTTTTCCCACCAGCAGCTGCTTGCAGCCTTTGTTCACCCCATGGATCGTGGGAAGCAGTGGGAGACAACAGCCACTTTTGGGGCAGCCTCACCTCCAGGCGCAGTAAAGAAATGGTCATTAAAGGCTTCTGGTCAGTAAGAGGAGGCAGTGATAACATTGGAGAAGGGAAAATTAAGTTTTTTGCTGATGAGCCCAGACCCCACGTCGTATTAGCTCCTGAGTGTATGTGGTAGCAGCAGCTGCTTGAGAGCACGTCGTTTTGCTCAGAGACTGGCTGAACAAGAAACTCCACTTTTTTTTCTTTTTCTTGTCCCCCTCCACCATGACACACACCAAAAGCTGCTGATGCAAGCCTAGAAAACAGCAAAGCGGGCTGTGCTGAGACTTGTTTGTGCACAGATTTACCCCTCCTTGGCACAGAGTGTTATTTTAAACAGAGATGATAAAACCTGTGCTGGAGAAGGTGCCTTTCCAATCTGATGGAGACTAAATGGATATATTCAGTTTCTCCTTTCCTCTGCTTTAAGGATAAAAAGCCCATTGCAGAGCCCAGGCTTGTGCCACAGTGCCGGGGAGCTTTGCCCTTCAAGGGAAGAAGGGGCTCACCAGTGGGCAGGTGCATGAGCACCCTGTTCCTGGTGCTCCACCTGAGCCACCACCACTTAAATTCAGGCCCATGGCTCCAGGAGCACCTTTGTCAGCGGCAAGGTGATGCTTTGATGGGGTTGACAACTTTTACCACGTCCCCCGCACTCATGCTGTGGAGCCTCAGTGAGCTATCTGCTGTCACCCCCATGGTACAAATGTCTTTTCCTAAAGAGCCAGTCCTCTGTCAACTGTCTCTCCACAGCCTCTGTGTCCAGCTGTATTCATTTGCAGAGATTTCATACTTTATCGCCAGTCACTGCTAGATATCTTGAGTAGCTGAGGGAGAAGCTGCATCCAAAGCCACCCTTGTCACCTTCATTTCCATGATCATTCCCCTGGGAGACACCTGGATGGGTGTTCTGTCCTGCATTGATATTTCAGCTAGCATTTCCACTTTTTTTGTGCTTAGGACCTTGGTACACTGGTGTTTGTGGCCATTTCACGCACTCCCAATTTGCACTGCGGCCAAAGGCACGATGCAGCCTCTGCATCCCCTGAGCAGTGACCGCAAAACCAGCTCTCTCTTTTGGAAGGTGCCCTGGGTGCAAAGTCCCACGGAAACCCCACTGCCCATCATCTGCTTCGGGTCCCTTTTGGAAGGCAGCCATGAGGTGAGGGAAGACATCCCACAGCTGGAGCTGCTCCTGCACACACGAGTCCTCCTCGCACGACTGTGGGACACACTGGGATCATTCTGGTCTCTTCCACCCACTCGATCCCCTTTAGGGATCACCAGCAGGGCTGTTTGGCTCGCTCTGGATGGCAGCAGGAGAGCGCAGCCGCTCCTCCCACTGCAAACCTGGGTTGTGCAACCGCCGTGGGAGTGGGGTGGCCGTGCTGGGGTGGGGGGAGCCACCCACACTCCTCTGCCTCTGCCAAAGCACCTCGTCTCACCTATAAATCGGGAGCAAGAGAGACTCTCCCTGTTGCGGCGGCGAGACGGAGCTCAGGAGGCCGAGGCTGGGAGGCAAGCATCCCCGGGGGGGCTGCGAAGCCTCCCCATCCCTCCCTGCCCCACTCTAACGCCCCACGGCTTGAGACTTCTGAGGTTAGCTGCTACGAATACTCGCAGCGACAGTATGGAAAGTGTGGCAGAAACAGGCACAGGGTAGCAGAGACTGTGTTTCCTGAACTTTATTTCTAGCTTCTCTGCAAAACAGTAGGGAATTAAATAGTATACATAGCTGGGAGATGTATGTGATGTAAGTTAACTCTCATCTTGCACCCCCCAAAACAAACCCCAAACAGTTAACGATGAGCAGTTTATGCTAGTGCTTTCTTCATTTAAAAATGGAAAAAGTCCATTTTTCATTCCAGCCTTGGAAAGCAGAGTATTCGTTAGGTGCTGCCTTCCTACTGAAAGTTGAAATTGCTCGTGGGGAATTTGGTATTTTTTTAGTAAATCTTTGCCCAACCTCATTTTTCTACTGAAGACTGTTTTTTTTTCCCCTGATGAATGCACCGTGTTCTGGTGGAAGCTGAAAGTGCTGCTCAAGGTAGAGGAGCCTGTGCCACCCGGCCGTAGTGCCGTCCCAGTACGCCACGATGCAGGGTGTTCCCCACTGGTGGTGGGGTTAAACCAGGGGTTGCAGCAGCACCCCAAGGCACCTGCGTGGTGGTCCTGTTCCACAATGTCCAGCCCGAGCCACGGCACCTGGCCATCACCCCTGGTTCATTGCCTGGCACTGCTAAGAAAGGTTCGGATCCACCATCCCCACTGCAGCCCTGGGAGCCTCGTAGGGCTGACGTTGAGATGGCAGCTGTTGACTTTCGAGCCCCGGAGTGGAGATGTTTGCAGCCCTGCAGCAGCCAGTCTGTCCAGACCAGACCTCCGCAGCAGGTCAGCTTTGAGTGACAGACACAAAAGCATCCCTAAAGCCAAGGTGGGCTGCACCCACAGACCCTCCATTGGCCTCGGTGCTCATGTCGAAGTCAACAGCGTCTTCCCTGGGGACGGAGTACAGGACCCGGTCAGTCATGCAGAGACTGAATAGTTCCGGTGCAGTTTTTTTTCTTTTTTGAGATAGGCAGGGGCAGGACCCTAAAGATAAAATACAAATATTTGCAAGACTGATAAGGAGGGATAGTTTAAACACAACTTGTAAATAAAAATTGGCAGTGAGTTGTGGCTTAACTACACACTTTCAAAGCAAGTTTCCAGGGCAGCTGCAGGGTTTTGGAAGCAGCCTGGTGAGCACACGGTAAAAGTAGATGGATTTACTAAAAAAAATGTTTTTAAAAAAGAGATTATGAAGATTTGAAGACATTTAATCTAACTTGTGAAAGAAGAGCACAGAATGCTGGTAAAGGGAACGAAGGTTTGGGGGAGGCATATGGAGAAACGCGCTATAGAGGGTTCACCAGCAGCTGCTCCTTGAGATGGTGGTGACCATCTGAGGAGTTTGTCCCAGGTTAAGCCCCGTTTGCAGCCGAGGATCCCAGCAGAGACGGCAGGGATGAGAGTGGCCGTGGTGGGCGCGGGCATCAGCGGGCTGACAGCCACCAAGTGCTGCCTGGATGAGGGGCTGGAGCCCACCTGCTTCGAACAGAGCCAGGACCTCAGGAGACTCTGGCGCTACACGGTGAGCTGGTACTGCTCGTCCTCCTCTCCATGGGAGCTGCAGCTTTGCAGGGTGGTGAGCAGGTCAAGATAGGCTCCAGCAGGTGGGGAAGCGGTGCGAGAGCTTGCTGGGTGCTGACCTCTCTGGGCTGTGCTCCCCAAGACCAGGGGAAGGGGAGCAGAGGAATGGTCCCCACCCCGGGGCGCAGGGCTGATGCAGCCTGGGTGCCATGCCAGGAGAACATTGAGGCAGGCCAGCCAAGCCTCTGCCCGTCAGTCATCAGCAACACCTCGAAAGAGATGTCGGCATTCTCCGACTTCCGCTGCCCTGAAGACTTCCCGGTGTTCCTGCCCAATGCCCAGCTCCTGGACTACCTCCGGCGCTACGCCAAGCGCTTCAGCCTCCGGGAGCACATCAAATTTGGGGTGAGTGATGGGTGTCCCGCTGCTGCCCTGCTCCCCATGCATGCTGGGCACCAGCAGTGACTGCACTTCGCTTCCACATTTCAGACCACCATCATCAGCGTCTGGAAACGCCCCGACTTTGCCACCACGGGCCAGTGGGACGTGGTCACAGAGGCAGATGGGAAGCAGATGTCACACATCTTTGATGCTGTTATGGTTTGCAGTGGCAGTTTCTCCGACCCATCCCTCCCCCTGCACTGTTTTCCCGGTACGGTACACGGCTGCCTGCTGTTACCTGTTTCCAGGGGCTGGGAGGACAAGGGTCAGAAGTTCCTTAGGGAAAACGCTTCCTTCCTTTTCTTACTTCTGCTTTTCAAACCTCCTGGCATGAACAGCAATACATCCTTGTGCTTCAGCAGCTTTGACTTTGCAGGCCCTGGTCACTTCAGAGCAAACTTCCAAGGTAGGATGGTTTAGCCTCAGCAAAACTGTCCATACAATCTGCAAGGTGCGACAAGGTCCTCTCAGTGAAGCTCCAGCGTCTTTGACAGGGTGAGATTCATCACTGCTGTAATTAATCTCCCCGGCTGTCAGCACAGAGAGGATTGCCCTGTCATCAGCGTTATCGAGTGCTTCTGAAACTGCTTGTAGGACAGGAGAAGAGCTTTACTGGCTTTTCTGAACCCTTGCGTCCCTGTCTCCGAAAGGCTGAATCCCGAGACTGCACCAATACAGCTCTCGCACATAACTGCCTTTCAAGTCCCACTCAGCATGTGTCCCTGCTCGCTGTGGCACAGGGATGTGTGAGACCCCGTCTGACGGAGCACTGGAACAGGCTGCCCAGGGAAGTTGTGGAGTTTCCTTCTCTGGAGATATTCAAGACCCACCTGGACAAGGTCCTTTGCAGCCTGCTGTAGGAGACCCTGCTTCAGCAGGGTGTTGGACTGGATGACCCACAGAGGTCCCTTCCAACCCCCAACATTCTGTGATTCTGTGATTTTGGAGAGGAAGCACCAGTTCTGTGTGCGCGGGATGGAGGCCTGGCCCTCCCCGAGTCGCCGGTGACCAGAGCTTGCACTTCCTTGCTCTTGAGATCTGGATTGTTTCTATGTCAGTTCTCCCAACAAAAAAAACCCACAAATGCTCAACTAATTGAAAGCTTTGTTTCTTTTTCCCCAAGGCATCGAGAGGTTTCAAGGCCAGTACTTTCACAGCCAGCAGTACAAGCATCCCGACGTGTTTCAGGGGAAGCGCATCCTCGTGGTCGGCATGGGCAATTCGGGAGTGGACACTGCAGTGGAGGCCAGCCGTGTAGCCACAAAGGTACCGCCACCCAGCCACCCCAGAGGTGCAGGGAGGGTGACGCTGGGGGCAATAGCTTAGTTTGCCATCACTGCAGGGAGAGCAAGCTGTGCTTACCCTGCATGGTGTCCAAACAGTATTTCTGAACCTGTATTTCTTGGTCAAAAACCTACCCTGAAAGCAAGCTGGTTGTTCTGTTCTCTCCCATTTCACCTCCATCTCCAGGTGCTGGGAGGTCTTAAAGATGCTGTTGCTGTTTTTTCATTATGTAGCTGTCTGTGCCGTGCCCCTCTGGGGTTACTTTATGAAGGCAAAGCAGCAAATTCATCACCTGATTTGTTGATTCTCCGCTCTCTCCAAGGTGACTGTTTGCACCAGGCGAGGTGCCTGGGTGTTCAGCCACGTGTTTGACCACGGTTACCCATGGGACATGGTTTTCAACACTCGCCTTATGAGCCTGATGAGAAACAGCCTCCCCGGACCCCTTTCAAGAGAGTTGATTAACTACAGGGTGAACCAGTCATTCAATCACAGAAACTATGGCCTTCAACCAGAGAAGAGGTACTTCTTTGTGGCTCTCCTCCTATGCGGTATCACAGGGCTTGTGCTGCGGGCAGGGAGCAGATCTCCAGCAACCACCATCAACTGATGCAGCAACCAACACCCAGACTGGGATGATCTCCAGTGGGAAGTTTGTAGCCTAGCGGGAGAAGATAAGCTGTAGCACCCTTAGGTGCTGTGAGATGGAGCTCGCTGGAAAAGCCCAGGAAGCACCAGAAGAGCCTTCCTCATGAGGCTCTCTGGGAAAAGAGGAGGAGGGAGGCTTAAGAGGAGGAGGGAGGCTTATGGCATGAATCAGCTCCAAAAAGAGATGGTTTCAAGAGTTATTGAGTGAATGGAGGAAGAAGGCAGGAGATGTCCGCTAGTCACTCAGGCTGTGAGACAGCGTGGCAACATGTCAGTACTTGGAGAGGGGGGAGGCATAGCTGTTTACTCAGAGCAAGTGAAACCAGGAGGCTGTAGGGCTGGAGGGCCCAGGGGGAGGAGCAGGGGCACTGGCAGGGCATGTTCGTGGTCTCCAAAGCTCAAAGCCCCTCGGCTCTCCACAGCTGCCTGGTGCGCGAGCCTGTATTGAATGACGACCTTCCAAGCTACATCCTTACAGGGAGGATCACTATCAAGCCAGGTGTGAAGGAATTCAAGGACAACTCGGTCATTTTCCACAATTGCCCTGAGGAGGAGCCCATCGATATCATTGTCTTCTGCACGGGCTACAAGGTCTCCTTCCCATTTCTGGAAGAAACAGTTGTCAAGGTGGAAAACAAGCACGCATCCCTCTACAAATACGTGTTCCCGACCCACCTGGAGAGACCCACCTTGGCCATGCTTGGGCTGATCAAGCCGTTAGGAGCCATCATGCCCATGACAGAGATGCAAGCACGCTGGGTCACCCGTGTCTTCAAAGGCAGGAGAGTTAACACGAGCTCTCCTGTGTACCAAAATGCAGTTCAGACCAGAGATGTCTTGTCCCTTCTATGCACCAAGAGGGATTTCTCTCCTTGCAGACCCCAGAGCTAAGCAGCTCATTTCAAAGTGGACAAGGGAGCATTTCTAGAGTTTAGGCTTCCCAAGTTCTTTTATTTCAGCTGAGCTACAGCAACATGAGTGCATGCTTGGTCCAAGCTACATGCAAGTTTATGACATCTACTTTAAATCACTTTTTGTTGCCTGTTAAGCTGGTGCTTTTAAGCTAATGCTTTGCACCCTGCCTGCTGCAAGCCAGGAGCACACGCTCCATTCCTTACTGTGATTCAGCTGATTCCTGTACCTGAGCCTGCAAACTACGGTCTAAACTAGGTTGTTCAAGACAGTATTTTCTCTCTAAAATACTTTAGAAGTCAGAGCATAGAGATGGATATGCAAACCTGGATGCACAGATAAGAGTTGTCTTTAAGATACTGTGGTGGATCCATCCTGGCAGAATTTGCTGCTCTTTAAGGGACAGGGTGGTTTGTTCACCATGACTATCAGAGGAGGAGAGTCCCATTTCCCCACGAGAGGAATTGTTTGTAATTATTGGAGTGGGAGAAGTAACCTATTGTTCTTTTGGATTTTTTTAATAAAAATGATAACCTCCCACTGGGCTGGTGTGGAGGGCTGCATCAAGGCTCCTCCATAGATCCAGGGGAAGCTCTAGGGTTTCTTTTTGGGATGATCCTCTCTGGGGTTTGCATGGCCCATCTCAGCCCACATCATCTGCCTGTGCCCTGACAGCATGAATCTATGAGAGCAGGAAAAAGTGCAGGTGAATTTGTACCACTGTGGAGGGCTGGTGTCTGGCAGAATTGCCACTGCTGAGCTAAATCTGAGCAAGGAGGCTTTCCTGACCTCCTGGGGAAGGGCTTCCCACCTTCTGCATGACTGAATGAGTTCACAGGTCCCCCCAGGAGTTAAGCTTTGCAGGACGCTTTCTTCTTTCTTCTAGGCTTGTGTCAATTGCCTCCTCAGTCTGTCATGGAGAAGGAAGTAAACGAGAAGAAGAAAAACCACGTGCGAAGGTAAGCCAGTCCCCGGAGCCCCAAAGGTTTTTTGGTGGGTTTGAAAAGACCTTGGAGTTTGGCGGGAAGAAACACGCAGGCTCGCACACTGCGGCTGCTCCCTACACACACAGGGGAAGTGAGAGGGGGATGCCCAAGTCCAGCCTCCCCTTTATTCACTTGTGCTGAGCCAATGTAACCTTTGATTTGATGCTGATATTTTGCCTGCTGACAATGGGAAGAAATTAATTCAGGGTAGTCGAGGAGGCTAAAGCTTGCTTGCGAGTTGGGGAAGCGTGCCAGGGTCCCCAGGGACTGAGAGATAAAATGGCAGAGAAATTAATGGAAATAAATGCAAAGTAATTCAGCAGGGAAAAAAAAGCCAGCCCGAGGTGTACATACAAATTTTCTTCCCTCTCAGCATGGAGATCTGACTCGCTGTGAATAGGTGTCTAATCACACCAGCACGCAGTTCACGGGCAGGCAAAAGGTCAAATCACAAGTTAAGAAATGTTATTAAATGAATGAGAAAAACCCAGGAAACTGGGCAATCTATTAGTCTACGGTTCACCTAGATCGCTATAGTAGAAAAGGTATGGAGAGTGACATACAGAATTGCAAAGAGCACTTGCTGCACAACACAAGGCTAAACGCACATGGCTTTTTTCAGCCCACCAAAGGTGGGACATGGAGCTGTGAATTCTGCAGAGACGAGCTGGAAGCAATTCTCCACTTCACCATGCATTTTTGCAATACTTGGTGGAAATGAACGTCAGGGAAATGAAAGGGTGCCACCTTCCTCTTGCTGCACATGACTTCTCCGCAGAGAGCAAATGGAAAACCGGTTCTAAAAAAAGCCCAACTAGTTTAACCAAGTCTTTTAGAAAAGGTCCACCAGGGTGAAGGGGGTCAGATGCAGCTTGTGGGTGGTGAAATGAAAGACCAGTAGACACACAGGAGAAAGGTGTGTGCCAGAGCCAGCATCACTTTACACGTGTTGTGTCACGGGCAGGATTCAGGCCCAGACAGATCCAGCTTCCCACTGCACATACGCCCAATCCTTTCTTAAGAGGAACCCAGTTGCATTTGGATGCAAAAACACAGAGGATGCAGAGCATCTGACCTCTGGTTCCTCTCAGCGCTGTTGACACCGATCCTTCTCCCACCTCTTTTTCTTCTTTGATCCATTAAGGTTTGGTCTGTCCTTTGATGAAGTCCTCAAAACTGATTGCGTGGTCTACATGGACAAGTTCACCTCCTTCATCGGTGCCAAGCCCAGCATGCTGGGGCTGCTCTGCAGAGACCCCCGGCTGGCCCTCACCATTTTCTTTGGCCCCTGCACCCCATATCAGTACCAGCTGGGGGGCCCTGGGCGCTGGGAAGAGGGCACGCCAGGCCATCCTCACCCAGTGGGACCGGACCCTCAAGCCCACAAGAACGCGAGTCCCTGCTGGATCCTCCAGCCCCTGCCCATCTCTCCTGACTGTGGTGGGGTTCCTCCTGCTCCTGGCTGCCCTGTTTTTTGGTTTCCAGTAGATTTTAGAGCCTGTTTAGTTTTTTTTGCTTGTCCTTGCAGATGTTAGCTCAGATCAGGCAGCTCCACAGGGTGCCACATGACGAGGGAAAGGAATTTCAGCATATCACGACAAATTTAAAACTTTAACGAGCAGCACAAACCTCTCTCTGCTCCAGCTCACCCCCAAGCACAGCTTCGCAGACCTGATGAGCTGGGGATGGCAGCCCCCCCCCAGCATTTATCACTCCTCTGCTGCTCTCCTGCCTGCTGCCATGAGCAGAGCTCGGCTGTGTGGCATGGCCATACCCAGACCACACCAGCAAGGAGACAGCAGGGGCAAGACCAGAAAAAATGGCTTTGGGTGTCACAGCCAGAAAGAAGCATGGGTGTCCAGCCCCTGCCCCAAACCAGCCAGGATCCGGGGTCTTTAGCCCAGCAAGGTGTTGTCTGGGCTGGGTAACGCAGCTCAGGCCGTCGCTTCTTCCGACCTTAAACTCTGTGACCCAAAAATCCCAGTTCGGGTTGAATCGGTGCATCCTTCCAGCGAAGGGGCCCTGGCTACGGTGGCTTTTCAGCCCTGAGACTGGTGCTGGGACCCTGCGGGGCTGAGCCCTCCTGCCTCCGCTTCCCTGCACTCCTCACCACCAGGCAGTCCCGGGGCTTCGTTTTGCTCACTGAGAGACTTTCAGTCAATAAATTTTCCTTGGCCAAGGCGGTAGTATGCTGCAGGCTCCTGCCTCATCGTCTCCCTGTGTACACGGGAAGAGCCGGGGGGTCCCGTGCCTGGGCTGGGGCCATGCCACCCGGTGCCGTGGGCAACCCACAATGCAGAGGCAGCAGGGGCTTTCATTGACCACCAGAAATCAGGCACCGTGTCCCCCATCTATGCTATCTGCTGGCGCACAGGCAAAGGTGCTGTGCTTTGCTGAGCTCCCGGGGATGCCAAGCGAGCGCCCGCCCAGCGTGGGCAGCACACGGGGGACATATGAGGACAACCCCGAGCTACTGGCAAGCCTGGGGCAGCGGCAAGCTGCTGAGTGGAAGTCCTTGGAAAAGCGGCCACCTCGGGATCACAGTCTGGATTTCCACCCGGCACCACCGCGGGAAGGTTGAGAACTTTCTGCCGGCGCATTTAAGCAGAGCAGAGCAGGGAGGCGTGGGTGTAAAGGTCGGTGGTGCAAGAGCCGCAGCGAGCTGCCTGGACTTCAGCCTTTCCTTTAAATCTGCGGCGAGGAAACTTGAAGTAAAGTTCAGCCGAAGCCTGAGCGGCAAAGGCAAGACACTGCCCTGCAAGGTTTGCTCCTCGCTTCTCTCCGGCTGGGTTTTGCAGGTTTTAAAAGCAGCCAGGCAGCTCTCCAGCGTTTTGGTGTTCGCTGCTGGCTGCGCTTCGCTGACGGGGAGGGGAGGGAGAACAGGGGTGTCACAGGGACCCTCTGGAGCAAAGACACAGTGCTGGGAAAGGGGGGTGACTTTAGCAGCCCGGGCACATTGCTGCCCTTTCCCAAAACCAAGGGAGGCTCTGGAAACGGGGGGCAGGTGAGTGTTGCTATGTCCTGCCCTGTTCCTGCAGATCGAGGAGCAGATCAGGCTGGGAGCAACTGGCTTTTGGATGTGGGGAGGGGTTTGCGTCCCCCTTGCTTTTCACTATCTGCAGTTTCCTCCAGCTCCTGTTTGAGTTAACTTGCTCTTTTGACACAAAAACCTTTTAAAAACAAGTCATAAATGACTCTTTCTTCCGTCTTTGCCGGAGTGTTTGCTATCTAATCAAAGTTCACGCGGGTTCATTTTTTTTCCTAGTTTCTTTGCTTTCCAGCCAAGCTCGGTGCAGCTCAGTTTACACACCCCAAGCTTTGAGTTCCTCCCATTCATACCCTGCGTTTCCTGGGTTTCTTACCTTTTGTATATGCTGTAATCCCAAGCGCACTTTCACGGTGCTGTCTAACTTCTGAATCGCTGCGCCGTGCTCCTGTTCAGTCAGACATCCCTTTTTCTTAAAGAAAAAAACAAAACAACTTTTTGTTTTCAAAAAAATGCCATTGAACGGGAAATTAAAGAGGAAAGCGTGAAAACAAGCCAGCTTAGCTGAAAGTTTTCCTTGAAAAGAGCGTCGGAGGATCACTTTGTGCAGCAGAAGTGGACGGTTGCGAGCCCCTTCCCCTTCTTTGCACGCCCTGGTTTGGGCCAGGAAAAGGAATAAATAGAAGCAGCAGTGCAGCAAGGTTTAAAAACGCCTCCTTTTCCCCTGCCTGTGGGAGGGAAATCACTGGGCCCTCAGCATGGGCTCAGCACAGCGGCAAGGGTAAGGAGCAGTGACCATCCACAGCGCTGGAGGCAGGAGCTGGCGACAGCTTTCTGCAGGGACAGTTCTCCTCCACAGACACCTGCAGCCAGAGGAGACAAGGGTTGTTTTCCCAGGGATGGGAAGAAGGGAGCGGTGTTTTCCTAATCCCTGGGTTATTTTATTTCTAGTGGCTCACACGCCGGCCCGTTGCCTGCTCCGGGACAGCATGGTGCGGCGCGTGGCTGTTATCGGGGCCGGGGTCGGTGGGTTGGCCTCCATCAAGTGCTGCCTGGATGAGGGGCTGGAGCCCACCTGCTTCGAGAGGAGCGAGGACATCGGGGGGCTCTGGCGCTACACGGTCAGTGGGCTCTACCTGAGTGGGGAGGATCGGCCCTAGGTTTGTCCCCTCCCTTGGCTGCGCTTTGCCTGCAGCAAAGAGGAGAGGGTGGCCATGCCCTTACAGAGCATCCCTGTCCCAGGCACGGGGCTCCCACCAACTCCAGGGTGGAGAAGGAGCAGAAGCCATAGTCACCAGGAGCCAGTCCTGGTTTATTCCTTGTACCTGAACACAAGGAGAAAAAATACCCAAATACTTTGAGGGGAGAAGGTCCTTCCCCGTGCACCTGCAAACTGCACCACTGGCTTCACACAGGACTGCACAGATGGTGGGAGGGTCAGCGTGTACCGCTCGGTCATCACCAACACCTCCAAGGAGATGTCCTGCTTCAGCGACTTCCCCTGCCCAGAGGATTTTCCCAGTTTCCTACCCCACCACCTCCTCCTGGAGTACTTTCGGATGTATGCCCGGCACTTCGACCTCCTGCGGTACATACGCTTCAAGGTGAGCAGGGACCCCAAATGCTGTGGGGAGCAGGACCATTGGTGGCTGCAGATACCAGGGCATCGCTCAGGTGGGATGGGACAATGCCAGGTGCGATTCCACAAGGACCACGTGCCTTTTGCATCCTGAACCCAGCCTTTTTGGCTCCATGTTTTAAAACAGGCTGCTTGAACATGGGCTGCCCGGTGCATCACCTACTCAACGCCTTCACCAGGGGAGAGGTGCAGGGTGGGATTTAACAGCTCCAGAGGTGACCTGTAGCTCCCTGGGGACCCAGCCCAGCCCTGGCAGCCCCGGCAATTTGCAGGCAGGTCCTCTCCAAAATGCAGGGCTCTCCCTGACTGCTGTTTTGTCGGGCTTTGGTGCAAGACAACAGCTCTCAGCGTGAGGAGGCACCCGGATTTCGCCACCTCGGGCCAGTGGGAGGTGGTCACTGAGACCAATGGCATCCAGGAGTCACACGTCTTCGATGCCGTCATGGTTTGCACCGGCCATTTCCAGGAGCCCTACCTACCGTTGGCTTCTTTCCCAGGTAAGCCCTGCCTCGGCAGCAGGGTAGGCTGGGACTGCGCCCCGGGGTTTCCTCCAGCACCCATGGGTCCCTTAGGTGCATTTTCCTTTGCAAGCCTGCCTGGTCCATGAAGTCCTCACGCCGGGGCATGCAGGACCCTCACCCCATGGGAATGGCCACGGGCATTCCTGGGAATGGGAAGAACACCTCATAAAGTTGCAGCCAGGCTCTTGCATAAGAATTTGCAAAGCAGAACCAAGATGAGAAGGTGCAGAAGGGTGGCATCACCCAGGGAGCCAAGGCCTCCACGGGCTTCTCAGCTGCAAGGAGAAGCAGAAGGTCTGGGCATGAGGTTGGGGCAAGAGAACATGTCTGGTGGTAGGAGATGCTCCCTGCTCTCTGCCTAGGTATCGAGACCCGCTTCAAAGGCCGGTACCTCCACAGCCAGGAATACAGAGATCCAGAGGCTTTCCGGGGAAAGCGTGTCCTCGTGGTTGGCATCGGCAACACTGGCGGCGACCTCTCCGTGGAGCTGAGCCGTGTGGCTGCGAAGGTACAGCTCCATGGTGGTGCCAAGCCTGGCTGGGTGCCAGGACAGCTGGCAGCTCAGGGTATGCGCAGGAAGCTTTGCTCACTGGGTTTCTCAATGAATAACACTTCAAATTGAGGGCAATTGAAGAAGCTCTGCAGTTCCTTTAGAGTTTGGGCTACCTGAGGAGTGGCCGTTCAGCTGCCATGGGAACTTTGCAGAAGCCACCATGACTGTTCAGCTCATCCGGATGCCATCTCCTTCCCTCTGGATAACCTTCTCAGCTCCCAAGCAGAGGAGATGGGATTTGACACTCAGGGCAACATCAGCAATGAGATGTCTGGGCAGGAGGCTGAGACCTGTCTTCTCCCCCAGGTGTTCCTCAGCACCAGGAGCAGCACTTGGGTGCTCAGCCGGCTGTCGGACCACGGCTTTCCCTTTGACATGGTCAACACCACCCGCTTCAACCACTTTCTTGACTGGCTTCTCCCATCAGCCCTCATAAAGAGGATCAGGTTTCAGAAGTTCAATTCGTGGTTTAACCACGCGAACTATGGTTTGGCTTCCACTAAAAGGTGTGTTTTCTGACTATTTTGTTGGCTGGTCAGGGGGAATTCATGGCATGAAAGGCTCAATTTTTAATTTCAGGGGATACTTGTGGAATAACAAACCCTTGGAGGAGAACTCTGGTTACAAACAATGTTTCAGGTCCCTCCCAGACACTAACATTAATGTCCTTCTCTTTTCCACCTGCAAGCTCCAAATTTAAGCTCATTGTCAACGAAGAGCTGCCGTTTTGCCTCCTCTCTGGGACCGTCGTGTTGAAGCCAAATGTGAAGGAGTTCACTGAAAGTTCTGCTATTTTTGGAGACGGGACAACCGAAGAAAACATCGATGTTGTGCTCTTTGCCACAGGCTATGTCTTCCCATTTCCCTTCCTTGAAGAGTCAGTCCGCAGCCTCTTCGACGACAACCGTTGCCTCTATAAACGCATCTTTCCTCCCAAGCTGGAAAAACCGACGCTGGCCATCATCGGCTTAATCCAGCTTACCGGCTCTGTGATGGTGGGAGCAGAAATGCAGGCTCGCTGGGTGACAGGAATCTTTGCAGGTGGGAGACGGGGTGCAGGGATGGGGGGATCTGCTGGGGTGGGAGGTCTGGGGCAGCCTGACCTGCTGTCCACACAGCCTAGGGCATATTTCGGCTCCTGCCACGGTGCCCGTGGTGGCCATGGACTTTAGTAGCACCGTAGCCTCTGCCCCTCAACTGCATCCCCATATCCCTGCTTCTCCACGCACACTGCTGTAACCAGTAAGCACGAATGTTCTTGGTAAAGCGGCTGGGAGCATGGGAACTTTTTAGCTTAAGGTGCTGCTCGAGGTGTCTGATTTCTCTGTTCTTCTCAGGCTGGAACAAGCTCCCTCCCGCCAGCAGGATGATGGCTGATGTTTTGAAGAAGCAGCCTCTGGTCAAAAGGTGCGTGATGCTCCTGCACTTAGGGTATGCTGGGTGCCGTGTGCCAGGATAACCCCGGGGAAAGGGGGGCCCTATGGTGCTCATGGGAGGGACCCACCTAGGACACCCAGCTCTTCTTGGATGCATTCATTCCCTCACCACCCATAGCGAGGTGGGGAAATGCTTCATGGATGATGGACCAGAACACCAAGGGCAGGGTGCTTTGGAGCAGCTTATAGCAAGATCCAGGACCTGCAGATGCCTTCCGCTGGGCCTCCAAGACATGCCCTCATTGCCAGCACGTCAAGATGGAGGTTTGGTTTCCTCCAGACTAAGGGTGCCATCTCGTGGCTTCTCCTTCCTAAATCCAGGCAGCAGGGAGTGCTGGGGTCAGGGCCAAGCCCCATCGAGAAACCCCAGTGGAGCCAGGCGGTGCGGGTGGGGGCAGTTTGGTGGCAATTTTTGACAGGTCAAGATGAGTATTAGACACGGCTGGAACTCGTCCATAGCGTACATGGCAGGTGACGCCCTGCCTTGTTGGCACCGGTATTTTACAGGAGGTGGAGACGTGTTCTCCAGGCTGTGAGACGGGTGATGGTAGACATGCCGCCTCCCAGCAGCTTTTGGGAGCAAGGAGGGGACCTCGGGGCAGGTGGGGGGCAGGCTGGGTTAGGTCTGCCAGCAAGGCAAAGCTGGCTCGTAGGACACTGATGAAAATCTGGGACAAAACAGAGCCACGGGGATTGTCACCAGGAGCCCCAGCTATAGCAGACACACGGTGCTGTTACACTGAAATACGGGAGTCTGAAGTGCAACGGAGACAAACCCGAGGCTGTCCCGAATGTGCTGCAATGGATTCAGCACACGTCTTCCCTCCTGAGAGGGAGCTGCGACCTCAAGCAGAAGAATCCCGGAGGTCCCTCCCAGCACGGGAAGGTTTCCACATCTCCCAATTTGTCCCAGTCTCCTTGGCAGTGTTATCTGCGAATGTCTACTCCTCCAGCTCACAAAACCAGCCAAACCCCAGGGAAGGAGGTAGTGTGGGGATTTGCGGCGTCACGACGACAGCAGTATCATGCCAGAACCATTTTTGAGGCCACAGGCAGGTTGCAGAGACAAAACGAGCTTCCACCTCTTCCCTGCCCCAGGGTACCTGCTGGGAACCAACCCCGCAGAGGCTCCTTGGGTGCCCTGACGTTTATTCGGGGCTGAGGGAGCTCGGGCCCAGAGATCAGGGCTCAGCCGGTGTCTGTCCCCTGCAGCGTGGTGGCTTGTCCGAGCCCAGGGCTTTTGCTTTCCATGAAGTCAGGAATCCAAGGTGGGAAGACGCTATTTGATTTTCTTTGTCTGTTTTCTGTCCCGTTGAAGGAATCCATCTGAGAGGGAGAACTTGAAGATGAGTTTTATCAGCTACACTGATGAAATTGCTTCGTGTGCTGGCATAAAGCCCAGCGTGCTGCGGCTGCTCCTCACGGACCCCCGGCTGGCCCTGGCCATCTTCTTCGGCCCCTGCACACCCTACCAGTACCGACTGGTGGGACGGGGGAAGTGGAGCGGGGCCAGAGACGCCATCCTGACTCAGTGGCAGCGGACGCTGAAGCCCTTGAGAACTCGGGTGCTGGATGACTCCTCCGACGGCTGGTGCTGGATGTGCCTCCTGGCTCTGCCGGCGGCTCTCGTGGCGGGTTTCCTCCTCTCCAAACACCCATGGAAGGGCTGGAGCCCCCGGGCAGGTCTCCAGTTGTAGAAGGAACCCGGTGAGACCTGGTGCACGGTGGATGCTGTTGGAGGGGTGGGAGCTGGCCCAGCGCCGGCAGAGCCCCGGACCCCAGCGCTGTCTGGCGGCCATCCTCCGTACCCCAAACCCACCGCGACCCGTGCTGGCGTTGCACCAGCACCAGGCTGGGTCTCCAGAGGACTTTTGGAAAGAGCCATTCTGGGGTGTGCTGGGTCAGCCTTCCCCCCCACCCCGTTCGCTCAGAGTTTCCTCTGTAAAATTTTACCCAGACCTTGAGGTTTTCTGCAACGCTCAGCGTAGCGATCTGTGCGTTTCTCCGGTAGCTCCCGGGACACGAAGCAGGGAGCCAGAAATAAACCACGCGGGTTTGCTCGTTTCTGGTGGTTTCAGTGACGGTTTATTATGGGGGGAGGGGGGGGCAACGCGGACCCAGGACGCCGCGCTGTGGCAGAGGGAAGAGCCCCTCGGTGAGAAGTAACCCATACAGCGACCGACCCAGATGGGCGAGCGTCCCCGCCACCGCCCGAGCCCTGCAGCCCCGCGGGGAGCAGGCAGAGCCTCCCCACGCACCCGCGGCCGCCCGCACCCGGCGATTTCGCAGCAAACCCCGCGGCTGCAAACCTCTTCCCTCCGGGAGAGCGGGGCCGCAGCCGTGTCCCCCTCCCCCGTGTCCCCCCCACCGCTGCCGGTCCCCACGCGTGGGGCGGGGACGGCCACGCCACCCCGCGCCGCCAGGGGGCGCGCCCGG
>Ga0065711_1040298_pt1 | contig 17080 bp, 15 predicted proteins | sample Hoacrofraction12_FD_59098 | JGI IMG/M metagenome (GOLD analysis project Ga0065711, IMG submission 59098) | Hoatzin crop microbial communities from Cojedes, Venezuela - Epithelial fraction 12 v2 (version 2) | ecosystem: Host-associated > Birds > Digestive system > Esophagus > Crop | place... | reverse complement strand
GGCACCACTGAAAAGAGCTTGGCCCCATCCTCCTGACACCCACCCTTCAGATATTTATAAGCATTTATTAGGTCCCCTCGCAGCCTTCTCTTCCTCAGGCTGAACAAGCCCAGCTCCCTCAGCCTCTCCTCATAGGGGAGATGTTCCAGCCCCCTGAGGAACACTGCTTTAGACCAATTTGGCCTGTCTGTATCGAATAAACTTCTTCATACCTGGTACAGCACTCCGTTACCAGCACTGCCTGGGCAAAGCGCTGCCAGCTCTGCGTCACCTTGCAGCTTCAGCGCAAAGCCGCTCGCCCAACACCGCCTCACGCACCCACGTCGCATCCCCCGCAAGCTCTGCTCCTACCCGCTCGCAGCCGCGGCCCTTCTCGCCGAACCACCGACAAACTGTGCCACGGCGAACTGAGCTTTTATCCTGCTTCATTTAATTCCGGGGTGATCTCTTCTGAAGGCGACGCTTCTCACCCGGTGGTGAAGCAGACCTTCTGCAGAGGGCAACTCCCGTACTGAAGCCCAAACCGGACGCGTCAGCGAGCACCGGGCTTGCTCAAAATACCACGTTTAAAGCACGTGGCATGACGTTACTTTTACTCTAACAAACGGCGTTATAATAATTGCCATTTTTATATGAAGTAACCCATTAGCCACACACAGATTAAAGCCCTCTGAAGCCTTCCGCAGGAAAAGGATTTGTTTTGGTGATGGTATTTTTTCCAAACTGGACTACTACTGCGGTCCTGTACCTGCCACACAGCTTTCCTTCTGGTTTGCTCCACTCCCATCTCCAGGTGAGGAACACGTGTGTCAGTCAGCTCTATCCATCTTTTTGAGGGTAGCAGATTAGATTTATTGGGCCCACGACATTACTACCAGTCAACAAGAGGAAAGAAAACCAATTCTTTCTCACTGTGATGTATCAGGAATACACGCACGCTTCAGCCAGGTGCAAAATCCAAGCACCACGTGTTGTTCTGGACAGGAACCTGTTCCTCAGCAGCATGGGATAAAGCTGCTCCGTGCCTTTATCTTCCTTTGGCAATCACCAGGTCTCAGCCCCTACGCAGACCCCCGCTCCTTTCCAGTGCATGAAAACGGTTCTAGCAGGAAGGCTGTGTCTGGAAAATCACTACAGCGGCGTGGTTCTTGGCATGGCAAAGCACGTCAGCGATCACCTGGAGGCAGACGGAGACGCGGGAAGGTGGGTACACGCAGGCGAGGCATCGTCTGCTTGGGTGGCAGGGTGGGAGAGCACCTTCCCACGCCTGAGGTGAAGTAGCGTGGCGCAGAACATGGGTGAGGTTTGCAGAGTAAGCCTAAACTGATAGCATCATCCTGGAAACCAGCATCCTGGTTTGCCAACTCCAGGGTTGCTCCAAACTTCTAACACCAGAGAGGAGAGGGGAGAACCCTGTGTGTGAGGAAAGGAGACTGCTACCACACCATGAGGAGTCCGGACCACCGCTGTTCAAACCCCCAGCACAAAACACTCCAAGTTACGGAGCCTGCTCGTGAGGAAGGTGTTGCAGGTCTCTTTTTCCATACAGACAAGCACCACCGCATTTTCTCAGAACTAAAATTTCACTCAAAAAGACAACTTCCATTGAAAAAACATGCAAAAAGACTCCAGCGAGGTCTCACCACCACAGCTGGATGCTACCTTTGGTCTGAAGTTGAGGTCGCGAGGCCTTGAGGGGAGCCCAAGCCGATGAAATCAAGCGACGCGGCACCAGCACCGGCACAGAGCCGAGGTCGGCGGTGACCCCGGGCCCTGCCCCGCCGGCGCGGGCAGGCACAGCACCGCACCGGGGCGGGGAACACCACCACCGACCCGGGCACGGCAGCCCCGCCAGCCGGCCCGGAGCTCCCGCTGTCCCCGGTGACACGGCAAACCAGAGGGAATTACAGCGACAGGGAGGGCAGGTACGGCACGAAGACCACCACCTGAACTGACCGCGATTAGCGAACGGAGAGGACTTCGTACGGAAACGACCGAGGGGGAGTCCACACGCACCACCGGGCCGCTGTCCTGACAAAGCGACGTTGTCTCTGTCGGTGTGAGCGCAGAACAGGCTGCCTGGGACTTGCTGCAGCAAACAGAGGCTTTCGTACCCTGAAGGGGAAGAAATTGGACTTTCCTCTCACCGACTGCAGTCACGCAGCAATGAAGTCAACGTGACTATTTTTACAGAAAGCGGCCTGACGTAACCCAAAACGTGCAGCCTGTGCCTCTGCCCGTTCCCAGCACGCAGTCCCCGCACAGGTGGGATCGTTCCCCCGACGCCAGCACCCTGGAAGCAGGCGCCAGGACACGGACAGGTGACCGCGCTTCATTTCTGGTACTCTCACTAGCTCCTGAATTACCGTCACAGCCTGCTCAGGGAAATTAAATAGGTGACGTGACTGAGTTTCATGACAGGTCACTGCAGAATTTATTCCCCAGACATTCAGCATCTGCTGGTGGAGGCACCTCTCCTTCTCTTCTCCACGTCCATTTCTGTGAAGGGTTGGCGTCCTGAGACATTGCAATGATGCTACGTGAGTTTGAAAAGTTAAATTAAATGTTACAGCACATTACATCGGTTGAAATGACATGTCCTGCTTAAGTCTTAAAAAGGGACTTCTTTTGTAAGGTATGGCTCTGCTGAGAAGTTCCTTCATCAAACTGGTGTCAGGTTCTAGATGACACTGCGATGACTGACCTGCGTGGCATGTGCGCGAGTTACAGACAGCTGCTTTTCCCCCCGGTTCCCTTCACTTTAATACACCTTTAATTTAATTGCTGACCTGGAAAAACCACAGAAAGGAGGAGAGCACCGGTAAATGACTACTTTTGTTCTCGCTGATGTGGTTTTATACTTTGGGGGTTTTTAATAAGGTTGGTAATTTAATACTTCTGGTTTTTATACAGTTGGGTTTTTCCATGGTTGGTTTTTTAATAGTTCGATTTGTGTACAGTTGGGTTTTATATATCTTTTTGATACTTTTTATATGGTTGGGGTTCTATGCATTGGGGTTTTCATATGGTTTGGTTTTACACTTTGGATCTTTTTCTACATTTGGTATTTTATACTCTGTTTTTGTATATTTTTTTTATATTTTTTATATGGTTTGTTCTTTCTACGGTGGGGTTGAGTATTGTTGGGCTTTTATACTTTTTTACGTGGTTTATTTTTAAGCTTTTTTTATTATACTGTTCTTTTTTCTACACTAACTATTCAGATGGTTTTAATTTGGTGGGGTCTTTTATACAGTTGGGCTTTTTCAAAGTTCTGGTTTCTACACTGGCTTTGATTACCGTTGGTATTTTGGTATGGTTGGTTTTAATAGGGTCAGGTTTTTTAACATTTTCTTTATTATACTTTGGCTCTTAAATATGGTTGGGCTTTTGTACCTCGGTTATTTAATACAGTTAGGTTTTATGCTGTTTAGTTTTATACAGTTGCTTTTTCATATGGTAGGCTTTTAGGACAGCTTTTCAGATTTTTTTTTAATGATTCTTTTTTCCTACTCTTGTTTTTTCTACTTTTTTATATGCTTGTGTTGTCAAATGGTTGGTTTCTACGCGGCTGGTTTTGAGGCAGTTGGTTACCTTAGGTGCATGGGGTTTTCAGACAGTTGGTATTTAAGGCTTGGTTTTTTCACAGTTTTGTTGTTAACACAGTTGGTTTTTAACGTGGTTGGTTTAACATGGTTGGGTTTTACACACTTGGTTCTCATGCAATCGGGTTTTTATTACAGCGCTGTATATGGTTGGCTTTCTCTGCAGCTGGGTTTTAGTGTCTGGCTTTAGTGCAGCTGTGTTTGAAGGGGTGGTTGCGATGGGGTTTGTTTAGATGAGGGTGGTTGCTTCTATGGTTGGGGGTTTTTTTTATACTTTTTTTTTATTTTACACCCTTGTATTTTCTCTACTGTTCTTTTTAATAGGGTTGGGTTTTTATCTGGTGGTTTTTTTACACTTTGGTTGTTTAATATGGCTAGTATTTATACAGGTTTAGGGTTTTTTTTTTTTAATATGACTGGGTTTTAACGTAGTTGGTTGTTTTTACACAGTTTGTTGTTGATTTGGTTGGGTTTTGATGCAGTTAGTTTTTCATATAGTTGGATGCCCTGACTTTGGCTGGGACAGAGTTAATTTTCCTCCCAGTGGCTGCTCTGGTTTGGATTTAGTAGGAGAAGAATGTTGATATCAGACCGATATTTTCAGTTGTTGCTATGAAATCAAGGGCTTCTTTCCAGTCTCCCATGTTCCGCTGATGAACGGCTCCTGCTCAGAAAGGCGCAGGCTCCTCTCATCTTGAAAGCACGTTTTGACCCACCTAGCACAGATGGGTATTGTACGAGCAAAGCAGGCAGCTTAAACCTAGTCAGTGTTTCAGCCTTCAAGGCTTCATGCGAAACTTGCTGAGATTACTCTGACCTTTCCATCTCATCTTGTTCTCATATTCTTCAAGCTCACACGCATACTCCAATTCTCTTGTCAAAATCACAGAGTGCCTTCTAAGGAAAAGTTGGGATAATATAAGGATGAATTCATTTGGAATCAAAGAGGAATGTTACATTTGCAGAAGAGCTTATTAAATAATCTAAATGGAAAAAAAAAATCATTCATTCTGCTCATGGGAAGTGAGAAGAGAAATGATTTTTAAAATGTAGATTTTTGATTACCGAATTAAATGACCTAGAACAGAAAACTGTCATGCTTAAAGAACAGGAAACTTTGTTTTAAAATACAATCCTCATTTGAAATTGTTATTCGCACATCTGAGACCCACTGTAAGCTGTTGCTATACACCTAATTAATGAGCCATATATATTTGAACATCTGTATTTCACTCTTCATTTATTTTCTTGCTCACCCACTTGGAGAAAAAACACTCAAAAACATTTAAATGAATATCCAGCCAGTAGATAAAATAGCGGTTATCTGGTAAAGGATCACTTATTATATGTAAGGTTTGCAGCTGAATGACCTTCTGACAACACCTACTTTTTGGCTTCTACACCATCAGCTCACAGATACAATACGTGGTATATTCTAGGGTACGTAAAAGCCAGTTTGACGACCCTGGAGTGGAACGGTGTTGGCTTTGTTCAAACGCTACACTAGGAGATGCTCCGGATAAACTGATAAACTAAATATTGGTCATAGCTGGCTGCTGCAAACTATACATTGAGGGAAACAACCTATCATTCATTGCCTTCCATGTTAAATAGAAGACACCTCCTGCCACGCTGTTGTCTTTACCATTCCAGTCCACAGACTCTTTAGGAAAGAGATGTGGATTTTAACTATAACGCACATAGCAGCTTTCGGGTTGGTCTTTTTTTTCCATTTTCCCCTTTGAGCGTAATTGCTGCATCCTTTTTGCATAGTTACTGAGTGCAGACAACAGCTTGCAGTCCTGGTGGACGCAGATTCTGACGCTGGCAACAGAACAGCCGCATTGCCATCCTCAGCAGCAGCCTCTTGCTGACCTGCCTCCTTGACATTTAACGTGCTATAAACAAGGGATAAATGTTTGGCAAATATCTCCCAAAAGTATCAGAAATGTTTACAGATAATGAAATAAAATTAGCCATCATGATAGTATCAAATAGAAGAAAATCAAAGTGGTTTTACTGATATTAAACAGAACTGTAATACTTGTAGTGCCCCCCCCAATGCATTAAGAGACAGGAAATTTAACAAACAAAATGAGTCACATCTTACCAGCACTTAATCCTGAACTCTATGTTTAGCAGTGTGTATGGCAGTCTGACTGTCAGAAACTCCATGCTGTACATGAATGTACTGAAGGCCCATTGAAGCAAACACCAAAACACGCGATTTCAGTTTGACTTCGTTAAATGTGCGTACTCACTGAGTTCAGTAGGCACATGCATATTTTATATGTTTCAATGGAAGCCTGACATCTCTCATTTAATTCTTTCTAAGCCTACAGTAATGAAATGAGTCTACTGCCAGAACTTCTCAGTCACTGAGTGACTGAATTACAATGCCATAAAAGTTGGGAAAACATCTACCAAGAGAATTTACTCGGCTGTCCGACAGCCGACAGGAAACGAACACGCTAATCCAACGGCTCCCTGCAAGGAGCAGGCCAAGGGAGATCATCTCTTCTTGTGGCACTGGAAAATGAGGTGTTACCAAGGGTTAGAGAGGGCTGGGTGCTCGGGGCACCACCGCCACCCACCTCGCCTCACCGTCTCTCCGGATGTCGGCTGCCCGCTCCAGCTGCCTGCTGCAGGCAGTGCAGGCACGTCAGCTTGGAGGAGCCCCTTCCCATCATTTTCAAAGGACTCCACCCATTTTTAAATATTTACTCATGCAAATTTATATTGAAAGTTTTGATTTGCTTAATGGATAGACACAAGTTAAAGAAGAATCATGTAATCTTCAACCCAGAAGACGACTGCAAAGAAAGACTTGGTACAAAGTATAATGTTACATTCCTCTTCCAGCCATGTTACTTGTAAATGTTTTTGTTCAATAAAGGCCAGTCAAAAAAATGAAAAATAATCGTATTTTTTTAAAAAAATCTCACTATTCAGGCTTTCCTAAGCATTTAGTCAAGAGACACTACGGCTTTCACCAAAACACAAACATCAAGAAACTAAGATTAGGGTCACGATTTAACAGCCTGAGCTAAACAGACTTCATCCCTCTCAGTTACGCCTGCACTGCAGTGGCACGTTGAAATCCGCGCAAGGTATCATTGTGGCGACACTTCTGCCAATATTAACTAGTTTGAAAATAATTTTAAAACATTATCCCATTCTAGTCCCCGTATGGGGTAATTCAGCTACCTGTCTGAAATGGTTACGCGCTTTGAGTCAGGAGGCCGAAGCCGGAGACACAGCGACGCGACAGTCCCACCGCTGCAGGTCTGCTGAGCCGAGCACCTCTGGGGTGTGCGAAAGCAGAAAGGTTTGACACTGATGGGAGAACGTCTGACTTCATGAAAACGAGTGTTTCACAGGAACGTATTAAATCTGGTGGCATTTTTACAGTAAGAAAGCCACAAGAATTCTGTTATGGTTGAAATGTTTTGTTTCAGCTTTACAATTTTGATTACAAATTGCAAGAGCAGTTATATTGCAAGAGCTGCAACAATAAAATTCAAGACAATCATACAATAACCATTCCTCTGACGGCCATATTCGTATTTTGTTTTTCGGGTTTGCTTTCGTTCTCATTTAATGTGAAGCGAACGGTTGCTCTCTGTCACCCATCAAGTGAAAAGAGAGAGTACGATGCAGAGAATCGGAGTTCTGACCAGGTCAAGGAGGAGTAAGTTTTTTTACACACCGACAACCTGTTCTCTCCCTGTCTGTGCAGTTTGGTTCCTTTACAGCCAGTTTATGCGTTATTAGGTAGTAGAGAAGCAGTTCAGCCAGAAATTTACTGTGACGCACCAACTGCTGAAATTCTTAACTAATGTATTCAAATAAACTTGCACAAAACCTTCAGACATACAGACATGTATGGAGGAGCTATATTTCTTATTTTAAGTCACTTGATCTATTTGGGTCCAAACTTCTGTCCAACTCCTAACCAGTTGCTAAGGAAATGTTTTCACTCAAAATAGGCATTTTGTCTAACTTATTTACCTAATACTTGGAAGCTTATTTTAAAGCCTTTTTTTTCCTTAATTTCTGTTTCCAAGATAATGTTTTTGCTGGAATGTATTTTATTTTAATTAACAAATAACACTAATATGCAGAAAAGCTACTACTAGTGAGTACTAATATCTCATATACGAAAAAATGAAAGAATAAGTTGTTTTGAAAAATTCTGTGTCGACAGGTATTTTATAAATCATCAAGGTATACTGCCACCAGCGAATGACAAGTCTGTTTTCTTAAGATACCTCTATATCTCTTTCTTAACAAGTTAAGGAAAATATAGTTTGAGAATAATATAACCATCTGCAAAAACAGTAGCTGATTTGTATGAAAATACACAAATGTACACAGAAAATTACTCAGCTCTTTCTCTGCTGTATCTGAATTCACGAACTTACAGTAACTTACAGCAACCAAATTCTCCGTGGAAAGGCTTACAACGTGATATTTTAAAGAATATTTTAAAGAATTACTATATATAGCCATTCATGATCAAAATGATAGCCTAATTCTGGGAAAAGAAGTCATTACTCTTATAATTAAACTGTCAGTCACCACAGTGGCTAACACCGTTGCTAGAGGCAACGTAGCAGGACTGTAGAGGTGCTCCACCAGTTCCCCGCCCCCATCCAGATTTTCCCTGTTGACCTTCAGGGAAGGATTTGGCAGTCATTAACCCACCGCACGAAACAGCCCGTCCCATCAGACCTGCTGATGAGACACCAGATGAACTGCGCTTCGGAAAAAGGCGGCACTGAATTTTCAGTCTCCAACCCAGCACAAGAACACCAATTTCTGGGTTCTCCTTGGACTTTATAATCGTCTGGGGACTTCTGGCAGACAAAGTGACGGAAGAAAAACCAATTCGCAGCAATAGGACACAACCTAAAGCTTTGTCACACAGAAACAGACCTGAACTCTGATCATAGGCTGCTGGTTTGCTTGTGTCCAGCAGCTGTAGGACGTGCCTCGGAAAAGGGACCTTTCCCTTTGTTAGCATCCTTGGTTCGGATTGCCTTTTGGCCACCTCTTTAGGTTTTCCTCTTGTTACGGCGCATTTCCCTGTGGCCTGCACTGAAGGCTGGAGACTGGTGTTGGCAGAGCATAGGTCCAGTATTATAAGATAACTTTAACACCATTTGAGACATGAAAATGTTTCCATTTTTTTTCTTTACTTTCTTTCTGTTTCTAAAAATAAGCGACAGCTCACACTGTGCGTAGGCTCCTGCTCATGAGAGTCCAAGCTGCTAACAGATTGCTAATCTGGTAACCGGTCTATTAAGAGATCTTGAGGAGACAATTTCCTCTTGCTTTCCAACTACAATTCAGGAAACTTATTTCCCTGTATTCAATCATTAATAGCATAAATTACTGCCACGGTACCCAAAAAGATAATGTTCATTAGATCAGTTCCACACATTCAAAAAACACTCGATCTGCCTCCTCACAAGCCCTGCCAAGAACCAGAAGGTGCTGTGTCACGATACGGGGACAACATCTTAGAGTCGGGAAGTCTTCTATGGGGGACAAGAACAAAACACACCAACTTACAGTCAAAAGAAGTAAACACGAGCTAGGAAGCTGACAGATGAAAACCGTATGGTACTGGCAAATGTTCCCCTCCACCAGACACGGATTTAATACCGTGTTTTCTGGTTTGACAGATACAGACCAAGCAGCCTATACAGAGACAGCAGCTGCAGATAGAAAGAAAAAAAAACACACTAAGAAATTCATTGTTCTCTACTGAATTAATACTATAAGGATATTGTTCTTGAATTCAGTTTGTATTATTAAGTGCATCATGAGCCCTAACGAGGCAGAACTACTAATAAGCCTTTCCATCAGAGGTATCATTTTTTTATATAAATGTAGAGGGAAGTTACTTCCCACAACAACATAAAATAATTATTCCTCAGTGTCAAAAGCAGCTACCACCCACTTTCTTCTCATTCAGCCCAGATGAGTTTGGTGATGAAGCCATCTCAGCAAGCCCGGAAAACAGATGTATTATTATATTCTTACTTGTACTAAGATAATTCTTTGGACCCCAGGAACAGCGTAGGCTCCTGCTGTACTGGGTGCTGTAGAAAAAGCAGAACCAGCAGACGCTTCCTCTGCTGAAGTTGTACAGAACTGCCAGCCTACAGGATAAATATGGGGTGATGTGACATCTCTTGGCAAAAGACACGAACATATCTGTGTTTCTACCAGCCATTCTTACACGGCTGGGATCCCACAGGAGGGGTCGCAGCACCTCGTTCCCGAGCCGTTACTGTCCCCCTGCTCATGTCCTCAGAGGGGAGACGGGCACGGACTGCCTGAGCCTCCCCTCCCCCAGCTGCTGCACCAGCCTGACCATTCTTCTTCTGCCGCTCCAGAAAGCGCGCTGCCCCGTAACACGGCCTCACACGTCTGCAGCAGCTGCTACTGAGAGCAGCCACCTCTCCTCCAAAGCCCCCGCAGAAGCACGTGCCGAGAGTAGAAGTGATCAGCCAGAGTAGGTGCAGATGCCTCTTCACCCAGAGTTTAGATTTAAACTAAAAAATATCCCCCAAAATGAGACCAACAATGATCTCAAACACCACTTGCTTTCTGAAGTCCCCTCCTAAAATAAAACCCGCGAATCAAGAGTTCCTAGCTTTCTGTCTAAATGCATTTTAAGAAAGGTAAGCTTACAAGTGCTTAGAAAGTTAATTAATGTAATTAATAAGGATAACACATGAAGCTTAAATAATAAGCACTTGTGAAGCAAGTACTTCAATTAAGCAAAGGTACAGACTCACACGTTAGTAACTCACTGACTCAGTCTCAAAAAAAAAAATCATACGTGACAGACAGGGCTAAATCCCAACTCTTCCCTCCCCCAGTTTCTTTATGGCTCCAGCTGGCTGGCACAGCACTTCAGGCTTCCATGGCTGCGGCCAAACGTGTGTTTTGACCACCCAGGTAATTTTAAACGTGCACTAAGGTCGCAAGAATTATGTTTACTCTGGCCAATACTACTTCTGTAAGCATTTGTTTTCAATAAAATAAATTAATTGCTGGAATGTCAACATTTCCCTATATGCTTTTGGTATCCTAAAACCAACTCTACTGCAGCAAGGGAGAGACATTAACTGCTTCTCTGCAGACGACAAAATAGCAAGTGAAACAAAGGAAACCAACTAGCAGTCCATCCAATGATTTCATGAGTAAGACCCAGAGAAAGACAGCGAGAAACGGACAGTTACTGACGAGCAACGCTTGGCCGATAGCAGTGAATTAGACAGGAGCAAGCGACAGTATTTGTGCTGGCATTCGACGTGAGGGATCATTAATCTAAGAAGAAAAACTGTCTAATTCCATATCAAAGCATTTACAGACTGGAAAGCTATCTTGTGAACTGCATGACACTTTGTTCCTGCGGTTTGTGAAGTTAAAAGAAATTCAGAACAGTTATTTTTCAGACAGCTGTCTGGAGATGGAAGTGCAAAATACCACAGAGAGAGATAAGAAGAAAAAAGGTGCTATACAAGAAAAGCAGCCAGTTGTCATCAGGTCATTTTGCTATCTCTAGTTATGTTAAGTGCTAGTTTAGTTAAACTAGACCGGATGAGATGTATTAACGGGTGAGAGGACACACGCAGCAAGGTTATCGGAACACAGGTTTTAAACAAGCTCAGATTGCCTTAGGCTTAATGACGCCCAGCCAAACACATCTGCAGTGTGGCAAGCATCTCGGGAAGAGAGATGGGGCAGAGCGGGGAAGACCATGAAGGAAGCACTTTCTGATTCCCCTGCTTTATACCTTGGCCTCAGTTCTGTTGGCACAAGCACCAGAACGGGCACCATCTCAGAAACCATCTGCCAGGTGAGATGCCTCAATGCTAGCAAGTTTAATGCAACCTGAAACATGGTATTATGGCCAGAAGTCATCAAATCTTAGAATCAAACAGTCTGGTACAAACTGCATTTTAAAATTAAAAAGAACGGTTCCTGAGGACAAGAACAAAATTACAGCCAAGTATTCAATTTGTATAAGAAGCTAAAACTCTAAGGAGACAACAAAAGAGCAATAACAATATGCAGTCGCCATCTGGCCCTCCTTATTTATAAATGAAGAGACATAACAGGATGGACAGCCAAAAAAGAGCGATGGGTGATGGGTTGCTGCCTTCAGCACTCTTCAGCCTGTCCGATCCCCAAACTATGCTGACCAAGTGAGGTTAGGGGGATCCAGACTCTAGGCTCTTACTGCTATTTTTTTACTAGTGTGATTCTTCTTAATTTTTTCATTTGTTCCTTTTTTCTACTAGACCTGTCTACCACAACACCAGTTTAGAAAAACAGGTAGGACCCTTTACCAGAAAGATAGCTAAAAACCAACTTCTCAACTACCTAGAAAGTCTTAGGAATTTTCTGGTCTCCAGTTTGGCGATTACTGCATATTCTGCACCTCCATTTCTCTGGCAGAGAGACTGCAAGCGAACTTTGGCATCAGACAGCAGCTGCATTTCCATTTCTAATTCTTTTTCCGTGAGGTGCACATGCTGATCAGAATATAAAAATTAAAAGCATTGCTAAAGAAGCCTATATAAGTTATACGAGTTCAACTGACTCCTTTTTCTGATCTATCTGCAGTGGGCTTTGAATGAAACATTGCTCTGAATACAAGACAGCCATCGGAACAGTAACGGTACGGGCAACTGCGCCTTCCCTTCCTCCGCCGAAGCACTCCTCGGGAAGTTTACTCGGAGTTCTCTGAGACCGACAGCAGTGAACCATCCCAGACGACGCTCAGGAACACAGCCGAAACACCCCGCGTCTTCCTGCCCCCGGCTCCCGGGGAGAGACCACCGGGCTGCACAGCGGGCATCCACAAAGGACACAGAATGGTCTGCGTTGGAAGGGACCTTACAGATACGTGTACAGAAGTAAAATCACTTTACAGAAATTAAGAAGTGGGGAGAAGAACATTTCTTCTGCCTTTTAAAGGTGCAAAACAAAACCCCTCATTCCCTATGTGGATTTGCTAACACAATACAACCACACTTTATCTATGCACTTACATTCCAATAGCTTGGAATAGGTTCACCAACTCAAGATTTACACAGTAGAAAATAGTCATACCTCAGCTGAGGTGGCATCAGGATGTACTGAAACATTCTGTAGTAACACCTAGTAAAATTATTCTGAATTTCTGAAGTATTTTCTCCTAACTTTAACTCTGAAAACCCACATAAATCTCTGTCTTCATCAACAGCTGGCTGGACGATACATGGGACAAGCCTTGTTGCTTGCAGCTGCAAGTCAAAAGTTTCTTGCACGTCACATTGTCACAAAATTGCTGAGAAAGTATTGTTATGCAGAAATGACTTGAATTTGCCTTTAGCACTGTCTTTTTTCTTTTTGCTGTTGGAACTACCTGCCCCAGTAGTGCTGAGCAGGAGAGACACAGGCTTCTCTTGGGAACCGAGCAATCCAGCATTCATCTGGCCAAACATTCAACATCGTAACACACAGAGATCACTTCAAATGAAGACACACGTGCTACCAGCTGAACAGAGCGAGTAAATACCTACTACTCTCCCGCGAGTAACTCTGAGCTTTGGCCCTGGGAAAAAGTGAGCAGCGCTAAAACCCAAGCCCTCTGCTCTCCCTAAGCCTTTGCTAGACACCTTTGCTCGCCCTCTCTTCTTCCACAGCTCCTCCTTGACCTTAGGGCACTCCTACCACCTCTCCACTGGGCATTACGCTTGACTCCACAACTAAATTCATCCTCCTGCTTCAGCCATGCGATCTTATCCGTACACTGCTCTCCTGTAGCCCTGCAGCAACACAAGTTAACATCCCAGAAGCCCTCACCGACACAAGCGGCAGGGCAGTCTTGCCAGCACTCTGCTTACCTCCCCTCCTCAACTTCAGGTCCCCTTCATCTACAGGAGAGCAACCATTTGCTTCCACCCACATCCTTCTCCAGGCCCTCACTCCTTTCTTTCCTCGTTTAACTCTGACACGATTCAGGTGCAACATTGCTTTCCATCTCCCACCTGAGCGGGTTACTTGAATGACAGAGGTCTTGCAGAGCCCTTCTCACAGCACCTGGACAGGTATCACCAACTCTTCTCAGCCTTCGCTTGTTGTGGTCTACCTGATCACAAATGTTTCAGCACCTTCTGATGCTCCTATGACTCCCAGAGCCTTGCTAAAGCAGATGAAATGATTAACACAGATTCTTCCCTCTGTAGCGACGGCCATTAAAGCAAACTTTCACAATTTCAGGCAAGTGCATTTATGTGTCATTCTTTCATGAAATGATGCTGGTTTCCAAAAGGATAGGATTTTAATATAGCCGGTTTTGGACTGTCTTTGGGAATCCTTATACTGCGACCACACCCAAAGATCCCTGTGGACATCTGTTCTGCTTCACTCGTCTGCCGTGTTTGAGAGGGGATGCTGCAGGCTGGGATTCATTCTTTCTGTCTCTCAAAGTCTGTGCCACCATAACATGTTCATTAACGTCAGTACCCTTATGCCACCATAATTCCACTAAAGAGAGGCTTCACACAGTAAGTTTCAAAAATTAAATTTTTAGCTGCATATGAAATTACAGATAAAAATAAAAGAATATCAAGCAGGACAAATTATGTTCAGTCTACTTCAAAAATACGCTGGTTTCTTCATTCTTGTAATAGGAGAGGAAGAAATACAGGAAAATGAAAATGCCGATACCGTCCATCTTAAAGTTCAAATAGTCTCAAACAAAAGCCGTGCTTATCTTCAAAGCAGACAGCTCCGAACAGAAGCACTTTGAAACAGAAATTACCTAAAAGTACGTGTGCTTCTTAGCATGCTAATTGCTCCAATTCGAGCAGTGATACAGCTCTGCTTCACCCTTCTGCTTGCACAGTGCATACACCGCATAGTTAAAATCCCCCAAAACATCAGAAAGAGAATTCTAATTATATGTTTCATTAACTTTCAGAAAAATAGAATGCGCTACTGACTTTCAGGTGCCATAATAAATGCTGCTGGGTTCTCTCCACCCCTCCTCCCCAACCCAGAACTAATTTATTCTCTTTCAACAAGTCTTCTTCCAGTTGGAGGAAAAAAATGTTTTGGAGAGAGTGGAAGGGCGGTGTATTTATTTAGACAATTGCTGGAGAACAGCAAATGGATAGTGCAATATCTTAGTTAAATAACTCACTTAATATGAACAAACTCTATCTGAATGTCAGAACACCTGCTGAAGGAGATGTGCAAAGCAGCTTTTGAAAGTCCAAGGAAAAATACAGGATGGTTTGGAGGGTTTTCCATGCTTTTTAAAGACTCTTTCCAGCTGGCAGTTTGTCCCTGAATGTCTACCTGTTGGTAATGCACTGACTCCATTTTAATTCACCTTTTACATTCTTTCAAGGACTTATATGTATGTATTTTTGGAACACATTACAGAAAGTTAGTATATAAACAACTAGAAAAGTGGGTTGACTTTTTCCAGCCGCACAAACTCAGATAGTCCAGGCCAGGATAACTTTGCTCCCTACTGCCTCTACCCGAGAAGTATTCGGCATCGGGAAAATGGAGCAATTTTTGCCAGATCTATTAAAGGCAGTCTCGGGATCTCCTCTCTCTTCCACACGCCACTGCCCCACAACTTCTCCCTTTCCCTAAATAAATTAACTTTATGGTAATTTTGTTCCTGGCTCCTATTTTTGACTTGATGAAGCTCGCTTTCTAATCAAGAAAAGTAAACTTAAAAGTCAAGTGCAATCAGGGATTATTAGGCAAGAAGTGATTATGGTAAGTATTTAAAGACAACAACTAATGCCATATCAGTATAAAAAGAAAACACCCTTTGAACTTAAAACAAATGAATTTCACTATCTATCTTGGTTTTGATTTACCCCATGAATAAACTAAAAATGGGCTCCTATGCTTCCATCTTATCCTAACCTTAGGAGAGGAAACCTTTTCAAGAGGGATATTTCACCACAGAAAATCTTCACGAAATCCAGTATTGGAATTTATTTTGACAGCCTGCACAGAAAGCAAAGACTGGACAGAACTAGAAACTTCACCACCCCATAATGTGCCGTGTTGCAGATCAAGCGTGTCGGTACTTCGGCTGATGCAAAGCGAAGAAAGAGCAGCTCTCGTTATTATACATCCGCACGCTGCCTCTGTCACTGCTGGCTGTCAGCCCTGGCACAGGACATCTGCAGCGGAGAGGAGAGGAAACGACGTTCCGAACGCCAGGGAGAAGGGCTTTAGTTTCAGACTTGTCAGAAATGCAGAGAAAGGCTTCTGCAGACAAGCTCACAAAATCCTGTGTGTATCATCTGCTCTGAAACATCTCTCCACCACATGTGGGAACGGAACAACACAACAAAGGCAGACACAATTTCCTCCGCACCCAAACCTTTAAATTTCATTCAGATCCATTTGGTTTTGATTGTTTTTCAAAAGATGATCAGGAAGTGATGGGATGTGAATCTGTGGGAACTGTGCTCTCAGTATCTTCAGCCCTCTTCCACCCTAGAGGCTGGGCACTGATTCCAGTGCGTTTCCCATGACAAAAGGCAGGATTTTAGCCACAGGAGAATATAAACACCTTATGGGATGTGTACTGTAGGTGCACAGACGGTTCCTCAGGGAAAACCTGCGGCTCACGAGACCTGGAAGTGCAAGTTTTGTCAGGTGCTTCCAGGAAGCTTACAGAAAGCATTGAACTCAAATTATTATGAGAATATAACGGTATTCTCCAGTGAAATAGAGAATTCCACTGAAACGGAACCATTCCATAGAAGTTCACCTGCAAAAAAACCCCAAACCTCATATAAAAATATTTCAATGGAAGAAGGGGCTTCACTGAAAAATTTTCACATTATCATTACTTAGAAATTGCTTAAAGCTTCTGTTTAAACATTCATAAAGAACGAGCTCCACCACTAGGACATCAGTAGAAGTAAAAGGCGAGAGAGGTTTGCCCGTTTCAGGGCTTTGGGAAGTCACATTGCCTTCAGGCAAATCGTGTTAAATTGGGCGACAGAGTTCAATTCCCATCTTCTCCATAGGTGCTGCTGCCTATGAACTTGTGACAAACACGGTGACAAAATGACAGCATTGCAGAGTATTTACAGAATGATTTGTATGTCCTTCCAGCTCTCCCAGTATTCAGTTTAGTAGCTCTGAGTCCCTGGACAAAGCACCTGGATTGCCCAGACATCATACCGTGACAAGTGACAGAAGTGGATTGTTTACGTGCTGCACGAACAGTGCATATGATCTTAAAATGCAGAACGAATTTCTAGCTTTCTTGTTCTTACAGAATCATAGAATGGTTTGGGTTGGAAGGAACCTTAAAGATCATCTGGTTCCAACCCCCCTGCCATGAGCAGGGACATCTTCCACCAGACCAGGTTGCTCAGAGCTCCATCCAACCTGGCCTTGAACACTACCAGGGAGGG
>Ga0065711_1040297_pt1 | contig 17080 bp, 8 predicted proteins | sample Hoacrofraction12_FD_59098 | JGI IMG/M metagenome (GOLD analysis project Ga0065711, IMG submission 59098) | Hoatzin crop microbial communities from Cojedes, Venezuela - Epithelial fraction 12 v2 (version 2) | ecosystem: Host-associated > Birds > Digestive system > Esophagus > Crop | place... | reverse complement strand
TCAGTGGTGCCCAGCGACAGGACAAGGGGCAATGGGCACAAACTGAAGCACAGGAAGTTCCAGCTGAACATGAGGAAGAACTTCTTCCCTCTGAGGGTGACGGAGCACTGGAACAGGCTGCCCAGGGAGATTGTGGAGTCTCCTTCTCTGGAGATATTCAAGACCTGCCTGGACGAGGTCCTGTGCAGCTTGCTGTAGGTGACCCTGCTTCGTCAGGGGGATTGGACTAGATGATTCACAGAGTTCTCTTCCAACCCCTACCATTCTGTGATTCTGTTATTCTGTGTGATTCTGTCAATTAGTCATCTGCTTTAAACTGGAGTATTTATTCAGTCATTCTAATTGGCAAGGGACTGATCTCCTGAAATCCCCATAGCTAAATAAAAGAGGGCAAGAATTGCAATACTGAGATGGTTATAAATATTTTGGAAAGTGGGGAAGTTAATGGACAGAAATAAGTTTTTGTCTACTTGAAGGAGCACAGTGCAGGAGTTTCTAAGCATCCAAGTTTAAACCCAGTCAGCAACTAGTCCCCACACAGCTGCTTGCTCACTCCCCACAGTGGGATGGGAGAGAGAAGGAGAAGGGTAAAAGAGTGAAAACTCATGGGCTGACATAAAGACAGTTTAATAGGTAAAGTAAAAGCTTTGTGCACAAGCAAAGCAAAATATGGAATTCATTCACTAATTCCTATCGACAGGTGAGGGTTCAGCCATCTCCAGGAAAGCAGGGCTCCATCACACATAGCGGTTACTTTGGAAGACAAATGCCTTAACTTCAAATGTCCCTCCCTTCCTGCTTCTTCCCCCAGATTTTATTGCCAGGTGTGACATCACGTGGTGTGGGACATCCCTTTGGTCAGTTGGGGTCATCTGTACTGGGTGTGTCCCCTCCCAACTTCTTGTGCAGCCCCAGCCTACTTGCTGGTGGGACAGTGTGAAGAGCGTAAAAGGTATCACCTGTGTAGGCATTTCTACATAAAAACTAAAACGTCCCTGTCCTATCAACACTGTTTTAAGCACAGTTTCAGAACATATCCCCATACCAGCTACTATGAAGAAATTTAACTCTATTCAAGCCAAAACCAGTGCAAAAACCAATAAATCCAATGCTAGTAGCCACGGCAGCAGGCCCACCTTCTTCAGGTCTCACGGATGTCTGAAAGTTGTGTAGGCAGACTGGCACAAACACTTATTTTTTCAGGTGATGGGTGGTGTGAGCATGACTTCCATACTGACTTTGAGTGTCTGGGTTCCTCAGTCCCCAGTACAGGTATTAGATTAATGTAGGCATGCCTGGCTCTGCTGTCTGCATACCCACAAGTTCCATCACAAAAAGCAAAGCTTAGAGGAGTGTAGAAGTTCTTCAGCATCCAGGACAAGTGGTCTGGTACCTTGCAGGACATGGGTCTTAAATTGCATGGCAGAGCAATGCTCAGACAAAGCAGGATATACTTCTCCTTTCTGATTATTTTGTTGTTGCTGCAGCTAATCCAGCACTCCTCTGATAAATCCTCTCAGTAGCTGAAGGGAGGATACACTTCAGGAAGACTGTGGTGGGTTTTTTCTTAATACCAACGATCTCATAACCCCCAGAGCAACGTGGCAAATTGCCTGGACATTATCTGACAAGGCAAAAAAGTACACTTACCCGTGGGAAATGGGATTGGGAAGGGTAGTGAGGATGACATGAATAAAAGAAGCTTTGGCACAAAACTTAAAATCAAGTGGAGAACTGAGGATACCCAGAGAAAGGTTCGCCTGCTGCTCCAGGCGACAGGTATTACACATGAGAAGATTTTTGCCTGCACAATATCAGAAGAGAGGTTGGAATTAAAGCCAGAGGGACAGAGAGGGGAATTTACATCTGGAGCAGGCAGCCCAATCCCAAAAGACTGCCTGAAAAAGGCTACAGGGGACTTTTTAATCTGATTGTCTAAGGAAATTATATTTATGCAATCACACTGTCACTGTGCACACACTCTGTTCTCCAAATTCCTTCCCTAGTACAGCTGCAGAAAAAAATTGCAGTCAGATTTGGCATTAGAGTTGAACTATCAAAAAAAAAAAGTTCTCAGTAGCTTCACGGAAGTTGCGTCCAAGTGAAAGAGACAGAAAAAATAGTTTTTTAACTACCAGAATGGATGCAGTGCAGAAGATCTTGCTGTTAGACATCAGAGACTACCTACTGGACAGCAACCACAAGACACAATGGTGGACTTCATTCCACTGCTTCTGGATCAGCCTGTTAAAACCAGGTGGCAGTTTTGACCTGGACTCAGAAATGCAGGAGATGCAGGAGTTTGTTCCAGGATGAGTTAATACTGTTTGGGGTTGTTCCAGGATGAGTTAATACTGTTTGGGGTTTTGAACCTACTATGAACAGTAGGTTCATAGATGTTTAAAGCCAAGAGAATTGGTAAAACCTTGTCGGACTTAGACATAAGCTAATATGACATAGGGCAAGAAACCTTACCTTAATCATTTCTTCAATAAGAGTAGATAGGTCAGGTCACAGAATAGTCTCAGGAGAGTAAGAAATGGTTATATTCTATCTGATTTCAGGGAACACGACAACTAGAAAGAATTTTCACAGTGAACTTACAGTAAAAAATGTGGATTTGGCCATGAAAATTTATTCATACAATTAGTGGACTTCACTGAGTATTTTCAGGCCTTAATCTTGGATCAGCTCGTTCCTCTGTCTGAGAGGGAATCAACTGATTTTTTTCTCAGAAGTAGCATCAGAACTGCAGGGTGCCGAGAAGGTAGGGAATTAATCACCAACTCTTCTGTTAATGCTTTTGTATTTTATATAAATAATCAAACGTTCCCTGGATCACAGCCTAAACCCAGGGATCCTACTTCCAGTAGGAAGCAGATCCTACTACTGGTAATGATCCCAGCCTCTCCATGCACTGCCATATTCCCTCTTCACAACTTGGCTAGTGGTCCTGGTGTCCGGAAGAGTCCTGAGGTGCTAAAAGCAAAGGCGGAAGCTCTGGAGAAAGCAATACATTCTTTAGTAATGACTTTGTCACCTGTTTGTTCCTAGTTTTCAAGCAACAGGATTGAGATACCAGACCTATAGATCAGACCATGGAAAGCCAGACTTCTGTGTGTTAGGGTGATTTTACATCATTTTTTAATGCAAACCTATATGGCTTCCTGCTCACCGTTGCACGGGAGCGTAGTAGTACAGTGAAGTTTATTTTTCAAAAATGTTTCTCTCAAGTTCGTCTATATATTTTCCACAAATGTATTTCCTTTCCTTCCCTTTTTTGTCTACACAAACAGACACTTCCCTTCATCTCAGTTTAAAAGAGGCTTTTGTTAATTGGCCCAGGGTCAGACCATACCATTTAATCTCTGCATTAAAGGGGCTAAAGAAGCATGCATCTTCAGGGGCATGCTGTTCTGTGTGGGACAGAGCTGTTCTCTTAAAGATAAACCAGCTCCACTTGAACACCATACCTCAAGCTCACTACATTTTTAGGAAAAGAAAGAAAAAAAAATCACAGCTGTGCTCCGCCCCCCCTTTTTCTTTTTTATTGTAGCAGTTTCTTATTCAATCATCTTCATGAAAGTGCCACGCATTTCAGCAGTCCAGCTGCTCTTAAGACTTCCAAGGAGGATTGGAATGAGCCTCGTGGGGAAGGTTAGAAGCAGGCTTGAATGCTGAATTTTGTCAGTCTCATAAAGGAGAGGAAGAAATATGTACCTACTTGGGGGTAATTTGGAGTTAAGAATAATTTGGTGCCTTTGTAAACAATAGCATCTTAAGTTGGTTTCCACAAAGCTCTTTCATTTTTCACTAAAAGCTTTTCAACATCAGATCTTTTCAGTAGTGAGTGTGCTACAGTTCCCCTCCTTTCCCCCTCTTTTTCTTCTCTCAGTAACTTTAGTTCTTAAAAAAGTATTTTTCTACTTTTTTGCATATTTCAAAACCTGGGTTTTTTTTATATCTCAGCCTTCATCTTCTCTGATTTTGCTTGTTTTTTTCTAAGTATGAACAAGAGATAATATTATGTGAAAAAGATGCACTTAAGTAGTATTAAATATCTCATCTGAATACTTATTCAAAACAGAATTGTGCCTCTCACACTTCATGTGTTTATTTAATATTTCTACAAATAACTTCATTGCAGTGTTAGTTTTCTGGATGTAAAACAGCCTTGAACATTGCAGAAGCAAGAAGCAAAGACCAGAAACACTGATTTGTCATGGTACTTTCAGATTGCTGTTACATCTGAAAAGCTTTCAAAGCAGCACACACCCACTAAGATTTAGGCAGGGAGAGATACCTAAAATAATTTTCTCCTTGTATTCAGATGCCTACTTTAACACTACCACAAATATGTTTCATACAATAATGAAAAACTTACCTGCCATTGAGGGCTGCTAGTCAACCTCCAGTGGAGAGAGGTATCATGCTGAGATTGCCTTCTGCAGATTATTAACCCAGGTTTCACAGCCAATAGCCTCAATAGCTGGAAAAGAAGCTACTGTGTGTCAGTCTTTGAAAACCAAGATCTTGATTTGAAATTTCTTCTCTTGAACAGTAGTGTTCACAAACCTGTGCACCTATTGCAGAAAATCTGTATATAATCCTGGATCCAAATCCTCAAAAGTCTGTTGGAGACTCATTCACACAATTCAGCAGAAGACAGGGCCCCACCTGAATAAAAACCTTATTCAGAGAGGCTGCTGAGAACCCAGCCACTGATATGGAACTTTTTTTAGGGGTGAGTGAAAATCATCATCCTTGTACAAAATAGATCAAGGAGCAGAATGGAGGTGAAGCAGTCAAATACGTGACAGGTTGCATAGTCACAGGATGAAATAAATGCTCACATTAACTGTCCTTGACGCCCTACAAAATGCAGTGCAGGCAGATCACAACAGTAAATAACACACCTAATCTGCAACGAGTAAAGACAGAGCGCTATGAATTATCAAACAGGGGATGTTTGAATGGGCCAGAGCAGTGTGGTAGAAAACTCAAACATTATTACATGGAATTTTCTTGTGTCAGATCATGAGCTGGTGCAAGAGGCAGTAAGTTTAGTCATTTGAACTGGCTGTTTGAGTTTATAAACTGCCGTTTCTCCCCTATGAGACATACTTCCCCTCTTTATCTTCTTTTCTTGTTTTTATTTATGATGACTAGATTTTCTCCCCTGTGTGTTTTGGAAATCAACGTCTTGTCACAGCTTTCAATCACACTTACATGTGTGAACATGAAGAAGAGTTTTCCACAGCCAAACTTGGAAAATGAGAACATTTTCAAAACCAAAAAACATTTAGCTGTTATATTCCTGTGTTCTTTCCTATTGACAATGATATTTGCCTTACCTCTGCCAACAGAGCTTCCCCTGCAGTGAATTCATAATCATGTGTTACAGAAATACAGATGTTAGTGACAGAGGAGAGCAAAACAAGATAGTTCCCTTTCTTGTGAGTGTTTTGTCGTCTCTAGTGCCAAATGACTCAAGTGACAAGGCTTCATCTGCACCCCTTGGGACAACGTTCCACAGCCCAATACACCTCACTGTCAGGATATTTGCACAAAGATTCAGTGAAAAAATTCCTCTTGCAATTCTGTCCCTTTACTCCTAGTTACAACCCTGTCTGCTGCACTTCTGTCACCTGCATCGTGTTGATGTTGTGGTATGTTATCCTGTGCCCTCTGCCAAGCCAAACTCATTTAGCTACTGAGATCTTTCTTTTTAAGTCAACCACTTCCGAGTCCCTCGATCATTTTTCTTACTCTTCTCTGAACTGCCTTCAATTTGTCAGCCTTTTTTTGAAGAAGTGGTGCTTAGAAATGAATGAAGCAAAGACCACAACCTCATGCTTCACCAGTCCCATTGATGCAAATAGGAATGATTACAACCTGCTGGATAATAGAGACAGGAAAAAAAAGTAAATTGGAGAAAAATTTTTGTCAACACTGAGTTGATTGAAAAAAAAATTGTACTGGAATTTTGTTTCATTAGAACTTGTTACTTCAGTGTGTATACAGAGAGGGAGTGACTGCATTTCTTCAAATTTTTGGTAAAACTATACTTGCTTTCTGCCAGATCTCTAACATGGTCTTCACCTATCCAACCTGTAAAAGAAAAAGACACTGAAAATACTCTTCATGGGAAAATTTCAAAATTTGTTCTTTTATTTCCAAATGGAATTCAACCAGATTTGGAATTTTATATGAAAAATTCTTTTCTTTCATTCCTTATGTCTCAAAACAGTAAGCACGCAAATGAAACACATGAAGGTAGAAACCCAGCTTAGTCTTTATCCAACAAAGACTTTAAATAACAATACTCAAATACTTTAAGTTAAATATATACAAAGATTCTGTTAGATCTATGTTTCTGAATGAATTTACATTAGCACTGATCCGTTTGAGAATTAGTCATCAACAAAAAAGCCCTTTGTTAATTTTTCTACAATAACAGACATTTCCTATTCCTTCTATCAGGTAGTATGTGACAGTTTCTTAGACTGGCAGCTCTTAATTTTCCATCTTAAATGGGTGAGAAAAATACAGAAGAGCTACATGAAAAAGCCTAGACACCATCAGTACTGTAAAGAAAACAAGTACGTCTATAGTCCTCAGAAATTGAGTACATTCATATAATCAGAGATTAAGGAAAATCAGATAAGGCACTTTAGTGGAGATTCTAACAATTTACATGGGGTTTTGCCAGAGAGAAGAGACTGTGGGAAGAAATAGGTGAAGAAATGCCAAGCTGCTGGTGTCCACACTTGTGACTAGAAAGCTGGAGACAGAAATACAACTTTGTAAACTTTTTTATGAATAAAGAGCCAAATTAGGAGTCTTGTGAAATTATTGTCCAGCAATAACTTTTGAAGCAGGATTATTTCTTCCCTTACAGGTGCAAATTGCAGCTTTCTATTCATCAGCCCATCATTACTTACATTGCACTGAGTGTAAAAACCTCTTTATCTGTACAATAAATAGTACAACAAAGATTATATTCTGCTTGGAAATTCTTGAGTGAAACAAGTAAAAATATTTGGCTTTTTCAAAATCCTTAGGTATAACCATCAAAATAAATACTTAAAAAAAGAGGAGTCTAAAAAGAAAAGATACATAGTCTTGAATAAGAAAATGATTAAAAACTAGGAATTAGGGTAGATTTTTATTGGTGAGGGTGAGGCTAAATTGGTATTCAGCTGTATGTCTCACAAGCTGTACCTTTTCACCAATGCCTTTCCCTAAAAACAACACAAAAACCCAACAGCAAACAAATCAAAAAAGAAGCACCTTTTTTATCCAGGCTGGAAGCTTTCATATCTGATTTCACTGTGTTTGTGCAAGAAACAGTCTTCCCCTGGCAGCTGGCTATAGACGAGGTGACATAGCAGATCTCTTCCAGCTCTCATCTCCGATTCATTTATCTTTCAGGCATGTCATGAGCTTTTCATCATCATTTCTGAATTATCCAGTGATCAACATTATTTCCAAACAACCTCACATGGTCCCCAGTACTTTTCCGTACAGGTTGAATTTCTGCATCATGTCACTGACTCTCTTGATTGATTGAGGAAGACAAACATGGCACCAGCGCTTGCCCCTCTCCATGCAGAATTGCCAGTGAAGCCCCATGAAGTGCCTCTGTAACTGGCAGACAGGAAAGCATTTGTCCCCATCTCCTGACAGGTACACCTCTGAGAAAAGGTGATGTTGCATATTCATTCATCAGAGGTCAGCATGGAAGACATAAACAGAATGTATTTATATGTATGATGCCTCAACTTTCTAAAGCATTATTTAATCTATTTCTTTCATGAGTATGTATTGTGTTGAATATGTATGGGTCTGTATAAAGCATTTCTAGTGTCTTCTCCTTTAAGAGGTTAGGGTAGCAACTTTGCATATACAGAGAACAGCAATAACAATCACCACACTTTATTAATATACTTCCTAGCTTGAAAAGAGATGAAAGAAAAAGCCAGGCTGCTGTGGAAGAGATGGGAGAGCTCATACGAGAGTGCTGGACCAAGATTACAGAGCCAGTACTACCCTTCGGCTTCTTGGGGACAGGGGACTTAATTGTAAATTTTCAAAAGCAGACACGAATTTTTGAATATTGGCTAGAGATAAAAGTAATCTGGCTCCCAAAGATTTGTGTAACTCCTCTTAAGTGGAGTGGCCTTTTACTCAGAACCTCTGAAAAGTGCCTAAAACATATATGAAGCCTGGCATACACAGAAAGAGGTTTAAAAACTATCCAGATGGACACAGCTGAAAATCTAGGCACTCCTTTCCTGCATTTTTCTTTTTCAACAAGCAAAAGGAATGACTGTACTTTACAGAAGATAATCCGTAAAGTTCACTGGTGATAGAAAACAGATTTTTACAGTGAAAGGCTATTCACAGAATTGCAATTCAATCATAGTTTCCCACTCCAAAAAGGGCTTATTGTCAGGATAATCCTTTGGCTGTACAGTGTTTCCCCACCAGGCAGACTATGCTGTCTCATGGAAGGTCAGGTTGCCAGGACTCAGTACAGCATCAGCATCCACCTCCATCCCTCTCCTTCACAAGAACAAGGTAACAAGGTAAATTAGACATGCCTGTTAGGAGTGAGAACCTAGAAACATCTGAGAAATGCTTGTCTAAAGAAGCCACAGCCTGATTCTTTTAAGTTCAGTAGACTTTCTTTAAACAGTTCTAACATAGCAACTTATCTTTTAAGACAGATAGGAGAAAAGGTGTATTAGATGCTTGCTGGGTATGTGGAAGGATTAACTCCAGTCAAAAAAGAAAGCATGAAGGCAAAGTTGTGAGGAGAAAAGAAAAATTAATGTGGACGATCTGGACAGGATACATAGAAGGGGAGAAGAGAAGCAGATACTAGTGGTCCAAAAGCATATTGAAATCATGTCCAAAAGTCCACTATTCCAGTTGTGGCCCAGCTGTCCTGGATGTCAGACAAACACAAAAAATAACCAGTCTAAGAGAGGGTAATGTATTACAAATGTATTACAAGCAGAAGGGAAAGATGTAGTAGCTGCCATTTTTCTTGCTTGGTTTGTCTTCTTGTTGTGGCATTTCTTGAAGGGCTGGGAACATTCACTCATTTTGTGTGTTTTGTGACACTGTTGAAGATTTAGAATAAAAAGAATTCTGATTCTGGGTTGGACTGAATGAGATTTTCCCATCCCATCTGTATTTTCAATCTCTCTGAGACTGAGGAGGTAGAAATCTTACAAGGAATGCCTGTCCTTTACTCATTTGGATTTAACAAAAGGAAGAATGTAAAAAATATTTTGGAAAACATTTTGTCAAAATATTTGAAGATGGTGGGATTTATTTATTTTTGAGTTGCTGTTGCCCGTGAAAGCTGTTTGCACCATTTTCCAACAAGCTGCTGTCTTCTGTGATAGTAAGGAAACTGTCCATTAACATTCTGAATGGACTCCAGGAGGATGACATTACAGTATTGGAGGTCACCCTGATGGTCATTTCAAGCAATAATAAGAGACATTGGAGGTGATGGAGTTGCAAAAGCTGACAAAACAGAATACAATCAAGAAAATCAATGAAATCAAGACTGCAATAACAATCGGGGGTGTTAAAGTATCTGATAGGTCACAGGCCATGAAATTGGACTATGCTTCTAGATGCAGGCAGAAAGAACTCTTTAGAAATGTCAGTAATGTCACAGAAATGTCAGAAATGTCACACTTAGTTGTGTGAAGAGAGTTTATAATGGAAGTGGAAAAGAGAAAATTCACATGATAACAGTAAGCAGTATATTCAAATTGTCTGGAGGTGAGAGAAGAAAAACATGATGAATTGTTTGAGTACAAACCAAGGGCCAGTGTCCTGAGGTGGATGAAAATTAAATGGGGACATAGCCACAAAAGTACTGAAGACTAGACTGATGAAGAACAGCTGCTTAGAATGTAGGGGGCAGATGCCTTGTCTCACAGTATACTTTTTATAGGCTCGAGACGTCGGTGCACAGAAAAGAAGAAAATGATGTATATAGTGTGTGATTTATGTAAATAATAAGTACCCATGGAATTCTATCACTGCAAATCACTGCATTATAAGTTTACACACGGAGCAGTGAAACTGGCCACATCTATCCTCCCACTCTTTTGAACTCCAGCTAAAAAAAAAAAAAAAGTTGGAAATGATTGTCTGTCAACTCCAATTCTAAATACTAGAAATATTTCCTCCAATCATTGTTTACAGTCACCATTTGATCTGGTCATGAGAATTACAGTGTACTGTAGGGAAAGACGGCAATGTTGCGAGCAGAAGAGGAAGTAAATGAAGGACAGTCCACCACTGGGAATTGAGTCAGTGATTAGAATCTCCTGGAGTCAGCTGCTGTACAAAAAGCCAACCTTTACTCGGTTTCATTTAAGCAAAATAGTATTAGCACAGAGAAGATGGATCCAAAGTCTGGTATGTCTTTCTTTTCCTGTCACAGATTATTTTATGGCTTTTCAGATGAAGCTATAATCCATTAGAAAAAATGTGCTTAGAAAGACATAGATTGAAAATTGTTTTAATGAAAGTCTGTTTTCCAGCACCACAAAATGCAGCATTTCTTTAATTCACAGTAAAAACAGCAAATAGATGGTATACGTATAAGGTCTCCAGTATCACTGTTTTGAATTTGCTGTTCTTAAGCAGGTAAAGTTATTTTAGAGCTCAGTTTGCTCAGAAAGCAAGCTTGCTTTGAAAACATACAGAGGAGCTGGCACAGATATAGAAAATCATATCATAAATACAAGGTGCATTTTTAACCTGATTATAGCAGCCTGTGTTCTTGATTAGACTTATCCTTAATGATGATTTTTGTATTAATATGTTATTTGTGTTACTGTAATCTAGAATTTATAGGATCCTAGAACAAAGACAGATGTTACCCCAAGAGAGATATAATTCATATAAAAGGCAATAGAAAGCAGAAAGCTATAAATAGACAGATAGAAAAACATGGAAGTTTTGAGAATATACAGTTAACATGATGGAAAGAGACAAAAAAAGCAGCATTAGCAGCATAGGATAGGTGATTTATGTGGAGGGGTACCATGCAGAGGAACAAAATGCTTTGTAGTTGTTTACAGGTAATTTCTCCCACATACAAAGGACAGCATAGGCGATAGTCCCAAAATGCTCTTTCGCTGTGTAATAAGTGAACCAACAATCAATGAGTCAGTGACCATCGACATCATCAGGCAGAGGCAGGAATCAAAAATTTAATAGAAAAAAAAAGAAAAGACAGGCCATAACGGTTCTTAAAGACAGGGATAGAAAGCGTGCTTCAGACTGAGCAACCATCAGGGAAACTGAAACAGAGGGAGTAGGAGGTGGTTCAAGTCACAGATTAAAACAATAACTTTTAAGGGAGCAGAATTCAACATCAACAAGGCCAAGGCAAGGTCATATCTCCCAGCCAGCAAAAATATCCCACTGCAATTAACGCATGAGAGACTGGAAGACAGTTTCAGTCATGTGCTTGAAGGCCGTGGGGAAAATAAGCTGAAAGATGTTGCCATATCCCAGTTGGACGAGCTTAGAGAGACATTCAAGTTGAAGCTAGTGCCCAAGTTACATACCTGAGTGACAGTCAACATGACAATCTAGTCCTCAGATGTCAAAAGAGAAGGTGGAAAAAAAGAGCTCTGTGACAAAAATTAAAAGCTCTGTTTTGACCACATGGAACCTGCAACTAAACATCCGTAAGGAACGTCAAAATATAGGTGGATCTGTTATCTTTGACATTCTGGTTAGGCCCAAGGTAGGTTCACCATTCCTCACTGAGATCGTTGCTGCTGCCGGATGCCCAGAAACAAAAAGCACAAGCGAGAAAACTTAAATTGAGAGCAGAGAATTCGTTATAAAAAAAAAGGGCAGCAGAAAATGGCAGAACTGTACAACTGATGTTAGATATGCTTTAGTTCTTTATCATGAAATTCAATTCATTTAACGCCGCAGCACGTTGAAAAGTTCTTCCTTGGACAGATGCCAGAATGTTTGGTATCTTTCAGAATGAAGTCAGTTAAAATACTAAGGTTCAAAGGAAGTATCAAAAAAAAGAGTAATAAAGTGACAAAGAAATATCTCCTTGGAAACAAATTCAAATTGTTATAGCCTATACAAATACAGCACACAGGAACGTTCTTAGCCACTGCAGGCTGCAAAGCACATTTTCTTGCTATCTGAATCTTGAACTATGATCAGGAGTTGACAGAGCAGAGGCTGACATTTTAAGCCACTAACACAATGCAATTTTCCTCTCCTCATGCCTTTTTTTTCCTGGTTGTAGATTTTGTTTATATTCTAAAATGAAATCTTTGCCTTCTCTAAATTGGCATTTTGTTTGAAGCTTTCCTTTCGAAATAAATCTTGGCTGACTGAGAATTATACTGCAGACTGCTGTGCATTTTTGTTAACCACCAGACCTGTTATTTTCATACTACTTTGAATGTTTCTGAATTTTTTAAGTGTCAAACCACATAAATTTCAAATGTCCCTTTAAGGTATTTAGACACTTTTCTCATTAGTGATGATGAGTTAAAATCATTTTTGGAGGGCACACTATATGGGTTTATTCTGTCTCATTTACCCTGGATATGAGTTTGTTACATTCCCGATTTTATAGGCAATAATGCAGCTGTGCTAGGCATTTGCCAATTGTTACTAAGTGGGTTTTTGTTGGGACTGTTTTTGTGGGGTTTTTTAAACTTCTGTGCTAAGGGCTATGAGGATTTTAACACTACAACTACCTGATGAAATGATACCTTTTGTCAAAATACGTACAGCACTATATCTAGGGAAGATCAGAGTTTCCAGAATATTACAGAAAGCTTATATTATCAAGTCAGTTTTGTTGCTGCTCTTGACTATTTGTTTTTATAAGTGGATTTGGGAACATTCTTGCATTTTTTTTCCATTACAAAAATACAATTAACCTAGCTACACTTTTTCCCCAAAAAAATTTCCTCAGAAAAAAGAAGCCCCTTATGAAGATGAAATTTATGGTCAAAATGATGAGTGAACACAGACTACTCTTGCTGACAGCAGGAACTTGAAAGAGGATTACCCACAGCTCATATGAGTGCCTTAATCTCCAAGCTATAAAGGCACCTCTTCTCACGTTCCCTGGCTGGAGTGTTCTCAATTTGCATAAACAGTTCAGTAACTAACAGGACAGCAGGAAAAAATTAGGCAGCACAGAAACACTCACCGGGGTCTAAGCACTAGAGTTCATTTCCTTCCTTTACATGACTACATTTTAAGACTTTCTTTTCATTCTAGAAAGACAGAAAACAGGGTTAAAACACTCATGTGTTTCACAAAACATTCTAACTCTTGACTAGTTGTGACTATCATCATTCTTAAAGCTTTTTAACTCCATCTAAAGGCATAAATGAAGAAGTATGGACCACATCATGAACATATTTAAATACTTCAAACCAAGTTTGAACTTGTGTCACACTGAAGTGAAAGGAACACAGTCCTGTACATAAATGCTTTTCTAAATAAACACACAAGGGGTGTTAAATCCGGAATATTTCCGAGAACAAAGAGAAGAAACAATATCCTGATGCTCCTATATATCATTATTGAAGGAACGTAGAGTTACCAAATAACAGAGGCTGAGATTTCTGTGGCTTACATAGGTCACAGCAGTAGGGTATAAAATCTTAAACAACTTTTTCTAAATTTGTACAAAGAAGCATTAGTTCCACACTTGACAGTCACAATATGGCAATAGTAACACTTGAATAATGCATGTAGGATCCACATCCCGAACATTTAGTAGTGTATGTTCACTATATGGTCAGTGAAGAGAGAGCATGTCCAGACAGTCCTTTGAACCTAAGACGTAAAAAGTACACTGTGAAGGGGCCTCTCCCTCTCTGGTGACCTCAGAGGAGGTTGAGGCTCTTTGGTTAGACTGAAGTCTTTAATTCAGGCTCAGGTTTGAGATGCCTGTGTTCAGGTAGGATAAGCCCTAAAACTGAAAAAAAAACCAGATAAGCAAAAAAAAATCTTTTAACCGTTAAAATTAATTGAAACCAGATGTATATTTTCCACAAAGATCATTCAAAAAATTAACAGAGAGATTAGATTATTTTAGTAGAGACTTGATGCTGTTCCTGAAGACCTAAATGGAAAAATCTTCCACTGACTGCAGTAGATACAGAGGTATGCCTCTGATGAGCCATACCTGCATTAACAAAGTATGCAAAGATGATTAACTCTAACCTATATCACTAGAAACTGGAGAACTTGGATAAACAAAGCATACTGTCTCCAAGAAGGTTGCATGCTTGGACCCACTCTGGAAAACTCAGTTTTGCACAACTTTCCATACAACCTGTAAGAATCTTACACTTAAGTCAACAGACTTCACATCCAGCAAAACTGCTTGTGTTAAAACCCTGTAATCCAGACTGAACTAATTGATTATCTTTACCAAGGCAAAAGCAAACAGCTGCAAAGCTGTAAAGTCAAAGAAAAGATGGGTCAGCATGAGTCACTGGCATTTGCATAATCAATTTTTCCAGTACTAGCAAGTTTCTCTGAATTTTTAGACAATAACTGTAGGCTACCACACTGTCTTTCATATCTACGTGACTCAAAGCTTCACCTAGGTGTTGCTTTTCTTTCTTTCTTTTTTTTTTTTTCCCCTCCTATCTGAAAGGAGGCTAAGGAAACAAAAAATAAAGACAGAAAACTCACCATCTGAAATTTTGGGATTGTAAACAAAAATCACCGATAAAGGCCTATTAAGCCATATGCTGTCATTTCTATTTCTCAGCAAGATTAGAGATGTTTTCCCACTGGCACATAAGTAAGCAGATATTTTTTTACTCCCAATAAAGACTGCAATACAGTTGTACTGCTATAGTCGGAATTGGTTACATTATTTTATACTTACCAACCAGTGGTTCACTAACCAAAAGAGAAGTAACAAAAAATCCCACCTGTTTCAAATGCAGTAAATTATCATTTGATTTACAGGTATCAGCTAGCTTAATTTTCACTCATTTAGAAGCTTTCTGGTCATAGACACCCAAAGGAATTTCAATAAATAAATTATCAGGAATTATTGTGAGTAGGAGATGGAGAAGCACTTGACTTACAATTTCTGTGACCAGACACTATCACTAAACCAAAACAGAACTCTGTTTTCCAAAGCTGCATATTTTAAAACTGAATTTTTGAATTCCATAACAAAAATGAATTTCTGGGTACATCGTTAAATAGGAGAACTCTCTTACTGTCATGGTTTTTTCTTCTGAACTTATTTATTTTTCCTGAAAGCAGAACCTCTCCAAAAGAGTGTGAGAGATCAAGGATATCGCCCCGTTCCCTGGACCATGTCCTGCATAACACATTTATTTCAAGCCCAAACCTTCTGCATCCTGTTCATCTAGTCATTGTGCCTCCCAACTCAGTCATTGGAAAGAAAGAGGCAAGTCTGGGATGTACTTATCAAGACTACTCTATACAGCCTTTGTAGGGTTTGGGAAGTTATCCTATAGAGATGGTTGACACACACTATTTTCTGGGGAATGAGTATAGACATCTCAGACAAAATATTTTGCTTTTCGATATCTTAAGTCAGGTATGATGAATTCCACCATAAACTTTTAAAGTGGTAAGTTTATATGAGAAAACAGAGCATTATGAGGAGAAATACACTGAAGATGATGAGTCAGATGTATACTTTTATATCATCGTACACAATGATATACAAGTGTACAGGCTACAACCATTGCAAAGAGTTGGAAGCTGGTAAGGATTCCAGCTGAAGCGTAAAGCTGGCTTCTGGTTTAGGAACATGAAGTAGCTTCCACTTGAGGCCATTTCTTGAATTCACACTTCATCACAGTTCACATGGGTCCTTCAGATTTGCACAGCAGGGCAGCAGTTATACTGTAATATCTGAATTAAAGCTGTGTTTACTATTAAAACTTGAGGCCATAATAACAATGAGGTATAACAGACTCCTAAAGCAAGTACACACTCAAAACTTTCTAAACATAATAATGCAGTCAAGTGACTCTACATCGATGTTTCTGCCTCCAATTTCTGTAGAAATATTTGTTTGTTTTTCAGGGTTCATAATGCATTAAACTACATCTCTATGTTTCTATGTTTCTTGGGGTTCAAAGGAAATATCTGAGCAAGCTTTAAGAAAACAAAGTCGATATCAGCTGTCACCATCAGAAAATAAAACCTGTATTAGCTTTTGAGACATAATTATCACATCAATCATTGTTTTAAATGCTGAAGACTCTATCAAGCACTGGAAACAAGTTCTGTGGCATTTCTCAATCACTAAGTACTTTTTCAGAGGCAGTAAATCATTTCTCAGCCTTTAAATGGTAACTCTCATCAATACCGTGAGTTGAGCCGCAGGACTGACATACATAAACCTTCACGCATTTCCTTTTGGGAGAGAAAATAATTGTACTAGGAAGGAACAGGTCAGAAGAAAGGGAAAATATTCAGAAATGATCAATTTTTGTAATCTTTCTTTTCCCCTGAAACAGAGGGGGAAAGTACAAACAGGCGCTTGCTGCCATGTGGGTGTTTCGATAAGAAAAGGCTGTTATCTCAAAGATAGCATGTATGAAGTATAAAGCAGTTTCCAAGGAAACTATTTTTCAAATAGCTCTCTCTACAGAGATTCATTGTTTTTATTGGCATCAATCTCTCTCACAGACACCCTTCTCCTTTAACAGGATGATAAAATCCAAATGTTTCCAGATTCTGAGTTTTGGTTTTGGCTATCACACTATCTTTAATGATTGACTGCTCACAAGAAGTTACAGAAAATTGAACACCTACTCTAAATCCTTTCTTAGTATAGATAACTCAACTGTCCTAATGCAAACAATTCAAATCTAAACATAAGTAGGACTTTAGTACCAAAGGGTAGCCCACCTTTAAGCTGGGAATCAAGCCATTTCAAAATCTGAAAAAAAAATCTAAATTACACATGCTCTAGATAGATTTTCTCTGATTTAAAAAACAGTCAGATCAAAAAAAAAAAAAAAAAAAAAAA